>Ga0255048_10001392_pt1 | contig 16771 bp, 13 predicted proteins | sample JV7_2_2_MG_FD_183619 | JGI IMG/M metagenome (GOLD analysis project Ga0255048, IMG submission 183619) | Seawater microbial communities from Jervis Inlet, British Columbia, Canada - JV7_2_2 | ecosystem: Environmental > Aquatic > Marine > Inlet | place: Canada: British Columbia | collected 2016-10-06
CCCCGAGCGCGCAGGCCCCCAAGAGAGCATCAGTGACGGCGTGGGCCAGGACATCGCCATCGGACGTAGCAGTGACTCCGACGGAATTGGAGACGACGACCCCACCGAGAGTCAAAGGCGGATCACCGTCCAGGGGGTGTGCGTCAAACCCCCAGCCGACCCTCATTCCTCTATGGGTTCGATCTTGGGCAGTGCGCGATCCAGCTTCTTGATCGCCTCTTCGTCATCGACCTGGAGACTGAACGCCAGTTCCGAGCTCAGGGTGAGACGAGCTTTCGACAACATCCGCTTCAACGCCGGGCTGATCCCTTTGGTCTGCTGAGCGTAAGAAAGATCTCTGACCACTTCGGCCACTTGAAAGATGTCTCCCGAGGTCATCTTCTCGTTGAGCACTTTGTACCAACGACTCCAGTTGGCACCGGCCTCTTCGGGCTCCCCCTTGAGCGACTTGAGCACTTCTCTGGATCTCGTTTTGGAGATCACAGGTCGAATCAGATCTTCCGAGCTCTCCACTGGGACCATCACAGTCAACTGCTCGGTTGCAACGTCCAACATGAAGTAATCATGTCTCTTGCCATCGAAGCTCTTCTTGACCTGCTTCGTGATCGTCGCTGCACCGTGCTGGGGATGCACGACCTTGTCCCCAACGGAAAACTTGGTAGCTGTTGCCATATGCGGTGGCGGAGTGTACAAGCGACCCAGATCAACCAAACCGTCGACTCAGTCGAACCCCTCCCACTCCTGAGCCGAATAGACCAGACGGTCGAAGTACGATCGAAGTTGGGCCGCTCGAGTGTCTCCGACACCTTCAACGTCGGTCAACTGATCGGGGCTGGCACGCAGGAGCTTGGAGACCGAGCCGAAATAGCGAACTATGTCCTCTCGCACGGAATCCGGCAATCGCCCGACTTGGGAGAGCACACGGTGCCCCCTTGCCTCCGCTGGATCATCGAGATCTGGGAACCCGAGTTCTCGGCCCATACGGACAGCGTCATCAAGTTCCGAAGGCTCAGCTTGGGTCATTGTGGCCAGGGCCCGATCGACCGCACCCGAACGCAATGGTCTGACGTAGTCCTGGAGGACGAGCCGCATCGTTCGCTCCACCCCCGAAAGCAAATCGTTGAGTTGGAGGTGAACGATCCGAGCTTCCTCGCCAAGGGTCAATGCCCGAGCAGTCACTTGACGACCTAAACGCTCAACCAGCTCAGCACGCTGCAGCACGGTCACCGCCGACCGATATGTCGCAAGCCCGCTGACCTCGAGACGATTGAGTCGGGTTTCGGCCTCATCGAGACGCCCCCGTAGCCGGTCGAGACTCTGCAATTCCTGATTGACATGAGCGGCGACCTCGGTGGGCTGAGCCAGTTCGAGCTTCTGATCCTCATAGAAGAGGGTTGCGACACGACGGCCTTCGCTTACGGCCACGACCGGCTTGCTGGTTTCGACGGCCAACCTCTCGGCTGTGCGATGACGCGCACCGGTCTCGTCGGTATGAATCGTGCCGTCGGGGATAAAATGCACGTTCGCCTCGAGAATGTTGGCCCAAGCGTCGTCAAGAACGATGCCGCCATCCATCTTCGACAGCTCGGCTACACGAGCAGGTGTGAACGAAGCTGCGACTAACTTGAAGCCACCAGAGCTGGCCGCGGTGACTTTCGGGCTACTGCCTAAGACGACGAGACCACCTTTTCCCTGTTGGATAACACGCTCCAGGGCGCGACGCATCGGAGTACCCGGAGCAAGTCGCTCCAGTGTCTCTGATATCGAAGGACCGCCCACGGACGGCAGGCTATCACCTGGACTCATCGCCAAGACCTGCCTGATTCAGTGCCTCCACGAGCCGCATCGGCTCGCCTCCACCTGGCGAGACCCGATTGGTCAGACCCATGCGGTCGAGCTCCTCCACACGTCTGGCTTCAAAGGGGATGGCACGGACCTCGCCTGCCAAGCCGACCTCTCCCCATGCAGCAAGACGCCCGAGTGACGTGTTGGTCGCCGACGATGCGATTGCCAGGGCCACAGGAAGGTCACTGCCAGGCTCGTCAAGACGCCAGCCGCCCACAACATTGACATATATCTCCTGGTCCTGAGTTTGCAGCCCAGCATGTCTGTGCAGCACAGCGATGATTTGATTGACCCGTGCCGCATCCATGCCTCTTATCGAACGACGCGGCATGGTCTGACCGGTTGGGGATACCAAAGCCTGAATCTCCACGAGAACCGATCGTCGTCCTTCCACCGCTGGGTAAACCACAGTTCCAGGTACATCGGACTCCCAACCCTGAAGGAATACCTTGGATGGGTCGGACACCTCGACAAGTCCGTCGGAGCGCATGTCGAACATCCCAGAAATGTGAGTTGCACCGAAGCGGTTCTTGTTGCTGCGAAGAACCCTGAACCCACGATCAGGATCGCCTTCTAGATAGAGCACTACGTCGACCATGTGTTCGAGGATCTTGGGCCCGGCAAGACCGCCCTCCTTCGTCACATGACCCACAAGAACCACGGCGATGTCGGAGGACTTGGCGAGTCTGATCAAACGGGCAGCACTCTCCCTCACCTGAGCCACGCCCCCGGGGGCCGACGTTATCTCCGGGACCCCGACTGTCTGTATCGAGTCCACTATCACCAGATCAGGTCTCGATTTCTCAGCGAGAGAGACGACCGCATCGACGTTGTCGTCGGCGACCAGTTGTACGTTCTCATCGGCAATCCCCAGCCTGGTTGCTCTCATCGCAACTTGTTGGATGGACTCCTCGGCGCTCGCAATCAACACGGCCGAACCGTTGCGAACCATCCCGGCAGCCATCTGAGCCAACAGCGTCGACTTGCCGACACCTGGTTCCCCACCAAGCAGCACCACAGACCCCTTGACCAGTCCGCCGCCGAGGACACGGTCTATCTCCCCCCAGCCGGTCGAGTTCCTATGCGCAACCTCTGCAGTGGCGTCGGCAACCGAAACAGCCACCGCTGGTTTGCTTTTGGCGATCTTGTGAGAAGAGACCTCGATGAGCGGCTCCGAAACCCCACATTGCGGACAGAACCCCATCCACTTGACCGATTGATGGCCACACGAATCACAACGAAAACTGGCGATTACCGACTCCCAGGGTTAACGATTGGCCCGCTGGAGTGCGAATATCAAGATTGCCACGACAAACACAGCCAGGACGAGCCCGGTGAAGAGAGAGACTGCCGTCCATGGCTCGTAAGTTCTGACGGCCAACATTGGCATACCCGTGGCACAATACCTCCGAAGGAGGGATGTGGTCTCCCAGACTTGTGATCAGTGCGGCGCGACAGTCGCCGGCGACGAGCAGTTTTGCCCAAACTGTGGCTCTTTCATCGACCCGATGGTGCCGCAGCGCTCGCCTGTGTCGGGAGAGGTTATCTCGGTTCGATCGGACGGTAACTACGAGGAGTTCTCTCTTGATGAAGACCCCCCTGGTCAGGGGTCCGAACATGAGCATGAGCATGAGCATGAGGTGCCCCCTCCGCAACGCTCAGGCAGCGAAATCACCTGCCCGTCCTGCGGGGCCCACAATCCACCTGGCAATCGTCACTGCCAGGAGTGCGGGGCCCGGTTGGATCAAACCCCGCTTCCAACGGCACCCCGACCAGCGGTTCAAGCAACTGCAGGCGTCAGAGCGGCACTGGCCATCAGCGGTCTCCTGTTTGTTGTCATCATCATTGCCCTCCTCTTCAACGTTTTCGGAGGCGGCAGCGCTGCCTCGGACACCACGTTGGGTGTTACTAGCACCACCGAGGCGGTCATCACCGTCCCCGAGCCGATCGACATTCTCGATCAACAGTGTGACCCCGACGGATTGGGCTCGTTCACCTGTATCAATCTCACGTCGGGAACCGACGCCGAATATCAAGTCAACTGGGAAGAGATCCAGGATGCCGAAGGCAATATCGTCATCAAGCTGTTCTTTCGCCAGCCGATGATCGTGACCCGGATCGACTGGTCGAACATCGAAGACCCCACCCGCTACCGACGTAACTATCGGGCCCGTGGTCTGACCATCGATGCCCAGGGCTCGTTGACCGAGGTGCCCCAAGAGTTGGAAGACACGCCAGGCCTGCAGAACATCAATTACGCCGCGGTCAACGCAAATTGGATTGAAATCACCGTGCAAAGCGCATATCAGGCCGAGGTCATCGACGACAACGTCTTCCGTGAACTCGCCATTTCGGAGATCACCGTCTGGGGTCGGCCCGCCAACCCCACATCGGACGACACCAGCACCGACGGCTAAGAGCTCGAAACTCGCTCATCTATGCCGACTGTTTACTGCTTGATGTACGGCTGACCGTCGGCGGCTGGAGGCCTCGCCTTCCCGACCACACCAGCGACCACGATTATCACGACGATATAAGGCAGCATGAGGAGAAATTCGGACGGCACGCCGATGTTGAGAATGGCTGCCTTTTGCTGCACGGCCCTGGAGAACCCAAAGACGAGACCTGCGCCAAGTGCCCCGAACGGCAGCCAACGACCGAAGATCATCGCCGCCAGGCCAATGAATCCGATCCCGCCGGTCATGTTCTCCTCGAACCGAGCAACCTGAGCCAACCCAAGGAATGCGCCTCCAAACCCGGCCACGATACCCCCTAGGACCACGTTGCGGTATCGAACCCAATAGACATTGATCCCTGCTGTATCGGCGGCTTTGGGGTGCTCACCCACCGACCGGGAACGCAGCCCCCAGCGTGTGTAAAAGAGACCGAAGTGAATAGCGAATAGCAGGACGAACATCCCATACACGAAGAAGTTGTGTTCGAAGAGCATCGGACCAATCACGGGGATGTCCGCTAAAACCGGTATCCGGATCGCGGAGATTCTCTCTGGTGCGTTGAGCGACTGCACATCTGAGAGGATTCGGGCAGTCATCAGCGATGTGAGACCTAGCGCCAGGACGTTGATGACCACGCCGGCGATGATTTGGTCAACGTGGAATTTGATCGTGAGCCACGCCAAGAGCAATCCGAGAAGGCCACCGGTGAGCAGGGCACCAGCCAGCCCGACCCAGGTGCCATAGGCACTACTCAGGACAACGGCTGCGAAGGCGGACGCCAGAAGTTGGCCTTCGATACCGATGTTGATGACGCCGACACGCTCACACATGAGACCGGTGAGGGCTCCCAACACAACTACGACTGAAAGGAGAATCGTGGAACGCAGCATGCCGACCATGCTGAACTGGCCTCCAGCTGCAGCCCACGCCAGGAATGAAAGGGAGAACAACCCGAAGCCAATAGCGAGCGACCGATTTGTCCAATTCAGCGCCGATCGACTGAGCCGCCAGATTCCAAGACCGAAGACAGCGACCCCGAGGAGTGCCGAGAGATTCCTGGCATTCACTACCCAGGCCAGATCCTGGAAACGGTCAGTCTGCAACGAGAGGTTGAATGTCGAGTCAAGGCTGGGATCCACACCGAACACAAAGGCCCAAAACATGAAGAGACTCAGCGCGATGAGCACCCCACCGACGATCGTTGACCGACGCTCTTCAGGCGTGGCCCTAATCCTGACCGCAGTCTCTCCGCGCTCGGTAACCGCGGTCATGCTCCCCAACCCTTAGTCAACTGCGTGGGGCCTTCCTCAGTGGGTTTCATCCCAAAAATAGTCCTCACCAGTTCGGGGGCCGCAATGAAAATCACAATCAACGCTTGCATGACTATCACCAGATCGACTGAGACCCCGGCCGCGGCCTGCATGGTGCGACCACCAGCTATGAGGGCACCGAACAACAGACCCGACCAGAGAACCCCAAAGGGGTGGGATCTTCCCAGAAGGGCAAGGGCGATCGCGTCAAAACCAATAGTCCCGGCGAAGTTGTCAGTGACTGTGTACGGGGGCAGTCCCAGAGTCTGGGTTGCTCCGGCCATCCCTGCCAATCCGCCGGATATGAACATCACCGCGGTGTAGAGGAAGGCCACATTCATACCGGCATAAAGACTTGCTCCGGGTGAATAGCCGGCGGCACGGAACTCAAACCCGAGCGTCGACTTGAAAAGAAGCCAATAGACGAAGAAAACGGCACCAAGTGCGAGAAAGATACCGATATTCACTCGATATTGGTCGCCGAACAGCGTCGGAAGTCGTGCTGATTCGACGATAGGGGCCGACTTCGGAATGCTTGATCCTTCTACCTGGAAGATTGAGGTCTTGAGCACCCACAGCACGAAGAACGCCGCGATGAAGTTGAGCATGATGGTGGTGATCACCTCATGGGCACCTGTACGAGCCTTGAGGAGACCGGCGATGCCACCCCATATCCCGCCACCGACAATCGCGGCGACAACGGCTAGTGGAACGTGTAGCAGCAAAGGGAGATCGACGTGAAGACCAACCCAGAGTGCAAACAACCCACCAATGAAGATCTGACCTCGAGCCCCGATATTGAAGAGACCAGCTCGGAAACCAACGGCTACGGCAAGACCGGCCAGAATCAGCGGAGTGGCTGTGAAGAGTGTCTCGGATATGGCACGGACCGAGCCAAACGCACCTACGAACAACTCCCGATAGGCCACCCAGACACCCTCAAGCATGTCCCGAATTGCTGCCACTGGTTCGTCGCCCATCCGACGCCAGGCGTCGACATCGGTCACCATGATGATCACGGCTCCGACGAGAAGTGCCAGCAACAGCGCAAGGGTCGGGAGCAGAAGCGCTCGCCGCAGACTCTCACCAACTCCCGTGACGCGATCCATCATCCCCGGGTACTGGTCGTCCGAAGGCGGTTGAGACTCCGGGGGAGCTTCGGGCGGCAGTTGGCTTTCAGCCATCCGAACCCACCGAACCCAACATCGCCAAACCGACCTCAGTTGTTGTCGCCGATGCCCCGTCAAACTCGCCGGCGATCCGGCCTTCGAACATGACGAGGATTCGATCGGAGAGGGCCATAACTTCGTCGAGTTCGGATGACACAATGAGAACTGCCGCGCCCTCGTCACGCTCCTCGATGATGCGGGCATGGATGTACTCGATCGATCCAACATCGACTCCACGAGTCGGCTGCGAAGCGACAACGAGTTTCACGTCACGATCGAATTCTCTAGCAACGATGACCTTCTGCTGGTTACCCCCGGACAGGGTCGAGACCGGCACGTCGACGCGTGTGGTCTTCACGTCGTATTCGTCCACAAGACGCTCCGACGACTCAATCGCCACCCCCCAATCCATCTGGATGCCTTTCGAGTACGGACTGTCGTAATACGAATCGAGGACCATGTTCTCGGCCACTGTGAACGGCAGTACCAGGCCACTCTCCTGTCGATCCTCTGGCACGTGGGCGATGCCAAGACGATGAATTTCTCGGGGACTCGACTCGGTCACGTCCTCACTACCGATAAAGACGTTGCCGGCCAGCGATGGACGCAGCCCGGTAACGCTCTCGACCAGTTCGGTTTGACCGTTGCCTTGCACACCGGCGACTCCGACGATCTCGCCTGCCCGAACTTGGAAGGAGACACCATCGACCGTTCGGTGATCGCGATCGTCGAGGACGACGAGCTGCTCAACGGAAAGAACAACTTCTCCAGGCGTGGCTTTCTCCTTGTGGACCATCAGATCGACCGGTCGTCCCACCATCATCTCGGCGAGCTCTTCTTCGCTCGCGATAGCTGGATCGGCCTCACCGACTGACTTCCCGTCGCGCAGCACCACGATCCGGTCGGCAAGCTCCAAAGCCTCGTTCAGCTTGTGGCTGATGAAGATCACACCTTTGCCATCCTCCTTGAGACCGCGGATGATGCCAAAGAATTCATCCACCTCCTGCGGGGTGAGAACAGCGGTTGGCTCGTCAAAAATGATGTAGCGCGCGTCGCGAACAAGGACCTTGATGATCTCAACTCGCTGCTGGACGCCGACGGGGATGTCCTCAACCATGACTCGGGGGTCCACCGAGAGGTTGTAGCGGTCGGATATGTCGTTCACCAGCGCGTCTGCCGCCTTGTTGTCGATCCAATCGACGCCTTTGAGCGGTTCGAGCCCGAGAATGACGTTCTCGGCCACGGTGAACACTGGCACGAGCATGAAGTGCTGGTGGACCATTCCCACACCCGCCTCGATGGAAGCGCCTGGACTGCCCAGCTCGAGCTGCTCGCCGTCGATCACGACCTCACCCGCATCCGGCGAATACAGCCCGAAGAGCACGTTCATCAAGGTGGTTTTGCCGGCACCATTCTCGCCGAGGAGGGCAACGATCTCTCCGGGTTGGACGCCGAGGCTGACATCGTCGTTGGCCAGGACCGTGGGGAATTGCTTTGTGATCCCCCTCAGCTCAAGGGCCACCCGGATGCTCCTTTGTCGACCGCGCCGCCAGCACTATAGATAAGAAGAGGCCCCCGCACTGCGTGCGGGGGCCTCTTGAGTTTCAGTCGTTTGTTAGCGGATTAGCCGCCACCAACAGCGAACTTGTCCCAGGTGACCGTACCGGAGGCAATATCAACCAGTAGTTGATCGACCTCTCCTGCCAGCTCCGGCGAGACACGGTCGGCCCAGGCGTGGTACTCGGAGAGTCCGACGCCAGCATTCTCGAGAGTTCCAACCAGGCTGCTCCCGCCAGCGGGGCTGCCTGAGGCATGGGCCTCGATAGACCTCTGTGTCTGGATCTGGAGTCCCTTCAGGACCGTAACCAGCCATAGGTCGGCAAACTCTGCCGGCATGGCCTCAACGGCGTCGGCGTCGACACCGATCAGCGCACCATCAATCCCACGGGACTGCATTGCAGTGCCACAGGGAAGGTTGATTGCGCCACCGACGGGCAGCATGATGTCTGCGCCCTCGTCGAGCATGCTCTCACAGGTTGCCGTGACGATCGGGTCAGCAGGGTCGAATGTGCCTGTCATGACGCCCGCTTCGGGATCAGCCGGATCCCAACCGAGAACTGTCACGCTGGTTCCCTTGATTTCGTTGTGGTGCGCCACACCGCGAGCGAAACCATCCATGAAGATGGCAACCGTCGGGATGTTGACACCACCGTATGTTCCGACAACACCGGTCTGGGTCATACCTGCGGCCAGGTAGCCGGCTGCGAAGGCGGCCTCATCAGTCTGGTACTCGAGACCCACGACGTTCGGTCCAAGAGAGCCGAAGTCGATAATGGTCCACTGCACGTCGGTATTCTCAGCTGCGAAGGCGGCCGTGGTGTCGGCCAACTTGAAGCCAGAAGTGACAATGTGCTCAGACCCTTGTGCAAGACAGGTCTCTACGTGTGGCTGATAGTCCTCAGCGCTTGCAGACTCGAGGAGGATCGGGTCGGCTGCCGCCGCACCACTGGCAACAGCGTCCAGAGTTCCCGCCCAGCCCGAGGCGTTGAAGCTGCGGTCGTCGACACCGGCATCGTCAGTAACGAAACAAGTCTTCACTGCCGTGAAGGCAGGTGTCGCCGTCGTTGTCGTCGCCTCGCCCTCAGTGGTCGTCGTCGCCTCGCCCTCAGTCGTGGTCGTTGCCTCGGTGGTGGTGGTATCACCAGCCACAGGGACAGTTGTGGTGTCACCATCTGTGTCATCGCCGCTAAAGACGAAGAAGAGGATGATGGCAAGGACTACGGCGCCGCCGCCAATCCACCACCATGTTCTACTTTCCAAGTGAATGCCTCCAGGTAAAGGGGTTGGGGTAGGCAAACAGTCCTACCTACCGACCAGTCAGGTTAGTGGCTAGAACCCTGATACGCCGAGTCGAGAGGCCGCGGATTGACCAGGTAGATCCACGGAATCGAAATCACCGTGACGGCGCCTTTGATAATCACGTTCAGCCAGAAGATGCTGATGGCAACTTCAGGAGGGAAGACACCAAACAAAGTGGCAAGCCCTACGAATAGAAAAGAGTCGACGGGAATGGCCACCGCGTTGGACGACAGCACCCTCCCCCATTGCATGCGTTCACCAAACCGACCCACCCACCGGGTGTAGACCTCGGTATCGATCAACTCGGCGACGACCTCGGCAACGATCGAAGCGACCACGATCCCCCACACTGGAGCCAGAACCTGGCCGAACTCCAGTTGGGGTCCAACCTCGGGATCGGCCGGCCACCATGAGACGAGCCAGAAAAAGGCGGCCATGAAAACGTTGACCGCCGCCGCCAGCCAGATCATGGTGTGTGCCACCGTTTTCCCGCCGGCCTTGTGGATCATGTCCCTCAGCGTGAACGTGAACGGATAGATCAGCGTGCCGGCGTCGACGGCATAACCGCCGACGCTGATGATCTTGAGACTGGCGATGTCCGCCAGCATCTGCGCCGCGACATAAGCCCCTGAAACCACCAAAAGGACACGCACGGCTCTCTCCATCAGGTGGGAGAGGGTACGTCAGCACGGCAAACCTCAGGTAGTACAGCCCATATACGGTCGGAATCCGCTCACGTTTACGTACCCCTGGAAACCGGCAGCGGAGCCCGGCATGTTCACAAGGATGAGCTACTTCACAGCAACCCTGATCGAACACGCACGGGATAATGGCGGGGTGGTGACGCGACGAGAAGCGTTGGCCTTAGGTGTTCCGTCCACCACCCTAAGTCGAATGGTTCGACAAGGCATCTTCTACCGATCCGCTCCTGGTGCGTACTCTCTGCCTGGGTTCGATGATCAGCATCTCGTGCCGCTGCACACCGCCTGCCGCAAACTCGGTGCCGTTGCCTCCCACCAATCAGCGGGCCAGATCCATAGTCTTGACCGCCCTCAGTGGGTCAGACCGACAGTAAGTGTCTCTCGACGGAGGACCAAAGACTTTGCCGGCGTCACAGTTCACCAACTGACCGACCTGACCGATGACCACATCACGGTGATCAGGGATTTGCCGGTCACGACACCGGAAAGAACGATCGTTGATTTGGCGGCAGTACTGGGCGAAGGTCATCTCGAGAGAATCGTTGACAACGGGCTTGCCGGTCGAATCATCAACTTGGGTCGATTGCATGAGATGTTCTCCGAGGTGGGAAGGCAGGGAAAGCCGGGTACTCGAGCGCTACGCACGATCCTCGACGCCAGAAATGCCGGGTATACAGCACCAGAGAGCGAGTTGGAGCGGCGATTGGTCGCCTTGATAGCTGACGGCAACTTGCCAGATCCGCATCTCCAGTTTTCTCCCGACTGGCTAGCGCCGACCAACGGACGTGTCGACCTCGCCTATCCGGAGGCGAAGTTGGTGATTGAGGGAGACAGCCGCCGGTGGCATACAATGCTCCACTCGTTCGAGACTGATCGCCTGAGGGACAATGCCGCCCATCTGGCGGGTTGGAAGATTCTGCGCTTCACATGGAACGAGATCGTGAATAGCCCGGAACGGGTTGTCTCCAACATCACTCGTGCGTTAAAGATGAGGTGATTTCGCCCGAATATGGGCCGGCGCCACGAAGTGGGCGCTACTACCTGAGGTTTGCGAACAGGGGTTATTCGGCGGTGGCGATGAGAGACGGGTCGAGACGGTTGTACTCGACCAGAGTTGGGTCGGTGACCCCGGCAAACTCCCAGTGCCAAGCCTCTTCCATCGTCGAACGACAGTGTGCCCATGAGGGATGAACCCAGCCGAAACGATGAGCGTTGCGCTGAAGCCACAAGAACTCGTGGTCGTAACAAGTGAGAAGGTCACGGCTATCGACGAAGTCGATGGCCCGGCCCCAACCGTGGTTGGACTCACCGGCTCTGGCGGTAGGTGGCCCGGTACAGACCCGTTGCTGGCGAGTGCCGGTCTGAACCTTGCCCCCCGACGAGTCCTCGGAAAACACGGCAACGGTCTGGATGGGGCAACGGCGGTTGTAGGCCCGATCTTGCACCGCAAAGGTCCGATAGCAGCTGGCAGGCCGAAGCCGGATGCCATCCTCCTCCGCTGCCTCGAACATCAAGGAATAGGTGTAGGCCGCATCTCGCTCGAGAAGACAGTTCCCGACCTTGAGCAACCGGTCGGGATCCATGGCTCCGTTCTCATAGCCATCGATCTCGAGGTCCAGCGTCAACGCCTCAGCACCGGCGGGCTGATACTCAGGAAGCTCCCCCGGCCCGAGGCCTGCGATCAATATGACAAGTGCAAGCAATTTGGGCATAACTACAGTTCTGCCCTTTATAGATCGGCTCCCGAAGCCACCCCTTTAAGGAATATTGGCTGTTACTCCTGACCGGCCAATTCGACCGGTGGGGTGTCCGCTGAGGTAATCGCTTCGAATGTCAGCTCGTCATTGTCCGCGTCGAGAGCGACGAAGATAGTGGCGCCAGCCTTGAACTCGCCGAGCAACACTCGCTCGGAAAGTGGGTCCTCAAGAAGACGCTGGATCGCACGCCGCAGAGGTCTCGCTCCAAGTTCGGGGTCGTACCCCTCGGTGCCCAAGAATTCCTTGGCATCATCGGTGAGGGCCAAGTCGAGTTGCTGGGTGGCAAGCTGCTCACGAACCCGCTCCAGCATGAGGTCAACGATCTGCTTGAGCTCTTCCATGGTCAGCTCGTGGAAGACAATGATCTCATCGATACGATTGATGAACTCAGGCCGGAAGCTCTTCTTCAGCTCATCGGTGACCTGGGACTTCATGTGCTCGTAAGACACTTCTTCGTCGGCGACATGGAACCCAACGGCCTTCTTGTGAATGTCACGAGTCCCGAGGTTGGAGGTCATGATGATGACCGTGTTCTTGAAGTCGACGCTGCGGCCCTGGGCGTCGGTGAGACGTCCCTCCTCCAGGATCTGAAGCAATGTGTTGAACACGTCAGGATGCGCCTTTTCGATTTCGTCAAAAAGGACCACCGAGAATGGTTTTCTCCGTACGGCCTCAGTCAGCTGGCCGCCCTCGTCATATCCGACGTAACCGGGAGGTGATCCGACAAGACGGCTAACGGTGTGCTTCTCCATGTATTCGGACATGTCAAGTTGGATCAGGGAGTCCTCTTGGCCGAACAGAAACTGAGTCAGGGCTTTGGCGGTCTCGGTCTTACCGACACCGGATGGGCCTAGGAAGATGAACGAACCAGAAGGACGGCGCGGGTCCTTCAATCCGGCTCGAGTCCGACGGATGGCCTTGGAGACGGCGGAGATGGCGTCGTGTTGACCAATGATGCGCTTGTGTAGCTCGCCTTCCATCTGGACAAGACGCGCCGTCTCTTCTTCGGTGAGACGATGTACCGGAATCCCTGTCCACTGGGCCAGAACCTCGGCGATCTCCTCTTCGTCGATCACCCAACCATCCTGGTCGGTTTCGTCTTCCTTGACCGCACGCTCGGAAAGTAGAACCCGCTCTTCGTCACGAAGGTTGGCGGCTTTCTCGTAGTTCTCGCCACCGACTGCTTCTGCCTTACTGAGACGGACGTCCGAAAGCTTGGTGTCGATCTCCATGATCTCGGGCACTTCACTCTTGCGTTGGATCCTCATGCGGGAACCGGCCTCATCGATGAGGTCGATCGCCTTGTCTGGTAGGAAGCGATCAGCGAGATATCGATCTGCGAGGTTGGCTGCCGAGACGATGGCCTGGTCGGTGAAACGAACCGAGTGGTGTGATTCGTAGCGATCCTTGAGCCCCATCAGAATGTCGATCGTGTCGGTAAGCGAGGGCTCCTCAACCTGAACCGGCTGGAAGCGTCGCTCGAGAGCCGAGTCCTTTTCGAGGTACTTTCGATACTCCTCGAGGGTGGTGGCACCGACTGTCTGCAGTTCACCACGGGCCAACATCGGCTTGAGAATCGAAGCTGCGTCGATGGCTCCTTCGGCTGCTCCGGCGCCGACAAGGGTGTGGATCTCATCGATGAAGAGGACGATATCGCCCCGACTCTTGATCTCTTTCAGAACCTTCTTGAGTCTCTCCTCGAAATCACCGCGGTACCGGGAGCCAGCGACCAGCGCTCCGAGGTCGAGCGTGTAGAGCTGTTTGCCTTCAAGATTCTCCGGCACGTCCTTGGCAACGATCCTTTGGGCGAGACCTTCCACTATTGCCGTCTTGCCAACACCGGGCTCGCCGATGAGAACGGGGTTGTTCTTGGTGCGACGTGACAGGATCTGCATGACACGCTCGATCTCATTCTGACGCCCAATGACTGGGTCGAGACCACCGTCGCTCGCCGATTTGGTGAGATTCTGCCCAAACTGATCAAGAATTGTGGAACCAGAGCCAGAGCCCTCGCGCCCACCAGAACCGGCTGATTTGGGCTGCTGCTCCTCACTACCGCCCGGGCCGGACAAAAGCTGGATGACGGTCTGACGGACTTTCTGGAGTTCTGCCCCGAGTTGTTGCAGTACCTGAGCCGCAACGCCTTCACCCTCCCGAATGAGCCCGAGAAGAATGTGTTCTGTGCCGATGTAGTTGTGCCCTAATTGGAGGGCCTCACGGAGGGACAACTCAAGGACCTTCTTGGCTCTTGGTGTGAATGGGATGTGACCAGAGGGCGACTGTTGGCCCTGGCCAATGATCTTGACAACCTCTTCACGAACGGAGGCGAGGTCGATATCGAGGCTTTCCAGAGCCTGCGCCGCAATGCCCTCGCCCTCATTGAGCAATCCAAGGAGGATGTGCTCGGTGCCGATGTAGTTGTGGTTGAGGAGCCGCGCCTCCTCTTGGGCTAGCACAACAACCCGGCGTGCCCTATCTGTAAACCGCTCAAACATTCATAACCTCACTGGACCTGACCCCTAGCGGGCTCGGCTTAGCTGATTCTATCACCGGGCCGTTCCTCAACTCATCGCTGATGCCAAGCCCATCGTTCCGTAATACCATCGTCACTAATGGACGACCTCCAAAGTCTGGTTCGTATTCCCCGAATTTGGGAGCAATTGGGTCGAGTCGAGGAACGGCTACTCGAAGCCGCGACCGCGGATGACGCCTACTTGACCAAAATCGCACAACATTTGCTGCTGGCCGGGGGCAAGCGATTTCGTCCCCTCCTTGCTCTCCTGGCGGCTGAGTTCGGCGCGAAGACCGATCACCGGCCCGTCGAGGCATCGGTCTCTGTGGAACTGATACACGTCGGGTCGCTCTATCACGACGACGTCATCGACGAGGCAGACGTGCGACGCGGCGCAGCGTCCGCCAATGCCAATTGGACCAACACCGTTGCCATCCTTGCCGGGGACTTCCTCATGGCTCGCGCCTCAGAGGTCGCCGCAACTCATCTCAGTCAGGAGTCCGTCCGTCTTCTCGCTTCTACATATGCCGAGTTGGTAGAGGGCCAGACGCGAGAACTACAGCTGGAGCACGATCTCACACACTCGATCGAGGATTACCACCAAGTGATTGGGGGGAAGACGGCATCACTCATCCGGACCTCAGCCCGACTCGGTGCGATGGCCGCGGATGCCGACGAGGCGACGGTTGAGGCCCTTTCCACCTGGTCCTGGGAGGTGGGCATGGTCTTTCAGATCGCCGATGATGCCCTAGATCTGGTCGCCGACGAGGAAACCATCGGCAAACCGGCAGGCTCTGATATCAGAGAAGGCACTTTCACCGCGCCCGTTTTGATGGCCGCGGCAGGTCCTGGTGGTGGCCGGGTTCACGAGATCCTCAACTCGGAAATGCCGTATTCGGATGATGCTGTGGACGAGGTAATCGAAATCGTGCGCAGCGGTGGATATATCGACCTAGCCCTCGAGTCGGCGACCTCGCGATTGCAGAATGCTGAGGCAGCGCTGACCACACTGCCCCAAAACGAGGCGCGGGAGATTCTGGAGAAGTTGGGCGGATTCCTTCTCGATCGGGTTCAGACCGCTCGCGGCTAGGTGGTCGGCGGCGTCTCGGGTCGCAGCGTGGGAAACAAGATGACTTCTCGAATGTGTGGCTGGTCAGTCAGCAGCATGACCAGACGATCCACACCGATTCCAAGACCACCCGTGGGCGGCAACCCGTATTCGAGTGCCAGGAGATAATCTTCATCAACGGGGTGCGCTTCGTCGTCGCCGGCCTCTCGGGCTGCGGCCTGAGACTCAAACCGCGACCTTTGGTCGTCGGGATCATTCAACTCGCTGAACGCGTTGGCATATTCGGACCCTGCGATGACCAGCTCAAAACGGTCGGCGACCCGAGGATCGTCCCGATTGCGCCGCGAAAGAGGAGAGACCTCGACAGGCTGATGCTTGACGAACGTTGGCTCCCAAATGGAGGACTCGACAACTTCCTCGTAGATCTCGACCAACAAACGAGCGGAGGTCCAGTCGTCTTCGTATTCGACACCCTCCTCGTGGGCGTGTCGACGTAGATCCTCCACCGAGGTGTCCAGGTTGACTGGTTGCCCAACCTTCTCCGAGACCAACTTGGCTAGGGAGACGCGTTGGAAAGGCAGCGAGAGATCCAATTCCCGGCCTTGGTAAGTGACGTTTGTGCCGCCGACGGTGTCATGAGCGACAGCGGCGAAAATCTCTTCAACCATCCCCATGATGTCTTCGTAGTCGGCAAATGCCTCGTAAGACTCGAGCATCGTGAACTCTGGATTGTGAGTGGAATCGATCCCTTCATTGCGAAATATCCGACCGATCTCGAAGACCTTCTCCATCCCACCCACCACCAGGCGCTTGAGATACAACTCAGTGGCGATCCGCAGGTGCATCTCCATATCAAGTGCGTTGTGCTCGGTGATAAAAGGCCGTGCTGTTGCTCCTGTTGCCTGGTGCAGAAGAACTGGTGTCTCCACCTCGACGTAGCCCCTCTGCTCGAACTGGCGACGCAGCTCCGACACGATGCCGGCCCGGGTCGTGGCAACAATTCGAGCCTCCTCGTTCACGATGAGGTCCAAGTAGCGGCGACGGCTTCGCAGCTCGGTATCTTGCAGTCCGTGGAACTTGTCGGGCAGTGGAC
>Ga0255048_10001394_pt1 | contig 16763 bp, 37 predicted proteins | sample JV7_2_2_MG_FD_183619 | JGI IMG/M metagenome (GOLD analysis project Ga0255048, IMG submission 183619) | Seawater microbial communities from Jervis Inlet, British Columbia, Canada - JV7_2_2 | ecosystem: Environmental > Aquatic > Marine > Inlet | place: Canada: British Columbia | collected 2016-10-06
TGTCCAACTGGTTCCCGAACCCGACGTACCCGCGGATGTTCGATACGACCATCAACTACCCGGACATCAGCGGCGGCGTCTCACGCGTCAGCTGGGATGATCCTCCTCTGTGGCTGGCTCACTACCTGCAGGACGAAGGACACTCACTTACCGACCTGGCGAACGACCTCAGCGGCCTGGGCCACGGCTGGTTCCTGACCGAGTCGACGGCAGGGGGCTGCACGGGTGCTGGATCACCGTGGGCCTGCTGCACAGGGGCCGGAGCCGGTGCGGCCTGCGGTGATACACAGGGGACGCTGACCGTCTGGCTCCCGGGGTCCACTGACGTAGCTCCGATCGACCCGGACACTGTTGAGATGTGGGTCCCGAGGACGCACTTCCTGATGCGCGTGAGCAACAGCGATTATGTCGAGATCGACGGTGTGACGTTCCGCTGGGGCTACAGGGTGTTGTCCCTGTTCGGGTCCAGCAACTCGGTCGTAAGGAACTCTCACGCCTACGGCGCCGTGTACCCGTTCGAGACGCGCAACGCAGGATCGGGGATACTGTGGGAGGACAACCTCGTCGAGTCGTTCGGTGTCGCCATCGACCTCCCACCCCAGGGGCCGAAGACCGACCTGTACGAGTGGTTCAAACACAACTATCCGGTCGAGCACCAGGGCTTCAAGGTGGTCGACGCTGGCGGGCCACACGTCTTCCGCAACAACACAGTGCGCAACGTGTTCAACGGTGGCATCTGGGAGGACGGGACCGGGACGGAACTCACGCACCTGGAAATCTACGACAACATCTTCCGAGACATTCTCGACGATGCCATGGAACCAGAGGGCGAGTTGTTCAACACGGCGATCTGGGGCAACCGCATCGAGGGCGCGCTGGCCGGGATCTCTGGTGCTCCGATAAGCGTTGGTCCGATTTTCATCATGTACAACTACATACTCGACCACTCGATCCGATCGCTGAAATTCAATCACGGCAACTGCACAAACTGCGGAGAAGGCGAGTGGTTCATCTACCACAATACGATGGCCAACGCCCGAGAGAAGACTGGCCCGCCGGACACTTGCATTGCTGCAGGTGACCCGGCTGCCTGCTGCACTGGACTCGGCACTGGCAACAATTGCGATGGATTGAACGAGGGTGACGGCGACGGTATCCGGGTCCCTGGCTTCTCGCAGGGCATGGTCACCGAGTTCCGCAACAACATCTTCGCCGGGTGGAGTCGTGCGATCGACGACAGCAACAACACCGCGCAGGCCGAGGGCAAGACACGCAGCTTGGACTGGGACGGGCTGTGGGCCTACTGCAATCCGGGCTGCCTTGAGACCAACGGAGAGGCCCGCTTTGTCAAATGGACAAATGAGAACTACCCGACGATGATCGACTTCCAGACCGGCAGCTGCGGCACGACGACCGGTTGCCAGGAGGCGAACGGGATCCACGTCAACCCGGAGTTCGTTGACGTATCGAGCGCGACAGCCAAGCAGTACGACGTTCGCCTATGTCACCCTTCTATCACGGGCTGCGACTCACCTCCGAGGACGAGCCAGATGATCGACGCCGGGATAGTTATCCAGGGCATCAACGACATAGCCCTGAACCCGAACGTGCAGCAGGGGCTGGCGCCAGACCTGGGGGCCAGCGAGTTCAACAACCCCGCGCCAGTGGTGTGCGGAGACGCGTTGATAGAAGCACCAGAGGAGTGCGAGCCGCTGCTAACTCTGCCGAAGAGCTGCACGACGATCCCCGGCGGGTTCACCGGGGGCACCCTGGCCTGCTTCCCTGTGGGGCATGCCGAGGAGTGCATGTTCGACGAGAGCGGGTGCACGTCGGCGGCAGTCTGTGGTAACGGAGACGTGGAGGCCGGTGAGGAGTGCGACCCGCCACAGGTCCCGCTGACCAACTGTGTGATCGAGGGGTTCTACTGCGGATCCACCGGCGCGCTGCCATGCGACGTGGCGACCTGCTTGGTCGACGTTACGACATGCGTCAGTGGGTCGTGTGGTGACAACATCCGGCAATGCAGCGAAGTCTGCGACGGGACCGACCTCGTCAGCAAAACCTGCCAGAACCTGTACAGTCCGCCGATCTACGACGGCGGGACGCTCTCCTGCCTACCGGGGTGCAACGGGTACGACGAAACCGCGTGCACGACCTCAAGCGAGCTTGGGGTGAAGCTGTCGGGGGCGACAGTTTCAGGGGGGAAAGTGGAATGAATAGGATTATCGACCCAGCCTCGGGAAGACCGTGGAACGAGAGAACGATCCTGATCGCCTGCCCACCCTCTAACCCTCGTCGTGGTATGTACGGCAAGACCCGCAACGGGGGCAAGAAGGTGCACAGGGGCATCGACCTGTACCGCCCGCACGGACTGCCCGTGTGGTGCTTCATGGACGGCGAGGTGATCCGTGCTGGCGAACAGATAGGGAGCAGCGGGATCCGCGAGGACGCTGGCTACGGGCTCAGGATCTACGTCAAACACAAGGACAACGTGCAGACGGTCTACGGGCACCTGGGCCGCTGCTTCGCTACGGTGGGCGAGGAGGTCAGGGGGCGCCACGTGCTGGGGCTCTCGGGTGACACCGGCAACGCGACTGGTGAGATCGACCACGTGCACTTCGAGGTCCGGGTCAACGGGCGGCCAGTCAACCCGATACTTTTCGCGAGAAAGGTGCTGACGAATGGCTGATCCACGCGACTATAAGGGGAGCCCTCATATATGCACTCCGGAGGCCTGCCCCTTGGTACAGCGACTTGAACCGAAACTCGACGACGTGGCAAAGGCCGTGGGTAAGCTGACTCGCGAGATCACCGGCAACGGTGGGGTCGGCCTCGCCGAACGCGTGCGCGCCAACGCGCGCAGGCTGGACGAGCGCGATAGGCTGCGTGTGGAGGAGAAGGCCGCCGAGGATAGGAAGGCAAACCGCCGCAGGATTGCCCTCTACACGATCATAGGCATCGTCGGCATCGAACGAGTTCTTGAGTGGGGCAGCGTAGCCCTCGACAAACTTAGCGGAGGTGGGTGATGGGCGGAGAGATTCTTGCGCGTGCCAACCAGCACGTGTTCACGATGCACTCTTTCTGGCGTAGGCTCGGGACTGTGTTCACCGTGCTCGTTGGGGAGCTGGCCATTCTGTGGGAGCACGCAGACATCAACGAGTGGGAGGAGGTGCTCAGCGCATTCACGCCGCTGGCAACACTCGGGATCATCGGTTCTTTGATCCCACTGATATTCACGTCGGGCGGTACGCCCGCAAAGAGGTGACTGACATGGGGTGCTTGAGAACGTCGAAGAGGATCATCAAGTCCGTGGCGCAGAGGGTGAAGCCGATGCTCGTCAAGAGTGCGGTGGACGTCGTGCGCGCGATCGAGGTCATGTCTGCTGACGACCCGGTGGGTTTCTGGACGAGTGACACTAAGCGCGCAGCTGCACTCGCGGTGATCAAGTCAGAGGCAACGCGACTCGGCAACGTGGTCCCGAACCGTACGTACGGACTACTGTTGGAGTACGCGCTCGAAGCCGTGATGGGTGACGAGGACGAGGACGAGCTGGGGCAGGACGACCCGAACTTCGAAGCTGAGTTGGAGGCAGCGTAGCCGGGAACTAGCCCCTCACCGGTCACACTGCTCTGGGCGCGGTGCGCCTGCTTTTAGGCTGGTGTTCCGCGCCTTTTTCTTTTTACAACTTTGTTCGGGAAACAGTTGACTTCTCGCCTATACTAACAACGTAAGACAGGCTACTGCTCAACCCAAGGAGGACATATGAGCACACCCACCACCGCCCGCCCACTCTCCACTATCGCCGCAGAGATCACTTCCGACTGGAAGAAGGTCAACTTCGCGGCGACCCCGTACCTGGCTGCAATGACGCAGCTCGACTCCATCAACGACAACTACTACCAGGACCCCGCGCGACACATCGTGCGCTACTTCCTCTGCAACGCTTCGTCGTGGCGCGGCGACACCGCTCGTCGCATCAAGGCCGAACTCAAGTCGATGGCGAACGGCGGCGCGCGATGACCGGCACTATCCAGGAAGTCGACCACACACCGGGCAGCGGCATTGCAACGCTCGTCCTGCTCGACGACGACGGCAACGTCGTGCGCGTGCATTCTGATGCGGGTCCGCTGTTCCGATCGCTCGACCGTGCGTTCGCCGAGCCTCATCGCCCCATCGGCACAGGCTGTTCGCTCTCGGTCGGCAACCGTATCTATTACGAGACCGACGACCTGGGCGTGATTACCGACTTCGATGTGGTCCCTCAGCTGGACATCGATCGGCTGCAGGAGGACGCTGAGGGTCGCTTCTCCGAGGACCGCAACGACGCGATCGAGTCCTGCGAGCGCGAGGGCGAAGCGTACTTCGAGGAGGCGTGATGAGAAAGGTCGGCGGGATACCTGGACTCCAGACCCACATCGACATGGAGACAGGATGTACAGTAAGGCATCATAAGGGTCACAAGATCCGCGCGATGCTTAACCGCGCGTCCGATGTTGATCCCGACCACGGGTACGTCGAGTCCCACCAGGAGCACTTCAACTCCGCAGGTCGCAGTCGCATCAAACACGAGCCCGACACCACAGGCTGCGCGCGCCACCACTGCCGCGGAGTGCTCTGCTGCGACCGACTGTACGTGCGACCGATGACCCCGCAAGAGCTTCGAGACCGCTAACCGCCATACCCAAGGAGGACACTATGGCATACGCACGATTGAATTACGGGAAGCCGAGCAACAACCCTGACTGGGCTGGAGGGCTCTCGTTCCTGTCGATAGACCGCCGACTGGCGATGGGCGCATTCGACGGTGTCGACCAGGACTGGGATCTTGCGACGAGCCGCGGTGCAGAATCCGAGTTGCGCGGTCTCTCCGAGCCCGACTTCGGCGAGCTGTCGTACGAGCGACGCTATGTCGAAGCGTAACCCGAAGACACCCAAGGACGACTCCGAGCAGAATCTCTGGAAGGTCACGTACGAGGTCACTGCACCCACCGGCCGCAAGTGGAAGAGAAGCACGACGCTGCGAGGGCCGCTGTCTAAGGCCAAGGGCGAGGGACGCAACCGCATCCGCAGCCTGTTCCCGCACAGCCACAGGATCCGCGTGGTGTCGGCCGAGCGGAACAAGGCGAAGGAGCGCCTGCTGCTCCTGGGCCAGCTCTCTCCATGGCAGGCAGAAGGATGATGACGACGGTCGGACGCTTCGCTCTGTGTCGCCGCAAGAACCACGCCCTGCGAACTGTGTGGGACAACGTCCAGCGACTACTGCGCGGTGAGCTGACTCCAGACCTCAGTCCAGACGAACTGGAGAGACTCCAGCGGGAGATTGGTGACAGTCTTAACATGATGCTGCTGGAGTGCAGCGTCCTCCTCAACACCATTAGGAAGGGGCTCGAAGATGAGAACAAGAAACCGACCGCACAACCCGACGGCAGCACGCAAGCGCGAACGCAGACAGAGGGAGAGGAGGGCATGGAGGGACGCCCAGGACCGCACCCTATCGACACCCTGGAGAGATAGCGCAAGCTGGTGGAAGCGGTTCACGTCGTGGCTCGGTGGACTCTTCGGGTTCGCGGGTGCGCGATGAACGTACGCACTTCCCCCGAGGGCCCGCGCGGCTGTGGCTTCCGCAAGCCCGGCCGGTTCTACCTGGTGTCCGATGGGCCGGGGCGCGACTGCGGACGCATGCCGCTCAAGCTGCAGGCCTGCACCACGTGCGGGAGCGGGGTCAAGCCCACCCGCGGCTGGACCTGGATCAAGCCCGGCACGTTGTTCTCAAACCAGCCGTGCGTTGGTCGGCAAGACTGCCTGGCTTGTCCCCTCAGTCAGCTGCAGGGCCCGTTCTCTGACCCGGACGCGCGGGCCGGTCTGTTGTGGGTCGGCGAGCAGTTCTATGCGTCGCCCCTCGACTTCAACCAGGAGGCCGAGACGATGGGCATCTCGCGCTTCATCAACAAGCCGCCGCGCAAGTTCGTGCTCGGTGAGACCTGGGTCTTCCTGGCCCACCGCAAGACCATCTTCTGCGAGGAGTGCCAGGGCAACAAGGCTGTTGTCTGCGAGTGCAACGAGGGCATGTGGAGCGGCGTGTTCAAGGTCTTCATGCCCGAGGCCATCGAGTACATCGTGAAGGAGGACGATACGGAAGAAGAGCTGGAGAGGTTGGAAGCGCGAGGCATCTCGCTCGTCAAGGTCATCGAACAGCAGCAGGAGCTGCACGAGGAAACCGCATGAAACAGATCACGTATCTGGACACACACGAGGCAGGCGAACGGCTGGGCAAGAGTCACGGTGTCATCACCTCGTGGTGCGCCAAGGGGTATCTTCCGTGCGAGCAGAACGGAGGAAGGTGCGGGCACTACATGATCGACGAGACGATCGTCGACAGCCTGGTCGCCGCGGGCCTGTCCGGCCCCGGTCGGATCGGCAAAAACAGGATCCGCCGCGCCGCCGCCAGCGTCGCCAACGGTGGTTCCGCAACCGGCCCGGCAGAACCCCGGCCGGTCCTCAGCCCACGCGCCTCCGGCATCATCACCACCCCGGGCAACATGGGCCCCACGCTTGTGCTCGCCGCGCTGGCCGCCTACGGTGGCGACCCAGCACGTCTATTGCGGGAGGTCGCGAGCGCGATAGAGGAGAGCCGTGGATCGTAGGCTCAAAGACTTCCTGATCGAGCGAGCCCGGGTTATCGGCGGGAGTGATATCCCCGCGGTGCTCGGGCTCTCGCCGTTCACCACACCACTCCAGCTGTACGTCGAGAAACTCGGCTGGCGGAAGGCCCCGGACCGCATGCTGGAGCAGCAGACGGAGCAGGAGTGGCACTACTGGGGTCACGCGCTGGAGCTGCCGATTGCGCATAGGTTCGCGTCCAAAGAGGAGGCCGACCGCGAGGTGGTGCGCGCCGCGCCGAGCTTCTGGGTCCACCCTGAGCACAGCGAGATCGGTGGGCACGTCGACTTCATCCAGTACAAGAAGGACGCCAGACACTCCGCTGGCGTGCTCGACTGCAAGAACACGCGTCAGTTCAACCGGGCGGATTGGACGAAGGAGACACCACCGCACGTCGAGGCTCAGGTGCAGTCGTACATCGGGCTGGGCAACTCGCAGCCAAGGCAGCATCGCTTCACGTTCGGATCGTGCGCAGTGCTCGTCGGCGGGTGCGAGTTCTTCTGGGACGACTTCGACATCAACCAGTCGTTCATCGACAGTGCGTTCGCTGCGGCCGTCGAGTTCATGCAGCGCATCGTGCACGAGGACCCGCCCGAGGCGGGGCCCGGTGACTACGGTGCGCTGCGGGAGCTGTACCCGGACACCAAGTTCGAGACCATAGACCTACCAGAGCAGGCTGTCGACGCGTACGTCGACTGGGTCAACGCGCGTACCGCGGCCACGCGATCGAGGAAGCTGGCCAGGGAGTCCGAGGTGAGGTTGAGAGAGATGATCGGTGGCTCGGCCTACGCGAAGCTACCTACGGGAACCGTACTGTCCCTGAAGAAAGAGAGCCGCAGGGGCCACACTATCCCGCCAAGTACAGGGCGGGTGTTGAGGAGAGTCAGATGACGAAGATGACGAGGGGTTCGAGGTCAACAATTTCCGATCTGCTGAAGGCCAACCGATCGGTGTTGGCCGCAGCACTACCAAAGCACCTGGACGTGGACCGCATGCTCCGCGTCTCGCTTGCGTGCATCTCCACCAGCCCGAAGCTCCTGGAGTGCACGACAGAGAGCCTGCTGAGTGCAGTGATGCAGTCCGCTCGACTCGGTCTGGAGCTTGGCGGCCCGCTGGGCCAGGCGTACCTGATCCCGTACGGAGCTACTGCCACCTTCCAGCCGGGCTACAAGGGCCTGTGCCAGCTCGCGCTGCGTAGCGGTCAGGTGGACAAAGTCTGGGCGCGCGTCGTCCACAAGAAGGACGAGTTCAGCTACCAGCTCGGGTCCGAGGAGTGGATCAAGCACGTGCCCACAGAGGACGCCGAGCCTGGAGAGATCCGGTGCGTGTACGCATGCGCGAAGATGAAGGACTCGGCTATCCCGGCGATGGTCGTGCTGTTCCCGCGCCAGGTGGCGAGGCGACGCGCGTCCTCGCGAGCTGCGTCGAAGGGCGACAGCCCGTGGCAGACGCACCCCGAGGAGATGTGGGAGAAGTCGGCAGCCATCGCGTTGATGAGATTCATGCCGCTCAGCCCCGACCTGCAGGAGGCAGTGAACGTCGCGGCCACAGAGGAGATGGGCGCCAAGTCGCCGTTCATCGACATCACGCCGGAGGAGGGAGCACGCGCAGCACTGGAGGCCGCGAAGGACGAAGCGCCCGCGCCGCCGCCCGAGAAGGAGTTCGTCATGAAGCCGACGCCCGCCAAGGAGAAGGTCCCGGCCAAGCGACAGCGCAAGCCGAAGCCCGACTCACCTGCCAAGGGTGAGCCCGGCTGGGACAGCTTCTGATGATCAGCACACTGACGCTCACGAACTTCCGGTCGTTCAAGACCACGAGGATCAACGGACTGCAGACCACCAACTTCTTTGCCGGTGAGAACCGTGCCGGGAAGTCGGGGGTCGCAGACGCACTGCGGGTGCTGTTCTCAGGCACCTGCCGCGGTGCGGTGGACGGGAAGGACCACGTCAGCCTGCGGCACACGCTGGGCGGTGTCCAGGCCCCCAGCGGATGGTCGGTCAAGGCCACCCTGGAGGGTGGCGACAGCCGGGCGGCCACGGTCGTAGCGCGACACGAGGGTGAGGGGCCTGGCTCTGAGGCCCAGGCCGCGCTGGAGGCGCTGACGGGCGTCTCAGGGCGCCTGGCGCGTGCCTCACTCGACAGCTCGATGGTGGTCGACTACGCAGTCCAGAACGCCACGGCACTCCAGCACCTCCTGGTCGAGCTGATCAAGCCCGAGGCTGGCGTCCAGCTGGAGGAGCGCCAGGTCGAGCTGATGGGCCGTCACCTGGCTGCCGGTGGGCAGGCCGAGCTTGACCTAGCCGAGATGGATCGGCTGTACAAGATGGCCTACAAGCTGCGGACCGACGCCAACCGCAAGCTCAAGCAGACGGTCGGCATCCTGACTGCCCCCGAGGGCATGGAGGCCCTGGCCGAGATGACGGCCGCCGAGCTGGATGAGGCCAGCGAGAAGATCAGCCTGCGGATCGCTGAGCGCAAGGAGACGCTGGCCGACTTGACCAAGAAGCGCGACGCACTGACCGCGGTGCCGCACAATGAGAGGGCGATCGAGAAGGTAGAGCTGGCTGTGGTGGATGCGCGCGAGTCGTTCGACACCGCAATGACGAAGGATAAGATCGCATCGGAGACGCGCAGGCTCACCAAGCTGATCAAGGACTGCGACGAGAAGCTCGCTACCCTCAACAAAGACATGGACACCGCGTCGTTCGAGAGTGCGAAGCTCGCCGCGATCATCGAGGGACGATGCGAGACACGCTCCCAGCTAGTGAAATCCGACGCGCATTGCAACACGTGCAGGCACCCGCTGGCAGAAGGGTACAAGGAGGATGTGCTCCTCAAAATCAACAAAGAGATCGACGCCAACCAGCAACTCATCATGGATCAAGAGGATGAGCGTGTTCAACTACACAGTGATATCAATAAGCGTAAGTCAGCCATCTGCGACCTGAACAAGGAGCTGGAGGAACTGTCGGACAGCTCGGACGCGTACGCCAAGGCTCACGATGCACTGACCAAGGCGGTCGAGGCGCGCGACGCTGCGCTCGAAGAGAACAGTGTGTGGATGAAGGGCAAGGTCGACGCCGACGCCGGGCTACTGAAGTCCATCGAGGAGATCGGCGCATCACTGGACGAAGGGCGCACCAGGCTGCAGGCTGTCGCCAACTTCCAGGCCCACCAGCGTGTGGCGGCTGGCGCTGAGTCGGAGAAGCAGGACGCGGCTGAGCTGCACGAGCTGTGCGAGCTGCTTGGGCCGAAGGGCAGCCTGAGAGCCCAGCTCACTGAGTCGGAACGCACGAACGAGTTCTTCGCCAGCCTGTCGTCCTACATGGACGCGTTCGGGTTCCAGGTCGACTGGAAGCCAGTGATGGAGGGTAAGTCCGCGCCGATGGTCAACGAGCGCAAGCTCTCGCTGATGAGTGACTCCGAGCGTCTGCTGTTCGGTGTCGCCTTCCAGATCATGACTGCCAAGTGGTCGGGACTCGACACTGTGATCGTCGACTGGTTCGAGCACCTGGACGGGCCTTACGCGAAGCGCGCGCAGAGCATGCTGAAGGGCTCCGGCTGTCAGAGCTTCGTGTTCTCCGTCTCTCGGGACCCGGCGAAGTTCGAGCACGTCGCTGGTGGCAAGGCTGGAATGTACGTGGTGTCGAGCGTGGACGAGGTTTCACGAGTTCGATCTCTAGCGGGGCAATAGGACGCGTGGGGATTGGGTTAAAAGGGTGGACCGGCCTATGCCCCGCGGCCGGTCCACTTGTTTCAAGGAGGTGACCATGGAGCTGAGACCCGTCGGAGTGCCGCCCGAGAAACCCGAGTACCACCCGGCGTTCGAGCGATGGTGGAAGCACATGAGCCAGTACCCTCCGAAGCACCCGAGGATGCAGGACAAAGCTGGGTGCCACGAGAAGTTCATGCGCATGCGTCTCTACCGCGCGGCTATCTTCGAGTGGTTGATGGACTGGACAGAGAGGATGAAGCGCACGCGACGATGGCGGGCCGACAGTGGCGAGTACCAGCCGATGCCCGCGACGATACTCAACAACCAGCGATGGAACGACCCGGTGCCCGAGGAGTGGGACGGGCTCGATCCTGCGGAGCGTGCGGTGGTGCTGGAGAACAGGGGCATGCGCAACGACGACAACGATTACAGTCTGGAGTCGAACCAGAGGAGGCAGCGGGATGAAGCAGAGCAAGATTAAGCTCGGTCGACCATCCGCGCGCAAGACCGACCCGATCACCAGCTGGCACGCTTGGTACTCGGTGCGCGACTCTGTGCCCGAGAGGCAGATGAAGATAGCTAACGCGGCCCTTCAGGTGCGTTATGACGGTTTCACGTCCACTGAGATGGCCGACGCTCTGAGCATGCCGCGCGATAGCGTGTCTCCGCGCCTGCCCGAGATGGAGGACAAGGGACTGTTGGTTCGCACTGGCGGGACGCGTAAGCCGATCGGGTACGAGGGGACGAGAATGAATAAGCAGACCGTGTGGGTCGCCGCACCGTTCGTGCGGGATCTGGTAGGACTGTGAAGACGCCACAGCGCGACCTGTACAGTGCGGGTAGTAGTCGCCGCGCCCGCGCACACCGCTCAGCGCAGCAGCGCATCGGGCAGGTCGGCTGGCTCCGCTGGTTGATTGAGGAGCAAGAGAAACCGTCGTGGGACCACCCGGAGTGGATCGAGTGGACACGCGCAGAGTACGAGGCGGAAGGGCGACCGACCCTCGCCGACCTCGTGTCGAGGTTCTGATGAAGTCACTGACCGATGTTGAGGTCCAGCTACATGCGCTCCCGCCGGGGAGCGGAGAGGCTGTCGCGCTGTTGACCGACAAGCTGCCCCTGACAGACTCCGAGGCGAAGACGTTGATCAGCAGGATTGCCACGTACTTAGACGCGTGCCGTCGGCGCAGGACCGACGAAAAGACTGAGCTGCGGGAGCGGCTCAAGAGGCTCGGATGAGGCGCGCAGTGGCCAGGCCAGTCAAGCAGTCGCTGCAGGACAGGCTCATCGCGTCTGGGTACAAGGTGCGCCCCTGCTCGGACTGCGCGCGCCCCGTGGTCGACGTGCACCGGGAGGACGGGTCCAAGGGGCAGCTGGACATCAGGGCCCCTGTCTTCGTGATGGGTGTCGCCACAACCAAGTCGTTCGTGTCGCCCGTAGCGGTGCGGACGACCAACGCGTTCGTCTGGCACGAGTCAATCTGCACAAGGAGCAAGCGATGATATACCTAGCCTACAGGGTTGTCAGCGCCGCTGGTGTCGCTCGTAGCAAGAACACACCACCACCGGGTGCGCTCGTCTGCAGGGAGTACACGGATGATGAGTACCACGAGACCAAGCGCAACGCGCGGGGGTCTGTGTGCGCCGGGCCCGTGGTCTTCGAGTGCGACGAGGGTGCCAAGTGGACGATTGCGCGCCGCAAGCTGCGGGAGGCTGCAGCGTGATCAGCTTCAAATCCCTCCCCGAACCACCAGTGTCGCTGCGGGCCAATAACATCTGGAGCGGCAACACCCACTGGAGGACCAGGTGCAGGGACGCCAGGGAGTACGCCCAGTCGATAGGGTGGATGGCACTCAAGCAAGTGCCAGGCAGGCCGCGCTACAAACACTCGGTGATCCAGGTCACCTGGTACCACAGGCAGGAGAGCCACTTTCAGGACGGTGACGGCGCGTTGTTCTCACTGAAGAAGCTGTTCGACGGCCTGACCGACGGCGGCATCTTCGCGAACGACAGGTACCTTGTGCACCTGCCTGTCGTGCAGCTGGTCGCCGACAAGGTTAGGCCTAAAACACTGGATGTGTGCGTGGCAGACCCCCGTGACATGTCTGCGTTCAACGTGGCCGTATACACGCTTGGATTCCAGGAGATGAAATGAAGAAGATAACCTTAGAGGCAGCGAGCGAGTCCGTGCCGATGACAATAATCGTCGTGGCCTGCTTCGTCGTCGGGATGGCCATCGGCATGGCCGTGAACTCTATGCTCGCGCCCAGCCACACCACCAGCGACTGCGAGCACGTCGCGCGCATCGAGTACGAGCGCGTCACTCCCCTGCGCAACGACGGTGTCGAGATGAAGTGCGAGCCGCTCCGAGACTGGGACTCGCTGGTTGAGGAGGCCGCGATCTGGAGAGCGAAGTACAGCCAGCGTGGCGAGATCATCGATGGCGCACATGCTGCCTTGCTTGAGGACAGTAGTTACATCTGCAAGTGTGAAGGTTGCAAAGCAGCCCGGCGGCTGCTGGGGGAGGGGTGATGGGTTGTGCAAGGAGCGCCCCGATGACCAAGAGTGAGGTGCGGCGGTGCAAGAAGCACAAGCGTGACGAGTTGTACTGCCCCGACTGCAAGCCCGATCTGCGGTACTGCCCGAAGTGTCGCAAGGAGCGCGGCCCAATCTTCTGGCTAGACGGCAAGCGGGAGTGTTCCATCTGCGGTACTACACTGACCGACCGCCCCCGCCCCGACGACGTTTGCGAGCGGTGTGGGCATGATAAAAGCGACCATACTCCCTCACGCAATAACTTCATGTGCGGCAAATGCCCGTGCTTCGTGCCCAAGCAGCCCCCGCCCAACGATACGCTCGTGCGGGCGTTGGTGAGCTACATGACCGATGCGCAGTTGGTCGCGTTTGCGGGAGAGGCTGTGTACCACTTCGAAGAGCTAACGTCGGACGAGCGAAAGGTAATTTACGAGACGCTAGACCGTACCGAAGTCCTCGCCGCGCTGGGGGAGGCAGTTTCAGGTTCACGTTTGCCAGCCTGCACGGGATGGAATACACGGGCGACAACTGGAACGATGAAATCAACAGATTGAAGGAGCTGGTTAATGGAAGCGATGCATAGCCTAACCGAGCTGGCCGAGGGGCTGGAGCCGATTCACGAGGGAAAGGAGAATGACGACTGGATAGACGATTGTGTCTCGCTTGAGGCTGTTCAGTTCTACAACGCCGCCCTCGCGGCTGTGCGGGAGTTGGATAGTCGCAAGGAGTGTTTGTTGCTAATGGCTGCGAACTGGGCCGATCATTTGACGTGGTACAACGCTAGACGGGCCGACGTGGAGACGGTGGCGCGGTACATCACTGACTCTAGGCAGCGGGGCACTGTGCATAAACGAAATCGTGCTACCGCCGCAGCACGTCGGCTGCTGGGGGAGGGGTGATGCCTAGGCCTAGTTGGGCGCTGTGGTTCTGCTGGCCCCTACGCTGGAGGTGGAACTTTAAGTGGCTACACGGAGATATTCACTACGCAACCGAGTGGGCGTGTGGCTTGTTCGCCATTACGCAATACGTCCACGTCGATACGGAGCGCCCCGATGACCAAGAGTGAGGTGCGGCGGTGCGCGTGCGGCGACGCGATTCGTGATGACGGCAGCACAGACTGTCCGTTGCACTCGCCCGACCGCCCCCGCCCCGACGACGTTTGCGAATGTGGGCATTTGTTCGTTTGGCACAAGTGGCGCGGCACCAACGTTGCGGGTTGTAATTTCCCGCTGACACCTAGCGATCGTTGCGACTGTGTTCAATACCTCCAGCAGCCCCCGCCCAACGATACGCTCGTGCGGGCGTTTCGGGAACTGCAAATGGGCAAAATGCCAGGTCCACTCGAACCTGCGTTTTCTGATTTAGGGTTGCGGCTGCGCGATGCCGTCTACTTCGCTTGCAACAAGACAACCCCCGCCGAAGTCCTCGCCGCGCTGAGGGAGGCGGTGAAGGATGGGTAAGCCATATTTGCAACTACCCGACGGTTCTGTTTGGCCCAACCCTAACGACCCTAGCGAGGTTGAATACCGGCTGCGCTACGGAACGCACAAAGAACTTACGGCGGCTTCGTATATCGCGGCGTACAAAGAGTTGGTGTTTTCAACAATCAAACACCGCAACGAAATCTGCGCCGCCCTCAAGGCTGCGCTGGAGGTGTGATGGAAGAGTACGAAATAGTTGCTTTACAGGAATTGAGCAACGGCAACGGCGAGGTCGGTTACTCGCGGATTGAATCGCGCATCTTCAAGTCTACCGACAGGCTGGAGGACGTGATTGCGTGGTCGAAGAAAGTAAGTGGCTACCACGGTCGATTAATGTTGAGCCAGCCCTGGCCCCGGTGATTCCTCGCCCGCCGGGGCCAGCACTTTGGATGAGGTGTAATGCAATGAATATTCTTCTGTTCCTGGCATCGGTGTTGTGTTTTGTGATCGCCGGTAATATGTGGCTGGGTGTGCAGTCCGCAATCCACCAGATACTTGTGGCGATTTGGCTCCTGATCTCGGCTGTGCTTTTCTGCGCTGGAGCTGTGGTGGACAGACTGAAAGCTAACCAGGCGAACGGAGGGGATTGAGCATGGAACAGTACAATGACTGACCCGCGACTGGTCGAGGCGTTGAAGGTGTGGCTGGCGGGTATAGACGACCTGACTCTCGAAGAGGTACTAACCGAGCGCAACTTACGCTGGCGGTGGAGAGCGCTTCCAGCCGACGAAGCCCGCCAAGCACTCAGAGAGGCGCTGGGGGATGGGTGACCGCAGGATCTACAAAGCTCCGTACGACGACGAGCGGACCCGGCTGCGGCCGCTGCGCAAGCACCACACCATATGCCGCTGGTGCGGCGGGCCTCTGTCTGGTAGGCGCACGTCGTGGTGCTCTGAGGATTGCTGGGCCACCTACTTCATTCAAATCAACCCTCGCGTGTACGTGAGCCGCAGGGACAACGGTGTGTGCGCTCGCTGCAAGCTAGACACGCGGCTGCTTAAGCGTGTCCTGCTGCTCGCTAGTCGGTCCCTACGCGACACCGAAAGCCCGGTGCGCATGTGGTCCTGGAGCGCGGTGCTGAAAGACTGGCTCGGGATGCCGCGCGGCAGGAGCTTCTGGGATGCGGACCACATAGTGCCGCTGAGCCAAGGCGGAGACCACCACCCAAGGAACCTACAGACGCTGTGCGTTCCTTGCCACAAACTAAAGAGTGCAGAGGACGCAGCGAGAGCTGCCAAAAGGAGAAGAGCATGAGGCCGACAGTTGCGCTGCTACCGCGTTGCGCAGCAGCACTAGCCAAGCTTAGCAATATCACCCCGCACACTCACGCTGCAGGGTATCGCATTGATCATGCCAATGATGAAGTGAAGGAGCAGAAATGATCCGACAGAGACCGATGAGTGTTCTGCAAGACAAACTGCTCGAGAAGGCCACGTGCTCGCTCCACAGCATGGGCCTGACAGTCCTATCCGACAGCGAGTGGGCCGACATGTACATGGAGTGCGCTCGCCGCCTCACCGGGCTGGCTGTGGCTCTGGGTGTGGCCACCGAGCGCAGGCTGCGCGAGGAGGTGAGCGGCAACCGGATGAAACCCATGAACCTCAAGCTCGACCCCAACTGCGAGAGGGTCATGGGCTCTGATCTGGAAGCCGGGACTGCGGAGTCCCACGGAGCCTACGACCTGGGGGATGTCGATGCGGAGAGGTAACCGCAACCGACTGGTCGAGGTGTTGAAGCGTACCCCGCACGGTGACGAGCTGGCGCCAACGACCTACCGCCTGGACCTGCAGTGCGGCCACCACCAGCTCCGCCCTGCGTTCAACTCGACAGCCAGATTCGTGCGCTGCGCCGACTGCGGCTACGCGACCGACGAAGGGCGACGTGCACGCAACAGACGAAAGAGAGGAGCATGATGTCGCGCTACACACGAACACCGATGATCGAGCCGCCGCCAGTAGTGCCGAAGGTCCCGCTGCGCCGGGTGTGCGACATCGTGCACATGACGGTGCGAGGTTTTCAGATCAGACGACTCGTCCTCGGGTGCACTCACAACCTGTACGCGCCCGAGGATATCTTTGTCCCAGCGTGGGCCCGCTGCCCGCACTGCAAGGAGGGGTGATGAGGCAGCCAACGACACAGGACGTACTGAGCGCACTGATCCACCTTGTGCACAAAGAGCACGATGGCGAGGTCAGGATCGACGTGACCGGGCTGCACGATGTTCAATACGGGCTCGCGGCAGCGTTCGATGTGACCCCGGCGACCGACGAGACGCCCGAGAAGCGAGAGCTGGTGATCGCGGCGAAGCCAGTGAAGACCGAGGACAAGCCGCGGATCATCACGCATCTGAATTAGGAGGCCGCCGTGGCGATGAAC
>Ga0255048_10001396_pt1 | contig 16751 bp, 17 predicted proteins | sample JV7_2_2_MG_FD_183619 | JGI IMG/M metagenome (GOLD analysis project Ga0255048, IMG submission 183619) | Seawater microbial communities from Jervis Inlet, British Columbia, Canada - JV7_2_2 | ecosystem: Environmental > Aquatic > Marine > Inlet | place: Canada: British Columbia | collected 2016-10-06
GTTCCCTAGCCCAGAAACTCCGTTTCACCTACCCCAGGGGGGTCATGCTAGGCTCCTTGATGCATTTGCACCTAAAATATTTCTAGCAGAAATTCTAACAATTAGGGACTAATAGAAAACTCCAGTTTAAAACCTAGGGAGTTGGATGAGAGGGCAATCGAGTTTTTCATAGAGTAACTCCTTGTCAGGGTACCCCCTTCCTCTGTCTGTCTTTTGCGTCATGCCGAAGGCGTCTTACATAGTTTGTTCCTTACGTAACCCTGGTACGGACAAAGGGATCTTGACGCATAAGAAGTTAAAAGTGATAAAGTTCAAGATCAAGTGATAAAACTAATTTACTCGGAGAGGTTGACACTTTTATACCATAGTCCGTAATTCTTATTAGAAGCTTATAAGATGCTTAAGTAAGATAAAGAAACATATGAGTATGTATTAGAAAAGAAGAAGAGTACGTTCTTAAGCTTATTAATAGAACCTGAAAGTAGCTCAGTTGGTAGAGTAGCTCGTTTGGAACGAGGCAGTCGTAGGTTCGAGTCCTACCTTTCAGACCAATTTGAACCTTTGTCTCTAACGCCACACAGCTTATACTACTGTAGCGAGCGAGCGATTGGCTTAGGTTCAAATCAATCAGTACCACCACCCCCTGGCACCACCCTCTCCTAGCTCAGTGCTAGTGATGAACCTAGGGTTTAATACCAAATACTAATTGGACTTCCCCCAGTGCTCCCATGAGGCTGCGGGGTTAATGTCCCACTGGACACTAGAGAGACATTAATGGCCAAGATTACATTACCAGACATTGCTGCCCAGTTCGCTTCAGCTGCTGCCTTAAACTCTAGGTTTCAGGAGATTGAGGATCATCTTAATGATCTAGTCCTGTACAGAGAGAATCCAGAAGGTGAGCCCAATGCTATGGGTCAGATACTGGATATGAATGGCTACCAGATTGCTAACTTGCCATTCCCAGTAGCACCGACTGATGCTGTACGTCTTCAGGATTTAGAATCTTTTGATGTCACATTAGCTGTTGTACCACAGTCTACAGCCAGGTACGAGTTTAGTGACTTCACGGTAGGGAGTGGGTCTACTACATTCACTAAAGATGCAGATCAGGCAGTTGGCCTACTGTATCTGAATGGTGTATTCCAAGAAGCGGGTATTGATTATTCGTACACCAGTACCGTTATTACATTCCTAGCAGAGTTACTACCAGCTGATGTTATCCATGTTATCAGCGGTAACGATACTGGGTTACAGGTTACTAGCCAGTCAGATATCATATTTAATACCGTGGCCGATATGATCAGCGGTACCCTGACGAATGGTAGAGTTATAATCTTGACCGTAGGGCAGACTGTTCGGACTCTAGGCTATACGACTGAGGGCGATGGCGGCGATAATACCTATGAAATTGTAGGATCTGGAACTGGCATCGATAACGGCGGTTCGTTTATTGACCTTAATGCATTGCAGGCTAAAGGGGTATTCCCCCTTGCCACTACCTCTATTTTGCAATTTGGCGCTGACAAAGATGGTGTACTAGACAGTACCGAGGCCATAAGGAATTGCGCTCGGTTCATCGTTGCTAGAGGTTACGGTGATTTATATTGTCCTTCTGGAACCTACGCTATATCAGGGGGGCTGCTGCAAGATGGCGGCGGCAATGCGCTGGAATGGCAGTGGGGCATGTCCATTACTGGGGAAGGTAAGCGAACCACGCGATTTATTCCTTTCAGCGCCACCAGTGATGTGCTTTTCGATTTCGATAATACGTCGTCTTCGTTTGGGTATTTCACCGTGCGGGGCTTTGCGGTGATGGACGACGTGGGGACATCGCTGTTCACCGGAGACGTATTTCGGGTCGGCACCACCAACGTTTGTATCGACGCTCTCTTTAGCGACATCACAATCCACCGCCCAGATGCCCCAGCGTTCCGGTTACTGAGCTGCACCGACAGTGGTCTGGAGAACATATACATCCATTCGGCAGGCAACACGACTAACTTAGAATCGTCGCTGCTGTTTGATGCGTCTAGTGGCGACGTGAACAACATCCGACTCGATAACGTCCACGTCGAGAACCAGAAATACCACGCGCTACACGCAATCGACGCGAGTAATATAAACTGGATTGGGGGTAAGACGCACGACGGCGCGGATACGCCGAACATATCCGGAAACCTGCTAGAGGGTACAGCGTCTAGTAAAATTATAGGCGTCACTTTCTCTACATCTAACCAGCAGCACATAGTTTTAGCCGACAGCGCCGCCTTGAACTCAAGCGACGGTAACATCATCGATGGCTGTTCGTTCGGAAACACTAATGGCACCGCCTCAGCTATCAGGCTTCTAGGCGCGGCGGAAAATAACACTATTAGCACCTGCTATTTCAAGGGCGATATAAACGGGAACGCGGCGGACTTTGCATCGACAGGCACGAAAAACGTGTTTAATGTCGATAACGTATCTGAGGTGTCGATACCGGACATCCGCATACCTGGGTTCACAGTAACGTCTTCTGTGTCCGTGGAAGGTAATGTAACGGCGGAGGGCTATGTAGCAGTTGATAACGGAGGCGAGCTAACTATAGCCGCTGGGGTAATTACCGCTACCAGCTCTTATCACACAGTCGATACTGAAGGTGATGCAGCTACAGACGACCTAGACACCATAAACGGAGGCGTGGATGCTGGCCAACTACTTGTTATATCGCCTCAAAGTGGCGCTAGAGACGTTGTGGCGAAAGACGGTGTAGGTAATCTCAGGCTAAGCGCGGATTTCACCATGTCGGGCGTCAATGACACTCTGACTCTCTTCTATACAGGGGTGACATGGAATGAGCTATCGAGGTCATCTAACTAGATAAATACGCCGGCCACATAGAAGGTGATAAATAATGTTCAAGCTATCTACTAGATCCAAGCAAAGGCGCGAAGGGGTTGATCCCAGGTTGATCGAGATCAGCGACTTAGCTATAAAGCTTACAGCTATTGATTTCGGCCATCCAGAGTATGCAGGGTTGAGAGACAATCGGGATCAGCGGTACTTATATGATACTGGCAAGTCACAGTGTGATGGAAGGTTACGTAAGAGTTGCCATCAGACAGGGAAGGCCTTAGACTTCTATGCGTATGTAGATGGTAAGGCTAGCTGGAAGAAGGAGCACTTAGCTCAAGTGGCTTGTGCGTTCTTACAAGCTGCCTGTATCCTCGGTTATAAATTACAGTGGGGAGGGTTGTGGAGTAGCTTCCAGGACTTCCCTCACGTACAATTGGTAGACTGAATGAAGCCACCACTAAGAAAGACACGAAGGCGCATAGCCTACAGCTGCCTGGGTATACTAGCTGCTATAGCTATCTGGGTATTCATCCCAGGAGATATAGGGGGGGAGGAGAGCGGAATTATTAATAACTTAATACTGGCTGCAGCAGGTGTGCTGTCTGTCTTCATTAGCAGTGAGACTTACTCGGATCACTCCGCTAGAACAAACGATAAAGAATCCAGTAACGAATATAAAGGTGGTGGAGAATGACAACAATAGTTCGCGGAAGCGTATTAGAAAGGGTTAGCGTTAAAGACTTTGGCGCTGTAGGTGATGGCGTAACCGATGATACAGCAGCTATTCAGGCTGCTATTGATGCGTCTGCCCATGTAACAGCTTATGGCGGCCCCTATCGTTTGACTGATGAATTAGCGACCACTCGAAGCGTTATTATAGAGGGCGACCGTTATGATTATTCACTATCGGCGGCTGATTGTACTTTCTTGTGTGATTTCAATGACACAGCGAAAAGCGTATTTTTAGCAGAAAACTCTTTTCAATTGATTCTAAGGGACATATCTATTGATATGGATCAGAATGCAACAAGGGCTGTCACTGCCACCAGTAGCGGAATCGTATCTACTAAAAATATACTGATTACTCGGTTTGATGCAACGAGTCCTACCGCGTGCGTCGCCCTGGAGTCTGGCGCTAATCATTTTGAGTCATTCCTGATTGATGCCGAGCCTGTAACCATCCTGGACGGCACAGGCATCACTACCGGTAGTATCGGTATCCACATCACCGGCTCCGATAATGTTGTTAGCGATGGCGAGATTAAGAAAGGCTTTGATATTGGGGTGCTTGAAGATGGGAGCAATAACTTAGTCACACTTAACAAGCTTGACCAGTGTAATACTGGTGGTAAGTTTATCGGAACAAACCCACAGATAATTGGTAATAGGTTCGGTAAGAATTACAACGTAAACTCAGCGGGCTTGCATCTTGGGGATAATGCGGGTGCAGATTCTGTGATAAACCCCACTGTTATAGGTAACACCTGCTCTAAGAATAATTCTACTACAGCGCTTGGCCCAGGTTCTTACGACGGCACACAGATACTGTGCGACCGCGTTGATGCTGGCGTTATTTCAGGAAACCCTATTTCTGAGGGCTTGTCAGGCATTAAACTTAACCGAGTTAATGACACTACAATTGGCGTAAATAGTTACACAACTATTGATGGTGATGAGATTGATTTAACTGGAGATGCAACGGGCGGCAATAGGTCGCAGCTTTATTTACCAAGAGGGCACCAAGTTATCGCACCTAAATCAGTGCCGGCTAATGGCTGGGATATTGAAGGAGAATACGCATTAACGGGTGCGTCGGCGAGCTTGAGAGTTGACGATGTAACAAGAATAAGTGCTGATAATGACGCTACAGCTGGCAATACCTCGATGCTTCTTTATGATGTAGATAACGCCACCCTTGAGCGCGTGACTGTCGGTGCGGCTGACTCAGGTGGTGTTGGGTTTAAGGTGCTACGGATACCTAACTAAATAAGCCAAGCTGAGATAATAATTATGGCGCTTACAAAAGTTCCTGCAATACTTGGCATACTAACTACAACAGCTAACACACCAGTTTAGAGAGTGGGTAAATAATGTTTAAAGATAAAGGGAATAGATGGCTCACTACTGGCCTGTTCGCTGAGACAGCAGCAGGTAATAAAGAGTTTATCATTATGACCCTCGAAGAGGGGAGGGAACGCTTTGTCGAGCTGAAAGATATGACAGGGTATAAGTTCGCTAATGCGCATCTGGGGGGCTATGCCCACTGGAAGGCGCTAGAGAACAGTACGTTCCATTGCCATATAGAAGATTGGAAAGAGGAGTTGGAAGTAGCCATACGTTGCGAGTCACTTGAGCGTATAGCTGCTGAAGCTGAAGGTGGTCACTACCAGGCTAATAAGTTCCTGGCTGACCGAGGGTGGGATGTCAGAGAAGCTGGCAGGCCATCTAAGAAAGAAGTTGAGAAGAAAGTAAATAGAGAAGCTAAGGTGGTGGAAGCCTCTAAGCGTTTCCTGACACCGTTGAGGTAAAGTATGACCTGGAGAAAAGCAGCAGAAACTCACATCGCTAAGATGGACGCAGATACTATAGAGCGCAGAGAGTTATGTTTAGCTGATCTTCGAGTATTTGCCAAGACAATGAATCCACAGTACGCGTATGGTGATATCCATATGGAACTGTACAAGTGGATGATGGAGTATTCTCTATTCGGGCGAGGGGAGACACTGACCGCTAATAAGCTAGTCATGTTACCGCGGGCTCACTTAAAATCTCATATGGTTGCTACAGCGTGTGCCTGGTTAATTACTCGGCACCCTGAAGTCACTATGCTATATCTATCTGCTACCAGTGAGTTGGCAGAGACACAGCTTTACGCCATAAAGAATATATTTGAGAGTGATGCTTACCAACACTTCTTCCCAGAGTATATCCACCCCCAAGAGGGGAAGAGGGAGATGTGGAATAACCGTAAGATAAGTATCGATCACCACAGTAGAGGGGATGAGGGTATACGAGATGCCACTATTGCTACTGCAGGGTTGACAACAAATACTACCGGCTGGCATGCTGATATCATTATCGCTGACGATATAGTGGTACCAGAGAATGCGTATACGATGGAAGGGAGGAGCCTGGTTACTAAGAAGGCTTCCCAGATGACATCGATCAGGAACGCTGGTGGATTCACATTAGCCTGTGGTACCAGATACCACCCTGCTGATGTCTATGACACCTGGAGGCACCAGGAGTATGAAGTCTACGATGATAACGACGAGCTGGAAGATACACTTCCGGTATGGGATATCGTTGAGCATGCTGTAGAAGTTAAGGGGGAGTTCCTCTGGCCTAGATCGGAGAAGGGGGGTAAGGTATTCGGATTCAACAAGAACGTCCTCTCGCGTATCAGAGGGGAGTATGATGATATCGTTCAGTACTACGCACAGTATTACAACGATCCGAATGACCCAGGTAGTGATCGGATCCAGAGAGATAGGTTCCAGTACATAGAAGAGCAGAGTGTACGGTTCTTAGAAGGGCGGTGGAATGTTCGTGGTAAGCCATTGAATGTTTATGCGGCAATCGATTTCGCATACACTACCAACAAGAAGTCGGATTACACGGCTATCGTAGTTATCGGGATAGACCCTGATGGTTACATATACGTATTGGATATGGACAGATTTAAGACTGATAAGATCAAGACGATGTTCGATCACTTAGTGGTCATGCATCAGAAGTGGTCATTCAGGAAGTTGAGGGCGGAGGTTACAGCCGCTCAGAGCATGATTGCTGGAGACTTCAAGGACTATATCAGGCAGGAGGGGATGTCGTTAAGTATTGACGAGAACCGTCCTACCAGGAATGAAGGGTCTAAGGCAGAGCGTATAGCTGCTATCCTAGAGCCGCGGTATGAGAACTTAACTGTATACCATACTAAGGGAGGGTTGACTAGCGCCCTAGAGGAGGAGCTGATACTAGCCCGTCCCAAGCATGACGATCTCAAGGATACTCTGGCCAGTGTAGTACAGATAGCCGTAGCACCTAGAGGGTTGGGTCAGCTGGGAGTTAAGAAGTCTAATATAGTTTATAATACACGTTTTGGTGGAGTATCGAATGGCAGGTAAGATAGCGGAATTAACTGGGATGTTTGATCGGGTGAAAGATCAGTCCGGAAGGAACATCGCTTATATGTGGGATAACTACACCAGCCAACGAGACAGCTGGGTAGAGGAGTATAAGGAGCGGAGGAACTATATCTTTGCCACTGACTCCACAACGACATCTAACCAGGGTATGTGGAAGAACTCTACTACAATGCCTAAGCTGTGCCAGATACGGGATAATCTTCACAGTAACTATTTAAGTGCTATATTCCCCAACGACAATTGGTTACGTTGGGATGCTTACGATAAGGTTGCGAACAGCAAGGAAGTTCGCAAAATGATAACTGCATATATGCGACATAAGATGATTCAGTCTGACTTAAGGAGTGAAGTTAGTGCACTACTATATGATTACATTGATGTTGGGAACTGTTTTGCCGAACCTGAATGGGATTATGGTACACAGTCCGTGGATGGTAATGGCCAGTATGCAAGTTCTTATGTCGGCCCTAGGTTAAGACGGATCAGTCCACTGGACATCGTATTCAATCCGATGGCACCGACGTTTGAAGAGTCACCAAAGATTATTCGTTATATCAAATCAATTGGTGAGATTGCTAAGCTTGCAGAGAATGACCCTTCCTGGGCAGAGGCGTATGCCAAGACCAAGGAGATGAGGTCAGCTGCAGGTAACTACAGCATTGATGATTTCCATAAAGCTCTGGGTTTCAGCGTAGATGGCTTCGGTGACATGAAGGAGTATTACGGTGATCAGTACGTTGAGATCTTACGATTCTTAGGGGACTACTACGACAGTGAAGAAGACAAGCTGCACCAGGGTAAAGAGATCATTATCATTGATCGCAGTATCACCGTGGGTATGTCGGACATTACTTCTCCCGTAGGTGTAGGCAATATTAGCCATGCAGGGTGGAGGAAGCGTCCTGACAATCTATACGCTATGGGGCCGCTGGATAACCTGATAGGCATGCAGTACCGTATAGACCACCTGCAGAATCTTAAGTCCGATGCTATGGACTTATGTGTTCATCCACCACTGGCTATCCAGGGGGATGTAGAACCCTTTGAGTGGGCTCCAGAAGCTGTTATCCAGATCATCGGTGAAGGCAGTGTTACTGAACTAACTAAGAGTGTTCAGGGCATGGCTATAGCAGAGCAAGAGATCACTTTGCTAGAACAGCGTATGGAAGAGTATGCTGGTGCGCCTAAGCAAGCTATGGGGATTAGAACTCCAGGAGAGAAGACAGCATTCGAAGTGCAGTCACTAGATAACGCAGCAGGTAGGATCTTCCAGGAGAAGGCAGTGACCTTCGAGATAATGCTGGAGAACTGTCTGAAGGGGTTGCTTGCAGAAGCTCAGCTACATGAGGCTGGTACTACTGTACCGCTTATGGATGAAGAGTTGGGGTTTGTAGACTTCTCTGTGATCACTAATAACGAACTGGTTAAGAACGGTACAGTGCGTCCAGTAGGTGCTAGACACTTTGGACAGACTGCCATGATCATCCAGAACTTAACTAACACAATGAACGGTGGCCTGGGGCAGCTAATAGCTCCACACCTTAGCGGTAAGGCTGCAGCAGCATTAGTTGAAGATGTCTTCGAGCTAGGTAAGTTCGATCTGATACGACCTAACGCGGCGGTTCATGAACAGGCTGAGACACAATCAATAGCCAACACTGCTAACGAGACATTGGCAGTAGAAGCGGAGACACCAGGAGTGGCAGAGGATGAGACTGAGCAGTAAAGTAACATCAGCGCTACCAAAGGATGTTTCCAAAGAAGAATTTGAGAAGAGGTGTAAGGCGGTTGAAGATCTATTCGACCACTTTGCTCTCGTCTTAAGTCGTACCCTAGAAGCTCACAAAGCTGATCTTAAGCAACCTAAGCAGTATGATGTTGCTAACTGGGCGTACAAACAGGCAGACTCCATAGGGTATCAAAGAGCCCTGGAAGAAGCTATTTCATTACTCAAAATTAAGGACTTATAAGATGACCGACCAGTCTATCTTCAATCAAACAGAAGCCACTCCACAAGAGTCTGCTTCAGAAGGCGTAAAAGAAATCTCAGGGGTAGACCAGCTCTTAGCAGGTATCACTAACGCCGAAGGCAATCAGAAGTATGCAACTATAGAGGACGCCTTGAAGGGCTTGAACTCTGCACAGGAGCATATCAGTCGTTTGGAACAAGAAAACACTACGTTCAAACAGGGGGTGGAGAAGTCCACTACTCTCCAAGACGTTCTGAATGCTATGAAACCTCAAGAGAGCGAAGCAGCACCCACAAGTGCTCCAACACTCGATGAGGGTACAATTGCTGAATTACTAGAGAAAGTAGTTGAGCGCCGAGATACAGCATCAGCCCAGAAATCTAACGCTTCGAAAGTAGCTAATAAGTTTCAAGAGGTTCATGGCGAGGAAGCAGAGGCTAAGTATTACGCAGCTGCAGCAGAAGTAGGTTTCTCTAAAATGGAGATTAACCGTCTATCCGCATCCAACCCAACAGCTGTATTAAAACTGCTCGGTGTCACAGCCGAAACAGGAACTGTTAAGCCAGCCCTACGTTCAGATGTAACAGCAGCTAGCTTTACAGGCAATGAAACGGAGAAACCTAAGTTCAACCCTTTCCAGCCTTCTGCCAATTCCGCATTGGATAAATGGAAGAAGTCTGCGGAAGTCACTAATAAGCGCTTAGGCCTCTAACTCTAACTTTAAGGAAATCAAGTAATGGCAATTACAACCCAATCGAACACTTCGTTCATTGAAGCGGAACAGTATTCCGACTTCATTCTTTCAACTCTACACGATGGCTTGCTACCTAGCACGTTCTACCGTAACGTCTCAGACTTCGGCTCAGGTGAAGTTCTGAATATCAAAACTATCGGTGAGGCTCAGATCCAAGAGGTGTCAGAAGACGCCCCTATCAAGTACAGCCCTATCGAGACTGGTGAAGTAGAACTCCGTATTACTGAGTATGTAGGCGATGGTTGGTATGTGACCGACAAAATGCGTCAAGACGGTTCACAGATCGAGACTCTATTGGCTGCCCGTGGGAGTGAAGCTACTCGCGCTATCCAGGAGTATTTTGAGACTCAAGCTTTCGATACTTTGAATGCTGCCCAGACTAACAGTGATCCAAACGATATCAATGGCTTTGCCCACCGTATCGTTTCAGCTGAGACTAATGGTGTCTTCTCTACCGCTCATCTGATCGCCTTACGCTTGGCTTTTAACAAAGCTGAAGTTCCAATGGGTGGTCGTATCGGTGTCGTAGATCCAATCGTTGAAGCCACGCTGAACACTACTTACCAGATCGTCTCTGGCGACCTGAACGCTAACCCAACTTCTCAGGCAATCTTTGAAGGTGGCTTTGCTCGTGAGCACTCGTTCGTGACCAATATCTTCGGCTGGAGTATCATGACTTCTAACCGTCTACCTAAAGGTAGTGTCGGTGACGGTACCACCACTATTGCAGATGGTGTTGCTAACTTGTTCATGTGTGTACTGGATGATAACGTTAAGCCGCTTATGGCTGCATGGCGTCAAGTCCCTAAAGTTGAAGGGGCTCGCAATAAGGATCTACAGCGTGATGAATTCGTTCAGACTGCTCGCTTCGGCTTTGGTGCTCAGCGTTTAGATACTCTGGCTGTCCTTGGCACCAGTGCTACTGACTACGTTTAAACCAGGCTAGTACCTCTCCAGGTGGCGGGGTACTTACTAAATATTTTTTAAAGGAAATTAATATGTCATATGAAACAGGTACAAATGGCCTAGGTGTAGGTCAACGCTACGGTGAGCGGGAAGTTGGTAATGTACAAGGCATTACTTCTTCTGCTTCCGGTGAAGCTCGGTTGGTATTCGAGTTTGATGGCGATGATGCAGCTGCTCTAGCCGCACAGAGTTATACTATCCCTGAAGGGTACGGTATGATCTCTTCTTGCTACTTAGAAGTTAGCGATAACGCATTCGCTTCTGGTACAGTCGATCTGGACATTGGTGGCAGCCCCATCAATACCGCTCCTGTCGCCCTTACCTCTCTAGGTATGGTAGATGTACCGCTAGGTGCAATTGAGCCTATCGACAGCACAGACGTCATTACAGTCTCTAATCCGACTGCTGCCGTTGCTAATGCTGCAGGCTCTTACGCTAAAGTAGTTGTAGAGTTTACACGCGTCTAAGTAGTATTCGGGGCATGGTATCTATTACCCTCTGCCCCTTTCTTTCCCTAGGAGATAAATCAGCATGGCAGAGCATAATACCCTTACAGGGTCTTCACTACACGAACCCAAGGGGGTTGCTACAGCAAGCGCAGGCGAGGTGTATGTATCTGACGGTCTAGGTTCAGGTGCCTGGTCAGTAGCTCCAGGTTTTTATAATACTAAAGTTATAGTGAGGGATATATCAGACCTCCCTGATCCGGTTAGCGGAAACATAACTCTAGCAGCAGCAACAACATATATTTTAGATGGCTCCATTTCACTCGGTGCCAACACATTAACATACAGTAATGACACTTTCACTTTCGGACATAACGGCCTCGTAGACGGTTTTACATATTCTGGAACGGGTTCTATGATCAACTCCTCCAACCAGTTCGGAATGGTTGCACACTTCCTTACTACCACAAACCTATCGTCATCTGTATTCAACCTGTCAGGTGCTATAGATGATACCGTTATTATGTCCAGGAACTTTATCACGGCAGGCGGTTCGATGGGGACTATAGACAATCGTGGTATTACGGCGATGGATAACATGGGGGTTGTTGGCGCTCCAGGAGGGGGTTTCTTATTCACGGGCTCTCATAACAGGTTAACAGTTTCAGACGGATTCTTCATATCGTGGACAGGTACTATGTTCGACTTGAACGGTGCCACCTTTGATTATGTAACTTTCGGTGAGGGGAACCAGTTTACAGTAGCATCAGGCTCGGTTGGTATAGATGGTTTGGTGTCAAGTGGAAACCTGAACTCCGGAGGTAGAGGGATTATCGGAGGTAATATCTTCACCGGGGCTGGTACTTATATTTCGGACATAGCATCTTCAGATTTACAATGGGAGTTTGGTGGGAACCAAGGGGTTACAGACAGTGCCACTCTAGGGGGGTATTCTAAGGATTCTGGCAGAGATGATACTGTTCTTATTACATCGACTCCAGTTAAGATTGTGGGGACTTCCACCCTAGCAGCCGCTTCAGAACGTTTTGATGACGGCAGTGCTGATAACAGGTTATCGTACATAGGGCTTGAGGATGTTAAAGTCTCCCTTGGTGGGACAGTTGTTGGACAGTCTTCGGGTGGGTCGAACATCACTTGTGATATAACTGCTGTTACAACTTCAGGGAGTGTGGATGTTATCAGCGGAGTAGAGTTTCCAACAGGGGCGGATGCTTCGTTCTCTTTCCAAGTCCCTGTAGAGCTGTCGAACCTGGATACGATAGAGCTGTGGATCACTAGAACATCTGGCTCTCAGGATCTGGATTGTGCATTCTTCCAAATGTTTGCGGTAAGTGGCTAAGGTTAAAGAGGGTAGATAATTATGGCGAAGAAAGGTGAAACTAAGGCCTCTGCTAGTAAACGCTCCAAAGCTCAAAGGAAGTTTAATAGTAAGCCTGAGCAGAAGAAGAATCGCGCTAAGCGTAATAAGGCTCGTAGAGAGGCTATAGCGAGTGGCTCGGCTAGTAAGGGGGACGGTAAAGATATAGGGCATAAGAAGCCATTAAAGAATGGTGGGAGTAATGCTAAGTCTAATCGTAAGGTTCAGGATGTTAAGTCCAATAGAGCTGAAGGTGGCAAGATTGGTAACAAAGCGGGTAAAGCCCGCGGTGGCCGTAAGGGAGGGAAGAAGAAGTGAAGTATTCATTGCTTGAGATGACAATAGATATACTTTCTGACATGGACTCTGACCTCGTTAACGCGATAGGGGATAGTGAGGAGAGTGAGCAGGTAGCGCGAATAATCAAGAGTTCATTCTTTGAGATTATCAGCCGCAAAGACTGGCCTCATTTGAGGAAGACCGTTACGCTAGAGAACAGTAATGATACGGCTATTCCAAACCAGCTTATGATACCAGAGGGGACTTCTAAGCTAGAGTTCCTGTCGTACAGCCAGCGGGTTAAGGAAGAGGATAGAGCTTCCTTTAAAGAGTTGAAGTATCTATATCCCGATGAGTTTATTCGTAAGATGAACATCATCAGCAACCCTGATAACGATAATGTGGATACCATCAGTATTAATGGTACCGACTTGTTTATTCAGAATGATGTTGCTCCAACTTACTACACCAGTTTTGACGATGTATCAATCATCACCGATAGCTATGTAGAAGATCTATCCACTACCCTCCAAGGGGCAAGCGCTCAATGTGTAATCTACTTTGAGCCCTCGTGGGCAGTAGAAGATGACTTCGTACCTGACCTCCCTTCTGAAGCGTTCCCGTTACTAATAGCGGAAGCGAAGAGTATCTGTTTTGCTCGAATCAAACAGCAGATAGATCAGAAGGCTGAGCAGCAGGCCATACGAGGCAATATAGCGATGTCTCAGCGAGGTTGGGCAGTCAAGGGTGGGGTTAGATACCCTAACTACGGAAGGCGCTCTGGTAAGTCAGGCGGCGGTAATCATTTTAATCCGAGGCAGTATTCTGGTGAAAGCTAAAAAAGAGTTAATCGTTAAGACCAACAAAGTTGGCGAATATAGAATAGTCTATGAAGGAGGTGGCCCTGCACCTGCCGCCCTCCAGGGGGCTTGGACTAAGATGAAGGTAGCCAAAGATGCCATTAAACTATACCTCATTAGGGATGTAGTGACAGAGCAGGAAGAGCTTGAGGAGAAGAACCGTGTCGAAGCTGCCCAGAAAGAGGTGGCTAAGAAGAACCTCAAGGCGATTAAAGACAAAGCAGTGGCGAAGAAGGCTAAACAGGCTGAGAAGCAAGCGGAGAAATTAGATGGCGAAGGGTCGGATTGAGTTTAATACGTTTGTCAAGGGGTTGGTAACAGAGGCTGGCCCTCTAACCTACCCCGACAATGCCTCCTTAGATGAGGCTAACTATGTCCTCAATAGGGACGGCAGTAGACAGAGACGATTCGGTATGGGGTTCGAGGATGACTACGTACTCCACCCTCTGGACTCTCTAACCACTGGGGCAGTAACTTCTCACCGTTGGGAGAATCCAGATAACATAGGGGACTTTGAGATCCTAGCAGTTCAGGATGGGAACAAGTTAAAGTTCTTCAATGCGAACTCTGATGTGATAACTGCAGATTCCATCTCCACAACCCTCACCCTAAGTCAAATTGATGCCACCACGATCATGTCAATGACCTCTATCGATGGGAAGTTGTTTATAGCGGGAGGGGACGACCTCGTATACACCCTATCGTATAACAGGGATTTCGAGACAATAACCATAAAGAACTATGCTCTGCATATGAGGGATCTGTGGGGTGTGGATGACGGCCTTAGCCCTGGTGAGCGCCCTGAAACCCTCTCTGAAACCCACAGGTACAACCTACGTAACCAGGGATGGCCAGAGATATTCATGTGTGCAGGTAAGGCCAATGGAGGGGAGGGAGGCAATGAAGACCCTCTTGATAACACCTTCTCTCATCAAGGCTTCTACCCATCTAACTCGGACGTTATTCACGCTAACTTCCTTGAAGCTTCCGATCATGTCTCCTCCATAGGGGCGTACTCGTCTTGGGGGTTGTACAAGGGGACTGAGGGGACGATAGAAGCGGGCAGGGGGAGCAAGATACTTGAAGATATATGGGATCGAGGCGGGGCCAGGTTGGATGTCTCAGATGTATCTACAGGGTTGCCGGCTGATAAGGCTCTAGGTGGAGTTACCAATGTCGCTGCTTATGCGGGGAGGTTGTTCTACTCTTTCCAGCAGACCTCTCTGACAGGCAGTGATGACAACTCTCCAAACCTCAACACCATGATCGCCTTCTCTCAGGTAGGTACCGAGAACGCTCAGAAGTGCTATACCCAGAACGATCAGACATCTGAGAACTTTAATGATGTACTAGCTACTGATGGAGGGTTCGTAGTTATTCCAGAGATGGGGGAGGTGTATGCCTTAGCCCCTCTAGGAAACTCCCTGTTCGTTATTGCGTCCAACGGAGTGTGGGAGATACATGGAGGGGAGAATACCTTCTCAGCGACCAACCAGAGCCTCTCAAAGACATCCTCTATAGGGGCTTTGAGTCGTAAGGGAGTTTTGACTGCCGAAGATGGGGTAGCGTACTGGGCTAAGTCAGGACTGCAGGTGATCTCTATAGACCCTACATCCCTCCGCGGAGTGTCGACTAATATAACTCAGGCGACTATACAATCCCTCTACGACTCCATTCCACAGGATGCTAAGAGGGAAGTTACATCTGTCTACGATAATGCTTCTCGCCAGATGAGGTGGCTGTATAGATCTACAACCCTCCCTAGCGGAAACCTGTATGACTCAGAGTTGATATACGACCTGAACTTACAAGCATTCTATAAGAATGAGTTTAACGCTATAGATTCCGCAACTGATACTGCCTACGTTATGGGGTATATCGATGTAGCGGATATCATTATCTCTCAGCCAATAGTCACCCTAGTTACTGATGGGGGAGTTACCGTGACGGACGGTGGGGAGGATGTTACTGCAGGGATACGTACTGTATCGGAATCTACCAAGCTATCCACTAAGTTCTTAGTTGCCGTTAAGGAAGCAGGGGATTGGAACTACACCGTAGCTCAGCTGGGTAACATAGACTTCTATGACTGGCCAGACATTGGTGATGGTATAGACAGCCCAGCCCGATTGGTTACTGGCTACTGGACAGGTGGTAAGTCGACTCAGGATAAGCGCATGCCTTACCTGTTCACTCACTTCAGACGTACAGAGCAAGGGTTTACGGATGAAGGGAATGAAGGGGGGTTTGAACCTATCGGCCCGAGTAGTTGCTTAGTACAGGCCCAGTGGGAATGGACTGAGACAGAAGCTGCTGGAAGGTGGGGAGTTGAGTTTCAAGCTTACAAACTTCCTAGGTTATATACGCCAGAGGATGTCAATGACTCGATGGACTATGGGTATACAGTCGTAACTACTAAGAATAAAGTCAGAGGGAGAGGTAACGCATTAAGTTTAAACTTCACATCTGAACCAGGTAAGGACTGTCATATTTATGGTTGGAATACAGAAATATTAGAAGAAGATACTTGATGAGGTTTACTTTTAGCGATTCTGTGCGTAACTATAGTTATAGGCCGCCGGGGCTGTAAGAAGGTATTAGAGAGTATAAGACAGTATAAGATAGTATAAGAAGGTACTCTTCTTCTTTATTAATATAAATACATAGAGAGGTGTTATGACTAAGTTAGCAGGGTTAACAACTTATGGCGGTACCTCTCTTGTTTCTAATGTTGAATACAGGGAGAGGGTGTTAAGGTTAGAGGGGGCTTTAGTCAGAGAGTTTGGTGAAGGTGATCTCGACAGTAAACTTATTGAGGGGGATGTATGGCTTACTGGGCAATAGCGGCAGCAATAGTAGCTGCGGTAGCAGCAGACAAGCGGGCTGGCAAGGTAGCGGAGGCTCAGGAAGGGCAGACTAAGATCGAGAGAGCTATTGGAGGGGAGAAGGCCGCTAGGTCTAAGAGGGTGGCCAGGGCTAAGGCTCAGTCAGCTCAGGCAGAGCTGACGAATGTAGCGGCGGCCAGTGGCCAGGGTGTCAGCAGTGCAGCCATAGTAGGAGGGCAATCAGTTAGAGCCCAGCTGTCAGAGAACATCGGCGGTATTAACAGGGCTAC
>Ga0255048_10001397_pt1 | contig 16736 bp, 17 predicted proteins | sample JV7_2_2_MG_FD_183619 | JGI IMG/M metagenome (GOLD analysis project Ga0255048, IMG submission 183619) | Seawater microbial communities from Jervis Inlet, British Columbia, Canada - JV7_2_2 | ecosystem: Environmental > Aquatic > Marine > Inlet | place: Canada: British Columbia | collected 2016-10-06
TTGCATCGATCCCGACACCGGGCAAAAGTCCGACAAGGTCGGTGTTGGTGAACCGAGCAATCACCTCATGAGCTCCGAGCGATTTGGCGACGAGAGCTCCAACGATGTTCTCGCTGTCCCATCCGGACAACGCCATGACGGTGTCGGTCGATTCGATTCCCTCAGATCGGAGGATCTTGGGATCCTTCGGCTCAGCACACACCGTTACGACATTCTGGAGTTCCTCGGCGATGAGTCGGCACCGACCCATGTCCGAATCGATGAGCGTTGTCTGGATGCCTCGGTTTGCGAGCATCGAAGCGGTCAGCATTGCCAGGCGCGTGCCGCCGAGCACGATGACCTTCTTGGCGCCCACGCTCGACTTTCCGAGCCATTCGTACGCCTTCTCGATCGCATCCTTGTGCGCCATGACCAATACGTGGTCGCCGAGTTCGAGCCTGGTGGCGCCGCGTGCGATGATCGTTTTGCCATGGCGAATCACCGCCACAACGAGCCAATCCCACGTGTCCACAGTCTCGCGTAGGTCTGCGAGCGTCTTCCCGACCCACTGAACTCTGCTGTCGAGATAGGCACCGAGAAGTACCAGATCACCGTTCGCGTATGGGATCCTCTCCGCTACATCGCCGCTCGTGGCGAGACGGAGGAGTTCGCGGGCAGCCGCCTCTCCGGGGTCAATGACGAGATCGACTCCGAGTGCCTCGACTTCGGCCTTCAGCTGAGGGTCCTCGACCCTGGCGACCTTGCGGGGAATGTTGACCTTCGTGCCGGCGGCACACGCAAGGACGTTGACGGCGTCCGATGAGCTCACCGCGATGAGGAGATCGGAGTCGGCAAGACCAGCGTTCTTCAGCGTCTCGGCAGAGGCTCCATTACCGGTAATGACAAGGCAATCGATCTCGGACTGCGCTTCGGCTGCACGCTTCGGATCCGACTCGATGACTACGACGTCCTGGCCCTCGTAGGCCAGCTTCTCGGCCAGAAACGACCCGACTGCACCGGCTCCAACAATGACGATTCGCATATCGGTTCAGCCTAGGCGTCAGCTAGAGAATTCCGCCGAAGCTCACAAACGCAGATGCAAAGATCAGCGACACGATCGTCATGACCTTGATGACGATGTTCATCGCCGGTCCGGATGTGTCCTTGAACGGGTCACCAACCGTGTCACCGACAACCGCAGCCTTGTGAGCGTCCGATCCCTTGCCGCCGAAAGCGCCTGCCTCTATGAACTTCTTGGCGTTGTCCCACGCGCCACCCGCGTTCGCCATGTAGATCGCGAGCAGGAACCCGGAGATCAGCGCACCCGCAAGGAGGCCTCCCAGCATCGTGACGGAGACGAATCCGACGATAAGCGGAAGCGCAACAGCCATCGCACCAGGGACAATCATCTCCCGAAGCGAAGCCTTCGTCGAGATGTCCACGCACTTGGCGTACTCAGGAACGACGCCGGGCTTGCCCTCCCGCAGACCAGGGATGTCCCTGAACTGACGGCGAACTTCTTCGATCATCTGGAACGCGGCACGGCCCACAGCCTGAATGGTCAGTGCGGCGAACAGATAGGGGAACATGCCTCCGAGGAAGAGTCCTATGGCAACCTCGATGTCGAGGATGTTGAACGACTCGACGTCCACGGCCTTGGAGAACGTGAAGAACAGGGCGAGTGCCGTTACAGCGGCTGACGCAATGGCAAATCCCTTCGCGACCGCCGCGGTTGTGTTGCCGAGCGCATCGAGCTGATCCGTTGCTTCTCTAACATCAGGATCAAGGTTGGCCATCTCTGCAATGCCCCCTGCATTGTCCGCGATCGGGCCGTACGCGTCGACGGATACAGTGATGCCCAGCGTCGCCAGCACGCCGATCGCTGCGATCGCAACGCCGTAGATTCCGCCTTCTTCAAGCGCGAGTTCACCGGCCCAGTACGCAGCTCCCATACCGAAGGCGACAACGATCACTGAGTAAGCAGCGGACTTCTTGCCCTCGGCGATCCCCGCGAGGATTACCGTTGCAGGACCGGTCTCAGACTGCTTCGCGATGTTCTTGACCGTCTTGTAGTGATCAGATGTGTACCACTCAGAGATCTTGCCGACAATGAGGCCAACAGCAAGACCGACGACAACTGCGCCAAAGAATCCCCACGAGTTGTCGATTCCGTCCACACCCGAAAACATCAGCGGCGTTAGGACAGCAACTCCAGCCACCGTGATTACGGCAGCGGAGGTCGTTCCCATGTGGAGTGCCTTTGCGAGATGGTCTCCCTTGGGCTTGACAAGGAACGATCCGATGATCGATGCGCCCATACCGATCGAGGCGATCATCAGTGGGTAGAAGATCAGTTGGGGCAGGAACTCTCTTCCGCCAAAGACGATTGCAGCAAACGCGATCGGGGCGATCAGGGATCCGACGTACGACTCGAACAGATCTGCACCCATGCCAGCCACATCACCAACGTTGTCACCAACATTGTCTGCGATGGTGGCTGGGTTACGGGGATCATCCTCAGGAATGCCTGCCTCGACCTTGCCGACGAGGTCAGCTCCGACGTCCGCGGCCTTCGTGTAGATACCTCCGCCGACACGTGCGAAAAGCGCAATCGAAGAGCCACCAAGTCCGATGGCCGTGACGATATTCACCCAATTCGAATCCTCGAGCACTTCGCCAAAGAACCAAACGCCTAGGGCGAATCCAAGGAGACCGAGGCCAGCCACAGTGAATCCCATGACAGCACCACCACGAAACGCCACCGGAAGTGCCTTGGCCGTACCTCCCTGCCGTGCGGCCTCGGCTGTACGCGCATTGGCTGCAGTCGCGATTCGCATACCAATGAAGCCTGCCGATGCGGACAGGATCGCACCGAACACATAAGCAACGGCGCCCCATGGCCTTCCCCAGTCGAGGAGAGCGTAGATCAGGACTGACATGATCGCAACGAAACCAGCAATCGCAGTGTATTCGCGTTTCATGAAGGCCATCGAGCCCTCGCGGATTGCACCCATGAGATAGACCATGCGGTCGTTTCCTGGGGAGACGGCGAGTACCTGGCGGCTGTAGACGGCTGCCACAATCAGCGCAGATACACCCATCACCATGGCAACATAGAGCCATACATCGGGATTCACAGAGATCACTCCTGGTGTTGTTTCGGGGGATATTGAAACCGGCGGCATTATAGGGGGAGCCGCTGTCAGACCACAGCAGCACGACCGTCGCATGGCTCTGTCGCGAGCACCGAAGCACCGACACCGGATGTTCAGTTGATGCGAGTAGCCTGCTGGCCGATGCCGGGGACAAATCGAATTCTCTTTATCGCCATCGCGGTTGCACTCCTCGCGACAGCGTGCTCACCCGCCTCCTCTGGAGAGGTGACAACCACCATGCAGATCTCGACGACGGTGGCACCCTCAACCACGACGACGACGTTGCCACCAACGACCACGACGACGACTCCGATCGAAACTGTGCGCGTTGTCGGCGACGTTCCCTCTGAACTTGCGCAGGCTGTCGGAGCGTTCCTCTCCGTAGCTCAGGATCCGCGCAACAGTGCCGATCACCTTGATCCTGACATGCTCGAGCACCACGCCAATGCCGCAGGCCTCCTAAGCGATGAGTACTCCGGAACGACAACGATGCAGGAACTTGAGACGGGCGGATCCGTTGCAGTTGTCACACTCGACACAGCCGACATCGTGCTTCTCGCCGATGAGGGCACCGGATGGACCGTCGTTGGAGCGAACCTCGCCTCAACCGGAACCGATCCATGGTTCGGTGAGTCGCCTCGACGGGTGCTTGTCCTCGGATCGGATGCCCGTCCAGGCAGTGACCCCGCGGTGCATCGCATGGACTCAATCCATGTCCTCACAGCAGTACCAGCCGAAAACACCGGCACGATCTTGGGATGGCCAAGGGACACGTGGACCGACACGCCGTATGGCGAGATGCGCGTGAACGCTCTCACGACAAGTGGCAGGGGACCCGATGCGATCTTCACCCATTTCACCGACACCTGGGAGATTCCCCTCGACGGCTACATCCTCACCGCGTTCTCGGGATTCGAGAAGCTGATCGCGGCCTCTGTCGGCCGACTCTTCATCGATCTGCCTATTGCGATCCCCACGCAGAAGTGGTGGCCGGGATTCCGCTCCGGGGAACAGACCCTCAACCCCACGAGAACGCTCGACTACGCCCGAACGCGCAAGCAGGTTCCCGGCGGCGACTTCGCTCGGTCGTTCCATCAGGGAGTCGTGATGCTTGCCGTTCTCACGATGCTTCAACAGGGGTCCGCAGAGGATGTGCCGGTGCTCCTCGGCGAACTTGTGAAGCACACCGAGACCAACCTCTCACCCGCCGATCTCGTGCAGCTCGGGGTCGCTGCGTTCCACATGGATGTGGGCGAGGTCACCAACGAGGTCCTGCCAGGCCACCTCGGTCGCGCTGGCGGAGGGGCATCGGTGGTGTTCCTTGAGCCCGAGGCCGAGGACATCATCGCCGACGTCATCGAGGATGGCGTTCGGAACCCTTAGAATTCGGCCATGGCTCCCTCGTTGTCTGCCCGCGGTTCCTCTCTGGTCGACAACTCGCCAATCCCCGAATACATCGAGACCCACCAGGAACGGGTGCTGACCGTCGACCGCGATGACCCAGAGCGGTACCTCGGATTGTGCATCGCTGAGAACCTCCTCATGTGGGATCTGCTCGATCCACAGATCAACCGAGTTCGCGGGGTGCAACCCTCAGCGGTTGCGTACGGCTCGCACACCGGTTCAGAAGCGTTGCGAGAGCAGATCGCTCGTTTCGGATCGGAGCATGTGTGGGGTCGGCCGGTTGACGCAGACCATGTCGTGGCTCTGGCGGGAGCAGGCAGCATCCTTGAATCGTTGTTCTACGTGATCGCTGCACCGGGTGAGGGCGTGCTCGTACCGACTCCGAGCTACGCGGGCTACTGGTTCGACATCGAAACCCGTGACGATCTCACCGTGGTCCCCGTGCACACACGTTCGGACGACGGATTTCGGCTCACACCTGAGCTACTTGAGGAAGCGTTCACACAGTCCACCGTCCCAATCGCTGCGCTCATCTTGACGAATCCGGACAACCCGACCGGCGGGATCATGGCGTCTGACGATCTCAAGCAAGCGATCGAGTGGGCACGAGGCCACGACATTCACATCATCGTCAACGGCATCTACGCCCTCTCGGTCCACACCGGCGAGACGTTCATCCCTGTCGCGTCGATCGTGGACGATGTCAGAGAGGACATCCACGAGGTTTGGGGCTTCAGCAAGGACTTCGCAATGAGTGGAGTCCGTGCGGGCGTCCTCACGACACAGAATCAGCGTGTCCTTTCGGCCCTCAACGCGATCGCCTACTGGTCGTGCATATCGGGAGACACGCAGCATCTGCTGGTCAATATGCTGACTGATGGCGAATGGCTGTCGAGCTACATCGACACGATGCGCCAACGGCTTGCCAAGTCATACCGCGCCACCACGACGGCTCTTGATGCTGCTGGGATTCCCTATATCAGTGGAGACGCCGGACTCTATCTCCTCGCCGATTTCCGACAGTTCATGCCTGAGTTGACATGGGAGGTGGAGGACCTCTTGTGGCGAAGGATTCTCGACGAATCCAACGTCAACCTCACCCCAGGATCTGCGTGCCACATCGGCGAACCCGGCTTCATGCGGATCTGCTTCGCTACTGAGGAACCAGGCATCGTCGAGGTTGCCATAGGCCGTGTCAGCGCACTCCTCAGTGGTGGCCGACCGTCAGACACGTAGCCCCATTGAGGAGAAGTACCGCAACTGCGATCGTCTGTTTGGGGATCGTTGCTGCTGGCTGCACCACGGCGTCGGATCCTTTGTCTCCATCACTGGAGACATCGACCATCGTGGCGCGACCCGACGGTGCGATCGATATCCAGGGTCACAGGGGTGCCAGGGGACTGAGTCCTGAGAACACTCTTCCATCCTTCGAGACCGCCCTTGACCTCGGCGTGACAACACTCGAGTTCGACCTTCACTTCACGTCCGACGGCGAGGTTGTTGTCTGGCACGATCCAGTCATCTCCCCAGAGAAGTGCGGACTCAGGGCCGGTGCACCGGATACTGTCCCCGACCCCGACGATCCCGCGACATCCATCGAGAGCCTCGCGGTGCGGGCCCTCTCCGTGTCGCAGCTCCGTTGGTTCGACTGCAACCGGAACCCTGATGCCGACCGGTTTCCGGACCAGAGCCCGGCTGCCACTGTTCTCGCTGGAGACAACTACAGCGTGGTGACACTGGCCGATCTACTCGCGTTCGTGGACACGTACTCGCAGTCCGAGCGGAAGACAGGCGCACAGCGCTCTGCTGCGAGCGCAGTCAGATTCAACATTGAGACGAAGAGGGACCCGACGCAGCCTGTGACCATCGGCGATGACTTCGATGGCGTGAATGCCGGTGCCTTCGAACTACGACTGCTTGCGGTAATCGATTCACAAGGGGTGGGCGATCGAGTCGTCGTTCAAAGCTTCGACGAGAGCTCGCTAGAAGCGATCCACGCTCAAGACCCAACAGTCGAACTCGCGTTTCTCACATCGACAGCGTTCTCGCAGTTCACCGCTATCGCCGATGTCGGAGTGGCGGTCTGGTCGCCGAGTTCGCGCACGATCACCGAGACGTTGGTCGCCGATGCCCACGCGGCCGGACTTTCGGTTTCGACGTGGACCGTGAACTCAGAAGACGAGATACGTGAGGTCATGTCGGTGGGCATTGACGGGATCATCACGGACCGCCCGGACATCGCACTCGACATCGTGGCTCAAGGCTGAAGCAAGGCTGCCGGTTCGAATGTCGCGCGAGACGTAGCTCGAACCTCGAACCGACCGAGTCCCGAGATCGTGATTGGACGGGCAACGACGGTCGTCACCGTTCGTGTGGCCCATGATCGGTTCACGGGACACGTGCAGCGAATGAGCCTCGTGCCATTGGCAGCTGCGAAACGCGCAGCCTCCTGCTTTGGTGACCCCCGCGCCCCGAACTGCCTGAACGTCACCGGCGCCGCGGCGAGCGCTGCGGCGTCGGCGGCGCCGGCTGCCTGCACGTAGCCCGCGACGCCAGCGCCAACAGCTCCGACCGCGACGGCAAGCATCAAGACCAGAACGAGCACACCCACGCCGAGCACGATCGAGCCGTTCTCATCGCTCAACTCGCATGGAGGACTGCGCCTGCAATTCCACACTGAAGCCGCCAAAGATCGGAGCCGCGACCGTGTGCGTAAGCCGGACGGTGACTGTGGCCTTCTCGCCAACATGGGCGGGTCTTCGCACCGAGACTCGAGCAGCGCGACCCGCGTCACCGAGGGCAGAGCGCACCGCAGCGACGGATCGGCCGGTGTCAGGGGAAGCGGCGGCCTCACGAGCACCCTCCCTCGCGGCGTGCACGAGCTGAATCTCTGAGCGAGCCACCACCGCTACCTCGACAATGGCGAGGAGCACCACAAGCACCAGCGGAAGCACGAGAGCGAACTCGACCACCGAAGACCCCCGATCTCCGCTCATGCTCGGTTGGCAACGGATACGACCTTCTGCATGACTGTGTTGAAGAATGAAGGGAGCATGTCTGTTGTCGAGGCCCATGAGATCAGGGCGAGAGCTACGACCGCCGCTGCCACCATTACCAGTGCGTATTCAGCGGTGGCTTGACCCGCTTGGGAGGTCGTGGCGAGCAATCGCCGGTTGAGGAATCGGATTGGTGTGTACATCTAATTCTCCTGTCGATCGGCGGCCGGCCGAAGCGGTGGGAAGTGATTGAGCCTCAGAGACTCAGCCTCGAGAGCCCTGACATCAGTGGTGGGACAACCGTCAGCAACACGAATCCGGGGAGAATCAGGAAGGCAAGAGGAAAGAGCATCTTCACCGGGAGCTTCGCGAGACGCTCGCGTGACGCCGCTGCCGCTGCCCGTCTCCGGTCGAGCGCCATCGCATTGAGTCGGCCAGCCAGTGGCATGCCCGCTCGCTCCGATGACTCTGCGGAGTTGAACATCGATCTGAGCGCTGGCGACGTGATCTCCGGCTGCTGGCCGGCCGCGACAGACCGCAACGCCTGTGAGATCTCATCGCCGATCGGACCTCTGAGTTGACCAGCCGTCATCATCGCCGCGTTTCTGAATGGCAGGCCCGCCGTGACCCCGAGCCCAACAAGCTCGACGGCGAGGGCACTGTCCTCATCCTCATCGAGGGCGCCTGCGCGTGAGCGTCGGACACCTCTGAGTTGAACCAGGGCGAGGCCACCACCCAGTGCAGCCACGCCGAGCAGTGGGTGAATGATGAAACCAAGAGCGGTTAGCCCGACCGGAACCATGGCCCGCCTTGGAGCGACCAGCAGGGCAAGTGCTGCGACGGCGGTAATCGCGAGCAGCATCACGCAGCTCCCGATGCGACTTTGAACACGATCAACGTCCCTACGACCTGCAGAGCAAGTCCAGCCGCCATCGGCACGACAATGATCGCTCCGCCAGGCGAGGGAATTCCCTTGAGGGCGATGATTCCGGCTGAAACGGCAACCGGAACGATGCCCACGACAACTGCAGAGAACTTTGCCTGGGCAAGCGACACCCTCTTCTGCCTCGCGAGTTCTGTTGCCTCGTCCGCCCGCTCTGCCAATACGACCAGAGCAGACGAAATCGCCGCTCCTGTGTGTTCCGAGAATGAGCAGATGGCGTGAAGGGACCGTCCATTGACAGGGAGGACACCGGCGAGGGCGTTACCGACATCAGACATTGGCATCCCGAGCGCCGCCCTCCTGCGCGCGGAGTCGGGAACCGCCTTGATTGATGTATCGGCGATCGTCGTGCGGATCGCGGCACCAGCGGAGACCCGGCCAGCGATCTGGCGCAGTAGCTCGCCCTCATCTGGCGCCGTGGCGGTACGAGAGATTCTGTGGCGTACAACTGACACGGCTGCGAGAGCAAGTACAACACTGATCATCTCCGCTGGAGACAGGAAAGAAGCAACGACCACGCCGGCCACCACGATTGCGGGTGCACCGCCAATGAAGGCGCCTGCACCGAGCGCTACAAGGAGCATCGGTACGTCTCTTCGAATCCGTCCGGTGTGAGACTGTGTATCGAGTCGATGCGACGCGCCGGTCCGTCACGGACGACGAATACAACCACGTCAACTGCCGAGGCAATCTGTCTCGCAAGTGCGCTTTCGGGCACGCGCTCGGGTGCCATGGCGGCAAGCATCGCGAGCCGGTCGAGTGCTTCAGCCGGGCCGTTCGCATGAATCGTTGACATCGACCCGGCATGACCAGTGCTGAGCGCTTGGATCATATCGAGAGCCTCTGCACCCCTGACTTCCCCGACGATGATTCGATCCGGACGTAGGCGAAGCGCGTGTCTCAGCAGCGACCTCATCGTCACTTCGCCTGCGCCTTCGACGTTCGCGGGATGGGACTCAAGGCGGATAACGTGCCCTGACACGTTCAGTTCCGCGGCGTCCTCCACGGTAACGATCCGGTCGCCGGATGCGACCGATGCGGCCAGGGCGTTCAGAACGGTCGTCTTTCCCGCACCAGTGGCACCAGCAACGAGGATGTTCATCCGGTCCTCAACCGCACCCCGCAGTAGATCAGCGCCGTCTTTGCTCACGGACCCGTGCTCCTCAAGGGCAATGAGGCCAGATATCGCCGGAGAGAAGCGCCTGATCGCCACGACCGGACCATCGACGGCAGCGGGAGAGATGATCGCGTGCAGCCGCGATCCGTCTGCCAGTCGTGCGTCCACGGCCGGGGAAGCAGAGTCGATGCGGAGGCCGAGCGGAGTCAGCAGCCGCCGTATCAGGGCGACAAGCTCTTCCTCGGACCGAAAGGTGACGCTCGTCCTCTCGAGGGCGCCAGACCGCTCCACCCAGACATCGTCGAATGCGTTGACCAGCACGTCACTCACCGTCACGTCCGCGACGAGCGGCTCAAGAGGACCGAGACCCACGAGGGCGTCCACAGCGGCCACCACGTCCGTCTGAGTCGCAAGCGGCGCCACATCTGGCTGCAATCGCTCCGCAGCTCGGCGCAGCGCAGGGCGTTCCAGCGCCTCACCAGAAGAAACGAGCGACGCAACAAGCCGATCGATTGACCCCATCTACATCCCCCAAACGCGGTTGAACGACCTGATCCATCTGTCCCTCCGCCACGGTCTTTGACCAGCCAGGAGAGCCTTGACCGTCGATGACCTTGGGATCGGCAGCGCAAGCTTGCCGTCTGGCTGACGGGTTGCCAGCGAAGTCATCTGATAGACGACCGAGCCCTCCATCTGCGGTGTGAATGGAGCGGGGAGAAGAGGGAGGAGGGCGACAGCAGACCCGATTGGGTCGGATTCCGGAGCGCACCTCAGAACCACGTTCGGCCACTTGCTCACCAGCGCAGCAACGACCTCCTTTGCGTCGTCGGGAGACACGCCACCATTCCGCAGTACCGCCGGACCAGATTGTGCCGGCTCAAGCTGATTCCTCGTCGGCCCTTTCTGAACGAGTTCTGCCAGCGAGTGGGCTCCCCCGTATCTCGGCCCGTTCGGATCGAGATCCACAAGAAGGGCCGTTCCCGCGGCGGTAGTTGCGCCAAGGGGCCCGACGACACCGAGGACGAGATCGACAGGGGACCAGAGAGCAAGAACGGACAAGAGAACCTCCGGGTGGCGGAGGGGAAGCGTCACCAACGTACAACTCCGAGTGCCTCTGTTCAAGGGGTCCCGATTCCGTGCCGATACGCGAGTTGAGGTACCGTATATCTATGACAGAAGCCGCATTCTTCGACCTTGATAAGACGATCATCGCCGGATCGTCATCGCTTGCATTTGGCAAGCCGCTGTATCGCGCCGGATTCCTGCAGAAGGGCCACCTGCTGCGGCTCGGCATCGGGCAGTTCACGTACATGCTCTTCGGCGCAGACGAGGACGCGCTGGGTCGAGCACGCGATGAGATGCTCGATCTCGTGTCCGGATGGCACAAGGCGGAGATCGATTCGATCGTCGCCCAGACCCTCGATGACGTCATTTCGCCACTGGTATTCGCTGAAGCGCTGTTCCTCATCGACGAACATGTGCGCTCTGGCCGAGAGGTGTATGTCGTCTCTGCCAGTCCAGAGGAATTCGTCACTCCCATCGCAAAGATGGTGGGGATCGACAATGTCATCGCCACGAAGATCCGAACGGACGGCTTGGGCAGGTTTGTTCCCGAACTCGATCGGTACGTCATGGGTCAGGGCAAGGCCGACGCCATGCGTGAGGTCGCTGATCAGGACGGGATCGACCTCGAGGGGTCGTACGCCTACACGGACAGCTTCACGGACATACCGATGCTCGAGGCGGTTGGCAACCCTGTTGTTGTCAATCCCGAGAAGGAACTCAGGGAGGCCGCGCAAGAGAACGTGTGGCCGATTCTCGAGTTCCAGCGCCCCGTCAGCCTCGAACCCAGGGTCCAGGCGCCGCCCAAGCGAGTCTGGATTCCCATCGCTGTTGGAGTTACGGGTGTCGTCGTCGCCATCGCTTTGAGCAAGAAGAAGCGCGATTAGCTTTCGTTCTGTGGCTCTTTCGCTGCGACACCTTCGGCTCGGGCCGTCTCGATCTTCTCTGTAGTCAGCTTGGGAGCCGCCCACAGGAAGACAAGGAACAGCGCTACGGCAGTGATGAAGTACGGAAGACGCAAGGCCATCACCCTGTCGATGCCGACAGCCTCTGCGCCGTTGACCACAAGTCCACCGATGGCGAGCCCGATCGGCATCATGCCCCAGGCAAAGAACCGGTACACCGAGTTCACGCGGCCGAGAAGGTGGTCGGGAATGATCGTCTGACGAAGTGACACGGTGATCACATTCCACAGGACCGCGGTGAACGAGAAGAAGCAGAACATCACCCAAGCGATGACCCAGTGGCTCGACAGCCCGATCACGAGTGTTGAGAAGGAGCCGCCGATGAGCGTGAAGTAGAGCGATGATCCACTGCCGACCTTCTCCGAGATCTTCGGAGCGAGAACGGAACCCACGACACCACCGACCGCGCCAGCCATCATCAAGATCGCGAATGTTGTCGTGGTCACGTACAGCACCTCTTGGGCGAACAGCACGATCGTCGCGAAGGTGACTGAGAACAGTCCGTTCATCAAGCCGAGGATGATCGCCATGGGCCGCAGCAGGGGATGTGCCCACAGCCAGCGGACCCCTTCCTTGATTTCATCCCAGAACGAGGGGCGTTCTCCACCATCTTCGGACGCTGGGTGATCGACGGTGAAGACACCGCTGAGGGCGAAGATCAGCGCCGCCGCGATGGCAAAGGTGCCTGCATCAAAGAAGAACGGAAGCGCAAACGCAATACCGATGAGGAGGCTCCCGAGGGGTGGACCGACGAACTGATTCATCACCATCTCGGCGCCCCAGAGGCGGCTGTTCGCCTTCTCAAGTCCCTCGGGTTCGACGATCGCTGGGAGAATCGTCTGCGCCGCGTTGTCATAGAGGACTTCTGCGAACCCAAAGAGAAGCGCTGAGATGAGAAGAGTCACATACACGACCGCGTTTGGCTCCACGGCCGTGCCCGAAGCCACGTCGCCAGGCGACGGGAGCGAGTCCTGATTGAGGAACACAACAACGGCGACTCCGAGTGTGAGCACCGTGCGGAACACGGACGTCGTCGTCATGATCTTCCGACGATCAACGCGGTCGGTGATTACACCGGCTGGAAGTGTGAATATGAGCCAAGGTATGCGCTGTGCGATCGCGATCAGAGCGATGAGCATTGCGTTCCTTGTAACGGCTGAAGCAAGCCACGGATACGCGATACCGGCAACACCGTCACCCAGATTGGAGGTGACGCTTGCGCTCCACAGCTTCCAGTAGTTCGCTCCGAGCGCGATCTTCTTCTTGGTGGACTTCTCGGATTCCGCTGTGTCAGTCACTCGTATCGTCTTCCTCCGCGAAGGCGGGGTGATCGGTTGGGTATACGCCAGCGAGGAAGCCAAAGACTGTGTCTCCGCTGCGCGGCAACGCGATGAACTCCTCGGCCAGGTCGACGATTCGTTCCGAGAATTCGAACGCTCTATCCATGGGAATCCGGGCCACCCTCGATGTGAACATCGGCAGCGGCTCGCCTTCGACCTTCCGAATACCGCGGAGGGCATCGTTGATGAACCACATCGGGTCATCCGGCTTGGGTGCAGATTCGAAAACCACAGTCCGGCCCGTTCGTCCGTAGTACTTCTCGGTCATGGCTCTGACCTTGTTCGTGCGCACCACTCGGATCATGCCTGCGTCCTCGAGCACCTTGGCGTGATAGCCGACCGTTCCCTTCGGCTTGTCCAGCGCCTCAGCGAGTTGGGTCACAGTGGCTGCTCGATCGAGGAGGAGATTCAGAATGTGCATGCGTGTGTCATCAGCCACAGCCTTGAGCTGCGCATTCGTGGACACGACCACAGCATCTTCGATCACGTAGTCCAGCGCGTGTCGTTCCGACGGTGTGCTGGCGGGGTCTTGAGCAGTCATGGACCATATGGTCGACTATTCCCGACCATATGTCAAACCGTTCTGTGGGCTGGAGACCGGACTGAGTCCGGTCTAGAACCCTGGGTTTCGTCATCGCCGTTCTGAGGGCCAGAACCTACCGTTTCTGGGAGTTGCCGGGCAACTCCTTTGGAATGCTTGAAGGCATTCCCGGTTGCTGCAGACCGGACGTAGTCCGGTCCAAGGAACGCCTACGGCGTTCCCGAACCCTGGGTTCCGTTATTCCGGGTCGTCGTCGGGGGCGAACGTCCACCAGGCGAGTGCGGCAAGAGCTGCGAGGGCCGCAAGCATGCCGGCGACCAGCCACCACGTTGCGGGGTCGAGGCTTCGCCCGGCGGGTGGAGTTGGTTCTCCGGCAACGACCAGCGGGTCAACGCCGATCGCGGTCAGGGTCACGGCGTCCGAGCGTGCCGTCCCCCCTTCGGCGTCCAGCCCGTCGAATACAAGCGACCAGTCGGTCGCCGATGGGAACGTGACAAGTCCACGCCACGTCCCCGATCCAACGTCAACAAGCGCAGTCGGCGGCAGCTCCTGAAAGGAAGAGAATGGCCGTACGAGGACCGCCTCGAAACTCTTGCTGGTCTCCACCGTGATCTCGACTACGAGACCGCCTTCATTGCTCACAGCCTTGCCCTCCGCAGCACCAAAGGGCGAAGCAAGGACGACCAGTGCGACAATCGCGATGAGATACGGCACGGGCGCCAGCGTAGGACACACAACCCGACTGGTACGATTCTTCTGACCCTGTCACCTCACTACGCTCTCGGCTTCAGAGCAAGGAACTTCATGACCAGTCAGCGGACGCTTCTCGACAAGGTTTGGGACCAGCACGTCGTCCACGCCGGCACGGACGGGCCTGACCTGCTGTACATCGACCTGCATCTCGTCCACGAGGTCACCTCCCCGCAGGCGTTTGAAGCGCTGAACATCACCGGACGCTCCGTTCGCCGGCCAGAACTGACACTTGCGACAATCGACCACGCGGTTCCCACAACTCCACGGGATCAAGGCATCGATGATCCGATGTCAGTCGTCCAGATCGCGACACTTGAGAAGAATGCCGCCGACAACAACATCACGCTCTTTGGAATAGGCGATGTCAGACAGGGCGTCGTGCACGTGATCGGACCCGAGCAGGGAGCTACCCAACCAGGGATGACGATCGTGTGCGGCGACTCCCACACAGCTACACACGGAGCCTTCGGTGCACTTGCCTTCGGCATCGGCACCTCTGAGGTCGAGCATGTGTTGGCCACCCAGACCCTCCAACAGCGCAAGCCGAAGTCCATGGCCATGACAGTCGACGGCGACCTCCCCTTCGGCGTGACGGCGAAGGACATCATCTTGGCGATCATCGCCAAGATCGGGACCGCAGGGGCAACGGGCCACGTGATCGAGTACAGAGGCCAAGCGATCAAACAGCTCTCCATGGAGGGCCGTATGACGATTTGCAACATGTCGATCGAAGCAGGTGCACGCGCCGGCATGATCGCTCCAGACATCACGACCGTCGAGTACCTCAAGGGCCGACCATTGGCACCCACGGGGCAGGACTGGGAAGAAGCCGTCGAAGCATGGAGTCAGCTCTCCACAGACGATGGTGCCGAGTTCGACACCGAGGTCATCATCGAAGCAGCCGAGCTGGAGCCATACGTGTCATGGGGCACGAATCCAGGTCAGACACTCCCTGTGTCGTCGGTCGTGCCAACGCCCGACGACTTCACCGATCCCATCGACAAAGACACGACCGAGCGAGCGCTTCGTTACATGCAGCTCACCGCAGGAACAGCCATCACCGATATCGAAATCGACAGAGTCTTCATCGGATCCTGCACGAATGGGCGAATCGAGGACTTGCGCGCGGCAGCGAACGTTCTCGAAGGCAAGCACATCGCTGACACCGTGACCGGAATCGTTGTTCCCGGGTCAGGTCTCGTGAAGATCCAAGCCGAAGAGGAAGGGCTCGATGCAGTGTTCCTCGCCGCAGGACTCGAGTGGCGAGAGCCGGGTTGTTCCATGTGTCTTGCCATGAACCCCGATGTGCTCCTCCCCGGTGAGCGGTGCGCGTCAACATCGAACCGCAATTTTGAAGGCCGCCAGGGAAGGGGCGGACTCACCCATCTCGTCTCACCTGAGATGGCCGCTGCAGCGGCAATCCACGGCCACTTCGTCGACATCAGGGAGATGGCCTGATGGAGCCTGTTGGAGTCATCACCGGACGCGCCGCTCCCCTACCGAGAGCCAACGTTGATACAGACCAGATCATCCCGAAGCAATTCCTCAAACGCGTGGAACGCTCAGGCTTCGGCGAGTTCCTGTTCTACGACTGGGCGGCGGATCACGAGGGGGAACCCGACCCGGAGTTCATTCTCAATCAGCCGCCGTACTCGAACTCAGTCGTGCTGGTAGCAGGACCGAACTTCGGGTCCGGTTCCTCACGAGAGCACGCCCCATGGTCACTCCAGGACTGGGGATTCGAAGCCATCATCGCTCCTTCATACGCGGACATCTTCTACAGCAACTGCACCAAGGTCGGACTTCTGCCCATCGTCCTTCCAGCCGCGGAAGTAACCGCTCTCACCACAATCGCCGAGGACACCACCAATGAGGTCGTCGTCGACCTTGAAGCTCAGACGGTTACCGCTGGCGACTTCTCAGCTACCTTCGAGATCGACCCATTCATCAAGCACTGCCTTCTGAACGGCCTCGACGAAATCGCGCTCACCCTCGTGCATACGAATGAGATTGGTGCATACGAGCACCACCGCCCGGCCTTCAAACCCACTATTCGACCATAGCCGATCGGCATACAATCAAGCCATGCTGAGCATTCGACAGTACGAGGAAGCCGACTACAACGCGTGCCGCAACCGGTTGTGGCCACAGCTCACCGAGCGGCATCGCGAGATCTACAACGCTCCGGGAATCGGTGGCGACGACCCAGGCTCCGATTTCGACGACCATCTACGAAACGTCGGGCCGAGTCGCCTGTGGGTGGCTGAACTCGACGGCGAGGTCGTCGGTCTGACAGGTCTCATCGTCGGAGCTGCTAACGAGATCGAACCGATGTCTGAGATCGAACCTCTCGTCGTTGATAAGGCGTACAGGGGCAGTGGCGTTGGTAGCGCCATGATCGACTTCCTCAAGGTGTATGTGGGCACCAATGATCTCCCCGAGATCGTCGTCAGGCCAGTCGCGCGAAACAAGCTCATGCTC
>Ga0255048_10001399_pt1 | contig 16724 bp, 24 predicted proteins | sample JV7_2_2_MG_FD_183619 | JGI IMG/M metagenome (GOLD analysis project Ga0255048, IMG submission 183619) | Seawater microbial communities from Jervis Inlet, British Columbia, Canada - JV7_2_2 | ecosystem: Environmental > Aquatic > Marine > Inlet | place: Canada: British Columbia | collected 2016-10-06
TATTACATGGCTATGTACGGCTGCTAGTAGCGAAGACACAAACTCGTCTTAGCAAGGGTGGTGGAGGCGTTCGGTTCGAGTCCGACATGGCCACTAAATTAAATTTAGCAATCGAAAATAATTTTATTGAATAAAGTAGCTAAAAGAAGTAGATGAGCTGCAGTTCTTATTTTTTTTTAATTAAAATCAAATATTATGATAGAATTCGTCTGGAAGGGAAGAAAATATCAAGTAGGCCAAATAGCCTATAATGTTAATCTTATTAGATTACCTGACAAAACACTCCTTAAGGTTTCAGGCTGGCTTGAAAGTATGCCACCAAAACCTACAGGATTAAAAGCTATTGACCCTGAACAGAGAGGAGGGATCCTTGCAACAGAAATTCAATGAAAAAAAAAGGCCAGGGCCTAAAGAATAAGGTCCAAGAGGACTTCCTTCTCGCTAGACTCGAAGGAGTCATGAAATATAAGAAGAGAAATCGTTCTCTTATTAAAATAATCCGTAGATTATTGTTAGGAAGAGACTAAATGTTTTATGCTCTACCTAATAATAGTTTAACTAAAACACAGTCCATGCGCTATAAGATTAGATTATGGTGGCTCAAGATGAGATTTCGGAGTAGAATACCGGCATTTATTTCTAAGGGCCATGAGGGACACAATGTTGAGTTCCTTAATGGCAGAAGAATAGCCTCAAATATGAGAATATTCCAATGCAAATGTGTACAGATCGTACAGCTCGAATTCGGTACAAGAATGTGTAAGTATCTATTCATAGTACAGACAGACAGAGGAGATCTTTTCTCAGTCTACACAAAGGGGTACCATCAACCTAAAAATAAGCTAAGAAATGTTCTTAAGCCTTAGAAAACACGTTACATGGGCGGATTATGAGGGTGACGAAATAGAAATATATCCTCACCAATACCTAGAAAAACTGCACGAAACTCAGGAGGAAGCTCAGCAGTATGTAAATGAGCTTAACAGTGTCTGGTCTCAGTATAATGAAGCATGTGCAATTTATAGAGAGCAGAAGAGACATGCACTTTTTCCTATTGAGCTAGAACTCGATGAGGTTCAGCTCGAGGCAAGCAAGTTGTTAGTGGCCTCGAATCTTTATCACTCCCCTAATCTGGCGTCTGCTACTATTCCTGTAGGCCTTAATGCATCCTATACTGAGAGGTATCAGAGTCTTATAGAAGACTTCAGAGAGTTGCGGGAAACTAGAAGAACAGTTGGGGAGTCTTTCAATGCTCCACAACGTCCTACGGTCCAAGACTCGGAATATTACTACGTGGATCTAAATACATTAGGACTATGAGTGGGTCAGAGATTGTACTCGTATTCTTCACAGTAATATATGCTGTTACTATCCTGTACTTGCTACGTGCCTCCAAGATGAAGGATGACAAACCTTCTACGGAAGACGTGCAGGAAAGTATTACAGGTGTTCCTACTACGGATCTCTTGAATGAAAAACTTCCTGAGCGTCTTTGGGTAGTTAGAGAAAAATCTTTTGATCTAATGGAAGTAGACTATTACTTAGTCTTTCCAGATGGAAGAGTTTTTCCTAGACTAAAGGGAGTATCGTTTCAGCTAAAAGAAATCAGTAGCTTTAGATCTGAATACAAAGGTCTGTTTACAGAGAAGGGTACTGTTGTAGAAGAAGCAAAGTCTTACAGATCTGACAGTGTTGTGAAGTTCATTACGTACTTCAGAGCCACTGACGGATGTCACTGCTTTGTAGACGAATATGATGCAAAGCAATTTATGAGAGAAAAACTAGAAAGGGAGTTTGACAGAACTCTAGCTCAGTATGATGAAAAATTAAAACAACTAGGAGAATGAAACCACAATTTTTTAAATTTCCTAAGATAGGACAATTCAAAGATGCCATCAAAAGAGTAAAGGATATTGCTCGATATGATGGTAAAGACGAGAATGGGGACCCTATCTATAATGAGGAATCCTTGCCCACTCTCACATTCTTAGGAATCCCTAAGGTACATGGAACAAATGCTTCCATAGTCCTTCTTCCAGATGGAGAAATGTATGCGCAGAGCCGCAATCGAACCATTACTCCTGGAAAGGACAATGCAGGATTTGCTGCGTGGGTTGAGCTTAATAAGGAAACTATCCTCGAAGAAGTTTTCTTAGGCATTCCAGATGGAATGACTGCTATTATTTGGGGAGAATGGGCCGGACCTGGAGTCAATAAGGATGCAGTAGGAATTGCAGAACTTGAGACCAAAATGTTTTTCCCATTTGCAGCAGGAGTAATTAACTTAGACGGGGAACTGGAAGAGTTGATGACTCAGAATACTGAACCAGACCTATGGAAAGTTTTCGTAGAGGAAATAGTCGAGACTTGGGAAAATACTGACGAGGAGAATGTAAGAGCTCAGGAATTTAAGTGCTTTCCTCTTCCAAGGATTGTACAGCCGATGTCTATGGAGATCGATTTTAATTCTCCTCAGGAGGTGCAGAATGAGCTCATTCGAATAACCGAGGAGATTGAGAAAGAGTGTCCTGTCAGTAAAGTCTTTGGAATCAAAGGCACTGGTGAAGGCATGGTATGGAGTTCTACCTATAAGGGAGAAGTCATTCGCTTCAAGGTCAAAGGTGAAGAGCACTCAGTGACTAAGGTTAAGACTCTTGCACCCGTAGATGAGGTTATGCTTGAGTCAATCAAGGAGTTCTGTGACTATGCTGTTACAGAGAACAGAGTTAAGCAGGCAATAACGGATCAGTTCGGAATTGCTGTGCCTACTAAGAAGGATACTGGGACCATAGTGAACTGGGTCAAAAATGACGTATTTGCCGAAGAAATGACGGCAATCTTAGAGAATGGAATGGATCCTGGCAAATTAGCTGGACCTATCCAAGCTCGTGCTCGTCAAATCTTTTTTAAAATACTCGACAGTGTATAAAGTACTTACTCTATTCCTGCTAGTCTTCTTTAGCTGTAGTTTTCAGCCTAAAGAGCCTCCTAAAGCCTTGGTAGTAGGAGACAGTTGCTCGAAGTTCGACGGCGGTTGGCAAGACCTTCTGAAGGAAGAATACGACGTAACCAATAGGTCCGTCGGTGGAATAAGAACTAAAGAACTTAGAGAAGTTCTTATGAAAGAAGACCAACTCTACGACTATGTCTTTATTTATGTTGGCATTAATGATGCTTTTGCATATACGGATCTCTATGATTGCGTAGTGTATCAACAACAAATGGTTGATTTTTGTCTCTCACGAGGTGAAATTCCTGTCATAGTTGTTGGGTATTCATGGCGAGCTAACATAAGGACCTGGGTCGTAGATAAGAATCGTGAAGAATTTCACAGGAACAGGTACAGGATATTGCAGGAGCAATTAGAAGAATGTCTTCAAGACTGTTATATCGTGACTGCCTGTGATTTTAATAGAAGTATGTTAATGAAGGATGGAATTCATCCGACATTTCCAGGACACAGAGTTCTGTGGGAACACATACGTAGCTCAGTACCTTAGTTAATTACATGCTCCTAGAAATCTACGGAGTAGAACGAAATCTTTTGATATGAAAAATTTAATTGTTATTTTAATCATGATGTTGATGTCTATGACAAGTTGCCTATTACCAATTTCTGGCAACAACGAAGTCATGACTTCTACTAGTGAAGAAGGATTCTTCTTTCATGTAGAAAGTCCAGGACGTCATGTAACAAAGGGCGACTCTGTAGAGTATTGCCTACACGAAAATGGTTCCATACAGTATATCCGCGTTTGGAATGGTGGAGAATACCAGGGAACAGTTCACAACCCTATCACGTACATTCAAGTACGTGAAGTAACTGGAAAGCAGCCTTTCCCAATCTACTAGTATGGCAATCTTGATCTATTTGCAAGTAGCAGTAATGACCTTATTGTTAGTTTGCGCATCACCACTTGTGATGACCTTATTACTGTTCTTCATTGTAGAAGGACTAGCTCGATTTTTAAAAGCTATCAGCGAATATATTGACTCAGGTCATAGTAGCTGGTATCTTATAATACCATTTAGCGTAATTGAATGAAAAAACTACTAGTAATGCTCATCATGATGATGAGCCTCGCAATGAATGCTCAAGAAGAGTGGGCATTTAAGTACAATCACCGAGTCTTAGAGATGAATACGGTGGATCAGGAAGTCTGGGACGAAAAAGGAATTATTCTCGTCAAAGACAAATTCGTAACTATTCGTAGTTACGGAAAACAGCTCCTTAAATATAAGATCCTGAAGAGAGAGATCTATACCGCAAATGTTCGCGGAGAAGGGGCAGGAAGACTATACTTATTTGAAATAAAGTGTAAAGGAGAGATTGGTCTTCTTTATATAAAGAATTGGGGAGACTCAAGGCATGTTTATTTCGAAGACTGCTCGAAGAAAGCTCATTATTTTTATCAAATGTTAAATTGAAAAAATGAGTTACATTGAATTACCTTCTACTATAGCAAAGAATCTTGAGGAAGTAACTCGAACGATTGCTAGAACAGAAGAGACATTGAAGAACATGACTCCTCCAGGTCAATATACTACTACTGAGTACACTGGATATCAGCTCCCTAGAGGAACTCCGCTGTGTATTCAGATTGAAAAGAAAGAAGGCTTGAAGAAAGAAAAAGTATCTTTCTTTGGCTTAAAGAAAGAGATGGATGCAGGTGAGGAGCCTGTAGTCCAAGCACTGTGCGAAAAACTTAGACCTTCCCTAGGTGACTATACTACAATAGTATGGCTCATGTTTGGTGGAGGCAAAGAAAACGGTGATGACATAGGTTCTTTGCCACCTTTCTTTTATATCTACGCCGTCAAAGTTGACGGTAAGTACTGGAAACCTGAGAAGATTGCAATTCTCTCTTCACCTCAAGAGCGTATATTCACTCTTGCAGAGTTTCCTTCACATAAGATTGAACTTAAATTAGGTATTTCTGATGAAATACAAAAGTTCAAACAAAAAGACGTAATTGCAAATGTATTTGGGAAAGAAGGAGATGCAGAGAGTATCCTGTATTATCCTGAATTTTCATATGCATTTCAGCGTCCAGCTCATTGGATGATAATCTCATAAAACAGTATCTCATGTTTTCAACACCTATAGCAAAGAGAGGCGTATTTCGCCTCCACGAAAAACCAGACAACAAAGGGCAAGCATCTTTAGTAGGATTCAAAAAAACGGGTCCTACTAATTCACTCAGAGTCATCTTACGACGTACGTCGGATGGCTACGAGCTGTGTAAAAAAGGAGAATACTGGCTCCTAGAATACTACGAGGACGACACTAAAGGCTTTGCATGGGCAGAGCCAATAGAAAGAGTCAGTCTCGAGGCTGAATACCTGTTTACGGCAACCTTGGATGAAGGTACAGTCGTAGGTAGACGCTACTCATTAGTTTCCGAAACGGAAGGAACTGACTACCGAGTAATTAAACTCGAAGCAAAACTTCCTAAGACACGGAAACTATCGAAATGGGTCTTGGACATCTTAAAGTCCAAGATCAAAGCTTTCAAATTGAAAGCCTATGAAGAGGAAATACTGAGAGACTTTGAGGAGTCTCTTCATGAAATCGTTCAAGTTGAGGACGAGGCTCACCAAGCAATTGAAGATGCTGCAAAGTATCTTGAACTCGCTGACGATCCTGTAGAGGGTAAGGAAACAAGAGTAGTAAGTAAGCAGATGTTACGCATTAAGTTGCGTAACCTGGTTAATCCATATCTTGAAGGTATTCCTTCTAGAGAGGAATTGGTATCAACTGCTCTTGATGAGTTCAAGATACTGCAATACGATAAAACCCTTCAAGGGTTTATTGTAGAGAAATAACTACCGAAAAAAAAATCCCTTCGTAATTCTACGAGGGGATTTTAATCCTGCGCGTATGACTTTAGGACAAGAAGTAGAGTTACTAACTAATACTCTAGTTGTAGAGCATTATTTCCCAGAACTTAATATGATCTCAGGAAAACCTAAAGTCTTTACGGTCGAAATGGCTGATAGGGGAATTAAGGAATCTGAGAAAATTAGACTGCCTGGATATTTGTTTGGATTCGAATCAATTGACTTTGATGAATACAGATACGAGGATCCAAGGACGGGAGAACGTATAACTAGAATTACAGATAAAACTAATTATAGGTACAAGTATAGAAACTCAGAGACTGGAGATTTTTTATGGGAAGAGATTATTCCTCAATTTAAAATCCTACAGGAAATGTCTGAAAATTCTGGAGAACTATCTTTAGCAGATACTTCAGGAATACTAGTACGGATCACAGAGCCTACGTGGGCTAAAGTTCAGACCCTTAAGGGTTATTATTTTAATATCTATCCAAGATGGTTAAAAAGCAGAAAATGAAAATTATAAAAAAATTCCGTAAATTATTTTCTTTAATGATTGTTTTGTTTCAATCAATGCTAAAGAAAAACGCTATTAACTTTAGAACAACCACAACTCCTGATAACTTTTCGTATTCAGGTACTGTTATGTTTTCTAATTATTTTACAAACGCTCAGGCATCTCAGATTGAGTTATTTAATCATATGGATCTTGAACTCATTGAGGAGGCTATAGATGATAATCTTCTCAATATGGAGCTTATTGCTCAGAGGTATTTCGTCAAGAGTACAATGGCTGCAACGGTATATAGGACACCTTTCGGAATCGTATTTTTCAGTCATCTTAATAAGGAAGGAAGACTTGCGAAAGATGGCGAACCTATAGGTGAGAAGCTTGAAAAACTAAGCTTAGTTGACCATGTCATCATAACCTATGACGTAGATAAGCAGCAGGAGATGTTAAGATTCGTAGAGACCCTTGAGAGTCTATTTACTGTTGAATTACATGAAGAGCCTCGCCCTCCTAGACCTGCTTCGTATCAGAAACTGCTGTTTAATAAGCAACAGCAGATATACTATACGAAAACCATGTACTTAAAGAACAAGGATTCTAAAGACATAGATGATCTATATGAATCAGTTCCCTTAGAAGTAGCAGGAAAGACACAGGTAGTTCCGATGTCTGTTATATATGATATAACAAAAAATCACCTTCTCAGTTCAGAGAAAGGGATCTTTACAGCATCTGGAGTGCCAGGCACTGGCAAGACTCAGTTTATTCAACGTCTGATGGCAGATGTTGGAGGTAAAACTAGAATCTTGAGAATTGATGCTTCTAATGTTCCATTACTTAATGATCCTTCGTTTGAAGAATTCCTGTTAGGATGGGTTGAGAAAAATGTTGGTCCAAAGGTTATGTGGATAGAGGAAGGTGACGATCTTGTGAAGACAGAGAGTATGGACAAAGGACGTAGTCCCATTGTTAGTATGATCTTGAATCTCATTGATGGTCCTGGATTCTCTGAGTATGGCCTTCGTATTGTGCTTACTCACAATTTGAAGAAAGAGTACATTGATCCTGCACTTCTAAGGTACGGAAGAAATATCTTTAATCAGGCCATAGAGTATGACCTTCTTGGAGTGGAAAAGGTTCAATCCTTGATCTTAAACTATCCTGATGAATTTATTGTTCAGAAGGCAAATGACTATTTTGCAATTGAGGAAAATAGAGTTCCAATGTCTATTGCAACAGTCTATGGTCTCTTTGGAGTTAATAATGTTGAGGATCGCCTTGAGATTCAACTTAATAAGATCTTAGAGGGACGTGAGGAGACTGAGGCAAAAGAAAGAGAAGCCGTGGAGAAAGAAATAGAGGCTTTGGATCGTGAATTAAATGGAGTTCTTGAAGGACCTTCTGAGCTAGAAACTGTCACTATTGTAAAAGAAGAACCAAATGAAGAAGTTAGAGATTAGTCAAATACAGCTCTTAGCAGCTATAGTAGAGTTAGGAGCAATAGCAGTTGAGAAATTTGAGTCAGATAAGATGATCGAGGATGCTCATCAACTGGTTCAAAAGAATATGCTCGTCGAACACGACGGGCATCTTTCAGCCACTACTCGAGGTTCAGAACTCATTAGAGTTGCTACGAGCGGTATGGAATTTAAGTCCATGATCCCCCAAATGAAATTCATAACACTCACTAGTCTTACACATAGACTATTTGAACATTTTGTTAGCTCTGGATTTCACATTAATGTAATTTTGAAAAATCTAAAAGAAGATGAATTTGAATACTTTGTTAGAGAGCTTGAAGAAGCCATCGAAAAGCGAAAAGCAAAAACCGAGAAAGAAAATCGGGATATTGACGACAGCAGTCAAAAACTTAGCGAGACCGTCGAAGAATAAGACAATAGGCATTGAGTATGCCTATTACGAGCTTTTCCGACAGTTCGGAGATGTTCGAATCGTTACTGTAGATCAAGATCCTGATGAAATTGAGTTTGATCTATTAGTTCTTCCTGGTGGCCCTGACATGTCAGTAGGACTAACTGATGAATTTCCCATTAATAATGGACCAGATAATCCATTATTTACTTGGTTCTATAAGAATCAGTTCATGAAGTGGGTCCAAAGTGGTACTCCTATTTTCGGTATTTGTCTAGGATTTCAAGCAATTAATACAATGTTTGGAGGAAAAACTGCTACACATGTAACTGGACATACTGAGGGAGATCATCCTATCATATGTCTAGATAGACTCTCTAAGAAGCCCTTAGATATTGTAGTAAATTCAAGACATCACCAAGCAGTCTGGTCACAAGAATTGTCTCTGGAACTTGAATGTCTTGCCGTATCTCAGGCAGGTACTTCTGATAAGTTTTTTGCAGAAGCATTCTTACACTATGCTCTCCCTATTGCAGGAGTTCAATGGCATCCTGAAGATTTATTTCTCTCTGACGGAGTACGTCGTGGAGACAAGCTCACTCACTCAATAATCCTAAAATTATTAGAATTTTACGATGAAAAAGTTACTGAAGATACTTCGGAATGGGGAAGTCTTGAAGAAGACAGACCTCGATAAGCTTGAGAAAAAAGATTTCGAATTTAATAGAAATTTCGGAATCGAAATAGAAGGCTTCAGTCTTCTCACAAGAAAAGATATTGCAGAAATCGTGCAGGCCGAAGGGCTTGCATGTGCTGCAGTTCCTTGGAATTCTAGTACTAGAGTCTTTGATTCTTGGGCAATAACTACAGATGGATCCATAAAGGATCTACCAAGAGGTATGCCTGAGTCTAAGGGCTACGAAATTAACTCTCCTATATTAGTAGGAGAAGAAGGTCTTAGAGATCTTAGAGTTCTTCTAGATGTAATTCGCAATCCTAAGAAGATGAGAGGGAATATTTTTAGAACGAACAAGACATGTGCAGTTCACGTTCATATCGATCGTTCTGGTATTTCTTTGGATAAGCTTGAGATTATTTTACAGGTCTATAGGCACTATGAGGATGAAATCAATCTTATTTTTCCTATGTCACGAATAGAGCCTTCAGGAAAGGACTTTTCTAAGGACCTGAAGAGAGTTTCTCTAGAAAAAGTAATGGGCGGCTACAAATATGTAAGCGTAAGGGTTACAGACGGAACATTAGAGTTCAGAAAACATGGTGCTACTACTAATTATGAGAAAATATATAGATGGATTCAAATAATTAGTCTATTAATTGACACATCTCTTGTTTTGGAAGTTGATTGTTTCTCAGATCTTCCCTATCTTAGGGACTTGATACAAGACCCAGAGCTTTTGAATTATTACAATTCAAGAGTAAAAAAGTTTGCAAGAAAACTTGCAGATATTCGTTAACGTAACAAGTTCAAGATGAGAAAGTTTTTATTAGGAGTTATATGTACTTTATTCTTAGTTATGCTCTACGGTATGACCACCGAAATTGAGAAACAAATAGAATATAGAACAGTTGTTCGAGTTGATACAGTGTATCAAAGAGATACAATTCACTTAACTCCTAGTCCTACAGTATTTAAGAATTTTAATGAAGTAGTATTCTTTACAGAATATTGCAAGACTGAGAGTTCTCAGCTCAATGATGACAATTGGGCAGTCCTTAAGACAATGCTGAATAGGATACGAAGAAGTGGAAAAAATTGGTATGGATTTTCACATACGTGGGAAGATCACTATTCTCCTACAATTACAGAAATGTATGCGACAGGAAAAAGATATCAACCATTTTCAATGAACTCTACTCATGATCTCCGTCTAATTATTAGAACTCTTTGTGCTAGTCAAGGAATGTTTCCAGCTCACATTGATTCACTAATTACACCAAATGTGTACTATTTCGAGTCTCACGACTTGGAGTGGAATAAAAACAAAGATCGTGGAATCTTCAAAAGAAAAAATATCAAAGCAGAGTTTTTACACGAGTTCTATTCCGACGGAACTTAAATTTTACTCTGAACCGATGAACAGCGAAGGTCTGTTGGGTACATATCAATTAGTTGAAAAACTAAGAGATGTTGATACTCAACGGACCTTTATTATTAAGGATGTTCCTGATGCTAGACAAGAAGTTTTTGGACTAGAATTATGGAATATTAAAATCCTTTCACTTACACCTGCAGGAGAATCCAGACATTGGAAAGTAGGTGAAATAATTAAAAGAGAATTAAAAGTTCTCTTCAATACAGGAATCGTTAGTTCTTTCTCGAATACAGAAGACTATATGAAACCAAGTTCTATACGTGATAATTTTATAGAAAATAGTTTTTAAGATGACATTAAGAGAATATATAACAAAGGCCGGAAAGATTCAAGTAGTTAAGAATGGTAATAGTCACAACTACCCTATAGGCTCATTTCTAGCAGTCACTTTGGATGACTTTAGTGACTCGGAACTAGATACAGATCTAGCTCGAACTGAAGAAATAAATGCTATTCGTGTAAGTGACTTGACAAAAGCCGACGGAACTACTGGTAATAACATTATGCTCAAAGACTGTCTTTTAATAAGATCCACAGGGGAGTTTTACCGAGAGGCTATTCAGGGGGAAATGGATAAAATAAAAGAGCTTCAACTAAGTATCGAAGCCCTTGAGTTTCAGAATTCTATTTCTAAGGAAAGTGAATTATTTCCAACAAAAGAAGAGTGTGTATACCAAGCCTCTATTCAGGATAAAAGACATCTTCTTCGTTATTTTCTGAATCAATAAAAAAAATATGATAAAATTCATAAGTTCGTATAGTATAGAAGGCTTCGATTCAGCTACTTTTGATGAATTAGAAGATTTCTTACTAAAGTCCAGATCTTTTTCTGTGGATATTGAGACCAACGGTCTAGATCCACATTCCTGTGATATCTTAATGTTGCAGGTAGGAGATATGGAAGTTCAGTACGTCGTGGACTGTAGATACGTAGAAGTTCCTGAGAAAATCAAAGAACTTATATGTGACGGCAATGCATTAGGTGCTAATCTTAAATTTGAGTACAAGTTCTTTCTAGGAAGTTGGAAAAAAAGAATGTCAGAAATAACGGATGTAATTATTCAAGAGATGATCTTGGAGTGTGGAAAGAAGTCTTTTGGATTCTCATTGGCAGCACTAGTTAAGAAGTATCTTAATATAGATTTGCCAAAAGCAACTCGATTAGAATTTCTTTCCATAGGAATGACTCCTTTTTCTCCTAGACATCTCGTGTATGGTGCAGAAGATATAAAGATGCCTATTCTTGTTAATGAAAAACAACAGATCTTAATTGAAGAACAGAATCTTCAGAGAACTGTTTATTTAGAAAACAAGGAAGCTGCAGTTGTTGGAGAGATGGAATTTAATGGACTATTTGTTGATTCAAAGAGATGGGAAGATCTAGCAATAGAGAATACCATGAAGATGAGACAATATAAGGAAAAATTAGATTCTTATGTTATTGACAACAACATTCATCCATTCGTAGGAACAATAGATCTATTTACATCTAGACCTAGGTGTGCAATAGAATGGACTTCACAGAAGCAAGTAGTACCTCTATTCAGAAAGCTTGGAATACCAACTAGAATTATTGACAAAGACAAGACAAGAAGTGCAGCAGAGAAGCTTGGAATGGACATAGAGATCTATAAGGACTCTATAGGAAAAGCTGAAATATCTCAGTATGCATCTAAATTCGAAATCTTACCAATATATCTATTGTTTAAGAAATATGAACAGGCATCCACTACTTTCGGACATGAATGGCTTAAGAATATTAATCCTACTACGAAGCGAGTTCATTCAGATTTCTGGCAGATCTTGAATACGGGTAGGATGGCTTCTAGGAAGCCTAATGTTCAGCAGATTCCCTCCTACAAGTCTAAGGAAAGACTAAGTGCAGAAGCACATCGTAGTTGCTTTATTGCACCTGAAGGACGTACTCTGATTGTCAAAGACTATAGTGGTCAAGAACTACGAATTCTTGCTGATGTTTCAGGTGAAGACTCCATGATTGAGGAATTTATTCATGGCAAAGGAGATCTTCATTCTCTTACTGCCTCAAAGGTCTACAGTTCAATTGAGAATAAGCATATACCTGTTAATAAGAAAGAGAATGCACATCTAAGGTCTGTAGGAAAGACTCTTAATTTTGCAATCAGTTATGGGGCAGGTGCTTATAAGATTTCTAAAGGTCTCGGAATCTCTTCAGATGAAGCTCAGGATATTATTGATTCATATTACAGTTCTTTTCCGAAACTAAGAGATTATTTCTCAAAAGGTCATAGTTTTGCTCGAAGTAATGGGTATATTCTTATTGATTCTTATTTAGGAAGGCGTTCTTATTTCGCATTCTTTGAGAAATTCAAGGAAATGAGAGAACTTATTGAAGTCGCTAATGATCTGAGAAGAAGAGGAGACTCGATGGAGTTACCTAAGAGCTTTTGGTCTGAATTTTATATCATGAAAGGCTCTATGGAAAGAGCAAGTCAGAACTATAGAATTCAGGGTCTTGCAGCTAGTATGACCAAGATAGCTCTTCTGATGTTCTATCAGGATCTAAAGAAGAAGAATTTATTGGACACCGTTAAGATTGTCCTAGCTCTACATGATGAAATTGTTGTCGAAGCTCCTATAGGGATTGCTGAAGAAATCAATGATTTACTCGGTAAATTTATGATCGATGCTGGAAAATTATTCTGCCCTTCAGTACCAATGATTGCAGAGGGAGGCATCACTAAAATATGGGACCACTAATGGAAACAAACAAATTTACAACCATGGTCTTCCAGTTCGGAAGAAAAGTATCTATGGCAATCGAAGCTGGTGTTATTGGCTTCCTGCCACTCATATTATTTGTTCTAGAGGTAGTTTCTGCTTGGTCAGAAGCTTCTCTTGTGAGCCAAGTTATGCCTTACTTTGAGGGTACTTTTTGGAAAGCTATTATTTATACTGGAGCAGGTATGGGAGCAGGTATTTTCTTTGCTCCTAATATTTCTTGGTATATTCAGGTATCAAAATTCCATAAAAAGTTACTATCGAATAAGGTTCTACCTATGGCACTTAAGGAGGAGATCGAAGATAATCTCCTAGGTGCAAAAGCTAGATTCTTATGGACTTCCATATTTACTGTCATTGTGGCAGTAGGAAGTCATGCAGTAACTATTTATTTTATGCTAACTGCATTTAATAATACGGATACCCTGAAGCTACTTGATATTAGGGGAATGGGAGAAGTTCCCATGACACTAGCTATTGCAGTATCTGTAATGGGACTTGCTTTAGATATTCTTCTAGGCCTAACTACTTCTACTAAACTTAAGTTAACGGATTTTTATCCTGACATTGAGGAAAGAAGTGAAGACATCGTTTATGCGGAAAAGTACACTAAAGTTGAAGAACTTATGAAAAAGTACGAAATCCCAAACGGAAAGAAAAAAGAAAAAGAAAGCTCAAAAAAAGAGTCCAAAGAGGACGAAAAAGAGTCTACAAAGGACGGTGACAAGGATACTTATATTTGGGAAGAAAGTTCTATGGACAAATTCTATTCTACAGTTCTTAATAAGGGTGGAATAACCATAGACTCGATTAATAAGGCTATTGACGATCTGTCTGATCAAGAATACTCTTCTAAATATGCTTCAAAAATTAGTGAAAACTTTACTAAACTTAAGCATCTTTATAAGTCTAAACATGAGGCAGGAGATCAAGAAGGTAAGGCTGCTATTCAAGAGAAAATTAATGATCTCAAACTAGTAGCTCTTAAGATTTTCCGAGACATGGGACTTCGGCCCAGAAAAGGTAGTAAATAATGAATAATAGCATAGAAAGATACTATGCACTTAGAGAGTTTCCGATTGATGAACAAGAGTATCATACGTATGCATCTGCAAATCTCTGCGTATTTTGTGCTAAAGAACATCGATTTAATCGGTGGATGCAGGAAATAGATCTTGAGGAATTGGATTCTCTTTATTGTTGTAGTAGTTGTAATAGTGAATTAACTGGCCTAGAGTCTAATAGGATAGATGAAATGATTACTTATGAGGATGCAATCATAAGTGTTAGATTCTGTCTTAATAGTGAATTCTCAGGCTGGTCCTTTATTATTAGTTTTCCTAAATTACATGATCATTATTCTTGGGATTCTTATTCAGAAGGGGATGGTATGTTGTTTAAGACTAGGAAGCTAGCAATGACTGCAGGAATATCCCAGTACATAGAATTTGACATCTTCAAGGAACAAAAGATTATTAATGATACTTAATGACTACCAAGAAGATACTCACAACATTGTATGCGACGTGAGCGCAAAGATCTCCTATAGAATACACTGTTATACGGTGCCTAAAGAAGAACTCATTGAATACGATGGATGGAATTACTTAATTACTTCCTTAGAAAGAGGTAACAAAGTAAGCCTTAAGACAACTGAAATATTTGTTTCAGGACGACTGGCATTTCAAAGTGCCCTGTGCGATGTAATTAATAAGCTCAATAAACTTGAATAATGATAACAAAAACTAACATAGAAGAAGTAATAAATAAGTTAGCGCAGGAAGGTCTTTCATTAGATCAATATACGTTACTTTATTGCTTAGCTCATGGCTTGGATTCCTTTAGGAAACTTAAGCTAGACAAGCTTTCAAATCTGAGAGCATTGCAAAAGCGAGACTTTCTGGATGAACTTGAGGTAACTCCTAGAGGTCTTTTGTTTCTTTCAGACTCATACGTGAGTACTAAGAAACAGGTTACTGTAAGTACCTTGAGTCCTAAAGAAATTCTAGAAGCTTTTAATCTTTTTTGGCAGACGTATCCTGTTAGTGATAAGCATAAGCATTGGAAAAGAACTAGAACTCTTAGAACCAACAAGCCCGCTGCAAAGAAGACATATTACAATTATGTTCTCCAGGAAAAGATTAGACCTTCTTGGATTCAAAAAGCATTAGAAGAAGAAATTCGAATAATGAAAGAAGCCTCTATTCTCGACAATAGATTTACTTATATGCCTCTCGTCACTACTTGGCTAAATCAAAGAAGATACGAAAGCTTCGAAGAAGAAGACGAAGAGGAAATAATTAGTGAAACCAAATACGGAGAAGAAATTGAATAAAATACAATCAGGTCGACTAGAGGTCGATCACATCAGTGTCTCATCGAGACAAGCTCTTGAGTACATAGACGGAAGAAGACGAGGAGCAATCAAGAGTCTTAAGTCTGGATTTTCTAAGTTAGATAACTCTCTTTTGGGAGGCATAGAATGGAATAGAATTTTTACTATTGCAGCAATGTCAGGTTCAGGAAAATCAGTTTTTCTTGAACAACTGAAGAGACAAGTCTTACAACTTAATGATCCTGAAGAACTTGATATCCTTTCTTTCGAATTTGAAATGCCCTCTAGAGAGCAGGTAATTCGAAACCTAAGTGCTATGATGGAAATCCCTGTAGGGGATCTCCTAAGTGCCTCTACGAGCCTCACAGAGGAACGCTACGAGGAAGTTAGAGAAGCAGCTAAGGAATTAGCAAAGTTACCCATATACTCAGTAGAAAGTACAGGCACTGTAGATCAGATGTTTGCTACAATCTTGAATCATATAGAAAAATCCAAGAAAAAGAAACTGATTATTACGGTAGACCATGTGCTCCTAACGACAGGAAAGCAGGGAGAAGAGGAAAGAAAAATAATTGCCCAACTTTATAGAGCAGCTGTTAATTTAAAGAAACTCTGCATAAAGAGAGGCTTTGATATTCTTTTTCTCTTCCTGTCCCAACTGAATAGAGCAATAGAGACTCCTGAGAGAGTTCTTAATGCTGATCTCCATTATCCAACAAGATCAGACCTATTCGGTAGCTCAGATATTTTTATGTGTAGTGATTACGTCTTAGTGATTCATAAGCCTGCTATTCTAGGCTTAGACCATTATGGTAAATCTAATAAGACTTTCAAAAAAGGACTTCCAATTCAAAATCCTAAAGATCCTGCACAGGCTATGATATATTTCCATCTACTAAAACAAAGGACTGGAACTCCTAAGGTTTTAATGATGGTAGACAAGTTTCAATTCTCAAAAATTGAAGAATTTTAAATTTTCCAAATGTACCTCTGTGAGAGAGCATTTGGACGAGGAGACTAATCATGGGTGGTTTTTCTTAACTACAACTAGCCAGGTAGTGACTAGAAAGTACAACGTAGACTGCTCCATGACCTCAGGCCAGAAAAGGGATAATCATAGGACATATATTCTTATTCCTTATAAGTTATTCGATGAAGAGCCTACGAAATTTCAAAAAGAAGTAGAAGAGTGGGCTGTGTTTGGTAGACTTTGTGGATTTCCTATACGTCTATTGAAGGAGAATAATGTACAGAAGCTAATGACTAATAAAGGGATCGTGAGTACTTACGA
>Ga0255048_10001400_pt1 | contig 16711 bp, 14 predicted proteins | sample JV7_2_2_MG_FD_183619 | JGI IMG/M metagenome (GOLD analysis project Ga0255048, IMG submission 183619) | Seawater microbial communities from Jervis Inlet, British Columbia, Canada - JV7_2_2 | ecosystem: Environmental > Aquatic > Marine > Inlet | place: Canada: British Columbia | collected 2016-10-06
CACGCACCCGGGGTTACGCCTCGCTTGACTACGAACCAGACGAGTACCGGTCATCGGAGCTCGTGCGTGTGGACATCCTGCTCAATGCGCAGTCCGTCGACGCGTTCTCGACGATCGTGCACAGGGACAGGGCCTCAACGTACGGCCGCGCAATGGTGCACAAGCTCCGCGAACTGATTCCTCGCCAACTGTTCGACGTGCCGATCCAGGCTGCGATCGGGTCGCGCATCATTGCGAGGGAAACCGTCAAGGCGAAGCGCAAGGATGTGACGGCCAAGTGTTACGGCGGAGATATCACGCGTAAGCGAAAACTCCTGGAGCGTCAGAAGGAGGGCAAGAAGCGCATGAAGATGGTCGGCAGCGTCGAGGTCCCTCAGGAAGCATTCGTTGCTGCGCTGAAGATCGCAGAGGACTGATCCGTGCCAGCGTACCGGCCAGACAGTTCCGTGCTCGCTGACCTCGCCGCCGACTGGAAATCCGCATACATCCACGTTCCGTTCTGTCGTCGTCGGTGCCCATACTGCGATTTCGCAATCATCGACGAATCGGTCGGGAACCCGCTGAGCCACACCGAGTACGTCGATGCGCTCATCGCCGAGATCGCAATGGAGTCCGGCTTCGCTCCACTCGACGCCATCAACTTCGGTGGTGGAACGCCCTCTCGCCTCGATCCGAAGGAGCTCGGCCGCGTCGTGTCAGCGCTCGACGAGCAGTTCGGTCTCAACGACGACGTTGAATCGAGCATCGAGGTGAACCCAGAGGATTGGTCGGACGATTTCGGGATGGGGCTCATGGATGCAGGGTTCACCCGTGTGTCCATAGGTGCGCAGTCCTTCGATCCTGCTGTGCTCGACGCCCTCGGCAGATTGCACGCGCCCGAGCACATCGATCGTGCGGTCGTCGGGGCCCGGTCGTCGGGTATCGGGTCGATCGGTATCGACCTGATCCTCGGCCATCCAGCGGAATCACGAGAATCGTGGGACCGGACCATCGCTCGTGCGATGCAGATAGGTGTAAACCATATCTCGACGTACTCGCTCACCGTTGAGCCGGGGACCGCGCTTTCGCTGGCAGTCAAGCGGGGGGCGCGGGCACCTGACGATGACTTCCAGGCCGACCGCTACCGGCGCTTCGAGGAATCGGCAGCTGAGCACGGATTCGTGCGCTACGAGATCTCGAACCATGCACGGGCGGGTCACGTGTGTCGATACAACCTCGCAACCTGGGCGCACGGCGAATACGTTGCGTTCGGGATGGGCGCCCACGATCACCGTTGGGGAACACGGGCACGGAACCACAGTCGCCCCGACAGGTATATGGAGGCGATCAGAGCGGGGGAGCGGCCCCGTATCGGCGTTGAGCATCTGACAAAGGCCGAACAGGACCGGGACGGTCTTCTGGTCGGTCTTCGGCTCGCCGCGGGTACCCCGATGACGTCGGCAGCACAACGGTTTGCCACATCCAGCCACGGGCTGCGGTTCATTGAGGCAGGCATCCTCGAGGTGGACTCCAGCCGCATGCGCGTGGTCGCCCCGATGATGACCGACGCCGTCATCAGGGAAGCGTTATCAGTCTCGCCCGACGATTGCTAACTTTCATACATGCTCGATGACCGCAGATCCCAGATTCTCAGAGCTCTCATTGAGGAGTACATCCGTACCGGTGAGCCTGTCAGCTCGCAGTCCGTCCTCGACCTGAGCGGCCTCGACGTGTCCTCCGCAACGGTTCGCAACGACCTTGCCCAACTCGAGTCCTACGGTTTCGTGATCCAGCCGCACAGATCCTCCGGGCGGATTCCTACCCATCAGGGATACCGCTTCTACGTCGACCATCTTGCGCCGTCCCAGCTTCGTCAGGGCACCAGGCGTCAGATCGACGCCTTCTTCCAACAGGTACACAGACAGATCTCGGACGTATTGCGCGAGACATCGACCTTCGTGAGCGAGCTTACGACCTACCCGTCTGTCGTTGTCGCCCCGGCCACCTCGAGCGATGTCGTCAAGGACGTCCGGTTGGTACCACTCGGCGGCACGATCGTCCTTGCGGTTGCCATTGCGGAATCCGGCACGGTGTATCAGGAGTTCGTGGACACAGGGGTTGTCGCGGATGATGACACGCTTGAAGCCGCAGAAAGGCTCATCACCGCGGCGTTTCAGGGGAAGGCGCTCGATGGACCGGAGGCGGACCAATTGGCGGCATCCGACCTCCCAGCGATGGTGAAGCGTGTCATCACGCCCGTGGCCGACCAGCTCACGGGGAGCGCCGCAGCGGCGGGCGAGGTGTACGTCGGCGGGTCGAGTCAGATGGCAGCGCTGTGGAGCGACCTCACCATGGTGCAGCACCTCTTGGAGTTGCTTGATGAAGAGGCAGCGCTGATCGACCTGATGAGCGATGACACCGAAGGGTTGCGCGTGCGAATGGGGCCCGATCTTGGAGACGAATCCGACCTCGCCGTCGTCGCAACCACGTACGAGACACCTTCGGGCTCCAGAGGTCGCATGGGTGTCATCGGTCCCATGCGCATGGACTATCGACGCACGATCCGTGTGGTGCAAGGCGTCTCTGAGGGTCTTGAGAAGAGCTTCGGAGACACCAATTGAAGGACTACTACCGAACCCTTGGTGTCGATCGTGACGCAACCGCAGATGAGATCAAGGCGGCGTTCCGAGCGCTCGCACGCGAGACGCATCCAGATGCGAACCCTGGGGACACCGATGCCGAGGAACGGTTCCGCCAGGTCGCTGAGGCATATGAGGTCCTCTCCGATCCCCAGAAGAAGGCAAGATTCGACCGGGGTGAGACGTTTGGCGGTCAGGACCTGTTCAGCCAGTTCGGCGGCCTCGAGGACATCCTCCAGCAGTTCTTCGGTGGGGGATTCGGCGGCGGAGGTTTCGGGAGCACCATTCGCGGACCTCAACGCGGTCGCGACATTGCGGTACGGCTCGATCTCGACCTTTCGGACGCAGCCTTCGGTACTGAACACGATGTGACGTTCACAGCGCGGGTGGCGTGCGACATCTGCGACGGTTCCGGCTCAGAACCCGGTCACAGCCCGATCACGTGTCGTCGATGCGACGGCCATGGAAGGGTCCAGGCCGCACGACAGACGCTCCTTGGAACCATGATGTCCGTGGTCGAGTGTCCTGATTGCTCCGGAACGGGACAGCTGATCGACCACCCATGCACGCAATGCCACGGTGAGGGTCGGATCAGGGGTGAACGCGAACTGACGGTTGAGGTTCCCGAAGGTGTGGATACCGGTACGAGACTCCGGTTGAACCAGAAGGGTGGCGCCGGTCAACGAGGCGCTCCCGCAGGCGATGTGTATGTCGAGATCCGGGTCAAACCCGACGGCCGCTTCCAGCGAGTTGGAGACGATCTTCATCATCGCGTGTCGATCGGCTTCACAGAGGCAACGTTCGGGACGGATCTCGAGATCCCGCTGCTCGAGGGTGACACAGAGTTGCTCGAGGTGCCGGCAGGCACGCAGCCCGAAACGGTCTACCGCATCGGCAAGAGGGGTGTGCCGCGGCTCCAGAGACGGGGGAGGGGTGACCTTCTCGTGCACGTCGAGGTCGAGGTGCCGACCGATCTCGACATCGATGCAGAGGATGTGCTCCGTTCATACGCCGAGCTCAGGGGAGAGCAGCCTGCCCACAAGAAACGCGGCATCTTCAGGCGATGACCCATCCACACTGCCGCGGATGTGGTCATGGCAATCGTGCTCTCCCGGCTGTAAACTGAACCGCACAACCCGAAAGCGACTTTTCCTCTTGCCACTCTGTGTGGTGGCGCGGTACCATTGAGTGACCGGGGGAATCGGCGAGGAGTGAACGATGGACTACAGCGTCAGGGTCGGTGAACGTCTCCGTGCGATCAGGCTTCAGCGTGGGATGTCCCTCCAGGATGTGCATCGCACCACCAGTGGCGAGTTCAAAGCTGCCGTCCTCGGAGCGTACGAGCGGGGCGAGCGCAGCCTCTCCCTCCCCAGGCTGAAACGTCTTGCCGGCCACTACGAGGTTCCTGTGAGTCAACTGTTGCCCGAAGAGGACACGTATGTGGTTGCTCCGGTGGCGGCAGGCGGGGTAACGATCGATCTGGCGCTCGTGGATGCTCTCGACGATGAGACCGCCAGAGTGGTGGAGCGATTCCTACAGCGAATCAAGGTCCAGCGGCAGGACTTCAATGGCAAGGTTCTCACGATCCGGGCCGCCGATGTCGCCGTGCTTTCGATGATGCTCGACGTTTCGGACACCGATCTCGTCGGCAAGCTACGAGGCGAAAAGACCGCAATCTGAGTGGTCGGTCGCTCAGGGAACCCTTTGCTACAAGGGGTGCACCGATATACTCGCGGCATTCCAATGGTGCCATCCATAAGCCGAGCCAGGAACAGCGAGGAGCTAGGCGTTGACCTATCCCCCCGACACTGAAGCACGGTTGCGCGTCCCCTCCAACCACCTGATGGTGGAACTCCTGGGTCCAAGGGACGTGCATCTTCGACGCGTCGAGAATGCGTTCCCAGGAGCACGCCTCGTGGCTCGTGGGAATGAGATCGATATCACCGGCGATGAGCGCGAGATCGCCTTTGCCCACACGGTGCTCGACGAGCTTCTCGTGTTGGTGCAGGAAGGACAGAGCCTCGACGAAGACCGCGTTGGTCGGGTCATCGAGATGGTGAGGTCCGACGTACCGAAGCCGTCCGGCGTGTTCACCGATTCGATGTCCGTCGGCAGGGGCAAGGTCGTGCGACCGAAGACTCTCGGCCAGAAGCGGTATGTCGATGCGATCAGGGAGAACACGCTTGTGTTCGGTATCGGTCCCGCTGGGACCGGCAAGACGTACCTCGCCATGGCGGCAGCAGTTGAAACGTTGCTCACAGGCGGAGTACGGCGCATCATCCTGTCGAGGCCGGCCGTTGAGGCAGGCGAGCGACTTGGATTCCTTCCCGGCGATCTCGCCGCGAAGGTCGACCCCTACCTCAGACCTCTGTACGACGCCCTCTACGAGATGCTCGGGCCCGAGCAGACAGGAAGGCTCATGGAGCAGGGGACCATCGAGATCGCCCCTCTTGCGTACATGCGTGGTCGGACGTTGAATGATGCCTTCATCGTTCTCGACGAGGCACAGAACACGACGCCTGAACAGATGAAGATGTTCCTCACTCGCCTTGGATTCAACTCGAAGATGGTCATCACAGGTGATATAACCCAGATGGATCTCGGTGATGGGCGTCCTTCCGGCCTCAAGGTCATCCGAGGCGTGCTCCGCGGCGTCGACGGCGCAGGATTTGTTGAACTGACCGGTGACGATGTCGTACGCCACAGGATCGTCGCCGCGATCGTGCAGGCATACGCCGAGTACGAGGCCGGGCGGAAGGACCGCTCGTGAGCGACTGGATCGTTGAGAACAAGCGGTGGGTGAACCTAGGAGTACTCGTCGCGACCGTCCTCGCCGTGTCGATCATCCTCGGCTTCGGCTATGAAACCACCCCCGACCTCAACCCACGCCTCACCGTCGGGGCTCCTTCCCCCGAGGATTTCGATGCGAACCGCACGACTTCTGAGATTCCCGACGCGGAGAAGACCAAGGCCGAACAGGACACTGCCGCCATCAATATTCGGGCACCCTATACGCAGGATCAGCAGATCAACACCGGTGTACTCCAGCAGATCAATGTCTTCTATACCGACCTGGAAGATGGTGCGCTCGGACCTCCACCCGAGGTCGTGACCGAAACCGTACCGAATCTCATCGGCAAGACGGTATCGGAAGCCGAAGCTGCGGCTTCCGATGTGACTCTGTCGATCGTCGTGGTCAGATCGATTGAGCCGCCTGAAGAAACGCTTGATGGCACAGTCGAATCCCAGGACCCGTCACCAGGTGCGACGGTTGGCCAGAACACGAGTATCGATGTTGTGGTGTTTGTCGTCGGCGCCTCGTCAACGACGACGACCAGCACGACGACGACGACCGTACCCGATACGACAACGACCACGCTGCCGCGGATCGATACCAGGACACAGATTGATGATCTCCTCGCGGCGCATCCCGTGCTTGATGTGAACACCGTCACTCAGTTCGTTGACCTACATGAGAAGGACTTGGACCGCGTGCTGGCAGGGGAGGAGTCTGTGTTTCCAGAGATGCAGGCGACAACCATCGAATGGGCGAGGGAGGAGCTTGCTTTGGGGATTCGAAGCCAGAGCGATCTCGACGATGTCGTGGCGAAGTACCGGAACCCTCTCACGATTCCACCGATTTCGATAGCCGGATTGCCGACGGTCGACCTCGACGAGACCAGAGAGGCGATGGGGGGGCTGGTAGCCCGAAGGATCCAGCAGAACGAATCCGTTGACCGAACCGAGTGGGAAATCAGGCAGCAAGCTGCTCGTGACGCGGTTCCCGAACAGACAACCACTTTTCGCATTGGCGACCGCATTGCGTCTGTCGGCGAGCCTCTGACCTCCGTTCAGATCACAGCGATCCAGGAACTGGAGCTCTATCAACCGGAGACCACTTCCACGGTGCCTCTAGCCGCCCTGATCCTGTTCGGGATCATCAGCATTCTCATACTTGTGTTCCTCCTCGTGAGGATCGCACCAAAGAACTTCGACCGTCCTCGTCGCATCGCCCTCATGGGGATCATCCTGACGCTCGCGGCTGCCGCCTCGCGTATCCCAGAGATCGTCTCAGAATCGGATCACGCCGTGGGCTACATCATCCCTGCCGTGGCGATTGGTGTGATGGCGTCGATCCTGTTCGATCAGCGAACAGCGCTATTGCTCGCGATTCCGATGGCTGCGTTTACGGCAATCTCGACCGGCGACATAGCGTTCACGGTCTATGCGGGCATCGCAGCAGCCATACCGGTGGCCTTCGTGTCGAGTGTTTCGACGAGGGCGCAGCTACGGTTGTCCGTCCTCGGTTCCGCCGCGGTCGCCGCACCGGTTGCAGCGGGGCTGGAGTACCTGTTCATCCCCGACCACACGGGCCTCGCTTCGCTCCAGGCAGGGGCGTGGGCCTTCGTTGGAGCCGTCGTTGGAGGTTTCATCGGGCAAGGACTCGTGTCGTTCTTCGAGAGCGCGTTCGGCGTCACCACATCGATGTCGCTCCTTGATCTGCTCGACCGCAACCATCCTGCCCTCCAGATTCTCGAGGAGAAGGCCCCAGGCACGTTCAACCACTCGATGCTGGTCGGGTCGATCGCCGGAAAGGCTGCGCGGTCGATCGAAGCAGATCCACTCCTGGCCCAAGCCGCTGCGTGGTATCACGATCTCGGCAAGACAGAGCATCCGCAGTACTTCGTCGAGAACCAACTCGGCTACAACCCTCACGATCACATGCGACCGCAGGAATCGGCGGAGATCATCCGTTCCCATGTCACAGATGGGCTGGACCTCGCCGGCCAGTTCCGTATTCCTGAGGAAGTGGCGAACGGTATCCGCATGCACCACGGGACGAGTCTGATGCGATACTTCTATCACAAGGCACTGACTGAGGATCAGGACACCGACCCCGAGACGTTCAGGCACCACGGGGAGAAGCCGACACGGAGAGAGATGGCCATCGTGATGATCGCTGATGCGACTGAAGCAGCAGCCAGGGCGTATGCCCGGAACGAGCAGCCAACCGAGGAGGGTCTCTCGAAGCTCGTTGATACGATCGTTGGTGAGAAGCTGGACGACGGGCAGTTCGACGAGTCTTCACTCACATTCGGCGAGCTGACAACGATAAAGCGTGAAGTTGTCGCAGCGCTGTCCTCGTACTACCACGCACGGGTCGACTACCCGGATTTCCCCGAAGCACCGCCCGCCGAGGGGTCATGAACGTAGAGGTTTCAGGAGCAAGCCGAGCGGACATCGATGAGCAGGGGCTGGCACGTTTTGCGGCGTCAATCCTCGAGCGAGAATCGGTCGATGGTGATTCAAGGCTCTCCGTCACATTCATCGACAGTGATGCGATTGCCGGGCTCAATGTGAAGCACATGTCCAATCAAGGGCCAACCGACGTTCTTTCCTTCCCCATCGAGGATGCAACACCGCATCACCCACCGGTCCGCAACCTTGACGGCCCACCTTTGGAACTTGGCGATATCTTCATGTGCGAGCAGGTCATCGAGGCCCACGCCCGTGAGTACGCAGTTCCGTTCAGCACAGAGTTGCACCTGATGGTTGCCCATGGCGTGTTGCACATACTGGGGTGGGATCACCAAACTGAGGCAGAAGCAGAGGCAATGGAAACAAGAGAAGCTGAACATCTGGCAACGGTTGGACTGGGTCGCCGATGATCATCGTTGGCTGGATCGTCGCGATCATCTTCATCGCAGTGGCATCGGTGCTGCGTGCAGGAGGAGCCAGTCTCGTGAGAACGCCACGTGCTGATGCCCTCAGGGACGCGCGTGAGCACGACATTCCCGGCGCAGAGAAGGTCGCCCGGTTGCTCGAGGATCGTTCCGAGATTCAACCCGCCCTCGGTACGACGATCACCGCCCTGATCGTCCTGGCGGTGATCCCGTTGACGTGGGCCATCACTGACACGCTCAGTGGCATCGAACTCGGTGTGGCGCTCGTAGCAATGACGATGGGGCTGCTGCTCATCGTCGATGTGATCCCTCGCTGGATCGGGCGAAACCGCCCACGGTCCCTTGCCTACAGACTCGCCTCTGCACTGTCTGGTGCCATCGCCATCGGTGCTGCGGCTGGTGACCTGATACCTGATCCGGACGAGGACGACTCCGTTGACGCCTCATCGGCTGCCGATGAACGTGAACTGATCATGTCCGTCCTCGAGTTCACCGACACGATCGTGCGCGAGGTGATGGTGCCGCGAACCGACATGGTGACGCTCGCCGAGACCGCATCAACCGACGACGCGGTCGACCTCGTGCTCGAAAGTGGCCGTTCGCGCATCCCTGTCAACGGCGAGAGTATCGACCACGTTGTGGGCGTCGTCTACGGCCGCGACCTCCTCGATCTGTTCGACCAGGAGGCTCCGGCCGGGTCGGTTCGCAAGATCATGCACGAGGCCTACTTCGTACCGGAGACGAAGCCGATCCCAGAACTGCTGCGCGAGATGCAGGCGAACCAGCAGCACATGGCGATCGTCATCGACGAATTCGGCGGAACGGCAGGTCTTGTGACCATCGAAGACCTCATCGAGGAACTTGTCGGTGAAATCGTTGACGAGTACGACGAGGAGGAGCCGATGATCGTTGAGATCGACGGGGCCTGGCTCGTTGACGCTCGTCTCGATGTCGACGATCTTGCAGAGGTGGTAGGTGTTGAGCTTCCCTCAGACGAGTGGGACACGGTTGGCGGTCTTGTCCTCGAGCTTGCCGGCAGGGTTCCTGTACAGGGCGAGGCCTTCGATCATGACGGCCTCGTGTTCACGGCCCACGTGGTTCAGGGGAGACGTGTCGCCAAGGTGATGGTGAACCGTCGATGATCCGGTCAGAGACCCGCTCGGGTTTCGTTTCGATCGTGGGTCGACCCAACGTGGGGAAATCGACGCTCGTCAACTCCTTGGTCGGAGAGAAGGTTGCGATCACCTCGATCCGGCCTCAAACGACTCGCAACACGATCAGGGGGATCGTGACGCTTGCCGAGGAGAACACACAGCTCGTACTCGTTGACACACCAGGACTGCACAAGCCGAGGACGGTCCTTGGTGAACGGCTGAACAAACTCGTCTACGGATCGCTCGCAGAGGCTGACGCCGTGCTCTTTGTTCTCGATGCGACGAAACCGATCGGGCCGGGCGACAGACAGATCGCTGAACGCCTGCTACAGGCGGAAGCGCCCGTGGTCGTGGCGGTGAACAAGGTCGATATCGCCGAGAAGAAACATGTACTTTCCCACCTCGGCGAGGCCGGCGAGTGGAACTTCGAGGCGTATGTTCCGGTTTCTGCGAAGAAGGCCGATGGCATGGGGCTCGTCATCGATGAGCTTGTGGCGTTGTGTGAGCCCGGACCCTTCTTCTTCCCTCCGGAGGCAAGGTCCGATCAGCCAGATCATCTGTTGGCAGGCGAACTGATCAGGGAGAAGTACCTCACGCGTCTACGAGATGAGCTTCCCCACTCGCTCGCGGTGGTGATCAACGATCTCGAAACCCTCGACAACGGCGTATTGCACATCGACGCTACGGCGTACGTCGAACGTGACTCGCAGAAGGGCATGGTCATTGGCAAGGGTGGCAAGCTCGTACGCGACGTCGGAACAGAGGCCCGTGTTGATCTCGAGAAGCTATTCGGTACCAAAGTGTTCCTCGACCTCAATGTGAGGGTAGAGAAGGACTGGCAGACGAAGAACGATCTTCTCGATCGTCTCGGGTTCTAGGTCTCCAACTATCAACTCTTGGTCAGAGATTCTGTGCCCATCGTGTGTTGCATGTCGTTCTCGTTCTTCCGTCTACCGTCTAGCGTCTACCCGTATGGCAATCCGCAGTGATCAGGGCATCGTGCTTCGTGGCTACCCGTTTGGCGAGTCACATCGTGTTGTTGTGCTTGTGAGCCCGAATCACGGCAAACTCCGCACGGTTGCCAAGGGTGTGCGCAAGACCAAGAGTCGCTTCGGTGGCAGACTTGAACCGTTCACGCACGTCGATCTCGTGCTGTATGAGGGCAGGAACCTCGACACGATCACGCAGGTTTCGACGATCAACGCGTACGGCGAACTCAGGAACCATCTCGAAAGGGTCCTCGCGGCGTCCACCATGGTTGAGGTCGTCGATGCAGTCGTGCAGGAGGATGAACCGTCGCTGCGGATATTTCTACTGCTCCAACGTGGTCTCACCGTGCTCGATCACCGTGATCCTCATCCCGATCTCGTCACGTCGTTCCTGCTGAAGGCAGCAGATGTCATCGGAGTCGCGCCTGCACTGAGTTCATGTGCAGGGTGTGGAACAGAAAGCAACCTCCGTCGTTTCAGCTTTGCGGCAGGAGGATCACTCTGTGAGTCCTGCCGAACACCCGGCGCCTACGCGCTGAGGGAAGGGCTGGTTCCCTACATGGACACCGTGGCCAGGGCAGACTTCCACACACTCCCCGACTCGGACGGGTCGATGTCACGTGAGGCCCTCGGGATCTCAAAGCGTTTCATGGAGTACCACCTCGAGCGGCAACTCGAGAGCCTGGTGATGCTCAATGGTTGACGAAAGCTCCGTCGAGGTGGATCGCGACTCGATTCCAACCCATGTGGGCATCATCATGGATGGCAACGGCAGGTGGGCCAACGCACGGGGCCTCCACCGAACCCAGGGGCATGCCGCCGGTGAACCTGCCCTGTTTGATGTTGTCCACGGTGCGCTCGAGCTCGGTATCGAGTGGCTGACTGTCTACACGTTTTCCACGGAGAACTGGAATCGGGACGAATACGAGGTTTCGTACCTGATGCAGTTCAACGTTGACCTCCTCGAGCGGCGACGTGATGAACTCAACGACCTCGGTGTGCGCGTGCTCTTTGTGGGCGATGTCGATGATGAACGTGTGCCCCCTGTGCTGCGGACGCGAATCCGGTCCGCTGAGATGTTGACGGCCGACAACACCACCATGACGATGGTCTTCGCTTTCAACTACGGCGGCAGGGTCGAGATCGTCGACGCGTTCAAACACATGGCAGCCGACCTGCTTGCAGGCGAGATACGCCCGAACGAGATAAGCGAGAAGACACTGAGTGACAGGTTGTACCTGCCCGGCATGCCGGAACCAGATCTCATCATCCGTACCAGCGGAGAGCGCAGGACTTCGAACTTCTTGTTGTGGCAAGCGGCGTACAGCGAGTACGTATTCACCCCCGTTCTGTGGCCCGACTTCGACAGGGACGAGCTCGCACGGTGCATTGCGGAGTACCAGGGCAGGAATCGTCGATTCGGGGGAGCGGTCAATGAATCGTTCACCGAGCCCGACGGGTAGCATCCACGTGCCGGAAACGGCACGCGCACTCAAACAACAACCTCAACATCAGGATCCAGAGATGCCAGCCGATTTCGACACGATCGTCAGCCTTGCCAAGAAACGCGGGTTCGTCTTCCAATCTTCGGAGATCTACGGTGGGCTTCGCTCGGCGTACGACTACGGGCCCCTTGGCACCGAACTGCTTCGCAACGTCAAGGAGCAGTGGTGGCGATCGATGGTGCGGATGCGTGACGACATCGTCGGCATCGACTCTGCGATCCTGCAGTCGCCGGAGGTCTGGGCCGCGAGCGGGCACCTCGAATCCTTCTCAGATCCGCTCGTCGAATGCACGAATTGCAACAGCCGGCACCGATTGGACAAGCTCGATGACCCGAGCAAGTGCCCGACCTGCGGCAGCTCGGGAACCTTCACGGAACCGAAGGAGTTCAACCTCATGTTCAAGACGCACATGGGGCCCGTCGAGTCCGAGGGCAATGTCGTCTACCTGCGTCCTGAGACTGCCCAGGGAATTTTCACCAACTTCGAGAACGTTCGCCGCACGGCAAGAATGAAACTGCCGTTCGGCATTGCTCAGATCGGCAAGGCGTTCCGGAACGAGATAACGCCGGGTCAATTCGTGTTCAGGACCCGTGAGTTCGACCAGATGGAGTTGGAGTACTTCTGTCATCCCGACGATGCCGAGGACTGGTTTCGGGAATGGGTCGACATCCGGCACCGGTGGTACATCGACCTCGGTATGACCCCTGAGAACCTCAGGCTCCGTGAGCACGAGACCGACGAGCTCGCTCACTATGCCGCCAGCACCTATGACGTTGAGTATCTCTTCCCTTGGGGGTGGGACGAACTCGAAGGCATCGCCAACCGGACGGACTACGACCTCAAGGCCCACATCGAGCGTTCCGGGGAGGATCTCACGTATTTCGACCAGGATGTCGATGAACGGTTCGTGCCGTACGTGATCGAGCCTTCCGGCGGTGCGACCAGGACGACATTTGCGTTCCTCCTCGATGCCTACACAGAGGAAGAGGTCAGAGGCGAGACGCGGGCAGTTCTCAAGCTCGACTCACGCCTTGCACCGATCAAGGTTGCCGTTCTTCCGTTGTCGAAGAAACCCGACCTCGTTGAGACGACGCAGAACGTTGCCGATTCTCTCAGGAACAAGTGGCAGATCGAGGTGGACATCACCCAGTCGATCGGCCGCAGGTATCGCAGACAGGACGAGATCGGAACACCGTACTGCGTCACGGTCGACTTCGACACACTCGAGGACAACCAGGTGACGGTGCGTGACCGCGACACGATGGCCCAGGATCGCATCCCGATCGAGAACCTGGCCGGCTACCTCAAGGAGCGTCTCTCGATCCAGTGATTTCGTCCATCGAATCCATACCCAGGGTTCCGTTCCACGGATGCGCGCAATGTGGCCCACAGAACGGGAACGGAGGGAGTGCTGTGAACGGCCCGGTGCCTGGCGTCTGATCTTCAGGTATCGTCGTTGCGTGGCCTACTCACGTGACGACATCGACGCTGTGCGCGACAAAACCGACCTCGTTGAACTCGCAGCAGAGGTGACCAAGGTGAAGCGCTCAGGGCGCTCCACTATGGCGGTATGCCCTTTTCACTCTGAGAAGACTCCCTCACTCTCCATCGACGGTGCGAGAGGTTTGTATCACTGTTTTGGCTGCGGCAAGAGCGGAGATGTATTCAGATGGGTTCAGGAGACGCAGGCCGTCGACTTCACCGGCGCCCTCGAACTGCTAGCACGACGGGCCGGTGTGACACTCACGATTGACCCGTCTGCGGCAAAACGGCGCAGTGAGCGGGAGCGCCTTGTCGAGGCGACATCGATCGCGGTCGAGTTCTTCGTCAGCCGACTCAAATCAGCGCCCGACGCTGGCTCCGCGCGCAGCTATCTGCGCTCCCGCGGCTATGACAGTGACGTTGTCGACCAGTTCTCTCTCGGCTACTCACCCGAAGGGTGGGAGGAACTCGTGCGTCACCTGCGGGACCACGGCATCAGGGATGACACGATGCGGAAGGCCGGTCTGGTCAGTGGCACACAGCGCGGCGGCGTAGTGGACCGATTCCGCGGTCGGGTCATGTTCCCGATCTTCGATCTCCGCGGTGATGCTGTTGGCTTCGGCGCCAGGGTACTTGACGGGGACGGTCCCAAGTATCTCAACACACCCGAGACGGCGGTCTACCACAAGTCGAGGCTCCTGTACGGCCTGAATTGGGCGAAGTCAGATATCGTTCGGCGCGACACCTCTGTGGTTGTCGAGGGGTACACGGACGTGATTGCGATGCACCGCGCCGATATGCCGATTGCGGTCGCCACCTGTGGCACTGCTCTTGGGGAGGATCACTTCGATCTCCTGAGGCGCTTCTCTGAGCGGGTCGTGCTCGCTTTCGACGCAGATGAGGCAGGTGCAGGTGCAGCGCTTCGGGGCTTCGAGCGATCTGTTCCGGGTGATCTCGATCTGCGCGTCGCGGTGCTGCCGGAAGGAAAGGACCCGGCCGACGTGGTGGCCGATGTGGGGATCGATGCACTCCAGACGGCGGTTGCTGAGTCACTGCCGCTGCTCGCGGTGCGTATCGATGCAGAGCTCGGGCGATTCGATCTCGATGAACCCGAGGCGCGGGTCAGGGGCGTGAAGGCCGCTGCGTCGGCAATTGCGCTGCACCCTGATGCCATCACGCGCCACGAGTACGCGAATAGTGTTTCACGCAAGACGGGTGTCGACACGAAGCTCGTGGAGCAGGCGATCAGCGAAGCAAGGCGGCGCTCGGGTTCCACTCGAGCAGGTACATCGTCTGACTCCGATGCCCAAGAGCTGATCCAGCACACCGCCTCGTATCGGACCGAGCTCGAACTGCTTCGAACGATGCTCGCCAACGACGAGCGTCTCGCGGACCTCGAGATCACCGAAACAACGTTCTCGGACCCCGAAACCTCGGAGGCGTATCCAACGGTACATTCCCTCCTTGAGGGTCTCGCTCCGGGCGAAACCCCGAATCTTGGAGCAGCGATCGGGTCAGACGAGTCGCCGCATGCAGACGTGTTGCGCCGATTGGCACTCGACAGTCGGCCGGTCGAGGACCCGGTGGAGCTTGTTGACAAGCTCGACGTGTTCCGAATCGACGAGGAGATCTCCCAGATAGCCAGATCTCTCCAGACCGTGGATCGGGATGCCGATGAACATGGGTATTCGGAACTGCTCAACCGCTTGGTAGCGTTGGAGCAGGAAAAACGAACAAAGAGGGTTATCGAATGATTGACATAGTCGCCGAAGTCATCGAGCTTCTGAGCGATCGCAGTCGTCAGCGTGGCTTCATCATGGTTGGCGAGATCCAGCAGGAACTCGAGGACGCCAATGCTCCGCCCGATTCCTTCGAGCTGGTAACGCTCAAGCTCATTGAAGAAGGTGCGGATGTCAGGGAGGAGTCCGACGATGCCCTCTCAGACACCGCAATGAGCAGCGACGAGCTCGTACATGTTTCCGATCCGGTGAGGATGTATCTCCAAGAGATCGGTCGTTTCCCTCTGCTCACGACCCAGCAGGAGGTGGAGCTCTCGATGCAGGTCGAAGCCGGAGTCAAGGCCGAAGAGAGGCTCGACTCGAAGACGGTTCACACGCCCGCTGAACGCATCATCCTCGAAAGGCAGGCTCGGTTGGCCGACCGCGCAAGAAAACGTCTCGTTGAATCGAACCTGCGCCTCGTTGTCTCGATCGCCAAGAAGTACGTCGGACGAGGGATGGGTCTGCTCGATCTGATCCAGGAGGGCAATCTCGGATTGATCCGTGCGGTCGAGAAGTTCGACTATCGCAAGGGCTTCAAGTTCTCCACGTACGCAACATGGTGGATTCGTCAAGCAGTGACGAGAGCACTCGCTGACCAGGCAAGGACCATTCGAGTGCCCGTACACATGGTCGAGACGATCAACAAGCTGGCCATGGTGCAGCGCATGTTGCATCAGGATCTTGGCCGCGAACCGACAATCGCAGAGATCGCAGCTGAACTCGATATCGAGTCTGGCAAGGTCACTGAGCTACGGCGCATCGCCCTCGACCCACTGTCACTTGAGACGCCGATCGGCGATCAGGACGATGCGACGATCGGCGATGTCGTACCGGACCTCGGTGCGGACGTTCCCGTGGAGGAGGCCGCCTTCAAGCTGCTGCAGGAATATCTGTCGCTCGCTCTCGAGGCGCTGAATGATCGTGAACGTGATGTGCTCGTCATGCGTTTCGGGCTTGCCGACGGTCGGGTGCGGACACTCGAGGAGGTTGGGAAGTACTTCGACGTGACTCGTGAACGGATTCGCCAGATCGAGAACAAGGCGCTGGCGAAGCTCAGACAACCTGCTCGCGCAAAGCAGCTCGACGGCTTCCTCGAGAACGGCTGATCAGCGAGCGGCCCTGGTCCTGACTGAGTCGGCAACAGACACCATGCCCCGACCTGCCGCAGCGCGGGGCCCACGGGTGGACCGTTCCGCAGCGGCCGTTGCTCGGTGAACCTGCTCGTTCGAACGAGCCCTTCTCAGCGCGGCAATGATCTGCTCGTAGCGTTCTCGCCCAGCCCTGGCGCCCGCGAGGAATCCGATGACGAGGCCGATGACGAGCCCAAGTCGAAACTTCATGAGGCGATTCTGCCACACCGTGGAGGCCTACACAGTTGAGCGGACTTGGCCTTTCGCGCTGGTATCCTCTGGCACGTTCACGAGCGTGTTGAACACCTTCCGGGGTAGCTCAGTTGGCAGAGCAGCGGACTGTTAATCCGTTTGTCGAGGGTTCAAGT
>Ga0255048_10001404_pt1 | contig 16697 bp, 38 predicted proteins | sample JV7_2_2_MG_FD_183619 | JGI IMG/M metagenome (GOLD analysis project Ga0255048, IMG submission 183619) | Seawater microbial communities from Jervis Inlet, British Columbia, Canada - JV7_2_2 | ecosystem: Environmental > Aquatic > Marine > Inlet | place: Canada: British Columbia | collected 2016-10-06
ACCTTCGCTATATGCTCGTCGAGTATAGCGATTTCCTCGTCGCTGCGCGGACCATTTGAGAACAAATACATGATCTCGTCGGATCTTCGATTATAAGGAACACTCATCAATCGACTTCCTGATAAACAAGATAACCGGTCACGTCACCACCGCCCGCGTTGTTGATCGCCAGAAGTTCGGCGGCGTCAGTCTCGAAGTGCCCGACCGGTGAAAACGCGCCCGACACGTCACCTGAATTTGCACTTCCACCCATCCCGCTGTCGGCAGTTGATCCGATGTTGATAACTCCGGTGATATCCGTCGATGCCGTTCTGAACTTAACGGCTTCAGTTACGCTGTTGGCGATCGTCAGGCACCAAACCAGTACGCGCAGCTTTTTTCCAGCCACCGCCGCGACAATCGTGGTATCACCAGTGGATGTGCTGCTGACAGTCGCAAACTTAATCGGGCCGGTTGCTTCCGTTGCTTGTGCTGTAAATTCATTCACTTTTTTTGCCTCCACCACAAAAGGACGTGTTTCCAGAATGCGACTACCCCAACGCGCCTGTATCCGAGTTTGACCCGCGAGTAGTCTTCGATGGCTATCAGGTCGCGACCGCACCGTCCTCGAACCATGAGTCGCTGCCGCTTTCCATCTTTAATCAGCCATAGCTTTGCCATGATGGTTCTCCATGAAATGTGGCCCTCCGTGGCCAATAGGTGCTCCGGGCGCACACTTCATCCCTGTCTGTCCAGTCTACGTTGTTCACTTAAAATTGCCATGTTCTTTTCAACCCCGTCGACGCGCCCCTCCAGCCGACCAAATTGTTTCCACAGATCCCGTTGCGACTGGTTTAAGTCCTCCAGTTGCCTGCCGATATCGTCCATCTTCAGTTTGATAAGCAGTTCCAGTTTCGCCACCCGCGTATACAGGACGACGCTACAGCCGACCACCGGAACTATGACGCCTACCACGATCGCTACCAAAGCCAGCCAATTATCTGTCGTCATCCCACTGTCCCACCGTTAGTACGAGCGTTTTATTTCTGTTCGTGATGCCAATTCGCCCGGTACGGTCGATGTGGTCACACAATGCTTTCGTTACCCTTACGTCGTTCATGCAGTAGTTCGCGAGTTCCGCAAACCGCCTCTCCCGATAGATACCGATCACCTCCCTTCCGTTGCCGGTTTTAGTGGTCCCCAGATTGAGGCTGCACACTGAGCCAAGGTCGAGTTGATTTTTTCGGGGTCTAAACTCCTCGTCGTGTTGTGCCGCAGATTTGATCCGCTTAAATAAATCGTCGCTCCGTGTTTTTAACCTGCCGGGGACCATCCGCCCGGAAAGCCAGCTCTTTCGCTCGACGCCCAGTATCACAGGTATGTCGAACTGCCACCCATTATACGTTGTGATGCGGTCCGCTTTTTGGATGCGGTCAAGTAGGCTCCGGCGCGATCGCGTGTCGTTGTCATAGAGATCGAAGCGACCGGTGCCTGCGTCCATTACGGCGGCGACGGCGATCTCCATCTTGTGGGTATCGTCCCAACCGTTGGGCAGCCGCTCTATATCCGTGGACACCTCCACGTCCAACACGATGTGATCCATCGGTTCACTTGCCGATTAGGTTCTTGAGGAACCCCAGAGAGCCGGTAGAGAGAAGCGCGTACCCGCCTAGCCCGATAGCTATCAGCAGCACCAACCACTTTAATCGCGCGGCCTTGTATTTAATCAGGTCCGTACGCGCATTTATTTTTTCGATTTTGTCATCGTGCTTATCGTCACGCCGTTCGTCCTTATCGTCTCGCTTGTCATCGCGCCCGTTATCCTCGTCTCGTCGCCTCAGTTCAGTGGTCATGTCATCCCTTTCGGTTTTCTCGCTTGATGTCGCAAGCCCCGTATTCATCCATGATTTCTACCGGGAACATGCCGTCGTAATAAACAGCAATCACCTCGAAGAAGACTGCCCCGACGCCACCGAGCGTGTGCGAAGTGTAAATGTGCATGTGTTTATCAGCGTCAAGTGGCTCCATGTACGAGACGCCCGGTGCCATCCCAGCCGGTACACCGTAGGTGAGCACGTCATTATGCGTCGAAGCGTCCATGTCGGATTCCATTCCGTCGCATGGTCCCCCTAAAAACTTTACGACTGTCACAGGGGCGTCCTCCATTAGCTAAGTATCGCTAGTGCCTCACGGAGCAGCCTACTAACCTCCGCGCGGTCTATTTTACCATCTTCGGCAGCCCCCATTACGAGCGACCCGACCGGGTCAATTAAACCCCAGCCGGTTTCGTCGTCACGGCCCTCCTCGCCGATGTCGATTGCATAGCGTGTGAGATGTGTCCGTAGCTGGTCAGTGCTGTGTACCGGGGTGTTGCCTTGCGTCGCGCTGTGCTTGGAGAGGATCAGCGCCGCTACCCCTGCTACGAACGGCGTCGCCATGCTCGTCCCTGAGATCGTCGCATACTCGCCGTCAACCCATGTCGAGAGAATATTAGAACCCGGCGCTGCAACATCCACTTCCGGTCCTCGACTGGAATATTGTGCCACCACCCGGTCCTCACCGACCGCCGCTACCGCGATGGTTTGTGGCGATGCCGCTGGCCAATTCACACTGTCTGTTGTGCCGTCATTTCCAGCGGCGCAGATTACAATCACGCCCTCTTTGACCGCCGACTCGATGGCCAGCTCAATCTCACTGGACTCCCCCGGCGCTCCCAGTGACATCGAGATGATATCCGCGTTTTCTTGAGTCGCCCAGCGAATGGCGTCCGCGATCTTGGTGTTGTAGCCGACACCGCTGTCATTCAGGCACTTGCCAATGAGTAGCCCGCCACCATTCTCAGCTAGGTCCGGGCAGACGCCGACGCAGCCCTCGTCGTTTTCTTTCGCGGCTATGATCCCAGCGCAATGTGTACCGTGACCCTGCACGTCGGACGGCCCGTAGCTGGACCCAGAAAAATCTTTTGCAGCTATCACCTGACCGGCTAGGTCCGGGTGGTCGATCTGGCAACCGGTATCGAGGACCGCAACTTTAATTCCTGCGCCACGGGTTTCCTTCCACGCTTCCGGCAGGTTCGTGAGCCTCTGGCCCCAACCAACTGAATCAGTCTCCGAGAGGCTGGAGAAAATTGTCTCGCGATGCCAAGGGGGATTTCGCCAAGTCGTCATAAGTGATCGCCTTTTCATCCCCGTCGAGGATTCGGAACATTAAAATCCACTCGATGGTCGCCTGCATTACAGCCATCCGGCGAATCATAAACAACTCGAAAGCGACCGCCAAGTTCAATGGCTCGTCGCCATTCTCTTTTTTCATGTTCTTGCAGAATCCGAGGAACTCCTTGTGTTGTGATTCCTCGATTTCCGCATATCGCTGCTTGACGAACCCCGATAGCTCTTTGGCTTTCTTCTTGTCAATACCCGGCACCGCCCCGGCTTCGAGTAGCTCGGCGAGTTTTGTGATGTCCAGCATAGGTATCTCCGATCATAAAAATGGTGCCCGCTGCCGGGCGATCGACAACGGGCACCTTGTGGCTACCGTGCATGGGGACACACGGCAGCGATGGCAACCGGAAAGGACGGCTGCGTAGGTTATTTTGTGAACAGCCGGATCAACGCGACAATCGCCTTGATGATTGGGATGATTGTCGTCCAGCCGATACCCCCTTCATCGAGAGATGTTTGGATCGACGATGTTATCACGTTATTGATCGCTGCTTCATCCGCATCATCGTCGTCCTTGAGGTAATTCAGCAGCAGCGACACGAGATCACAAACCACGGGCAGCACGCCTGTGTTAAGCATCCTGTTGAGCGCCGCCGATAGCTCGTCATCCGTCGGGTTGTTGCTTATTCGTGTGTAGATGGCGAATAGGCGGATGGATGATTCCACCCGTAACTGGATACCGAGCGAGTGGTCGAGTGGCTCTGTGATCGCAATCAAGGTCCGCACCTCTTGCAGTAGCGCGGACATCTCGCCGATATCAAATTTTTTCAGGAACTCGATGACCTTGCCGAGATTCGCGGTGTCGAATATCCCCAAAAATCCTGTCAGCTCAGAAAACTGTTCTGACCTTGTGACGCTCATCGACACCTGTTCTGTCGTGAGGGGATTGTGGGTCGCCTCCGCAGGATTTTCTGGCTCCGCCTCCACAGCAGCTTCTTCCTGTACCTCAACCGCTTCTACGTTTGTGTCATCCGTTTTGGTCGTCGCTCTTTTTTTCGCCATTTCAGAACTCCACTTGCGTCCAAGTTTTTCGTTTGTAAGTACAACCCAGCCAAATAAATTCCGGGTACATTTTAGCCGCCGCCTTGATTTTCACCAGAGCGTCGTCCTCCCAACCAGCCCCACCCTTCACGTCGACCATCTCGATGTGTCCGTCGGACCGGAACACCATGAAGTCGATATTGTACCAGCATCGCTTTGATCCAACACGAAACTTCACGGCATCATACTGCCAGCCAAGTATGTCACCGCCAAGTTTCAGGGGCAAGAGAACTTCCTGCTCGAAGCGGGCCTCGGTCTTGTTCATCTGGCCGGGCGTCTGTCGTGGTCGCCATTTAGCCCGTCGGAATTTGCTCATATCTCACGCCTCCAGTACGCAAACCACTACCTTAGTGGTGCTTTGGTAACACGGCCATGATCTGCTTATTCACTTCTGGCGGGCGGTTCCGGTAGCGGCATCCAATGAGAGGGACCACGCTGCTCGTGTACGGGGGCGTCGGTTAGGGGTTGTAGCCATCTGTCGGTCGGTATCATTTCGCCCGACTGCCAGTATGCCTCCATCACCACCCCATCTATGACCACCAAGCAGTAGGTTTCGTCTTCTGGGGGTGGTGTGGCCTTGCTAGTCCAGTTACTCATTATTCTTGATTCCCCTCGTGTGGTGCTGCGACTGCATTGAACATATCGTTCATCTGCTCATGGACCCATCGCTTCGCCGATCTTTCATCGTCAGGAAATTTTTTTCGGGCCTGCTCCCATAACTCCACCGCCTTAACGTACAAGCGACCCGCTGGAAATTTTCCCTGACGGTTTTCCTCCCTGAGTTCACTCGACTCGGCCATCATGTCTGCTTGCTGTCGCTTACGATCTTCTTTTTCCAGAATAGCGAAGGCATGACGCCTCACGATCATCGCTGTTTTCTCTCGGTCATAAGCTGGTATATCTGGTAGCTCTCCTGCCGCCAGCCGATCTGTCACCATCACGGCATGGTCGAGTGGAATTTTTTTCAGGGTCATGTGCCACCTCTGGAGTGTTCGCGTCTGGTCTGGTATCCGGTCCAGCCAATCCAGAACCGATGGAAATGCTACCGCGTAGTCGTTCAGCCATTTATCGAACTCCTGTTCTGTCATCGTGTCCGCCCTTTCCTGATATCGTTGGAACTATCCGCTGTTGAGGTGCGTCGTCACGAGGACGTTCCTTCGGCTCCCGTAAACCCTGCCACCCCATCCCGATCGTGTGGTCTATCGCCGCTACCGCCCGCTCCACCCCCATCTCGTCACAGGTTTTTAATTGCGTCCGCAGAGTCATCGGCTTCAACGGCCTGCGGATCTCGGTGCGGTATTTTTTCCACCGTGACCACGCCGCAATAAATTCCGGCACATTTAATCCCTCCGGTATTTTAATTCGCTCAACACCTTTACCCTTATTCTTACTGTTCTTTACCTTCTTTAAGTTCTTGTCTGTGTTCCTTGGTTGTTCCTTGCCTGTTACTTGGTTGTCACTTGGTTGTTCCTTTCCCTGTTCCCCCGGATCATACTCGTACTGGTAAGCCCCCCAATTGCAGATACTTACGACCGAATAATGGGTGTTACTTTCGATGGTAAGATTTTCGATGTTTTCTAATTTTTTGATTCGCTTCCAGACCGACGACGGTTTCATTTTTAGCGATTTCGCGGCGGAATGACGACCGAAAATAAATTGCCCGGCATTTAATTGGACCTCCGTTTCGCCGCGCCCAGTGGTGATGGAAACCCACCGCTCAGTGTAGTTGGCTCGGCATAGGCACCAGATCCATACCTTGAGCAGCTCGGCGTTACCGAACACTCGTGAGTGGGTGATGTCTCGGTACAGTCGTAGCCAGTCGTTGTTGTCCGGCATCGGGGTTGCTCCCCATAAAAGGACGCCCCCGGTGATTGCTGCCGTCTAGAAGTTCCATGACGATCACCGGGGGCACATATCCTATTCCTAAAACGGGGTGGCGTCCGATAAGACCACTTTGTCGATGCGGTGAGCACCACGGGTGGCGATATAGAGTTTTTCGTCCGCGCTGTAGCTGTCGTCAACAATGACTTCCTCAATGAGCTGGAGGATCTCGGCAGGCTGGGTTTTAGAATCCATGATGTCCGTGATCGACACCATCACATCCATATCGCAATGGGACTCGTCGTAGCTGTCAGATCCAACCTTACTGACCGCGCTCGCCAGAGCATCTTTCGCCACATCACTTTTAGGGGCGACGGATTCCTCCTTCTCGACCGGTTTTTTTCTGGGGCGACCACGCTTTTTCTTCGGTGGCTCTGGTGCCGTCTCAACCTTTGCCTCACCAGAAAATAGTGAGTCGCCGGTTATTGGGGGAGCGTCGGCGACAGGTGCCGCTGGGGACGCCTCATCTACCGGGAACGCCTCATCTACCGACGTGGTTCCATCCTTAATCGCGGTAGCCAGACCCTTGAGCGTGGCTAGACCATCCAGATCAATGTGTTCCTCACTGGCCACACCGACGACACGGCACAGGTTGTCTGAGCTGACGCCCATCTTGGCAAAATAATCGACCATCGAGGCCCGTCTGCTCGCTAGTGTACGGGCGTTGCCGATCGCCACCATCCGCGACTCATCATACAGCGTGTTGATGAAGTGCCGAGGTATCGTCTTGAACACCGCCTCACGGTACGCTACAGCACACGCCGCGTTACTCGTGACGACGATCATGTCGTCATTGAACCGGCGGCCATCCTTGCTGGTAATCCTCCTGCGGACATCCACAGAGATCGCCAGATTCGATTCGAGGTCGTGACACATGGCTGTCGCCGTCACAAATTTTTCGTCGATACTGGTAATCCTTGCCTGTACCCGCATATTCCCCCATGTCGACGCTACCACCTCGGCCAGCCGCACACTCGGCCCCTCGATGGACTTGCCACCACGGGGCATGGCGTAAAACATGCTCGCGGCAGTATCCTCGTCCGCCGTCACGATCGACATTGCGGTCGCCTTGAAGCTATCGACATCGCGAGGGTACGTCTTGGCGGTCTGGATTTGTAAATCCACCTCCGCGCGGGTAATCGCGGCCAGCGCGCCTGCCCCATCCATCACATCCGGCGTTTCAATCAACTCATTCTTGTACTTCATCAGTCAGCCCTTTCTGTAGTTCCGGCAACCGGAAATAATGTTGTTTGCTGCGTCGCGCGAGGGGCGACCAGCCGGTACTCGTAATGGCGGCTATCCCCGCTTCGCCGCTTCTCAATTTGGTGCCCAGCGGCACGCAACTCTCTCATCCTGCGAAGACCCTCCGAGCCATCAGCGGCCTGCCGGATCGCCTCCGCCAGAACCCAGTCCCCGGATTGCAGGAGATTGAAAACCCGCTGTTTTCCGGCAGAAAGCCCTCGCTTGTCTTGTTTTGTCAGCATCATACACCTGCCTTTCCTTTCCTCTCGGAATCAACGTAGGGGCAACTATCCCAATACCCGCACCAGCTCGGATGGCAACACCAGTGGCCGGGATCGACCGGGGCAAACAGCCCGGCCTGAACCATTTTTTCGGCCACCTGAATCCTCGCCGCCAGCGCGTCGTAGGCCGGGTCGCCGCGATAGGTCCGAACGACCTGCCGCTCGACGCCAGATTTTTTATCCACCAGTACGTCCAGCCTCAATTCCTCCGGTGACTTACCGGTGAGCTGGCGGGTCATGGCTGCATAAGCCGTGAGCTGGATCGAGTGATCCGCCTCATGCTGATTTTTTTTTCGCTTCGATGTTTTCAGGTCGACCACCCGATTCTTGGAATCCACCATATCCACGATACCCACCAGATCGTGCTCTAGTTGTGGTAGCTCCAGACGGACCCGCTGCTCCACCAATACCGGCTGATACTCCGGTGCTTGCGTGTCCATGTGCGCGTCGGTCATGACGATAGCACGGTCCTTAGCTTCCGCTAAAACCTTACCCTCGCCCGTGGCGCGGTCGGACGTGCTGAATGTCACCCCGTCATTCAAGGCGCTCTCATAGGCTGCCGCTGCCGCCTCCTGCGCCTGCGACTTGCTAATGTCGCGGTGGCTCTCCACCTTCTGCTCGAAATTTACTTCCGCTGCGCCGTGAACCGCTCGCCCCTTCACGGCTGCTACCCCCGGCGGAATCTTTTCGCCTTCCATATACGATCGCCGGTATTGCTCTCCACACCGAAAAAGCATATTCAGGCTAGAGGGAGAGAAATGTTTCTTCGCCATCGTGGTCCCCATATTCTATAATCTACTACTTGACTTGTCGCCTTTACTGCGAATTCTACGCATAACGATATCCATGTCAACCGCATCGACTCAAAAAACGTCGCTCCTCTTTTGGCTCGACATCGAATCTCTCCGTGCGTACACGCAGGCGTGGCGTGGGTGGGTCAAACGCTGGCCGCTACTCGACTCACATCCACTTGTCTGCATGTGCGACGGCTCGCAGATGGATGACGATAACTGGCGGCTCGCAACCGACGACCTGTTCGGTCGCGATACCAAAATAATTCTCTGGGAGCCGGAGGGCAAACACTGTGACGAGGGCACCCGAAACAAGGCCATGTTGGCAGCCGCCGGGTATGTAGTATCGACCACCTATAGCTGCTTCCTTGACCCGAAACTTACGCTGACAAAAAAACTCATCTGGCCTGAAGCTGACTGGTTCGACGAGGACGACCCTCCCGCAATTATTTGCAACCGGTCAGAACTAGGGCCGAGCGAGATCGACTGCGAGAAGCTCGAAGCGTGGGGAAGTGAAGCGCCGGGTTTTAGCGAGATGCCATCGGTCGACTGTGACCTGATCCGCGCGTGGGACGTAGCACTGGTCAGCCAGAAGTTTGCTAGAGTCGTCGCACTGATTTCCAAAAACGTGATCCCCGTCGATCGGATGGATTACTTTTACTACTACTGCGCGCTCAAGAGAGGCGAGAGGATTACCCGCGTAAACGGAGAGGACATGGGGATAGAATGAACTTTTCGACGTTCATCGCGGTGGACAAGAAATACCTCGCGCAGCTCAAAAAGACGATACCGACGTGGGAAAAATACCGACGCGAGATATTCGAGAATCCACTATTTATCATTTATGACCACGACCAGATACGCCGCGCTGACCTTGATTGGATTCAGCACCCGGCTGTCAGGATGATTGCGTGGCCCCCGGCGATCGCCAACCCATACAAAAGCCAGAGAGAAAAAATGCTCTCGGCCCTTGTCTGGGCACCGGTCCGGCACTGTACGACCGACTGGTATCTCAAGGTGGACTGCGATACATGGGCCACACGTCAGGCGGACTGGATCAAGCCGTCGTGGTTCACGGATGACCCGGCGTTCGTCGCGGCTCCGTGGGGTTACACGAAACCGGCTGACCAGATACCCAAGCTCGATGACTGGGCTGACGGCATTAGCGGGCTGGCGAACTATCCACGTCTCAACCTCGTACCGACACCCGGATCGAGTATGCTCCGGCACAAAAGAATGTGTAGCTGGGTGTTCTTCGGCAACACAGCGTGGACCCGCCGGATGGCAAAATTTTTTCCGCCGGGGAACCTGCCCTGCCCCAGCCAAGACGGCACCCTCTGGTTCATGGCAGCGCGCACTGGGGCACACTATGTCACCATGAACCCGAAGCGAGCTGGATGGAGGAACGGGAAGCTCGGTGAGATACCAGAACAGGAGCCGGACGAATGAAAGGGTTTGTGTACCAGTTGACGGGAATGGGCCACGCCGAATTGTTCGTGGTGTCCTGCTTCAACCTGCGGAAATTCTGGGACGGCCATATCACGGTTTTCGTCGAGCAGGCCGACGACTCCCCCATCATCGCCGAAATAACAGACAGCGACCTGCGGGTGGATGTCCAACGCATCCCAATCGCGAAGTGCCGCAGGAACTCCCACATGGCCACTAAAACGACCCTCTGGCGACACACCACTCTGGGGCAGGCTATCTATCTGGATTGCGACACGCTGCCTGTGGGGCCGCTAGACGAGCTTTTTACGACCGACCTTACACTGACTACGTTCTCGGACTGGATTTCGACTGGAAAAACTGTCGCCAAGCGGATTCGGCAATGGGAAGGTGTCTCGCCGATGATCGACGACATGGTATCCCGCACGAAAAATATCGAGCCAGCCATCAACACTGGCGTGTTTGCGTGGGGCAAAGAGTATTCTCACCTGTACAAGTGGGAGGATCTCTGCATGGTGAGGCCGGGAAATTTTTTATCCGACGAGATTGCGATGCAGCTCATCTACCCGGACCTGCCGAGAGTGCGACTGGTTGACCAGCGATTTAATTGCTCGCCGACTTACGGCAGAGGACAAGAGGACGTGCGCCTGTGGCATTTCCACGGTAAGCGTCGGCACCTACGAAAAGAGGAAGGCAAGAAGCTCTGGCTACCAGCCTTCCGTGAGGTACTAGACGCAAACGTGGCGAACATCACCCGCTGGGTGACGACCGGCGACGCGAACCTCCGGCATCACGTCTGATCCTCAGTGACCTCCAGTTCGTCACGAAGGATACGAAACTCTTTCGGTGCCTCGATTAAGATTCGGCAGCGCGACTGCCGGATCTCCACGACCTTGATGAAAATCACATCGTCACCGACCTTGATCTCAATTCCCTCGTCCAGTTTCCGATTAAGAATTAGGGGCATCACTGATTCCTTTCAGTCGAAAATATCTAACACGTCCATCACTGGTTTTTTTGGCTGCAAATCCGTCAGGGACTTCCTCCAGCGCTATAACATCCCAGTTCATCGGCCCCGCATCCCACTCGACGGTGAACTCACCCGAATCACCTGTGATTTCGGGAATGGGAGTACCCTGCTCGCCTGTTTTTTGCAAGAGCGATTCCGTGACCCACCTCCTCGCTTTGTTAGTCATGGCTCACCTCCCGACCTAGTCCGCCCCGATCAACCCAGTCCTCAACGATCGACTGCGACCCCCAGCACCCGCGTGGAGCGTCGTTGTGCATCCACATTGTCCACTCCTTCATTGCCGCCGCGTTCACGCTGTCCGCCCGTGCAAATGCGTCCATCATATTATTGGACAGCACCGCTGCAAGAAATCCTCCGGGCGGTACGCCGTGCTCGACATAAAGCCTCGCGCCATCCTGCATGTGTGCGGGTAGCCGGTCATATTTAATTGTGGTGTGGTTCATCTTCGCCATCCTTTCGGTACCATCGGTCATAATTCATTAACATCAGCTCGATATATCGAGCCGCCTTTCGTAAATCATCCTTCCCCCCCTTCAAGCGGTGCCGCGCAACATATTTCAGAACATTCGCCGCGCACGGATCGAGGCCGAGCAGCATTATCACGTCGATCACCTCTACAGCGCCCTGCGAGTAGTGCTCAGGCTCCGTTACCGGATCGCGTGCGACGTGAGGGTTCGGTATCCTCGGCGTTTCCCCAAAAGCCCAGTCCTGCATCATTGCACCACCTCGTTTTTAGTAATTTCCATCTTCCTCCCCTTCTCGAATTAGTGCGTCGGCATCGGCTTGATCTTGCGCCAACCCACGCTTGACGATAATCGCAACTGCCTGCTTCCATGTTTTCGAGTTCATCGCGATTAAATACGCCTGTTTCGCTGGTGTTAAATCATTCCATTTCATCGCTCACCCTCATTCGTGTCACACCGTTCGATTCATCTCCTAAACAGAACCGAGCAATGGCAACGATTTCCTCGTAGCTGGCCGACCGACCCCATCGCTCAGAATATAAATTCTGTACCGCGATGATTGCATGATCCATGATATCCGCCGCCTCGACCCCGATCGCCACTCCATATTTATCTCGAAACCACATAGCTTTCCCTCCATGAAAAAACCGAGCGCGGGCAGACCCGCCAGCCGAATGACTGGCACCCAATCGCCACGGACGAAGCACAGATCCGCTGCCTTCCATTACTGGCCGACCTGTTAGCCCCGCACCCGGAACCACATTCTCCTAGCCAACAAAGCACAGATCGAAACTGTAGTACGGCTCGCAGTACCAGCCCTTTGCCCCGTGAATATTAATTTCGGGATTATTGCCGCCCCATCTGCCAGTTTCAGCAGCGAACATGCTAGTTCCACCAGACAGTCCGAGCGCCCACTCGAACGGACCTTCTTCCCACATCACTCGCCAGTTGCGACCGGTTCCAAGCTGCTCCGACTCGTCGGGAGTCAACAGCCGCGCTGTCTTTCCACCGAAGTCCTCGAAGTTTTCACCGAGGTGTCGGTGCAGCGCCTTCGCCGCGCCAGCTTTCGTTGCGTATTTCGTTAAATCAAAGACCATGTTTGACCTCACTTTCCTTTCTCCAGTAAATTTCTCCACGCCAAATGGCGTACCCCATGTCCTCCATCGACTCAGCGATCCCACATTCTGAACAGATTTCCGTGGCATTGTCCCTGCGACTGATCGCGGGCCAGCCAAGGATCGGTTCTTCGCAGCGTGGGCATTGTCTGTGTTCTTCCATGACCTTTTCCTTTCAAGAAACCGACTGGGGGCAAGCCTTTCCCCTGAACCCTAGCGTGCGAACACGCCTTTCACCGAAGTGCTACGAGGCTTTGACTGGGCAGTCGGGTAAATTCCTTCCTAAGCGTACCAACTCGAATAGTGCGAGGTGTCAGGCTCCGTCGGCGTGAGCTTGCAATGACCGTACCGAGGCTCGCCGATACCGTACGAGGTGATTTTTTTTCTCACCGGCTCGCCGATATACTCTCCAGCGATCGGTCGCAGCTCGCAGGACATAAAGCCTTCGCTACCCGCAACGACCTTACTAGCGATCTCGCGGATCACCGCATAGCTACCAGTCGGTCGCTCGACGATCTCGTAGAACTCGCAGTTCGTCTGGTCGTAGCCCCACGACCCATGAATCAGGGTGCCGACCGTGTACCCCTCATAATTTTTTTCAGCCTTCTGTTTCGCCTCCGCCTTGCGCTCCGCAGCGTATTCTGCTGATCGCACCTCCACGTCGACGTACTCGGCGATCACTTCCTCAACTCGATTTGACCCGACGAGGAAATCGTAAAACGGTTTGGACTGCTTGCCTCGCCAGAGTTTGACGTGGTGGTGCGCGTCCTTGTGCGGGTAGACCTCCGAGAAGATCCGCAAGCCACCCTCGCGGCGGATGCGCCCCTCCTCGTCCAGTCTCTCGAAATGTGCCCGATAAATTTTTGCCATGCCTCTCATACTTCACTTCCTTTCTTACCAGCCGATTGCCCCGTAACTTGGATACCCGTCCTCGTCCGGCAGGCCAGCCGTGGCCTCGTCCACCGGGACGTGAGTTGAGCCGCTATCAAACTCGGTGATCGCTTCGATCCCCGCTGCCTTGACCACCATGCGGGCCTCTGCCTCGTCTGCGAATTCCTCGATGAACGTCCGGCGGCTCCGACCAGCCATCACGCTCGACCGAGGCCACTTATCGTGGGCGTACAAGGTCAGCGAGTTGCTGACATAAGTTTCGCCGCTACCGAACTCGACCGTGTACCGCAGCTTGCCGACAGCATCCGATTCCAGTCGCCCGTGACGGCTCGCAACTCGCTCAACTAATTTTTCAAAACTCATGCTTCGGTTCCTTTCAAGAGAGGTTCTAGTTTCCAATGTAGCCGGGGTGGTTAGACGTATACGATCCGGGGCCGTACTCGGCTTCAACGTCCGCCTTGGCAAGAGCGGCCTCACCGCCATCCTCAATGTATGCGTCCGATCCATAAACGGGATCGCCGCGATGCCAATGCTCCATGTTCAGTTCGCCGCCGTCCCAAAGGTGGTCGATGATCTTGCTCACAAACTCGTGGACTGCTTCTTCCGTCCTGAACACTTTGAAATGATGCCAGCGGTTGCCACGTTTGTTGGTTGCCGTGGCTCCGTAGTTCTTGGCGGTGTACGGGCCGTCTTCGCCCATCACTTCGTAGAAGTTCGGGGACACGAAAACGTGCGTCGTCGGTCGTCCCCAATTTGGGTTTGCCAGCTTGCCAGTAGTCCATTTCGTTTTGTTTGCAATCATGCTTCGCCTTCCTTTCTTTTCGCTTTCGAGTCCGTGTCTCATGTCTCTCACCAGAGCCTTAGTCTCTCACTCAGGAATTCGCTCTTGGCTGCCTCAACGGCGGCGGTTGCCTCCGCAAGAGTGGCGTGGCGGGAAATCACCTCCCGGTCCTCGTCGCCATCGTCATCCGTTCCGATTACGACGGCTGAAAATCGGTTTGCCTCAAATGCTGGACCTTTGCCATCCAGCCGTTCCAATACCGTGAAGCGGTAGTCGACGCCGTTTACCCTAAATTTTCTGCTCGCAGCCATCGCTCGCCTTCCTTTCTTTTCGCTTTTCAGTCCGTGTCTCATGTCTCCCACCTCCAATATCATTATCGCCATTCCAGCGACCACGTCAATAGGAATAATCGTCACTTTGGCGAATCGCCATCAGCACCTACTTTCCTGCTGGAAACAAGCTCACCATCCTCGTTGTATGTCAGGTGAACATTGTTCCTCCCCGACTCGTCGCAGACCCAGCAGCCATGCCAGAGTCCGCCGACGTTGTCGCCGCCCTTCCCATCGCAGGCGGTACACTCGTTGCCGGGTTCAATGTCCTTGTCGTTGAGCCACCCACTTCCGAATATAAAATTCATGCTTCACTTCCTTTCTTTAGCCAGTTCTTAGGGCAGCGGGTCAGCTTGCTGCCGGTGGTCACTTCAAACTCAAAGTCCAGTTCGCCAGACTCAACACCCGCTTCCAGATATTTGAGCAGGGCGGCGGTTCCTCCGGCCAACTTCGACGAGCAGCCCAAGTGATTGATGTAAACCGTGTGCAACCGTCTGACCGGATTCTCCGATCTGTACTTAGCATCTTCCGCCAACCAGTTGTCGCGTTCTTTTATGCTTACATTCATGCTTCACTTCCTTTCTTAGTGATTGATTAACCGTAAACGACTTCCCCAAAGATGCAGCACTGGAGGAACACGTCCGCCGTGTCGCTGTCACCATCCTCGTCGATGAAATTCTGGAAGTGACCAGAATATTTTTCGGCCATCGTATCCAGCCCCTTCACCATCGTTTCCCTGCTCAACACCCCATCGAAAGTTGTGCCATCTTCACAATCGTCCAGTGAAACCGAGCACCCTTCGGCGAAGGCAATGAGCTGGGTTGCAGGGTAGTATTCGCCTACCTTGCTGGCCTCGCTGCCACCCTCTTTGAAATCCGCGACCGTCAGGCCATCCCGCAGGTTGTAGCTGGCATTACATGCCCAGTAGCTACTGCCGCCCTCGAAGGCACCGCACAGCAGATCACGAACTGACAGCTCCGACATTTCCTTATGAAATGGTTTCCTCATATCACTCCACCGTCCTTTCTTAAAACACGCTCGCATAAAAATCGTCCTCACAGAGAGCCGCGCCACTGGACGCGGGAACTGCCTCCGGCAAACCCGCCTCGTGCTCATCCAGAACATCCTCTAATTCCTCCCTCTCTGCTGGTGGAATAGTCAGGAAGCTCTCACCCACCACCTCCTCAGAAAAAACATGCGTGTCAAATTTTGACCATGTCATGCGTCACTCTCCTTTCAAACCATTCGATAATCTCCGACTTCGTCCCCATCACCTCTGGCAGTTCCGGTCCCCCGTACGAGCCGTCCCCGTAAGTCGCGAAAAAGCACTCCAAGTCTTTCGGGTTATGAAACGCCAGATCAATGAAGTCGCCGAGAATTTTTTCTCCGCGCTTGACCACTCCTGTCGAGCCGTCAATGCAGGTGCCGGGAATCGGCTTTCCGTATTCGAGTCTCACATTCATGCGTCGATACCTTCCCTTTCAGTAAAGCTCGGCGGCGATGTAAGCCGCTTCAATTTCAGCAACGATCTTGCGTTCATGGGCGGTCAGTGGCAGATCCCACGGCTCCGACCAAATTCCTTCATTGACCGCGTGGGCCAGAGAGGAAGATTTCTTCCCGTGCGAGATGCCGATAGACTCGACGTAATCGCCGCAATCCATCCCGCCCTCATGCTCGACCTCGAACCCTCGGTAATTCGTCGTGCCGTTTTCTTTCGGAACAAAAGCCATGCTCAACCTTCCTTTCAGGCCACAGCCCAGATCGACTCACTAACGACTGGCTTGGAGGCGACAGCTTCCTCGCCAGCCAATATTTTTTCCCACGCCCAGTCGTGGGCGATGAACAGCCCGATCTTGACGACCGATCCGATCAGCCCAACCTTGATCGCAGTTTCCATCGAACCCGTGATCGCAGTCGCAATCGCGACCGAGGCCAGCAGGCTCACCGTTCTGTAACTCAGAGCTTTCAGAAGCAATTTCATCCGACCACCTCAAACCCAAGAAAACCGAAGAAACTCAGAACAACCATCTCATACCCTCCAATAGTATTATCGCCAAATCGGAGACTTTAGCAACAGGTATTATCGCCATTATGCCGATTCTTTTTATGTCGGGAGATTCGCCCGGCTTGACAGGTATCGCCAGTTCTGCGAAAATAGGGGCGTGAGAGAGAAACAACGCGCTCGACACACTGAGCCAACGAAGC
>Ga0255048_10001407_pt1 | contig 16687 bp, 18 predicted proteins | sample JV7_2_2_MG_FD_183619 | JGI IMG/M metagenome (GOLD analysis project Ga0255048, IMG submission 183619) | Seawater microbial communities from Jervis Inlet, British Columbia, Canada - JV7_2_2 | ecosystem: Environmental > Aquatic > Marine > Inlet | place: Canada: British Columbia | collected 2016-10-06
AGGCTTTGACGGATCGAGAGTGCGGTTCCTGCTCCGAGTGCTGTCGGGCGCTAGATGTCCTGGCCGTAGAGTCACCGGCTGGCCAGGACTGCGTTCACCAGCAGGGCGAGGGAGGAGGCTGTGGTATCTACGCAGATCGCCCCCAGGGATGCCGACCCTATGCGTGCCTGTGGCTTGAGGGTGTCCTGCCCTTGGACGAGCGACCAGACCGCGTGGGGCTGATAGTTGACCGCGGCCTGTCGATTCTGTTCCGGCTTACGTGGGGCGCGGAGGCTGTTACCGTGCGAGAGCTACGCGAGGGGGCTGTCGAGGGGGAAGGCGCGGGACTGCTGCGGAGATTGACGAGCCAGGGGCGCCCTGTGTTTATTCGCCGGCCCAGCAGCAAAGTAGGCAATCTGGCAACGAGCCAGATTGCCATCAACCGCGCAACGGTCCCACATGTATGCTAAACCTGAGGCGTGCCCCTAACATCAGCTAGCTCTTTTGCGGAAGTGGAAGCGGAATACAAAGACACCGTGGGATACTTTACATCTCCGCTTCCTGAGCTCGCGAACAGACACGCGATAGCCATCGGGTTTATGGAACTGCTTATCCCTGAAACGAGCATCAAGGGCTCCAACACGGTTAGATATCGCGTAGACATCCTGCGGGATGAGAAGCACGCGGCCATCCTGTATGCCAGGCAGGCAGCCGGAGGAAATATCGTCCGAGCTTCCCTACGCTCCATGCGCAGGTACGGATAGGTGCGCTACTCGAGGCTGTACGAAGAAGAGGCCAGGAAGGAGGGGCATCTGCAGCGCGTTACGCGCCGCAGGGTAGTCAATACAGCGACAACCCCATCCATGCAGGATGCGTTTAACGGCGCGCGCCTGAATTACCGCGCAGCGCAGCAAAGCGCCTTTAGGGGCGAGATACATAGGCTGGGCGGAAGCGCTGATGCGCATTATGCGAATCGCGTAGAGTTCTGGAGGATTCGCGAATATGTGCGCGACTTCGACCGAAATACCGCCGTACTCGGGCAAGCCACTGATCGTGCGCTAGACCAGTGCCTGGGCGCTGGCCTGCGTGCTGACCCGCAGACGGATGACCCCCGCGTTAATGCGCGCCTTGCGCAGCTTGATGCGGACTGGTCAGAGAATCCAGAATCATGCGATTTTTCGGGCCGGTTTACGCTGGCTGACCTGGAACGGCTGGCGCTGAGGCATCGCTGGATTGATGGGGATTGCTTCATCATTCTTGACGATAAAACAGGAAGCATCTACCTGCAGGAAGGCGATAGGGTCACATCCTCTGCAGCCCAATACACCATCAACGTGGGCGACCAGGTGCGAGACCTTGTGCATGGTGTAGAGCTCGAGGTGCACAGCGGTAAACCGCTTGCGTATTGGTTCCAGCGCTACGAGCCTGGCGAGCGCCAGCGATTCCGCAGGCAAGCGCCCACGGTGGAGTCGGGCATGCTTTCGCGCATCCCTCGCGAGCAGGTCATCCACATCTACGAACCGTCCAGGGCTACCCAGTCGCGCGGGCTGAGCGCCTTTCATGCTGTCTTTGACCGAGTGTCAATGCACGAGGACATCGAATTTGCGCAGCTGGTACAGCAGCAGGTTTCCGCTTGCATCGCTGCTTTCGTCACAAGCGACTACAACAAACAATGGGGGGTGCGAAACACGGAGCTAGGAAGCGACGGAGTCACGGAGCTCGATTTCGATGAGTTCACGCCCGGGATGATCGCTCGCCTTAACCCTGGAGAGTCTATCTCTACTTTCAGCCCACAAAATCCAACCACAAACGGGATGGAACTAAGCAAGCAGATCGTTAGGGAAATCGGATTAGCGCTGGGGCTGCCCCTCGAGTTGACGATGCTAGTCACGTCAGATACTACGTTTCACGGGTTCCGGGGAGCGGTCGAAAGCTGGAAGCAATCCGCGCGTCGGAAGCAAAGGTGGTACGCGCGCACGCTGAGGAGCCGCGTCTATGAGTGGAAAGTGGGGCACTGGATCGAAATGGGCCTGGTGCCTCTGATACCAACCGTGTTCCGCCATCAGATTCAATACCCCGCATGGCAGTATGTTGATCCCAAGACCGATGCGGAGGCGGATACCATTCGCCTCGATAACTACCTGGCCAGCCATCGGCAGGTATGGGCTGAGCGCGGGCGGGACTATGAAAAGGGCGTGATCGAAATAGTCGAAGACCGCGCCATGCTGGTCAAGGCAGCGCAGGAAGCGGCCGCGGGTCTCGAGGATGTTGACTGGCGGGAATTGCTGACATTCGAGGCGCCCGCGCCCGAGCAGGCACCCATGCCCCCCTCGGAAGATGGGCTGAGGCTGCCACCCGCTGATGGAGGAAACGACGATGCGTAGCGTCACGATCCCCAGCAGGTTTAATCTGCTGTCAACTGGCTCGGTCGCGCTCGGTGCTTTCACGGACCTGAAGGATGCCAGCGGGCCCCGCCGATTCTCGATGCTTGCCTACTCTGGCGCTATTTTCGATGTCGGATTTGGGAAGGCGGCGGTTCAGTTGGCGACGATGGCTATCCCGGATGATGGGGTCCCCATTTTTCGCCAGCATGATCCAAACAAATTTGTTGGGCGATCCACGGGCATCTCCACGGAGGGCGGGGCGCTGGCAATCGATGGCCAGTTTTTTGACGTGGCCGAGGCGGAAGAGGTGGCCAGCCTGAGCGACCAAGGCGCGGGATGGCAGGCTTCCATAGGCTTCGCCATCAGCTTCGACGATATAGACGATATCGAACGGGGCGAGTCGCGCGAGGTCAACGGGAGGCTCCTTGATGGTCCCTTCCTGTTGCTCAAGAACACGACTCTCAAGGAGTCATCCTTTGTGCCCCTGGGCGCGGATCCATCAACATCGGCTGTCGCGCTAAGCGGCAGCGACTATCAAACCGTCCAACTTGAAAGAAGCAAGGAGGCCAGAATGGCAGAGGCTGAAGCGCTCCAACAGGAGCGAGAGAGGGTGAAAGGGCTGACCAGCGCCTTCGCCAAGGATGCGGGCTTCGCGCTCGAGGCAATCAACGAGGGGCTTTCGCTCCTCGAGGCCAAAGCAAGATACTCGGATCGTGTCATTGCACAGGGAGAAGCAGCGGCCATCGAAGCCGCTGCGGCGCTCGAGGTGAGCGCGTGTCGGATTGCTGAGCTCGAAGCGAAGCTAGCCCAGGCGGAGAAGCCCAGGGCAAACCCAGCGGGAAGCCTGGCAATCACGGGAGCGGGCGACGGTTCGGCCCCGCCGAGCAGCGACCCCGTTAGCCAGTGGCAAGCAGCGATGTGCGCCGAGGTGAAAAAGCTGAGCGACCTGCGCATCAACGGGGCGACCCGCGGCGGTGGTCTCCAACTGAGTCAGGGCGCCAATGTTCGCGCCCAGGCCATCTGTAACCTTGCACTCCGGAGCCCTGATCTACATCAGGATTTCCTGGCTGCATCGAATGTGAAGGGCTAGCGCCATGAGTCAGCAGAACGACACAGGAGTCATCAGCCTCATCGCGGGTGCTGCCCTGAACCAGTATGATTTGGTCAAAATGGACGGCGCGACCTTCCGCCAGGTCATTGTGACGGGCGCCGGGGATGCGACCATTGGTAGCACTCGAGTCGCTGCCGAGTCCGGCAAGGACATCGGCGTCAACCTGATCAAGAGCAAGCCGGGAACCATCATCGCCATCGCCGATGGGGTCGTCGCGGTGAATGCCGATTGCTACACGGGCGCTGCGGGCACTGTCAGCGCGACCATCTTGGGCTCGATTATCGGGACCGCCCTTAACGCCGCTAGCGCCGCTGGCGATCACGTCGAAATCCTGCCCGCTTAGCGCGGCAGATAGGAGCTAGAATATGCCATCACCGACCAGTCCAGGTACCTTCAGCCGCCCCGACTTGGGCCAGGCGTACGAAGAGTTTGACCTGATGGCGCACGTCAACGGGTTCGTTGGCCTGCGCTTGATGCCCATGACCAGCACGGGCCTGCAGGCGGGCACGTTTTCCCGCGTTAAGATCCAGAGCCTACTAAAGGATGACCGCGACGTTAAGCGGGCCCCAGGCGCCGGCTACAATCGGAGTTCGTGGGAGTTCGAGGCCGATTCGTTCGCTTGTGAGGAGCGAGGCGCGGAGGAACTTCTCGACGACAGGGAGCGGGCCGCCTTCGGTTTTACGGGCATTCGCTTCGATATGCTCTCAGCTGACCGCGCGGTTGCGGCGCTGATGCGGAATCTTGAGGTGGAGATTGCCACGCTCTGCCAGAATGCCGCGGGTTTCCCTACGCAGACCACGGCAGTCGGTACGGAGTGGGACACCGCTGCTACCGCGACTCCTGTCAACGATGTCCTTGCCGCGCGCGAGAGTTTTAAGAGCCAGGTGGGCATTTACCCAAATGGGATTGTGCTCTCCGAAAAGGTTATGACGAACGTGGTTCAGACGGCGGAGGTACAGGATTACGTTAAATATGGGGCCACAATGGACGACCCGCGCACGCTGGCGGAATCTGCGCTTGCGAAGGTCTGGCGAATCCCTAACGTTATCGTCAGTTCTGCCGTTCGCTCGACAGCCAACCCTGGGCAGCCGACCGCGGTCCTTGCTGATATCTGGGATGATGAGTTCGTCTCGCTCATCCATATCCCGCAGGGCGACGACCTGCGCTCGGTTGGATTCGGGCGCACATTCGCATTTCAGGAGCTCGTGGTTGAGCAGTATCGGGAAGAGAAGCTGAGGAGCGACGTTATCCGCGCCCGCTTTGACATCCAGGTGAAGACCATCCACACCGAAGCGATCCACATCCTCAGCAACATCACGACCTAACCCCATCGTCGGCGCTGGGGGCGGGCTTCGCTGCGGAGCCCGCCCCCTACCGCTGCCGTGGAACAGGTGAGGCATGCCCAGCGATTTTGAGGGCATTTTCGATCATGCGATGGACGTGCTAAAGGCGCGCGAATCCGTTCTATGCACTTACACGGTGGCCGCTACAGGGGTGACCGTAGCGCGCCAGGTCATCTTTAACGAGCAAGTGGGCGCGGTTGACGCGAGGCGCAGGTCAGTTTTCACATTCGACCGCGACGATATCCCGCTGCCTGTCCGCGGAGACCATTTTGTTATCGATGGAGAATCGGACAGGTGGACGGTGGTTGATGTTCGCGACGACAGATCAGGTGGGATCGAGACCCGATGCGATGGGACGCTCGAGAGGCTGTGATGGACCTGCACGAAAGCAAGCGCCTCGCATGTGGATTTTCTGAGACGCCCAGCATTGAGGTGCCTGCGGCCAAGCGCGCCCGCTCGGTTTTCATTCTCATCGCCGTTGCTGCGCTGCTTCTGGTCTCTGGTGTTATCGGCTGTGGCAGTGTCCCTGCTGCCTGGGTAGCCGCTGATGCCAGCACCCTACGAACGGCCGGCAAGGAATGGCAGAAGTACTACAGGGCGGATAAGGGCCTGACGGATGCGCAGAAGAAAAGGCGTGACCGAAAGATGCGCGCGTGGCGCGCGCGGGTCAAGGAAGCCCAAAAGGGGATGAATTGACCGCTGATGGCATCCGGTTTGGTAGCCGCTTGCTGGCTACAGTCAAGGCAGAATTGGGGCCAGACTGGGCAGGGCTCGAAGCGGATGCGCGCTCTGATATATCCGATACGCTCGAAGACATCGGAGACCTGACCATCCGGAGGGTATCCGGCGAAGACATCGATGCTGAGTTCGAGCTCGCGATGTCTACCATCGCCGATTGGAAATTCGTGGGCGCCTCCGCTGCCCAGCGCGCGGTACACGCCGCGATCATCTCTGCTCTGAAACTGGGCGCCGAGTTCATGCTGGGCGCGCTCAAGAGCATCGCAAAGGTCTAAGCAATGCCAGGCTCCCCCGTCACGTTTGCAGGTATATGGGACCAGTTAGGCAAGGCGCTGAAGCCCATCAACGAGGCGGAGAAATTCGGCAGCGCCAATACGCCGAACCTGCTCGATATGGAGAACTCCCTTCAGACATCCATCGATGGAGAGTTCACATCCATTGGGCTAAATGCTGTCCGGAATATGAGAAACGCCCTTAGCGCTCAGATCAGCGACACGCAGGTTAGGGCGTTATGGACCCCTTACCTGCAAGAAATGCAGCGAGTAATCGGAACGGAGGTCAATACAACGGGGGATGCTACTTCGATCCTCGCGCAGATCCGAGACTACATGGCAGGAACAGCCAGCCAGACCATAAAAAGCCGTGTAATGGTTTCGCCTCAGCCCGCTAAAGATCTAAGTAACACGGGGGACGGATCCATCCACCGGGTTACGGTGGATTTCAATGGGGACACAATCGAAGCCCAGGGCGCCGAGCTTATGCGCGCGGATATCGTGCGCGACCAGAACCAGGCGCAGGAATGGGCGGAGGTTTTCCGCTTCCGCGGGCGCCCGCGCGAGCGGGATAACCTGTATTGGAACGGGTCAGGTATCGTTACTGATGTGCCATGCCTGCACGCTAAAACTTCGAGCCTGCTTCTTAATCCCAGCTTCGATAGCAACGATGCCACGAACGATGGGGATGCACCGGCTTCGCTGACCGGCATCACTAATTGGGCCATCGGGAGTTCTGCTGCCAGTTTCGCGCTCCGCACAGGCGCTGGGCTGACCTTCCGAGGCCACCCAGGCGCGCCTGATACGATATGGGGCGCGGAGTTTCTTGGAAACGACACACTGACGCAGGTATTTCAGCAGGAACAGCCGGGAACCGTGTTCTCCGATAACGTGCCCTACTATGCGCAGGTAGCATGGAACAGGCAGAGCTCCGGCGATGGGACCCTGCGCCTTTACCTTGGGACCCAATTCGCTAACGCAACCGTTAGCGGAGGAACTAATGGGCAGTGGAACATCCTTCGTATCCCGCTGGGCGTGGCGAATTGGTACGACTCGTTCAAGCAGGCAGACCTGGCGCTAAAGCTCGAGCTCTTCTCTAGAACCACAGGATCAGTCATCGTTGATGACGTATGCGTGGCCCCGATGGTCAACGTGGGCGGCCATTGGTATATGCCTGTAGGGGGAGGCGCCCTTCCTGCGACCGCGCCTACTGCTTTTCTGTTGGATGATTTTTTCACGTGGACCACCACGGAGGCGGTATCCCGCGGGATTCTGGCATACTGGCTATGGCGCGCATTTGGCATTGATGGGTGGCTCCCTACCGCTACGCCCGGGCTCGAGACCATCGCAGACCCCACGTAGGCTAGCGCGTGGCTTCGCCCGACACAAATACCAGCCTACTGGCGACCGGCCGGCTGGCTTACGAGTGTACGGACCTGTCCCTTGCATGGCCGCACGGGGGCACGGGGCTTGGGCTTGTCGGTAACGTTATCCTGTTCCCGCCGAGTGGCTACGTCCGGCACAAGGACGAAGCAACGAATAGTACGGATGTTATCCAGTACACGGGCGGCGATCTGATCGTGTCGTGTGTCATTGAAGGATGGGATGACGACGCGCATCGCGCCATCTATCCGAACACGGACCCAGGCGTATCTCGCGAGGTCATCCGCTGGCCAGGCACGGACTACCTGCCAGGCACGCGCGTTGGCGCGAAAGCCCTGGAGCCCCTCGTATTCACACCGCGGAATCAACTCGAGCATCCCGCTTTCATCGTCTACAGCGCCATCCCTACGCTGGAGCTCAACGCAGAGTTGCGTTTCAGTTCTTATCGCTTCCTCTCCTATCCCGTTATTTTTGTAGGGCGCCCTGATGGAGCGGGTAGGCAAGGCGAGAGCGGGCCCCTTGTGGAGCTGACACTGTGACCCGGCTGCACGAGCTCGCCGGGCTGAGCACGTCTAACCCTGAGGCGCTGAAGCACCTGACCGCATACGCATGCACTATGTTAAAAGCGCGCGTTAGGTTGAGCGCGGAGTTCTGGGCGGAGCAGGATGGGACCGAACAGGCGGCGCTTCTGGCCGCGGGTCAGATTCTCGACGTAAGGCAGGCGCGCCGATTCGGGCTGTGCGCCCAGGGCGGGCTTGACGCGCTCAAGGTCGAAGCAGAGCTAGACGGGGGGGCGGCGCACGATGAGGCGCTGCTGGAGTTTGCGGTGGGGCAGCTGGCGACCCAGATGGAGGCGGCACGTAATGCCAGGTGAGGATGACGCGCGGTCCCTTGCCGCATTTACCCAGGAGCTCGAGCGGGCGACAGAGGCGCTGGCGGAGTTGCAAGATGCCGCAGCAGAGGGCGCGGAGGATATCGGAGGCGGAGGAGGGCGCGGAGGCGGAGGCGGCAGCGGGGGGCGCAAGGCAGCTAAGAGCCCGCAGAGCTTTGCACAGCGACAGGCAGAAGGGCTAGGCCGAAGCGCTGCCAGGGGGACCCTCGCGCAGGTGGCGCAGGGTATCAGGGGCGGGACAGGCGCAGGCGGTATAGCCGCTGGAATCGGCGGGGCCGCTGCGGATTTCGCAGGAAACTTTGATGTGTTCTTTGGCACGGGCAAGCGCGTCGATGCGGCGAAGCTAGCAGGATCCAGGACAGCTGAGATAACCGCTCCACTTGCACGGCTGGGTGTAGACGTGGGCAGCTTCCGGGATGAGCAGTTCGCGTTTGAGCAGGACAGGGCAAGGCGGGAGGTGGAAGAGCTAGCAGCGGTTCAGAAGCTGACGAACCAGGGCAAGCTAGGCGTCAACCCCAGGCCCGGTGGTGTGCCCACTACGTCAGAGGTCAAAGAGGGGATAGCGACATCGGGCAAGGAGACCGGGGTAGGCGAAGCGGAGGCGGTTGAGTTCTTGAAGCGCATCGCGGACATGCTCGAGGGCATGGCGGGCGGTAGGTAGATGGGCAGGATTATCGGGATCACATACGCGGGCGTTATCCTGGGCAAGGACCAGACTGTAGCCAGTTACACGCTGAGCGGAAAATTCACATTCTCTGAGACGTATGAGCGTGCCACGGTTTCGTTCGTGGTGCTGGTCGCGAACCCGGTTCGCGCTGATTTCCTGACGGATGAGGCAGGGCTGGTAGCTGCATTCAGGAAGCCCCAGCAGGACCTGGTTATTGTGCTGGACACGGTTACCAGGCACACGTTTAGCCATTCGCTAAACACTGGATTCAACGCGGTACCCAGCATCTCAAAGGTGCTGGACTCAGGCACAGCCAACGCCTCTACGTATACATGTACTGTGTCTGTAGGACTGCCCGCGGACCTGGCCGGGAGGGCGGGCCGGCAAACCAGCACCGTTGACCTGGATACAGACCCATCAGGCAGGCGAACGCTAGCTATTTCTGGGACGTATACGGCGCTGCCTGGGTCAGGCGCGCGCGCGGTATACGACGCAGCCATCGATGCCTATGTCGCGTCGGTTACGGGTGGGCTGCCTGCGGGTTCGTGGAACACGCTAACGCGCAAATCAGCCTCGGACGACCAAGATAAAACCATCAGCTTCCGGCACGAGCTCGCAGAGATAATCCACGCCGAAGGATTGGGGACCTTTGACCTTCTGGCCGTCAAGAATCAGGAACTGGTCATCACGCGCGAGCTTTCCGGGCTGCGGGACACTGACAAACTCGGGACGGTTACGCCGATGGTGGGGGTCCGTGTTCGCTATAGCGCGGACATTGACAAAGACATCACGCAGGATCTGGAGTCGTTGTGGGCTTCGTTCCTGCGCCCGCACGTAATCCAGCAGGCGACCATCCATAGCGGGGGGGGGGCTGCCGTAATTGAGCGGGAGGAGCCCGTATTTGATTTCCCGAACAACCGCATCGCCGCGGAGTTGCGGCTGCTTGTGGGCGTGGGTTCGGGGCTTGTGCGCGCGCGCGTGCGGAGGAGCAACCGGCACGAACTCGGCAAGATCATCCGGAATGTATGGTCAGGGAAGCCCTTCGATAGGAACGTGTACGAGGGCCCCCAGAGCATCGTCAGGGCAGAGACCTGGATATACACTTACCTGGGCACGGGTGGAGACCCGCTAGGGAGCGAAGAGCCAGCCACGAAAGATGCGGGAGATTTCGCGGGATTTATCCTCGTGAGGCGTGGCCCTGACAGGATAAGCAGCGATCAGCAGGGGCTAGCCAGCGGGTCAAAGCTCAACCTGACTGTCCTCACTAAAACCTTTGTATATGTCCGAGCCGACATTGTTAACACGGAAGCGCCCAGGGAGCGACCGCGGACTGGGTCTACCGTGGGCACATTCCAGAGGCCGAAGCGCCGATGACCATCGTCGCAGCGAACCGCCCAGGGAACGAAGGGAAGGATGATGCAGTGGGCGCCCAGCATCCCCCCCTCGTCACATTCGCGGGGGTGGTCCTGGGCGGCAGCGACGTATTCGACTGGGACCTGGCCAGCGGCACGCGCCCCGTTCAGAAAGCCTACACGGTCAGCCACAAGATAGCCGATGCGCTCAAGGGGTCCATGGGCGCGCCCCAGACCCTCGTGATAGACAACGGGCGCATCAAGGCGGAGTTTCACAACCTGTATCTAATCGAGATACACCCCGGGGCCACTCCGTTTGACCGGCTCATCCGGATCGTCGATGTCCGCTGGCTGTGGAGCAAGGCGCACGTCTCGAGCACGTTTAACCTGCGCCGGACTATCGGCGACACGTTCCTGCTCAACACGGAAGGGGACATCGCTAACGTCGTCATCCAGCCCAGGATCAAATATGCCCGGTTCACCATCAACGGCGATGCGCCATGGACCGCGGAGACTGCCATCCGTGAGGTAATGCGCCAGATAGGGCAGCCGTTCATCTTCAAAGACCTTCCAAATGCGGTCGAAATTGAGAACCTGACCATCGACGACTCAGGAGACGATGCGGTAGAGCGGGTCCTGTCTTACATGCCCGGGATGAGCGTGTACATCGACCGCGGAGGAACCGCTGTTTTCTATGACCGGCTGAGCAAAAAAGAAGCGGCGCTGGTTAAGGGGCTCCCTAATGCTCAGCTTGTGGGGCTGCAGATTCGCGACGTGGACCGCGCGCACGTGCGCCCGCGCCGCGTGCGCGTGTTTTTCACCCCTTGGCTGGAGACCCGTTTTAACTATTCGGAGCCAACCACCACGGGCTTCCTGACTACAAGTGTCCCAGAGGATCAGAAGGACACAAACGACATGGTGAACGTAGCGCCCACGCCCGACATTGAGACCACACTGCCTGACGGGCGGAAGGTTGCCCGCGGTACGTGGGTTCCCCTCGTTGACCTGTTCGAGGCGTGGGGGGTGCGAAAAATAAGCGCAAGTCGAAGCGTGAAAATGTCGTTTGACATCTTGCGAAAACACATTTTCGGGCGGGGCGTGACGAGCTTCATCCATCAGTTCGGAAACACCGCGGGGTCCCCCCCTGACCCCGTCTGGATCGCTCGCGCGGCTACGGTCGTCGCACATTTCCGAAGATCGTTCCGGATCGTAGACATCTTTTGGCAGCGCATCTCCAACGTGCTCCCCTTCCGGGCTTCGATCATCAACACGGAGACGGGTGCATTCGGTCCTGCTGAGGCGTACTGCAACTGGATCAGGCGCCCGTCGTACTTTGGCATCGCGAAGCACGTCACGGACGGGAACAAGAACCAGGGATGGGTGGTCTCGGGATACGCGGACAAACTGAGCGGCGCGCGCGCCGCCCCCGCCTCCGTCACCATCGCCGATGCGGAGTCGGGCATCATCCGCATTGACCCGCGATTTGACCCGTATGGCTTAACGGACCAGATGGCATTCGGCTCCCCTGACGGGGACGTGATCCCCTCGCAGGACCTGGGCCGAGGCAACCGCACGGGCCTGAGGGTCTATTCCCGCTGGGATTCGATCCAACTTAAATCAGGGTTCAAGTTGTCCCTTCTCGTTACCACCGTGCCAGGCAGCCCCAATACAACCAACCGCCTACACGCTGAGGATGTAGAAGCGCCGAAGGAAAACGGCATCAGCACGGGCAAGGGGCCGGACATGGAAATCAGGGTACAAGCAGGTCTGATGCCAGCCCTGTTCGGATGGAACGATAACGAGTCGGACGTGATCATCAACGCGGTCAAGGGCTTGGCTACCCTCCCTACGTCCCTGCTTGGCAACGCGCAGACGATCAAAAATCTTGCTAAAGCTGCCGCGGCGCGCGTGTATGAGACCCTGGCAGACCGCCCGCAGGGGTCTGTTACGGTTGACATGAGGCCAGAGCTCGAACCTACGGGCATGGTGTCCGCTGTTCGCCATGTGATGGACAGGGGAGCGATGACGACGCGCGTAGAGTTGCCAGCCGTGCGCCAGGCTGCATCCCTGTGGCGCTTCTTGGATGGGCCAACAAGGCGCGCTGTGCTCCACGTGCTGAATACGCCGGTTAGGTAGCCGCGTGCACCCGCAAGATGCCAGAGTTGAGGGCTTCTGGACCCTTCAGCATCATGATGCGACCTTCGATCTGTCGATGCGCCGCTGCATGGCAGCGGTTCGTTTGCACCCTGTCGATGGCCTGGACGAGCCAGCCCCCGACAAGGGGACGGTGGGCGATATCCAGGGCGGGATGCTCTGGAAAATCACGGGCGGCGAGCGCGGCGGGATGCATTCGTGGTGGCTTACGGGCACCCCCGTTGTCTCTGGCGGGGGCGTGTTCGAGCTTGGCGCGCCGGGGGCTGGCAACTGGCTACCTGCCCTGTCAGCTGGCAAGGCGGATGATCGCTACGAACCAAAGGCCCTGCAGACCCCGCCATGGTTCCAGGGGTCATTTCTGGGTGGCTGGACGGGCAGCGCCTCGAGCGGGGCAGAAGAGCGCGAGCAGACCGAAATCCTGCATCCCGATAACTGGGGCATCGCAGCCATCAACGCCCACCCGTTTCCTGAGGCGGGTACGAATGTGTACGACGCTGATGCCAAGGGGATGGTGGGCCGATTCCAGAAACTTCAGAGCATCTTTAGCATTGAGGATTTCGGCCCAGGGGCATGCGGAGTGGCTGGGCGCATCATCAGCCTGCAACTCGGGCCATCGAAGCAAGATGGGCTGTCGGGCTTCGCGACTTACGTAGAGCACATCGGCGGGGCGGGTAAGGGCGACCGCATCCACGCCATCGGCGCAGGAAAAGGTGGCGGGCCGTTCATATCTGGCGGGCTGGGCGACCAGCATACCCTGGGGCTGACGCCAGAGGGCAACCCCATCCAGCCCCTACACTTCCCTTTGTGGGCGCTATTCAAAGGGGGCCCAGGCGATGCGCCGCTGGCGTTTACGGGGTCGCGCTGGCGCAATCCGCTGGGTGACGAGCTCGGAGTGTGGCGCCGCACGCATCTGCGGCTTAACACGGAAATCGGGCATGCGATCCCCTGCGGAGGAGGCGCGGGAATATGGGAGTGGCAGACAAAAGACCTATTTTTCGTACCTAAGAAAAAGCCCTGGATCCCGCCCCCTGAGGACCCGAAGGAACCGGAAGAAATCACCATCGGCGGATTCGGCGGTATCGGCCCCGGTGGGATCATTCCGGGACCTGACCCGCGCTTCCCTGGCGGGGTAGTCGGACCCGATACCGATGGGCAGGTGTTGCAGCCTGGCGGATCGCCGTTTATCCCGGGCGAGACTAGCAGCCCTGCGGAGCCGCGGACTCCGCTAGTTGGCGGGCCGGCGGAGCAGGACCCGCGCATCCCGCACACTAACTACGATGTGGCTTTCGGCGGGGTAAAGCTAAAGGGATTCAGCACACGCCCGGGTGAGTGGGATTGCCTAAACGATGAGAACCCAAGCCCCGCCAACCAGAGCCGGTTCGCGCAGGCGCCCATCGTTTGCGATTTCCGGGGCTACGGGAGGGGCGACGGCACATGGGACGGGTTTAGCGACACGCTGTTGCCGAACGGCTGGAATGTGGCCGATGGCGGACCGGTCGTCACCCCATTCGGCATCCCGCTGCGGGACATCCTGGCGGGCTTCTATGATCCGTGTGCAGCGGCCCCGCGCACGCACCCAGCACAGACCCACGTAAGCATCCCGGGCGGCTTGACTACCGTCGATTTTTCGCACCCACGCATTGATAACGCTGGCATGTCCGGCGCAGGCGTGCGCCTTGAGCAGACATGCGATGGGCTGTCTATTGGGGCGCTAGACACGAATGGGGCGCCCACGGGCGTAGGGCTGGTCATCAACACGTCAGGTGAGGCTGCTTTCACAGGTACGGATGTCACCCTGAACGGTTCAACTATCGTGGGCGGGGGCAGCGGGTTTGACCCTGATGACATTGTGGTTCATCAGACAGATGCCATCCCGGGCGAGAGCCCGAAGCAGTTTGATGTCGTTGTTGATTGTCTAACCGGGAATGTGGTGGTGTTTTAGGTGGCATTCAGTCACGACCTGCATGTAGGGGCAGACATCCACGCGCCGCATCCGCGCGTGGTTGCTGTGTCCCCTGTGGGCGTGACAACCCCCGCCTTTTTACATGAGCTCGTGATAGAGATACCAGGTGTAGGCAGCGGCCCGCGGCCCTGGTATGCAAACGGGATCACATCCGCAGATTGGATCCACACTGCTGGGGCGCAGGCATTGCGGAAGGTCTATTCGTACCCCAGCCGCAATCGCCAGCAGATCCAATCCAGCCCGCTCCCGGTGAAGCACAACAGCCTGTGGTTTTATCACGGTGTGTCTGCTTTCTCTCCAGTGTTCGCGGCGGGGTCTACCGCCGGCCAGACTGCCAACATTTCATTCGAGGCTGACGGGCCCAACTGGACATCAGCCGTGCTTCTTAACTCCAGAAGCGATGACCTGTCGCCGATGACTGTCAGACTTAACTACACGCTCCCGCAGGGATTCAACGGGTGGGGGCCTGACGGGATTAAGGTGCGGACCCGCTACAATGACGGCATCCCTGTGCACGCCCCCCAGGCTGATGCGTGGGAGATGGCGCTCGAGTTCACCACGATAGGAGGGGGGTCCATCATCGCTGCCAGGTCTGGAGATGCATCGGCAACGGAATCCGGCTACACGGACCTGCACATCACACAGGCGCAGCTGCTGGCGCTCGCCTTCGATTTCGTGCCCCTGGATCTGGTGGTGCTTCAATTCCGCGCGCGCTGGAAACTAAACCTAGGCGCAAATCAGGGCGATTTTTTGTTTGGGCGGCTTGCCTTGGATGTCGGGGGATAGATGACAACCACCCACGCATCCCTCCAGGGCTTATCCCTTCACCCCCCGCGGCCCCGTCAGCAGGCAGGATCGCCACTGGGTATTCTGACCCCTTACTGGATCGGAGACATGGCAGAGGACATTTCAGCCCCGCTCCCGTTGCTGTATATCGCAACGGGGCTCACATCGAATGACTGGGCGCTCGCCGACATTGGCGCGAGCTCCGCTGCTAAACCTTCGACGCTGCCCACGATGGTCAGCGATGACGGAGCAGCATCAGACGCTGGGGCGCCTCGATTCAGCATCACATATCCAGGTCTAACTACATTTAACGGGCGCCAGTTCCTGAGCGGCTCCGAGGATGATGACATTACCCCAGGGCGCTTGACCACCTTCGGGCAATGGCTTGCAACGGATGACACAACACCTGGCCTGGTTTTTACGTCAGCAGCCTATATACGAGTACCCTTCGGGGTTACTGGTTGGGAGCCTGAGGCGCTGAGTCTGTATACGCGCATGGTTTCGATTGACTCAGGTGTTGTTGGGACCTTGACGGTTGAGTTAATGGACCCTGCGACTTCGGGGCTTCCCTTCGGATCCCCCGTGGTGCACGCGCGCACGCTTGTGCCGGGGGAGGATTATACGCCTAGCCCGTTTTCCGCGGCCGATATGGCCGGCTATGGGCCAGACGATGTTATCAAGATGGCGATAACGGTTACCGTTGCGCCTTCGGGCTCGGTGGCATTTCGCTTTGGGCGCCTGGACGGGCCTAACTGGCTGGGTGGATAGTGGCGCTACATAGGAGCCAAGTAGACCCCGCAAAGGTCCACGCATCGCGCATATCCAACAAGATGGGCAAGCCTAACCTGGCCGTCCTGTTTGATGCTTCGGGCTTCTTCCCCTTCGCGGGGAGACTGCATACACAGGAGGGATGCTCTCAGGCATGGGACCTGCGAAACTCGGGCGGGGCGGTCCCATTCTGGAATCGGGGCGACCCCTTGCGGCGCTTTTCCACGTCGCCTCAGCAGGATTTCAGGCGGCCCGAGCATACAGGGGCAGCCCCCCCAACCAACCACGGGGGGACAGGCTGGCACTATCCGCACCTGGGGGCCTTTGAGATATCGGGGACGGGCATCCCTGCCACTGACGGCACAGGGTTTGCCGAATATCTAGCATTTGGCCGCATGACAACTACCTTCTTCGCACATTGGACGGGGACGGGTGGGTGGGCCGTGCGCCTGTATGTCGCAATCCCTGAGGGATTTGGCAGCTTTGTAGGATTCGGCATCCGATGGGCTAACAGGGCTCAGGTGGTTGACGTTACCCCAGCCGAACGGCAAACGCTTAGCCTTGAGGTCATGGACCCATCAACCGGCGGGCCGTTTTCGACCCCCAAAAAAAGCAGCCGGACTCCCACGGCATCAGAGGCTGGATTCTCGTGGCTTGCGCTCTCGCCTAGCGTTATCAATGGCGCATACACACCAGGTCAGCTGATGGTGATCGAGCTTGCAGGGGTAAGCACAGGGGCGGGCGCGGTTAATATATCGCTGGGCGCTCAGATCGAAATTGATTGGAGCAGCAGCCCTGCGGGTGGTGGGTTCGGCGGCGGTGGATTTGGCGAGGACCCATTCGGGGGAGGTGGATAAGGTGAGTCGCGACGTTATCGACGTGGTAGGGGTCGCAG
>Ga0255048_10001410_pt1 | contig 16665 bp, 18 predicted proteins | sample JV7_2_2_MG_FD_183619 | JGI IMG/M metagenome (GOLD analysis project Ga0255048, IMG submission 183619) | Seawater microbial communities from Jervis Inlet, British Columbia, Canada - JV7_2_2 | ecosystem: Environmental > Aquatic > Marine > Inlet | place: Canada: British Columbia | collected 2016-10-06
TAGGGAAAATCGTGTGGCGCACTACAGCTAATTCGGTTACACAGGAACCGAAAATCACCGGGACGTGTATACAACTACAGCCAATCCGATTATGAAAAAATCGGACAAAAAATTACCCCCGAAAAGCGGTCAAACTCTTCGGGGGGTTTGGTGGTTATTCTTCGGTCAATAATTGGTGTTTTGCCAACATGTCTTCCGTATGGTGCAACCGGTCTTGTGCTGCATTGAAAGCAACAAGGGCCGTAAGGTGTTGCATGGCAATTTTGCCGATATATCCGACATTATGCCCATCCAATAAATCGTTAACAATATTGGTAATGGCCTTTTTGTCGGCTTTTGATGGTCTACGCATTGTATGTACTCCAATTTATGAATTTGTCGGGGGTTTGGTGGTTATTGACGTTGGGCAAATCGTTGGTTCCACTCACGGACGGTGGCAAGCGCTTGTTGGTAATCGGCCCATTCGGACTCGGTGACGGAAACAATTTCGTCTTTTTCGTATTCCGGATCACCGTCCTCGTCAATTGGGTTTTCGGTAAGGGCTGACCAACCGGTAAGCTTTTCCCATTCGAACACGATTGAAACGGTATGTTCTGTGCCATCATATTGCATTGCATATACTCCAATTTATAAATTTGTCGGGCGAGTCCATTCCCGCCCGACATCGTGGCTTATATTTTCAAGGCATTCATGCTTGAAAGCGATTCCGCCGCTTCTTTCATGAAATCATAAACCTTGACGTTCTTTTCAATGAAGGCAGTCACCTTGTCATCAATCCAAACGTTGTCTTCGGTGAAGAATTTTGCCGCGTTTTCGTCAGCCGCCACAATGTCTTTAATGGCGTTGACTTTCAACTTGGCTTTCCATGCACCAAGCAAGTACTGCTTGGCATCTTTCATGGCGCGAGCTTCGATTGGGTCTTTTGGCGTCCGCGATACATATACACGTTCCGGCATTGCATCGCCCGACTCCATCAAATCCACAAACTTGCGAACCGCGTCGAATTTTTCGTTGCCCTTAAGTCCCGAATGTTTGTCGTTCGGCCCCCGGTGCAAACCGTAACCAAGCGCCCAAATTAACCACGACTCATGCAATTTGTCCGCATGTACATGGATTGGTTGGCCGTTGATTTTCAACTCAACAACAATTTCTTTCACGTCAAAGTTAGACATAGTATTACTCCATTGTATTTGGGGTTAAGTATACTTGTGGGTTATCGGGCGAGCCCTATCCACGATGCCAATTAGATTTAAAAAGCGCGGGCGGTCCCGCCGGGGCTTTGGCTTCCTTGCCTTCCCGTACCAATAATATAATGACTCCAACCCCAATATTCAAGCTTGGCCGGGGTGCGACATTGTGTCGCGGGTAAGTATGCCGTGGCACCCATGCAGTATTGTATGTCAAGCCCTATCTATACGCGAGCCAAGTACTATCATACACCCTATGCGTGCAGCCTTGTAACCTATTGATATTGCACAACAATACTCGGTCAATGCGACATTGTGTCGCACCTCTAAGCGCATACCTTGTATGCTTCGGCCGCATGGCTCATCAAAAAAGATTTCAGCCTGTAACAATTCGTGATTTGACTACCCCCCTTTCGCGGGTGTACCCCCTCCCCGTTGGGGTGGGCCCCCTTCTCCAAATTTGTAGTGATTTTAGCTCATAGCTGTATCGACTGTCGCTGAAGGCTAAAAAGTGAGCGGAATGTATGGCGCGGCAAGGCGCGATTTCGGCGATCTGACCCCTTGCCACACACTATAATACATGGTAGACTCCAAACATGGACAATCCCGAGCTACATGATCTAGACCTCGACATCGCCGGACTGGTTGGGCCAGGGCGGAAGTCGGTTGATCTCATGCCCGAGGTTGTCCGTCCCCTGCAGGCTGCAGACTTGACGCTGCTGGCCCTGAACCGCGAAGTGAAGCCGCTCGAGTTGAAGAAGCTCAGTCAGCGGCATCACGGATTGGCCAAACTTCTGGCTGGTGGAATGTCACCGGGCGAGGCCGGGATGGTTATGCGGTACGAGGGTAGTCGGGTTAGCATCCTGCAGGGGGACCCTGCGTTCAAAGAACTTATCGAATTTTACAAAACGAAAGTTGATGAGGCGTTCGATGAAACCATGGAGCATCTCAGTGGATTAAGTCTTGACGCGGTTATGGAATTACGGGAACGGCTTGAAGATCAGCCGGAAACCTTCTCCAACAAAGAATTGCGGGAGCTGTCTAAAGACACGCTCGATCGGAGCGGCTACGGGCCAAGCTCAAAGCAGGAAGTAAGTGTGACGCATAATCTTGGTGAGCGATTGGAAGCTGCGCGGAAACGTGCGCTGGCGGCGCGGCAGGAAGTAATTGATATAACCCCTTCAGATGTGGCTGCTGAATGATTGAGTTCTGGGATGCAGTGGTTTACTTCGGCATCTTCTGGGCAACCAGTGCTATTCTCATATATGTGTTAAGCAAATGAGTACTCCCGAAGAAGACCTGATCATAAGGACAATTAATAATGGCCATTAAAGAACACGGATCGAAAGCCCGGAGGCTTTTTAGCTTTATCAAAACGGCCAATAGTGCCGCGGCGATTAAAGAAGGGAAAGTTTTTATGTCTTCAAATACGGCTACACGGGCTTCAAATCATGCCGGGGCTAAATCCATCCGGCGGGCGGTTCGTTCTCGAATACTGCAAAGGTTACGTGGTAAATGATCGATCCAGAAGCCGATCTGATTGACGAGCTGGGCACCTTCGCCTACGACCCCGTAGCCTTCGTCATGTGGGCGTTTCCGTGGGGCGAAAAAGGCACCGAACTAGCGAAGGAAACCGGACCCGACGAGTGGCAAATGTGGGTGCTTAAGCAGGTCCGGGATGGGATACTTGACTTCAACCAAGCTATGCTTATCGCAGTCACATCCGGTCACGGGATCGGAAAGTCGGCCCTCGTGGGCTGGTTGATCTGGTGGGCGTTCAGTACCTTCCAAGGGACGCGGGGCGTCATCACGGCTAACACTGAGAATCAGCTGAAAACCAAGACCTGGGTTGAAATCGCCAAGTGGCACCGGCTGTTTATCGCGAAAGAACTATTCAAATGCACAGCCACCGCGCTGTTTGCAAAAGATGAAGAGAGTGCCCGTGAATGGCGAATTGACATTGTACCGTGGAGTGAAAGAAACACTGAAGCGTTTGCGGGATTGCATAATGCAGGTAAACGAATTATCATTATCTTCGATGAGGCGTCCGCTATCCCAGATATCATATTTGAAACAACTGAGGGAGCCCTCACTGACCTCGATACTGAAATCATGTGGTTCCTCTTCGGCAACCCAACTCGAGAAAGTGGCCGGTTCCGAGAGTGCTTCGAAGGGGGGCGGTTCGCACACAGGTGGACTAGCCGAGAGGTTGATTCGCGGACAGTTAAACGAACCAACAAAGAACAGCTAGATGCCTGGATCAAAGACTACGGAATTGACTCAGATTTCGTCCGTGTCCGTGTGCTCGGGAAGTTCCCACGTACCGATGCAACCAGCTTCATTACCCGCGAACTCGTGGAAATGGCCATTGCTCGACAACTTCCCGAAGGCGGAAAAGGGCCAGTTGTACTCGGCGTTGACGTCGCGCGGTTTGGGGACGACCTCAGTGTCATATGGCCTCGACAGGGACGGGATGCTCGTAGTCTTCCGGTCCGATACTATCAGGGTATAGATACCGTCCAGCTCACCCACCAAGTGATCCGCGCCTATAATGATTTCGACGCCCAGGCGGTTTTTGTAGATGGTGGCGGCGTTGGAGCAGGCGTGGTTGATAACCTCCGCGCGCAGGGCGTTAATGTGTATGAAGTTCAGTTCGGCGGGAAGTCGGATGATCTTATCGCGGGGGAAGCCTCTTACCACAATAAGCGGAGTGAGATTTGGGGCGGAACGCGGGAATTCCTGAAGAATGGAATTATACCCGAAAAGATCGCCGAACGCCTGATGGTCAATGAGGCCACCGGCCCCGAATACACAATCACCATTAAGGACAAAATCCAACTTGAGTCCAAAAGCCTGATGAAATCTCGAGGGCTACCTTCACCTGATTTTTGGGACGCTTTGGCCTGTACCTTTGCTTACCCCATCGTAAACCTGCCGCTCAATATGAACCCCACTCCTGTAACAGATTACAACCCCCATTCAGAGGAAAATATCTATGGTTAAAAAAGCCCCTAAAGCTGGCCCGGTTGTAAAACCGCCCACACCAGCGATCCCGGCGTCCGGTCGAACTAAGAGCCTGTTCTCATCTCGGCTTTCGCTTCCCTTATCTATCTTCAGTTCCGCGTTCGGCTTGCGCCGCAGCGCCAACACTCAACGCCGATCGTTGACCGGAGAATAAACTATGATTAAAGTTGACGCCGAACAGCTAAAGCAAAAGAAAGCTTTGCTTGCGGGCCTGGACGCTGACTTTAACCAGTGGCGCCCGCATTTTCTTGAAATCGCGAAACTCATTTTACCCCGGCGCTATCAGTGGCTGATGAGTGAAACGGCGCTTATCAAAAATGCGACCAAAACGCCCGCGACCAATACCTACATCCTCGATCCCACAGCGACGAACGCAGCCCGCATTCTTGCTAACGGAATGATGAACGGAGTTACCTCGCCCGCCCGACCGTGGTTCCGCCTTCGGTTGAAAGAATTTCCTGAAGACCAAAACTACTATCCGAAAGAATATGTGATTTGGCTCGAAGAGGCCAAACGGCGAATGGAAATCATTCTCGCCGAAAGCAATTACTATAATTCCCAGGCCGTTCAGTATCTCGAGCTAGTTGGTTTCGGTACGGGCGCGATGTTGCTCTACGATGATTTCGACGATGTGATCCGGTGTTACAATTCCCCTATGGGTGAATACCGGCTGTTCCAAGACCACAGACGCGCGGTTGTGGGGATGGCTCGTCACTTTAACCTGACGGTGAAGCAGCTCGTAGATATGTTCGGGATCGATAATGTGAGTGAGCCGGTACGGGCCAAATACAAAGTTGGCGGCGCTGGCTGGTTGGAAACGGTTCCGGTCGATCATCTGATTGAGCCGAACGACGCCAAAGACGGGCTCGAGATTGCGAAGGTTTTCAAGTTCCGGGAATTTTATTGGGAAACCAACAACTCCTCACACGGGAATTTGTTGCGGCAATCCGGCTACCGGGAAAAGCCAATCGTGGCGCCTCGTTGGGAAGTAACCGGAAACGACACCTACGGTACATCGCCGACTATGGATACGATCCCAGATATCAAACAGCTGCAACTTGAAACTAAGCAAAAAGCCCAGGGTATGGATAAGATGATCCGGCCTCCTGTGATTGCTGATGTGGCGCTGCGCCAAAACCCAACTGCTTTGCTTCCGGGCGGTTTGAGTTATGTCACCAACGCATCTAGCTTCGGCGCGAAACCGATCTATACAGTGAACCCGCCAGTGGGCGAGATTTCGAAAGACATCCAAAACCTGCAACTTCGTATTCGGGAAGGTTACTACAACCACCTGTTCCGTAACATCAGTCAACTCGATACGGTGCGATCGGCGGCAGAGGTTTATGAACGCAAAAGTGAAGATATGCTTATGCTTGGCGGTATCTTGGAACGCTTTCAGCGTGAGGCGCTTGATCCGGTCATTCAGCGCACGTTTAAGATCATGTTTCGCAAGGGGCTGTTCCCTGACCCGCCTCCCGGTTTGGACCCAAGCACCCTCGACGTGCAGTACGTTTCAATTCTCGCAGACGCGCAGCGTGCAGCGGGTACTCAATCCACTGAGCGGTTCTTGCAACTGGTTGGTGAGGTTGGCGCTTCGCAGCCTTCGGTACTTAACCTGCCGGATTACGATGAACTTATCCGAAGCTACGCTCAGCAATTGAATGTTCCCGCTAACGGGATTAAATCCCGTGCACAGGTGCAAGAAGAAGCTGAAGCTGAGGCCGAACAGCTTGAAATGCAAAATGCGGCCTTGGTCGGGAATGAGCTTACACAAGCGACTAAAAACCTATCCGACTCAGATGTGGGCGGCGGTCAAAACGCACTTGAAGCAATGTTGGGAGCCTAAGATATGGTTCTTGCCAAGCTAAAAAAGGTTCTATATGATGGCCCCAAATGACCGAAAAATCAGAAATATTGAAAATGCTCATACTCGCGAAGACCAAACTCGACGCGATAACGGGCTCAAGTACCTACTTAAAACACCCGATGGGAGGCGTTTCCTTTGGCTTCACTTACAGGATTGCCGATGCTTCAGTCAGCCTTTCGCCGAAAATGCCCTCACAACCGCTTTTAACTGTGGCGAGAAAAACGCAGGTCAACGTTTACTCGACCATTTAACCGCAATTGACCCTGACGCTTTTTTAGTCATGATGAAGGAGAACCAAGATGCCCAACGAGCCCGATCCGCAGAACTTGACGCCGCCCGCAAATCCGGGGGCCAATCCTGATCCTGCGCCTACACCGCCACCCGATCCGAGTTCCCTACTCGATACCCCGCCAGCGGGTGACCCTGCCCCTACGGATACGCCTCCGGGCACTCCAGCGGACCCGGAAGGTGATCCGCCAACTGAGCCAAGTTCACTGCTCGATGATGACGGCGAACCAACACCGTTTGGTGCGGACCCGGTTACTGCGGAACAGGCCACTGCAATGGAATTGCCTGACGGAGTAGAATTGAATGCAGAACAACTTCAGCCCTTTCTCGATTTGGTCAACAACGCGAACTCGCGAGCCGATATCGTGCAGGGCAGTTTGAACATGATCGCAGAGCAACAGAATGTGGCTGAAACAGCCATTTCTGAAGAATGGTCTGCGACCCAGAATGCTTGGCGCGATGAGGTCAAAGCTGACCCAACGCACGGAGGAGAACACTTCGAAAAAAGCCTAGCTACCGCGCGGACCGTGATTGAGACACACGCGGAAGATGCCAAATCCCTGAAAGAACTTTTTACCCTGACAGGTATGGGAAACAATATCCATATGGTACGCTTCCTCAACGCAATCGCAGCCGCAACCCCCGGTGAAGCGCCTCCTGTATCAGGAAATCCCGCCCCGGTCCCAGCAAGTCGCGCAGAAAAACTGTTCGGCACTTAACTTAAGGAGAAGAACCAATGGCAACACTAACTGCCACAAACCCGAATCTCCTCGACCTTGCTCAAGCGACCGACCCAGACGGGAAAATCGCTACTGTCGTGGAGATGCTCAACGAAACCAACGAGGTCCTAGCGGATATGAGTTGGATCGAGGGCAACCTGCCTACCGGTCATCGAACCGTAATTCGGTCCGGTTTGCCTACCGCAACCTGGCGTAAGCTTTACGGCGGCGTCCAGCCAGACAAATCCCAACGCTCGCAAGTTACCGACTCGTGCGGTATGCTTGAGGCCTATAACGAAGTGGACAAAGCGCTGGCCGATTTGAACGGCAACACCAATGAGTTCCGGCTTTCGGAAGCTCAGGCGACTATTGAAAGCATGAGCCAAGCTCTTTCAGACACCCTGTTCTATGGCGACGTGTCAGCGAACCCGGAACGTTTCGAAGGTTTGTCTTCACGTTATGCAGCAACCACAGCCGACAATGGTGAAAATATCATTCTTGGTGGTGGTTCTGGTGCAGACAACGCCTCAATTTGGCTCATTGTTTGGGGACCGAATACTTGTCACGGCATCATTCCAAAAGGCTCCAAAGCCGGGATGCAAGTCAATGACAAGGGCCAGGTTACAATCGAAGACGCGGATGGTTCCAACGGTCGTATGGAGGCATATCGCATGCACTTCCGTATGGACGCTGGTCTGACGCTTCGCGATTGGCGCTACGTTGTGCGTATTCCAAACATCGATCGTTCAGCCCTCACGGCTGACGCAAGCTCCGGCGCGAATTTGCCGGAACTTATGTTCGAAGCACTCGAACGGCCGCCTAACCTCGGTATGGGCCGACCTGTGTTTTACATGGACCGCTCAGTTCGCACGAAGTTCCGTCAGCAACTCGCTAACGAAACTAAACAATCCACCCTGGACTATCAGAATGTTGGTGGCCATCGCGCAGTGATGTGGAACGAAGTTCCTATTCGCCGTTGTGACTCGCTCGCACCTGATGAAGCCCTCGTATCATAAGGAAACACAGTTATGATCATGGACGAAAACCTGGAATTCTGTGACGCTCTTGCTGTCGCGGCCGCAGCAGGAACCGCTCTTGTCGGTGACGTTATCGACCTCGACACCATTGGGCGGCGTATGCTTTCCAATAACAATCTTCACCTCGTTATTCAGGTGACAACCGCGTTCGCTTCGGCTGGCGCGTCAACGACCCAATTCGTGCTGGCTTCGGATGCAGCTGCGGCGATTGCTGCAGATGGCACTGAGACCCGCCATTGGCTATCACACGATTACCTTAAGGCCGAATTGGCTGCGGGCGCGATCATTGTGATCCCACTTCCAGCTGGCATTCCAAGCTATGAACGCTATCTGGGGATTGAAGTCATCACGGGTGTTGCGACAAACACTGCAGGCTCGATCAACGCATTCTTGACTATGAACGCGGCTGATTGGGTGGCAATGCCTGATGCCACAAACTAAGCTGGTAACAGCGAGACTGACCCGGCGTTTTTATGACGCCGGGAAAGTACTCCATCCTGTCGGCACGATATTGACTCTGCCGGAGAATGAAATGCCCAAATCCGCGCGTGTTCTCGATAAGGCCGCTTTGACAGCTATCAAGGCTGACGAAAAAGCAGCCAAGCGAGCTGAAAAAGCCGCAAAAGAACCTTCCTTCCTGAAGGAACTAACCGATGCGGAGGCGCCGGAAACTGATGCAACTGACGTGAAGCCCGACACGGCGCTAAGTGAGTTGGCGAAGAAGGAGTCTAAATAATGGTAGTGGCGGTCGTTGACGTTTACAACATGGCTATCTCAGCCGCGCGCGGAAAAGGCCGCCTTGCTACCATAAATGATGGGGGCCGGGAAGCTGAAGAATGTACAATTTGGTACGATCTAGTGCGACGGCAAGTACAAAGTGCGGCTCATTGGGATTGTTGCCGTAGAGCCGAACGGTTATTTGAACGAGGTGCACGCGATTTCACGCTTCAGTGGGAAGATAGCGGCGACGACCCGATGCCTCAATATACTTATGCTTATGATATGCCTACAGGTTATCTCCACGCTTGGAATATGGCTGACTATAGTCAGTTTGACTTCCATTACAATTCGTCTCGAGCTAAACTATTTCTAGATAGCAATTGGAAAGACGCGGTTTTAATTTACGCCTTTGATAACATAGACCCTGACCAGTGGTCAACCGGTATGCTTAACGCGACTGTCCACGCTTTGGCCGCCCATATTAGTGGGCCGCTATCTGGACAAGGTAACCTTGAACAACTAAATTTCCAAAAAGCCAACACAATTTTGCTTAACGCCCAAGCAGAGAACGCAAATAATGCCCGCTTTTTAACTGAAAGTATTCCACCGGCCCTTGTGGCTCGAGGTTACTCAGAAGGACAAGCCGCCACTCGCTATTACTACCCTTATGGAAAAACATTTGAGGCAGCAGCTGTAAATGTCTAAATTACCTATCGTCAAATATGGGTTCACCGCAGGGGTTCTATCCGAGCGGTTGCTTTTCCGTGAAGACCTTGCCAGTTATGATCTCGGTCTGAAAACCGGGCGAAATTGGTTTGTGGATTATCTCGGTGGCGCATCTACACGCGCCGGAACTGAGTTTGTTGACTATATCCAAGACGACGACGAGCCCGCTCGTTTTGTTGCTTTTGAATTCAATTCAAACATCGCCAACACCTACGGGATGCTTTTCTCGAAAACCAAAATCCGTTTCATTCAGGATGGCGCCTATGTGCTGGAAAGCACGGTGGCGATTTCATCTACCTCATCTACCACAGTAACCACAACCGGCGCTCATGGTTTTTCGGTCGGGGATTGGATTAAACTAGAAGGCCGAACCCTAGCAGTCGCCACAGTGCCACTCACAACTACCTTCACTGTGAACACTCCATTCGGGGTAGCCTTCGATCCGTCTACAGACTCCCCGACTGAGTGTTTCCGAATTTACACCGTCACTCACGCATACGGCACCGCCGATCTATTTGACCTCGTGTTCAGTCAAACCCACGACACTGTTTATATCACAAATAATGATTATGTGCCTCAAACATTGGTGCGTTCAACCGCAACCAGTTGGACCCTATCGGATACTGATTTCGACGGGGGTTCTGATTTCGCGGACATTACTTCGGTAACTGTTAATGGGGGAACTGGAGCTAACTCAGGTTACACCTACGCAGTCGGAGTTGTAGATAACAATGGGATTGAATCGCCCTTGGATATTGCTTCAATTTGGGTTGAGTTAACCTCCGGTAATATTACTCTATCGGCGGGCTCAGTTGTTGTTTCTTGGGACGTGATCACGAACGCTTCCTATTACCGAATATATCGATCACTGATAAATAACAACGATGCTCATACGCAGATCGGGCTTCAATATGGTTTTATCGGTATTAGCAAAGGTGGTAGCTTTATTGATGAAAACATTATCCCGGATTTCACCGATGGTCCGATTGTAGCTGTTAACCCCTTTGTAGGCGGTTCTATTATCACAATTATGGGAAACCCTGGGGGGTCTGGTAGCGGTTACGATCCTAATACCACTACGATTGTGATAGGTGGCGGTGGCACAGGGGCGGTGGCAAAACCGATCATTCGGAACGGTGCAGTTTATGGTGCTATCATTTTAAACCCCGGAAAAGATTACACCTCACCGACGTTTACGGTTACTGGTGGCGGTGGTACTGGTGGGTCTTTAACCGGCACTGCCGCAGACCTAACCGGCAATTATCCTCGATGTTCGACGCCGGTTGAACAGCGACAAGTTTGGGCTGGAACTGATAATTTCCCTAATACGATTTTTGGTACACGGTTCGGTCAACCTACTTCGTTTCACACAACAGAATTCGCCCTGGACTCAGACCCCTATGTGTTAAGTCTGAACGCAAAACAAAGCACACCCATTCGGTATCTGGAAGAAAATTCTGAGGGGATGTTTGTATTCGCGGAAGGTCATATCAGCCAGGTTCGCGGGACCAACGATGAAGCCATCACTACGGCAAACGCCAAGGGTACTCCGCAGCCGAGTGAAGGTTGTGCTAACCTGCCGCCATTAGTTATCGGGCGCGAGTTCCTTCACGTTAATAATGCCCGGAGTTCGGTTAACACCCTGCGCCCAAGTAACTTGCCAAGCTACTTCCTGATCAATTCGGTTTCGGAATTCTCTAACCATCTGTTCAGCGCTGATAATGGTTTGCTTAGCTGGTGTTGGGCGAGTTCCCCGCATAAGCTGGTTTGGGGTGCCCGCAATGATGGCACCTTCCTGAGTTGCGCTTTTGACGCTTCCCAACAGCCTCCTGTGCGCGCGTGGACTAACCACACTACCCAAGGCTTTGTCGAAGATATGGAGTCGATCAACGAAAACGAAGTTGACCGGGTTTACTGTATTGTTAAGCGCACGATTAACGGCTCAGTTAAACGGTTCATTGAGCGCATGGCTATTCGGGAAGTTTCTACCCCCGATGAAATGTTCAGTGTGGACTCCGGTTTGACCACAACCCTTACCAATCCCGCCGCCGCAATCACGCCCGCCGCATATACCGGCACGGGGATCACCGTAGACGCCGATGCAAGCGTTTTCGTGGTCGGTGACGTGGGAAGCGTCCTCCGGGTGGGTAATGGCCGTGCAACGGTCGCTTCGTATGTAAGCGGTACGGAAATCACGGTTACATTTGATCGGGATATTGAACAGATTATTGACGAACTTACTACGCCACCAGAATACGCTTCGGGCACCTGGTCGTTGAATGCAAAGGTTAGCACAGTTTCGGGATTGGAACATCTTGAAGGCGAGGAAGTACAGCTTCTTGGTGACGGGGTTCCGCTGACCGCCGCAACTGTTGCAAGCGGTTCAGTTTCGCTTAGCACCAACTCCAGCTACGTGGTGGCCGGGCTTAACTTCACCGCACACCTGAAAACACCGCCGCCAAACATGCAGGAAGCTGTGTTGGCCCAACGGGAGAAACGACCTGTCGCTATTCACGCCCGCGTCTATAAGTCGAAAGAAATTCTCGTGGGCCAGGATGCTACTTTCTACGATTTGCAATATCAAGGCCTGACAGCCTACGCAACCCCAACCACATTTCTCGATGGTATTATCGAACGAAGCCTAACTGCCCGGATGGATTATGATGGGGCGGTTGAGTTTAAGAAAACCGGACCGATCCAAGCAACCATCCTCGGTCACATTACAGATTACGAGGTCTCAGATGATTGAGTACCTTGATTTACCGCCTGATGCCTTGTCCGAACGGAAGATTAAAGTCTCGTCCCCTCAAGGCGATCCTTTGTTTGAAATAGGCTTCTCGCGGGAACCGCTGGTTACGGGTGACGTTTACGTCACTTTGACACCGCTCGACGGGCTTGTATCAGTAAGCACCTCCCTGCTGAAAAAGATGCAAACTGATCTTGCAGAGATAACCAGCGGTTACAATCTTTACTGCCAAACTATGATCGGGGACCCGAAAGCAGCCCGATTTGCAAAGTTTTTTGGTTTTACTGAAGTGGGTAAAAGCCACGATCGGATACATTTTCGGAAGGATGTAGCATGACTACAATGGTTGCTCAATTAGGCACAACGCTATTGACCAAGGTGTTGGGAGTTGGTGCCACTGCCGCCGCCACAGCCGGTCTTAGTACCGGGGTTGCTTTAATCGGTACAGCTGTTAGCGGGGTAGCCGCAGCAAGCGCCAGTCGGTATAATGCTGCGATCTTGGAACGCCAAGCTATTTTGGAACAAGAGAACGCAGATTTGGCTATTCAACGAGGCCGAGTTGCTGCGCAAGATGCTGATCGGGAAGCCGCCGCTGTTATGGGGCAGGTTATTGCTTCGCAAGGTGCGAGTGGATTTCGGGTGAATAGTGGTGGAAGTTTCGCCGCCCGTCGATTGGCTATTCAACGAACTGCCCGAACCAATCGAACCCGGATTGTACAGGATGCGGAAATTCAAGCGAAAAGCGCTAGGGAGCGAGTGAAGACTGCCCGAATGAAAGCATCAGCTGAACGGCGGAAAGCCTCCTTTGGCTTCCTCAGCACGGTGCTTGGTTTTTCGACCGATCTGGTTTCCGGCGCAAATTTGGCGAAAGAAAACACTCTTAAGGGCTTGGGCCGGACTACTGCAGATGTGAGGTTTGGATAATGGCTGACCTACCACTCGTTTCTCAATCGCGCCGTGAGGTGCAAACACAAGCGCCGACCATTGGAGCTGATAGCTTTGGGGCCGGTGTGGGCCTGGCTTTGGGTCAACTTGGCCGGGAGCTGGAAACAACTTCACGGTTGGGAGAACTGAGTCAAGATACACAGCAATCGCTTCGTCATGCCGAAGAAGACCGGATGCGGAAACGGGAGCGGGCACAATCCCGCGTAGCATTACTTCGGCTGCGGAATGATATCAACACCGAGGCGGAACAAATGTACCGGGACTCGCCCCCAGGTGCGGAAAACTTCACCAATGATGTGACTGAAATGGCGTCAGGACGGTTGGATGAATATCTTCGATCTTTGCCTGAGTACCTTCAAACCGAATTTGCAGTGGATATTGAAAATGCCCGGCTGGATGTTAACAAGTATGGCCGAACCCGGCAAATTTCGTCGGAAAATCAACAATTCCTCAATGATACGGACGAAATGTTCCGTCAGTACTCGGATGCAATCCTCGAGGGCCCCGATGCGCAGGGTACTTTCGACGAGGCTGTGGTGGAAATGCAAAAAATCCTCCAAGATAGCATTTTGCCAGGCACCGAAAGCCTGGAACTTGAGAAAACTATCCGAAAAAACCTATCAGCGGCGCTTTATGCCCGGCAAACGCTGGATGAACTGAACGGAATTATCTCCCACGGCGGAATGGTGCCGGGAGCCCTGAATACGAGCGGCAAAATTGTCAAGAGTAATAATGGAGCGCCGGTTGGTGCTGGAATTCCTGCCCCGTTTGCCGGACTTCTTACCGCCCTGTACTCCGGTGAAAGTCGAGGCGGAGAGTACAATGCGCAATACACTCCGCAGGGGAGTCGTCCTCGCTATTTCACCGATTTCAGTAAGCATCCCAATCAGGGTGTGAAGATTACTGAGGGCGAATTTGCGGGGCAGTCAAGCACCGCGGCTGGTGCGGCACAATTTATCATCGGGACTTGGAATGAGGTTGTTGCCGATCTTGAGGGGTCACCTAACCCGATTACCGATTTCTCGCCTGAAAGTCAGGATCGGGGTGCAATTCACCTCGCCCGCAAACGTTACGCAACAGCCACAGATGGGCGCGATCTTCTATACGACCTGACAAATACTACAAATCGCCAAACTTTTGCGAATGTGAAACAGGCACTTTCCGCGACCTGGCCCTCACTTAACGGAATGTTACTGGAAGTTTTTATTAACCATGTACAGGGCGCTTCGGGCAATCCCAGTTCCCTTATGTACGATGAACGGTTCGACGCCCTGTCTAATCAGGAAAAACTTGACATTGCGGCCTCTTCAAATGCACAAGCGCTGGCCAAACAGACCGTGATCCAAGAACAGATGGAAAGCGAACGCACTCGGCAATTCGATGCGGTTCGTGAAGCGCTGGATAACGGTACGCTTTCGGGGCAAACGGCGCTGGACCAAAAGATGGCGGCGGCAGGGTTTGACTACGATCAGCGCCAAAACCTGCAAACTCAATTCAACGAAGTTCACAAAAAAGAGCTCAGCGCCCATACCTATATCACCTCAGTTTCAAACGGTGCGGTTGATACGCAAGACAGTGATTTTCAACAGGGCGCGAATGACTTTTACGCCTCGCCGCAGGTGCAAGAAGTGCTTAACTCAGGGGATCAAGACGCCATCGCGGGCATTATGCGCCCGATCCATAAGACAGGGTTTGTACCAAAAGGACTGATCGACAACCTCTATGCCCGGACCGCAAACGGTTCCCTGTCGGCGCAAGAGAATGGTTGGAACAGCCTAGCAACCTTGTGGGCGGGCAATCGAATTGCTGCGGCGAAGGTGCTGACCAACGAGCAGCAAGCTGACATTTCAATGTACGATAAGCTGAAGTCCTCCGAGCCGTTAGACGAGCTTTTGGCAACCCTGCGTGGAAGTCGGGACCCTGCGGTTGCGGCGGCGCAAGATATGCGAAAAACTGCCTTCAATACCTTTATCAGTGAGGAGCCGGAATTCTTCCTCCCCGAGCAGGTGTTCGATCGGCTTGGTTTCGATCCTGCGTTAGCGGATGTCGGGCAATCCGACGCTATGACTGCGGAATATCTAGCCAGCTACCGCTACGCCATGATTAAATGGGGAAACGCTGATGTGGCGGCAAAATCGGCTATGGAGACGGTGCAAAGTTCTTGGGGCGAACAAACAGTGCTCGGAAGTACCTCACTGAGCAAATTCCCTATCCAACATCACTTCCCACCGCATGATGGGACCTATGATTATGTTGATGAACAGGCTACCCGCGACTTGGGTATTCACCCCGGTACACCTTTCCAACTGGTCCCTGACTCGGTAACGAATGAACAGGTTGGCAATCAGGAAACGCCGACATACGGAGTGCTGGTAGCAAGTTCGCGTGGGTATATGACGCCGTTGCTCTACGAAGACCTCGCCGTGTTTGAGGATATTAAAATTTCACACGAGAAGGGCGATATTTCTTTTGAAGACCTTACTCGGGTTGGGAGTACCCCGGTTCGTTGGAACCCTGAGATTACCGACGAAATGCGAGAAGAGCTGGCGGTTAAGCAACAACTGGCAACCGAGGCGCAACATCTTCGTGAGGATATTTCCGATGCCCGAGCTGCCGCTCCAACTGAGGAAGAACTTGCGATTGCAGAAGCTGATCCGACAACCCCGCCGGGTATACTCGAGGAAATGACTACTGCGCGGGAATTAGCCGATATTGTAATTCCTGATGAGGAAATTCCAAATATGCAGGATGTAATGAGGCGAGTTCGGGAAGACCTTGGCGCAACAGACCCTGTTATCAAACGCGCCAAAAGTGGGTTTAAGGAATTTCTTAATCAGAATTTCAACCTCACACCGATGGCGGCTATTCCCCCAACCATGCGCGGGTTACGGACGCGAACTGAACCAATTTCAGACGAAGAATTGGCTTATTTCGAAAACATCATCACTAACATGCGCAATCCAATTACCCGGATGCTGGTGATTGACGAATTGGCCATAGCCATGCAACGGACGCAGACTTCCGATAGCTCAGTTACGGTAAGCGAATTGCGTTCCCGGTTGGCTAAGGCTTATCGTCAAGCGGTTCGGGATGAGGAACGAATGAACCAAAATCGCCTTACTGACCCCCTGATTAAACGTAAGGGTGAGGTTAGCCGATGACCATATCTTTCGCACCACCTGGCGGCGGTCCCCGAAGCAATCAAGTAGCCTACACTCAACCTCGCCCGGAACCTAAGGCCGGCTCCCTCTTAGGCTCTGCTTTCCGTATGGAAAATGATGTTATCAACCTGCTGGCGAAGATGAACGAAAAGGAATACACGGCTAATCCTGATTTTGATTTTGTGGCGAGGGCTAAGATAAGCCCATTGTTTCAAAACTATTCAGATGAATTCATTGGGGTTGGT
>Ga0255048_10001412_pt1 | contig 16652 bp, 23 predicted proteins | sample JV7_2_2_MG_FD_183619 | JGI IMG/M metagenome (GOLD analysis project Ga0255048, IMG submission 183619) | Seawater microbial communities from Jervis Inlet, British Columbia, Canada - JV7_2_2 | ecosystem: Environmental > Aquatic > Marine > Inlet | place: Canada: British Columbia | collected 2016-10-06
TACAATTTACAACCGAGTAAAAAACATAATCCCCGTCCTGAGTTATTGTGTATGTAATGTCTGGTATGTTTGTAGGCGTGTTACTATTAAAATTATTTGAGTTTGTAGTAGATAGAACCTCTGCTTTGAAGTAGCTGCTTGATGCTGTTGGTAATGTGTGATACCCTTTTGTCCCGCTTCCATCGGTTCCGTAGTATTTATCATTCCCAGCACTATTCGTATCATTTACAAGCTGCAAACTACCACTGTCATCTTCAATACTATTTTTTATTGCTGTTTTGTCTCTTTTTAGGTCTAATGCTGTTTGAGTTGCTGTGCTTACTGGTTTGTTTGCATCGCTGGTATTAGTAGCGTTACCAAGCCCTACATTTGCCTTTGTTGTTCCGTGTGGGTTTGTTCCGTCGTCCAGCGTTAATTGGCTATGGCTTGAGCCTGTTATTGTCGTAAGTGAATTAGCTATTTTTGTACGTTCTGCACTTGTTAAAAATAAATTTAAAGTCCCCTCTGTAATATTATCCGAGTCGTCCGAAACCTTATCAAATACATCAACGCCAACAGTGACAACAAAAGACTCGTTTGCACCTGAGTTAATTTTGCTTATAGTTATTTTGTTGGTAGTTCCTGTAATTTTACTGTCAAGAAAACCCTCAGTCGTATCAGTTACCGATGCTTTTACTTTGTCGTTTTGGTCTGAACCTGAAGTAAATGTAACAACCCCCGCATCATCCTTCTTCTTTTCAATACCGTCCGTGTCTAAAAAGATATTATAATATCCAGTTGGAGGGGTTGCCACCAAGTTTTGATTAATTATTTCTGTTTGTAATACTCCCATTAGTCAATTATTATAATTCCATTATTAATTATCAAACCGTCATTTTTTAATATTCCATTATGAACTCCAAATTCACCTCCCGAATCAATTTCAACGGTTACACTTGCATCAATTGTCATCATCTTATAGCTAAGGTACTGAAAACAATTTTCAACTGTAATATCATCACCCAATTTAAGATGATTTTGTATTCCAATTGATGCTGCACCTGACCCTGATGGTATTGTATAATTTCCTTCACCATCAAGATATGTTGCAGGGTTGTTTGATAGTTTTGGAGCAAAACCATGTTCTGATATTGAAACATTATTTGTTGTAATATCAGAAACAATTAAATTTGCATCACTTGTATCATGTGGATTTGCAAGATCATTCACATGATTTGTCAAAGCTGTTTGCAGTGACAAAATGTCGTTTGTGTTTTCCTCAAGTTGTTTTGAAATCTCATCAACTGATGAATCCCAATTCACACCATTGAACATATAAACACCTTTTGAATAAAAGTTTCCTCCCATTCCTCCAGGCAACCAAAATGTTCCCTGTGAATTTTCAACATATGCAAGATCACCAGTTGCAGCCGTTGGATATTGAGTGACAAGATCAGTGTAATTAATAAAAACACCTAAATGTGTTGATCCTGCACTCCCTAACTTAAAAAAAAAAAAAGTGCTCAACTCGTAAAACAGAGTGGCTTTGTCATTGATTGGAGTTTCCGTTCCATCCTTTCTGACAACTTTTATAACCTCATCAACCTTGAAAACGTGTTGTTGAGAGCTTGATTTGTCTCTCACATGCACAGAATCACCCTCATCCTCCAACACTTGCATATCAGGATAATATGACATACTTGGACCAACTGTCCTTGTTATGACAACATTTCCATTCTGTAATTTGGTGATGATTGTATCTGCTGCCATTTTTAAGGGATTACTATGTTTGAAAATTGATATCCTTTATCAGTTTCATTCATTTTCACCTCAGTTTTATACCCTCCGATATCTTGACCTGTTAATAGCTGCACTCCCTCACAAACACTGACATCAAATGTAACTCTGCCCATTATGACTGATGAGCCGTCCTGAGTGTTCTGAGGTTGCTCAATTGCAATGTCAACAACTGTCACTCTGTTGAGTGATGGTCTTGGAAATGCTAATGTCATATATTGAGGAGATTCCAAAATTGCTCTCACAATTCCCAACAATCTGTGCAATTTTATCGTTGCAAGTTTATCTCCTCCATCAGTTGTAGTTGATTTTGCTTTTGCATATACATCAATATTGTATTTGTATGTTCCTGTTGAATTTTTTGCATCCTCATTTCCATATGATCCTGATGCAAAAGTGACATTCAAACAAGGGATATCAGTTTTGTCAAATGGGACAAATCTCTCAAGAAAAACAGTTGCATCAAGTTCAGGAGTTGCAGGTGCAATCAATGCTTGTGCTGCAATCTCATCTGCTAAGATAAAACCAATCCTATCTCTGACAATTTCAAACTGTTGTTCAGGTATTTTGAGATTCAATAATGCCATTTTTTTCCTGTTTATTCTAAGTCACCCAATATGCAAAGGATAACTCCAATTGTTTCATCGGGAAACATCTCTCTGATAACGTATGTTATTGATGCCCCTGTTGAGTCAATCCATGTTGCTTGATGATTATACAAGGCAACCTCTCCATCTGCATCCCTTACAGGGTAAGATTGATCAGTCAATTGTTTTTCAGAGAAAGATATGTGAGCATTTTTAGTGTTCACAACATTCCCATCATCATCAATTCCAATGTGGTGTTTTGTTGCCAATCCAACAATCTCTGCAACAACCGCTGTTGGAGATGTTAAAGTGATTGCAGTTCCAAAACCGTTCACAGTGTCAGTTGTGATCTGTTGCCAATCTGCTTTGGCTTGATCAACCAAACTCATGACTGATTATTTCTTTTTGTTCTTGTTTCCTTTTGGAGCTTCTTTTTGCTTTTCAACAATCTCCTCCAAAAAACCTCCTGCAACTAATGATTTTGCATCAACAAAATTTTCTGACTTCACAACATCTCCATTTTTATAAATGTTGTTTCCTTTTCCTCCAACCGATAATGCTATTACTTTAAACTTTGCCATCTTTTTATTTTTTAAAAAAAAAGCCTGCCACAATTGACAGGCTTTTTTCAATTTATAAACTAACTAAACAATTATGCTAAAACTTGCACAGTGTACAATTGATCAACTGCAACTGGTATCGCAATACCTGCTGATTTGATTTCAATCACATGTGATGTGTTTCTCTCATCAAGATACTCACCAACAACATATGCTCCTCTTTTTGCACTGATTCCTGCTCCAACATCTGCTTTTTTACCTAACAATTGTGGTACACCTGCAAACCCTAAAACGAATTTTGGATTTTCTGGCATGATCACAACTTTTTTAGTGTTCATGTAAGGGATGTTAGCTGCTGCCTCTGTATCATAATACTCAGGATATGTCCATAATCTGAAAACATATGCACCTGCTGCAACCTCTCCATGAAGTACACCACCAACACTTTCTTTTTGTGGTAATCTGATTGCATCTAAAGATATTCTTCTTATATCTGCTCTCTCTTTTACAACAGTGTTGTTTAAAAATGAGTTCATTGCATCAGATCCAAGAATCACATTGAAGATATTCCCCATTGATTTTCCTTTTGTTCTGATCTCAGTTGCACCATTTTCCAAATCATCATATGGATTTGAAGTTCCTGCACTCCATTGTGCTGCTGCTAATAATGCAACTAATGATGTTGCTTTTCTTTTGAAATCAATATTGTCTCCACTGTTAAGTGTAACAATTCCAGTTTCTAAAACTTGAGATGCTTGCAACTCATAAGATCTCTCAATCTTGTCTTGCAACATTCCTAATTTTTCAACAACTGTGTCCATCCATTGACCGAATGTGATCATGTCAACGGTTCCACTTGTTGTGAAAAGTCTGTCATAAAAATCCAACTCAGTTGCATCAAAATATTCTTTGTAGTAAGGTGGTACAAAAATTTTCTCACTTGATTTTGAGAATTGATTTCTGTTTCCCTCTGTTCCTCTCTCAACATCAACTGCAATTTTTTCAGTTCCTCTTTGAACTTCAATTGAAAGTTGTAATGTTGAAACTTCTTTTGTCGTAAAATACGATCTTAAAAAAGCTTTTGGAGCTGTTCTCTCTTTATAAACTGCAATAAGTGCTTGAGTGAAAACTCCTCTTGCGTCTTGTGTACTAATTTGTGCCATTTTTCTTTTTATTTTTAAGCGTTATCAACGCCAGTTAATTCAAAGGAGTCAACTAGTTTGATTCCCATTGTATCTGCTGCAATTCTGTCTTTGATTGGTCTTGCATCAATGATTGTGTCCATTGTGTCAGCACCATCCAAAACAACTTTTGATTCAACAACATCACCTGCAATGCAAATGTTCACTGTTTTCTCTCCTGTGTCAGCTAAATCAACAACTGATGTTTTCAATATTCCTACAGGGAATTGAGATCCATCAACCGCTGCTGATGCAACTGGAACTAATTTTCCTGATGCAGTCACACGACCCATCAATGTTCCAGGCTCAAAAGTTTTCACACCTCCTGATGCGTTTAATAATGTTCCACCCTCGTATCTGTTTGAAAAAACAAATATTTTTGACACATCATAATCAGTGTGCAGAGTGTTGCTTGTTTTTGATATTTCTGTTGCTTTGCTCATCTCTTAATTATTTTTTTCTTGATTCGTGAAATTCAGCCATGAATGATGCAACTGCTGTTGGCTCATCATCACTGTTTGTCTCTGATTCAGTTTCTTGCTCATCAGCATTGTCAGACTCAATATCTGCAATTGCTTGTGCTGCAAATGATTTTCTACTCAATTCTGCTGTTGCAGTTGCAGACAAATCATGCCCCTCTTTGATTCCTGTTGTAACAGCTTGAAAATCTACATCTCCAAATGCCATCCATGCTCCAACTCGATCTCTCTCTGCTGAAACACCTTTTTGTTCTCCTAATGCAACAACCTCTGCATACAATGCAGGATGATCACTTTTAAGTGCTTTGATATCCATTTTTATATTTGTTTTTGTTTTTACTTGTTTACTTTTTTTGATCTCTTTATCTGATATTGCTGCAATTTGTTGTGACAACTGATCAAATGCACTTGCATCCAACTCATTAATTGTGTCAATCAATCCAATTTGCTTTGCTTGTAATGCATTCAAGTTGATATCAATCACCTCCTCAGAGTTGAAAAAATCATCAATCAAAACTCCTGAGATATTCTCAAGTTCTGCAATATTCAATTTTGCCTCAAACGCTCTTTTTATATTTGCATTTATTGCTTTAAGTTCTTTCGATTGGTCAAGTGTTGGGTTCATTGCTGATGCTCTGTGCAATGTAAATGTTGAAACATTTAATGCCTCCACGTTTTTATGAAACAATAGAAAGATTGCAGCCATTGAGGATGCATTCCCATCAACTTTTACAGTGATGTTCCCTTTATGCTCTTGAGATTTTGCAACCATACCCCAACCTGCAAAGACAGATCCTCCAGGAGAATTGACTCTCACTGTGACATCCTCCCCATCTGAATCATTCAATTGAGAGATAAAATTCTCTGCAACGAAATCAAAAATTGGACTATATATTAAAATCTCTTTTGCCATACTACTCACAAATATAAAAAATATTAGTATAAATCATCTCTTTAAAGATATTTTTTTTGCAATCCCCAAAATGATGTTCTTATTCAATAGATCATAACCTCCTGAATACAAAAACCCATTCTTTGCAAGTAGATCAATTTTTGGTGCAAACATAAAACTGTTTTGATCCCCTCCAATCAATGCTCCAATGAAAAACTGAGTTTTTAATCTCTCAACAACAACTGAATCTTTGATTTGAGTCGTTTCTTTGATCTCAAATTGTTTCACCTTATATGACAAGTTGATAACAGGTTGTGATTTTGATAATGCTGTGATTTTTGCATCCAAGATTGAATCATTGATGTTGAAAATAAATGTGTCAAGTGATGCAATATATTCAGGAGTCAAATAAACTGTGTCAGTGTTTGACGGCTGCACATGCCAATGATGTTTTGCAACCTCTTTGATCACAGTATCATGAGTGATCGTTGTGTCAGTGTATCTCTCAACAACTGTATCTGTGACAACATTTGGATCTTTGCACATACTTAAAAAAAGAATGTAACCAAACAATCCAAAGATAATGATGTGCTCCAATTTAAGATTCATACTTCACATAGTATGTTTGATTGTTGCTGTTCTTTTTAGCAACCAAAATCTCCATTCTGTTTTTTGCAGCACTTACATATGAGACATGCACCCAATCAGGATTATTATCATCGCCAAATTCCCAAATGAGTTGATCAAAACTCATCATGTCCTTTATATAATGAAACATTTGAGCATTTGTTGCATATCCAAATGTGTCATCAATATCAAACGCAGCACCATTGTTTGCACAATGCTGTGAGCTTTTCGCTCCTCCAATTGCCTTATTCAATGCCTCTGATCTGAAGCCACTGTTTATTTTTACAGCCCCACCAACCCAAATCCTCAAAGGATCAAACAATGAGACAGCAAGTGTTGCAATGTTGTTCAATTGCTTTTCATTTGGAACATTATCAATGCCCTTTCTGATTGCTGTATTGCTTTTCGTAACCTCAGACAACCAAACAAAATTGCTAATTTTCATAATTCAAAACAGTTTGTGGATATAAATATTTGATTTCTTTTATGATCTTGTTTCTTTTATCTTTTGACACTTTCTCTGCTTGATACATCCTCCCTAATTCAATATGAACCTCATCCTCATCAACATCCATTTTGTCACTCAAAAGTTTTCTCAACTTTACTTTTTGAGAGTTTTCTTTTTTGTGTTTTATATCATATGCCTCAAAATGATTCTCAACATAATCCTCCAAAAATGGCTCACCAAAAAACCATACACTCACAAGTGTTGCAACAATTGCTGTCATCACTTTTGAAAACTTGACAAACTCACTTTTCAACTCCATCATTGTTTTTTGAAAAATTATCTCTCATTTTATTAAACAAAAACTTTGCAAACAATCCTGCCATTGCACCGAAAAAACCCGTCATGACAGCAATGATTGATTTCATTGCCATTTGCTCCAACAAATGATTTGATACAAGTGCAGACGTTGCAAATCCTAAAACTCCTGATATTGCAAATTCAATTTTATTCGTCATTTTCTTCGGTGTTTGGTACTTCGTTTGTTTCAATTTCAGATGTGATCCCTGCTTGTTTTGACTCCTCAAGTTCTTTTCCATATTGAATTCGGTTTGATTCATAATCACCACCATTCAAAGCCTCCGTTGCTGCCTCTGCTGTTGTCAATGGAAGATCAACTCCACTTTTGCCCAACTTCAATCTCTCTGCTGCAACCTCTTTGACAGGATCAATGTGTGGAACGTTTGCTCCTGTGAATCTAGCATGTTCATATGCAGAAATCCCCATTCCATTGTTCGTTGTCAATAAATTTATATATCCTGGTGCTTGTATTTTATTTTTCAAAACCTCTAATTCCAACCAAAAAGAATAAATCTTTTTGTAGAATTGATCACTGAATTTTTTCCTCTCAACATTCAATGTGTGCTCCCAATCTTTAAGAGCTGCTCTTGATGCACTAAAGCTCCCATTATAAAGAGACAAAGCAACATCAGGAGGTATTCCCATTGCTGAACAAATTCCCTGCACCATAGGTGTGTAAAATTCGTTAAAATGAATGTCAGATTTTGTGTCAGTGCTCACAATCTTTGAATCAACAGGTAAATTGTAAACCTGCTTATTCATTGACACTGCAATGTTGTCTGCTAATTGTTGCCCGTTTATGTCGGTTGCAATCTCTTGTTGTGCATCAACATTGAATGCTTTTGCCATATTACTTTGCATCGGATTCTCACCCGTTGATGCTTGACCATGCTCAATGAAATAAGGAATTTTTGCTCTCTCCTCTGCACTCCCAACTGTTGCCTCCTTATATCTGTCAAGTTTTTGAAGTGTCTCCAATGTTGTTGCAATCAATGGGATGCCTCTGTTGTCATCCAATCTGTACTTTAAACCATACACCATGAATGCCATCTCTCTCCCCATCTTCGCTCCCTTTGCTCTGATAGTTTTGAAAGTTCCATCAGCTTGTTGCACCCAATATTTCACATGCTCACCTCTTTTATTTGTCTCAATACCGTTTTTCAACTCATGAGATTTTGGAATCTTAACATTGAATAAAGGGTTTTTGATATGTCCTCCATCAATCAATTCAATTTTCAAATTACCTTTCACAACTCTTTGAACAACCAAAACATCTCCTCCAACAAGTGCATTCAAATATGTTGTGTTTGCAATTGTGTTCAAATTATTTAAGTCACTAAAATCTGTTGATTTTTGCTCACTAAACAACTTGAAACGATCCTCAACAGATTTTGAAAAATTATCTTTGTCAATTTTCACTCCCTCAGATTGCAACACACTCACAACAGGCTCAGATTGCAATTTCAATCCTCCTCCGATCACCCACAACACAAATTTTTTGATTGCAGTTTGTGTGATTTCGTTGTCCAAATAACTTTGCCAACTCCTCAACCTCAAACTCCTATAATCTAAATTATATTTGAGAGGTGCTCCCAATTCACCTGAGTTTTTCTCTCCATCATATGAAATATTGAATAATGGTCTGTAAGAACTACTTGCAGAGGGAGTGAATTTTTCCTCCTGCACTGTATCAATTATGTTCTCAGATGTTGGACTGAAAAACCCAAAAAAACTATCTTTAAATCCCATTTTTATCTCCTTAATGAACGTGAATCAACCATCCTCACAACATAACCATTCAGCCTGTTGACATATATCTGCCTCATTTTCTCAAAAGCATGGATGGACTTGAAAATCTCATCTGTCCCTTTATACGTTGTTTTTATTTTGCTCTGACCATCATCCAACCAATATTCCTCAATATTATCATTTGCTGCACTTGAGAGAGCTGTGTCCTCAAGTGCTGCAATGATCAAATCAATCTTTGCAATCTTATCGCATAAATCTGATGAGCTTTGAATGTATATGGCTGCACTCTCATATTCTACCATATAACAAATGTACAAAAAAAATGATATTACTTTATGCCACCAGTAAACAAAAATCTCAATCTATTGGATAAAGTGCCTTTTGGCATTGGAACAAAGCCCTGATATTGATTTTTGATTTGCTGAGAAAGATCTGCTCTTTGTCTCAATTTAAAATTTGATAAAAGCTCTGTAATTTCATCAGTCAATTTTTGTTGCCATTTTTCAGTCTTAAACGGGTTCAAAACTTTTCCTTTGAAAACATCTAAAATTTCAACACTCTCTCTTTTTGTTTGTTCGTTAACTTGCATTTGATTTGGTATTTGATTTATATAAAATTGATTAATTATTCACTTTGAAATTCTGCACATGCAATCTCCAATGCCTCAGGATATGAATGTGTACTCCACAACTCAATTGCCCTGTCTGCAATTCTGCATCTGTCCATCATTGCTTTCTGATGAATCTCAGACGCTTTAATGATCTGAGTATCATATTGCTCAACTTGCATTGGTGCAGCCACTACATAAAGACATTTTTTTAATCCTGCTGACTTCATTTCTGCTTGAAATTGCCAAAAATCACCATGTTTTTCATGCACCTCATGATACATCCTACTGAAATGACCATCCCAACTCACACAACATTTCATCTCCATTGTCATCCTTTCATCCTTATATGTGCAAATACCATCACCTGATGCACCTCCATTTTTATAATCTCCAAAATGCTCAAAACCCAACTCCTCAAAATCTTTAATCACACCATCATTGATCAACTGTTGAATCAATAATGGCTCACTATCTGTTCCATGTTGCATCGCTTTTGATGATGCACTCATGCTCCTCAAACCTGTCAATCTTTCTTTTCCTACATTATAAATGTACTTTTCAGCAGTTGCACCAAAATCAACAGTTTTCTCAATCCTGCCCCATTGCATTTTTGATGTGCTCCTGCCACAATTCATCAAATCCTTAATCTTTGATCCTGTGAACCTGCCTTTTCGTTTCTCCAACCATTCCTCAGTTCGTTGCAAGTCATTTGAGTCAGTTGGATCAAATGATCCAACCATCTCAAAATCACTCCGTATTTCTTCAAACTTATTCACTTTTTTCCTCTTTTTTATACTTGACACTGAATCCAAAATCATTACTCACTGATCTTGCAACGTTTCTCCCAAACAAATTGCCCAATGTCTCAAGTGCGTTCCCTATTGCCTCACTACGAACAGCAGGGAGACAGTATTCAAGTGCATTTGCTTTTTTACCCTTTGGAAATTGATCAACCTTTGATCCTGAGTCACACTGAACAGGCTTTGATGCTGATCCTGTGAACAAAATATGATCACCTCCAGGATAGTCAGGCAAAGCAGTGATTTTAACAGTGCAAACAATCTCATTGAGCACATTCATATACTTTTCCTCACACACTTCCCAATTTCTGAAAATACGGTCTGCCAATGCTTGTTTGACCTCAATTGGCTCATATGCTGCTGATTTACCACCTCCCAATCCTCTCTCTTTTAACCAAGTTGCAGAGGGATTTGCAGTTAATGCCAATTTATATTCCTCAATGTCTTTGTACCTGTAATATTCTATTTGTTCGTTCATTTTATTTTTATTAAAGCGTATTAATATCTTTTATCTCTCCATTTTTATAAAACAATCTACCATCAGGGACTGTCCAACCAAAATCATTAGCTAATCTCTGAGCGTAACTCTCAACACTATTAAAACCATCTTTATATGATTTTGATAATTTAGTTAAATCTATAAAATCAGATTCATCAGCCTCACTCCACCTGTCCCCACAACAATCACAATCTTGTCCAGTTTCACAACCGTTAAAATAAACACCCAATCCCATCGCAATATCATTAGCTGTTTTTGCATTTTCAGCTTCAATGAAAAGCCTGTGACATAAATTTTTATCCACCTCAAAATCTCCTCCAGAATTGTTTTGTGAAAACGCGTAAAATCTTTTTATTTCGCTCATCTTTTTTTTGTTTTTATTAATTAAAAAATACCTCACCCCCCTCAATCAATATCTCTCCATCTGTCAATCCATCTTTTGTGAAATCTCCTGTGATATTCACAATCACTGTCATGTCAAGATCATGTCCCATTTTCTCCAACAACATTTTTGTTTTGTTGTCAATAGGCACATTATCAATCCACAAATATCTCATTGCTTTCGGCAACTTGTTGAGCAGATAATTTTGCAACAACAAACAAATCATTGGTTTTTGTGTCCCTGAATAGCTTGAAAGTTTACGCTGTGTTTTTCCTTCGTTGTTGAAATAACCAGGATCAAAAGTTCCATCATATGTCAAGTAAATATCCAACTTTCCTGATTCCTCTTTGTCAACTGCAATCTGTAACCCCTCAACACCCGTATCAACTGATGACAACATTGATGCATATTCATCTCTTAACTCCATCACAAGATCATTTGCATCTCTCCATGCAGAGAAAGCATCCAACATGTCACAATGTTTGTTGACAGTTTTTGCAGCTCCCAAAACCTCAATCACTTTCTCCAAATCTGCCTCAAGTTTCTTTGTATCTCCTTTTGGAGCTTTCAACATTGCAGAAAACTCAGATTTTACACCCTCATATTTGACAAGGTTTTCCAACACATCATCAGATCCTTTCCATTCACTTGATTTAGTGATCACTTGACCTTTCTCATTAAATTCAACAAGTTTTGCAAGTGGAGCACATGTTGCACCATCGTTTTTGAACCAAGAGTCCAACAAACCAACAACCTCATCTTTCTCCTGATCAATAAAACACTTTTCATCAACTAAAGTTTTCAGATCCGTTTTAATCCCATTCAAAGTATGAACATTTTGAGAGTATTGCTCCTTTCTCTTTTCAAACTCTGACTCCAATTTCTGATTGTCACTCTCAATCACATTATTCTGTGATTTCAACAAATTCACAATTGATCCTGCTCTGTTTTTGATCTCATCCAATTTCTGATCTCCAACCTTGTCAATGTTCTCAATCTCATATGACAATGCATTCTTTTTCTTTTCACCCTCACTCACATCAACTCTCTTTGGATGCGTTTTCTCATCGTCAACATCAATCCCAACACTCTCCAACTGATTTGCAAATCCTCCAATAGTTTTTCTTTCAAACTCCTTTTGTGATCTGTCATTCTCTGCCAATTCAATCCTCCCTAAAACACTCTCTTTGTATTGATCAGATTTTTTATCAAAAACAACACCCAATTTTGCCAACTCACTTTTGTACAACTCCAACAACAACTTTTTCTGCACAACAACATTCTCACTCATCAACTCATCCATTCTCCATGTCAAAGCCGTTTGCAAGTTCTTCAAATATGATGCAGGTGTGCATTTTACACCGTCAATAACTGGATTTTTTACAATCTTTCCATCATCCCCTTTTTGATACAATACAAAGTCCAAACCTCCTTTATCTGTTGACTTGCATCCAATGAAGATCCTCTCTGAGCCATCCAACAACTGAATCTCCTCATCAATTCCTCCATACAACTGTTTATCATCCTTGAGTGTATCACTCCCCAATGTTCCCAACTGCAAACTCTTTTGCAATGTTGTTTTCCCTGCTCCAACAGCTCCTTTGACTGCAATCAGATGATTTTTAGCATCAAACGCCAACTCACAACTCTGCAAAATACCCTGTTGAGAGTTGATTTTTAATCCTATTATTTTAACTTTTTTTTGACTCATATATATTTGGTTTTAAAGGTTTTCTAAATCTACAACAACAATTTTCAATGGTGCAATGATCTTTTTCAACGTGCTCACTCTGATGTCCCTTTTGCCATTCAAAAAGTCACTCAATGTTGCTTTCCTGATCCCATGTTCATCTGCAAATGCTGCCAATGTTGTCTCACTTAATATCTTTTTTTTGATTAATTTTTCCATCATCTAATTTTTCAATGATCTCAATGTACCAATCAACACACTTTTCCATGTGCTGAGGTTTGAATTGATCCTCATCAAAACAAGGGACCGCAATTTCCATCCTCTCTTTTATCGGCTTATCACTAAACACCTCCTTTTCTGCCTCCGCAACCTCAAGATTGTGAAAAACATCCTTGAAATGGAGATCCTTGTGTCCTGCATACGTATAAAAGATTAAATGTCCCAATGACTCCAAAACTCTGTGATGAACAACACACCTGTTCTCATAATTCATGAACTCAATCATTCCACACATTCCTGATGCACTCGGTGCAGCTCTCAATGTAAAAAGCTCTTTCCTGCCTTTGATCCTGTATAATTCATGAAAATTAATGACATCAGAAAGATGTTCATCCACAACTGTTGTGCTTTTGTCGGCTTTTCCTGACCGTTGGACTGCCTTTTCCCCTGTTTTGATGTGAGAATCACTCATGTAATATCATTTTTTTGTGAAGTTACTCAATAAGGTAATAACAAACAAATAAAAAGAATATTAAAATTAAAGTGATTGATTATCAAGTAGTTAGAAAATAGTTTGTTATTTATGTAACTATTTGTCATATACTTGCGTAAACTAAATATACAAACCAATTAAAACAAAGCCAAATGATTATCTCAAACACACACACAAGCGACACAAACGGATCAAACTACTCAGGAGTTGAAATCGTTTCAGGAAAAACAAACTATTCTTTCATGAAAGTTTCAGGAAACAACAATTATGTGATAATAAAAAACAACAACACTCCATGGAAAACTCTTGGAAAACAATTCAACTCATTTGATGATGCTCAAATGAACTACAAAAATCCAAAATTAAAAGCAATGATTTTGATGGCAGACTCAATGTTGTAAAAACATGGGAGGGATCAAACCCTCCCAAAAATCAAATCAACATAATCTTTCCATTTGCCTCCTTTGATCTTTGCCTCATCACATGCCATTTTTACAATGATGTCCCTCAATGCCATGTTGTAAACTCGACAATCCCACAAGTGATTTTGTGATGCACTGTTTTTCTTGATCCATCGAGCACTCACGCCATCTCCATCCTTGTTTTTGTCAATCACCCTATGTTCACCCTCAAAATGAGAAAAGAACGTGTTGAAATTATATTTTTTCTTTGTAGGTATCGGAAAATTCATGAACTCTGATGGTTGCTCATTCTCTTGATTCCATTTTAATTTCATAAACTCTGCCAACTCATCTTTCACCATATTAACCTCAATCAAATACAGATCACTCCTCTCCTTTGCCTGTCTGAATGAGGGAGTATCAATCCCAAATTTTCTGTATTTATCATGATCCTTTCCCTTGACTCCAATCACAAAAGAATTGTTGTTTTCAATAAAATTGTATGCACTTCCCATGTAAGTTTGACCCGTATCAACTCCTGTGATAAAGGCTTGCATCCTCCTCCCCGTATCTGTCTCATATATTCGCTCAATCACCTTTTGAAACTCAACCCAAACACTCCTCTCTGTGTCTTTATGATACGTCCAATGCTCTCTGTCATCTTTGTCCTTTTGTCGCTGTGTCTGATTTGGTATGAACGTACCAATTGAGCCATGATCAATCGAATAATTTGCTCCACTCTCTGTCCATGCAACAACCTCATAATCTAATCGAGCATCATCCATTTTTCCATTCAAATCTGATCCAATAGTGATCAAAACAATCTGACCATTGCCATCCTTGACACTCATTTTCTCAGGGATTGACATCACCTCATAATCCCTGATATTCCTCTGCAATGCATTCGCTTTTGGAGCTTCACCCTTTTCCTCAAATGTCTCTCCCAAAACTAAATTCACAAACGTTTGCATTTTTTTTGCATGTTGTGGCTCATTAATAGGATTTGCATTCAAATACTGTCTCACATAATGCTCCCAATCATACATTCCAGGAGGTGCATAAAGTGAACTAATGTGATAAGAATAATATCCAATCTCACTCGGTTTTGCAGTTGCTTTCCACTCACCATCCAATAACATCTCATATTTGTGTTGATCATTGAAAAACCCAAAACAATCTTGACATGTATAGCCAACACTGCCCTCAACCAAATCACCATTCTCATCCCTCTGATATGTGATCCCTGCTGTTTTTCCATCAACATCAATTGTCCAATGTAATATGATCATACTACCACAACAAGGACAAGGAACATGATACTTTCTTTGATCTCCCAACTCATAAACAGGCTCAATGTTGGATGTCTGCTTGACCTCAGGAGTTGAGATGTAATAAAGTTTTTTCTTATCTGCATAAGCTGCAAACCGCTGTTCAATCATCTCAGTTGTTGATCCTGATTCCTTTGTGCTCTTTTTTGCAGCATCAAAATCATCAATAAATCCAAACCTCACTGATCTCTGCCTCAACAACTTGTGATTCCCTGCACTACCTGCAACAATTGACCCTCCTGGAAATTCCTTTGACTTGTTTGTGTCACCCGTTCTCTGATTCTTTTTCCTCAACACATTCGGTCTGATCATCGGTCTCAATCCACAACTGTCAATCATCTGATCAATCTTTCCACTCATTGCCTCACCTGCCAAATCAGTATGCCCCGTTAAAAACAAAATATTGGAGGGATTCTCTGCAATAATAAATCCAATTGCATTCTCAATCACACCCGTTGAAAATCCAATCTGTGCTCCCTTCATTGTTGCAATAGTATGTGCAGGATGATTTGGTGACAACGTGTCCAAAACCTCTTTCAAATATGGTGTTCTTTTGAATGAAAACTTTCCAGGAAACGGACTCACATCAGTGGTCATCACCCTGTTTTTCTCTGCCCAATCTGATGGGAGCATGTTCGATAATTGGTAATCTGCACTTTGAATCAGATTCTCAATTTGCTCTGTGAAATCTATATCCATATTTTATTTCCTTTCTCCAACACCTCTTTTATCACTGTACTCTCCAACAATGTTTTTGATGCTATCTTTTGAATCCTGTACTCCGTCCCTCACACTCTCATTCACAATGTCAATCAACTCACCTCTGATCTTTGCAACATCTGCTTTTTTCATGGAGGTCATCTTTGCAATCACCATCAAGAAATTGTCACAACCCTGATGCATTGAAATTGTAATGCTTTTAAAATGCTGTGCAAACACATCCAAAACAAGCTGTGTGGGAATCACATCTCCACTCAACTTTGCAATCTTGAGTTTGTTCAGCTCAATCACCTGCTCCTTTGCCTCCAAATCTGCCTCCTTGATCTGCCTGTCTAAATTGTATTTATGTGTTGCCTGTGCATCTGAATCATCCTGCCTTTTCTGTTGCCTTGATGCCTCCTCCTGAGATGCTTTTATCTCTGCTTTGCTCCTCTTGATTGGTTTTGGTTTACTTGCAACAACAACAGGAACAGGAGTTGCAACCTCAACAGGCTTTGGAACTGTGTGCTTATTCATCACACGTTTATTCATAAACTCTGCATTCACTGGATGAGTAGAATCAACCTTTCCATCCTCTCCAACGTGTATTTTTTCACGTTTTTTGTACGTGTAGAAATTACCTTTTGCGATTCCACAAAGTGTATAAAACTCTTTAGCTGTAAATTTTGCCATTTTTCTTTTCCCTGTTCAAAATGTGACCTGTTTTCAAAAACGTCTTGGTCACGTAATAAAACCAAGCATTTTGATAAATCTGTGTACCACAAATATAAAAAAAAATTTAAAATAGGTACACTCAAAGGTCACTAATGAGCAAATATGTGTCAAAAATTAACAAAACGGTGCTTTGCATGTTT
>Ga0255048_10001413_pt1 | contig 16644 bp, 19 predicted proteins | sample JV7_2_2_MG_FD_183619 | JGI IMG/M metagenome (GOLD analysis project Ga0255048, IMG submission 183619) | Seawater microbial communities from Jervis Inlet, British Columbia, Canada - JV7_2_2 | ecosystem: Environmental > Aquatic > Marine > Inlet | place: Canada: British Columbia | collected 2016-10-06
TGGCAAGCTGTTGTCGATTTACCTCGGCATGCTGTTGCTGCTAGGGTCTTTCAGCGCGATCGGGCTTTACCTGTCGAGCCTGACGGAAAATCAGACCATCGCCGCGGTCGGCAGTTTCGGCATTCTGCTGATGCTGTGGATCATCGACTGGTTGAGCGCGTCGGTCGATAGCGGCCAGTCCCTGCTCGCCTACCTGTCGTTGTTGCAGCACCACCAGTCGATGCTCGAGGGTGTGTTCGATAGCGGCGATATCGCCTATTACCTGCTGTTGATCACGGGTTTTCTCGGCCTGACGGTGCGCCAGCTCGACCGTGAGCGCCTGCTATGAAGCTGAACGCGCGTTCGCGACTGCAGATTCGCATTCAGTCAGGCGTCTTCCTGCTGTTGTTCATCGCCTTGCTGGTGGTGCTCGCCTGGCTCAGCAATCGCTACCCGGTCACCATCGACATGAGCGCAAACCAGCGCAACAGCCTGTCGCAGGAAACTTCGCGCCTGCTCGAAAGCGTCGACTACCCGCTGCAGGTTACGCTGTTCATAACGCCGCGAAACGATCGCAAGCAATTGCTCGAGACCCTGTTCGAGCGCTACCGCCAGCTGCAGCCGAACATCCGCTTTGAAAGCCTGAATCCGGACCTGCACCCCGACCTGTTGCGCGCTCACGATATACGTTTCGACGCTGAAGTGCTGCTCGAATACCAGGGCCGCAGCGAAAAAATTTCGCAGGTCAGCGAGGCTAACGTCAGCAACGCGGTCCAGCGCCTGCTGCGCCAGGGCGAGCGCTGGCTGGTGTTTCTGCAGGGCCACGGCGAACGCAACCCTTACGGCGAAGCCAATCACGATTACAGCCTGTTCGCGACCCAGCTGGCGGGCAAGGGTTATTCGGTCGAAAGCCTGAACCTGACCCAGACCGGCGCCATAGCCGACAATACCGACATCCTCGTCCTCGCCAGCCCGCAGGTGGCGCTGCTGCCCGGTGAAATCAAAATTCTGCGGGACTACATCGAAGGCGGCGGAAACTTCCTCTGGTTTGCCGACCCGGAACAGGTGATGGACGGGCTGGAATTGCTCGGGGAAAGCCTCGCGGTCGGCTTCGTCCCGGGCATCATCGTCGATCCGAACGGACAGTTGCTGGGGCTGGATCGCGTCGATTTTGCCGTGATTGGCGAGTACCCGCGCCATCCCGTGACGCGCAATCTGAACAGCCTGTCACTGTTCCCGCAGGCGCAGGGTCTTGAATTCTACGGTGACGATCGCTGGCAACGGCAGAACATCCTGCAATCCGATGCGCGCAGCTGGAGTGAAACCGGTGAGTTGCAGGGTGAGATCTTCAAGGGTGATGACGACGACGAGATTTCCGGTCCGTTGACGATCGGCATGAGCCTCGCGCGCCAGCACGAGCGTGACGGCCAACAATTCGAACAGCGCGTGGTCATCATCGGAGACGCCGACTTCCTCTCGAATCGCTATCTCGGCAACGGCAGCAACCTCGAAATCGGCGTCAACCTCGTCAACTGGCTGAGCCATGACGATCGCCTGATCTCCATCAGTCCACGGCCGGCGCCCGATACCCGGCTCGAACTGTCGACACAACATCAGCTTGCCATCGCGATATTCTTCCTGCTCGCGTTGCCGCTCGGATTGCTTGTCAGTGGTTTGCGCATCTGGCTAAAACGGCGTAAGCGCTAGTGTTATCGAAACGCTGGATTGTCAACTACGTACTCCTGGTACTGATTGCGGCGTTGATCTATGCCGGTCTCAAAGTCGACGAAGAACCCGGCAACGAAGCGTCAGCAGGTATAAGCAAATTCTCGGCAGAGGACATCGACGCGCTCGAAATTGAAAACGGCGACAGCCTGATCCGGCTAATACGACGCGACGGCGCCTGGATGATCGAATCGCCGATTAACTGGCCTGCGCACGGCGCCAGTATCGAACGCCTGCTGGGTATCGTCGACATGGAGGCGAGCGCGCTCGGCGATGCCACCGACGTCGACCTGGCGCCGCTCGGCCTGCACGAACCCGTGGCCGCTTTACGCTTCAATGACAGCCAATTACTGTTTGGCACGAACAACAATATCGGCGCGCGCCGCTATGCCATGATCGAGTCGAAGGTTTACCTGTTGCCCGATGCTCACCTGCCTTTTGTTTCCCAGGGGCTCGCCGGCGTCGTCGATCGCTATCTGCTGCCGCAACGCTTTGTCCCACAATCATTGCAACTGCCGGATTTCGATATTCGGCGCGGCGACGACAACGGCTGGCATTCGACGCAGGCGCGACATTTCACATCAGCACAACTCGGGCAGCTGATCGCTAACTGGCAGGGCCTGAAAGCGTCGCGAATCACGCGCTTCACCCCCGGTGCCGCGCCCATTCAAGTCATCGGGTTGCAGTTAACAGACGGTCGAAAGCTGGAGTTTCTGCTCATGTCAGCCGATCCCGAAATCGTCATCGCGAACCCGCAAATCGGCCTGCAATATCATTTCCGGTCAGACTACTACCATCAATTGATCTCCCCGGATGGTGATGAAATTTCTGGTTAGCCTGGTTTTGTTGATGCTCGCTGGTATCGCAAACGCACAGAATCCCTTGCCAAAGCTCGAACTCGGGGTTGGCTTGCTGGCGCTCGATGCAGCCGACTTTCCCGGGTCCGCGAACCGGTCGAGCTACCTGATACCGATACCTTACGCCCGCTATCGAGGTAAGCGCCTGCGTATCGATGGTGGCGCACAGGGCGTACTGCTCGAATCCAGTAACCTGTTGATCACCCTCAGTGGAGATCTTTCGCTACCGACCGACGAGAATACTCCCGAACGCGAGGGCATGGAGGATCTGAAGGCAACCTTTGAAATTGGCCCTTCGCTCAACTATCGTTTCTACCCGATGCAGGAAAGCGCCTGGTGGCTCGACCTGCCGTTGCGCTTCGCCTATACCCTGGATCGTGACCTGGACCACATTGGCCAGGTATTTCAACCACGCCTGTCCTGGCGTAAACCGGAGAAGCGGGTTGGTGACTGGAGACTACGCTTCAATACCGGGCCACTCTTCGCCTCCGCGAATTATAACGATTATTTTTATTCGGTCGACAGTGACGATGCGACCGAATCCCGACCCGAGTACGAAGCAGAGTCCGGCTATAGTGGCTGGCGCAGTGAATTCAGCTCCAGTAAACGCATTGGCAACTACCGGCTGGGCGCCTTTCTACGCTACAACAACCTAAACAACTCGGTAATAGAGGACAGCCCACTGGTATCGAAAAAAGATGCCTGGGGCGCCGGTATCGCGCTGGTCTGGGTATTCCACGAGAGTTAGCCTGAACCATGCCAGAACTCCCCGAAGTCGAAACCACCTGCCGCGGCATCGCACCACATATCTGTGAGCAGAAAATTAGCAAGGTCATCCTGCGCGACACGCGCTTGCGCTGGCCCGTGAGCCCCGAGGTCGCGCTACTCGCGGGACGTCGTGTAGAGTCGGTCTCGCGACGCGGAAAATACCTGTTGATGCATCTCGACCAGGGCAACCTGATATGGCACCTCGGCATGTCCGGTAGCATGCGCGTAGTATCGACCGGAACCCCTGGCGCCAGTCATGAACATGTTGAATTTCAGTTTGGCAATGGACAGGCGCTCAAGTTTCGCGACCCACGCCGTTTCGGTGCCCTGCTCTACTGTGAGCGGGACCCGTTGCAGCATCGCCTGCTCGGGTCGCTCGGACCCGAGCCTCTCGGCGACGATTTTGATGCCGACTACCTCTATCGCAGTTGCCGCAAGCGCGGCGCGGCAATCAAGACGCTGTTGATGAACAGCCACATCGTAGTCGGGGTTGGCAACATCTACGCCAGCGAAGCCCTGTTCCTCGCCGGCATCCAACCGACGCGCGCGGCGGGACGCATCAGCAGGCAGCGCATCGCCAGACTGGTCGATGCGGTCCGCGACACGCTGGCTGCCGCCATCGCCCAGGGCGGCACGACCCTGCAGGATTTTACCCAGGTCGATGGCAAGCCCGGCTATTTCGGGCAGGAATTGCAGGTCTACGGCAAAAAGGGCAACTGCCGGGTCTGCGGCAAAGCCATCAAGCACCTGGTACAGGGGCAGCGTTCGACCTATTACTGCCCCAACTGCCAGACTTGAGCGGTCGTCCCGAGCCTCATGATGAAGGTTCTCGCGGAGGCGCGGAGATGCGGAGAAGGCTGGTGTATCTCGATTCGAATTTGGATTAATATCTGCCAGTCACATTTAGCCGGGAATAACGCCATGCCTGTAAAATCGCTGCATCGTCTTGTTTGCCTCGCCCTGGCGGTGTTCGCCATCGCCGCGCAGGCGGTGCCCGCAGAAGGCACCAGAATCATGATATCGGCGCCCTCGGACTACGCCGTCGATGCCGGTAAAGCCGCTTCCGTAAATGGCGGCAACCTGATCGATGTCGCGGTCGCCGTCGGCCTGACGCTGGCCGTCACCAATCCGTCCAACGCGTCGCTCGGCGGCGGCGGTTTTGCACTGGTGAGTATGGGTCAGGGCGTCGAGGTGCTCGATTTCAGGGAAGCGGCGCCTGCTGCTACCTCGCCGGAATTTTATCTCGATCTTGAAAAAGGCGCGTCCTGGAACGGCGGCACCGCCGTCGGCGTCCCCGGCGTCGCCGCGGGGCTGTGGGCGCTGCATCAAAGGTACGGGAAACTGGAATGGTCGACCCTGTTCGACACGGCGATGAGCCTGGCGCTGGACGGTATAGAGTTTTCGGGAACCGAATCGCGCTATTCGGAAACCCAGAAAGATCGCTTGAACCCCGCTGGTTTGAAGCATTTCTTCAAGACACCAGAGCAACATTACCGTCCCGGTGAAACCCTGAAACAGCCGGCGCTCGCGCAAGCCCTGCAATTGTTTCGCGACCAGGGTGCGGCAGGATTCTACAAGGGCGAGGTCGCGCGCGACATCGCCGCGACGGTGCAGGCCAATGGCGGTGTTATCACCGCCGAGGACCTGACCGCTTACCGGGTGCGCTGGCTACAGCCATTGCAGACTGAATTCAACGGCCACAAGCTCTACATGATGCCGCCGCCCAGCAGCGGCGGCGCCGTCATCAAGGCCGCATTCGAATTGTTTGAGCGGGTCGATATACAACAGCAGGCGCCGCTAAGCGTGGATGAACTTCACCTGATGGCGGAGGTGCTGAATCGCGCCTTTCGCGGCCGCGCCCTGCTCGGCGATCCCGATTATCACGACAACCCGTTCGATACCATTCTTGCGGATGCCTACCTCGATGAAATGGCGCAATCGATCGATACAACGCGCGCCGTACAACTGCAACCCCTGGTGGACAAGGCGCTCGACGATTCCAGTGAAACCACCCAGTATTCGATTCTGGATGCCGAGGGTAACGCCATCAGCCTGACCGTCACCCTGAACGGCAGTTACGGTTCCGGGGTAGTTTCGGAAAAATTCGGAATTTCACTCAACAACGAAATGGACGATTTCACGACCCGGCCCGGTGAACCCAACATGTTCGGCCTGGTGCAGGGTTTCGGCAACCGCGTGCAGCCCGGCAAGCGGCCGCTCAGCTCGATGAGCCCGACCCTGGTCGAAAAGGATGGACGTATCGTCATGACCCTGGGCGCGGCTGGCGGCCCCAGAATAATCAGCAGCGTGATTCAAACCATTTACCGCGTGCTGGTCACCGGTCTCGACATCGATCGCGCCGTCCAGTTCCCCCGGGTGCACCACCAGTTTTTACCGAACAAGCTTTACATGGACGAGTACAAGTTTTCGCCGGAAGTCGTGGCCGGGCTGCAGCAACGCGGTCACGAGACCGTAGCGCAAAGGCCATCCTATCTCGGCCGAATCAAGGCCGTGCGCCTGAACGACAAGAACTATCTCGAAGCGAGTTTCGATAACCGCAGCGAGGGTGCTGTCGGCGGTTACTGATTTTTTCAGGGGAGGTTCTTGCAGAGAAATGTTTTTTTAAGCGGTAGCTACTATTTGCGGATTACTCGTTGCCGGTCAACTTTTTATACTTCACCAGTAGCTCATCCTGGGTCTCCGGGTATTCCGGGTTGAACGGAATACAGTCGACCGGACAGACTTCGACGCATTGCGAGGTTTCGAAGTGGCCGACACACTCGGTACACAGCAGCGGGTCGATTTCGTAAAACTCCTCGCCCGGGTAAATCGCATCGTTCGGGCACTCCGGCTCGCACACGTCGCAGTTGATGCATTCATCGGTGATCATCAGGGCCACGGTTCAATACTCCAGCGCTGCGCTCACTTGCTTGCTTTCAGCTTTGCGGTCAGGCGCCGCAGAGTTTCCGGGTGCAAAAACTCGGAGACATCGCCGTCGAGGCGCGCGATTTCGCGCACCAGGCTCGAGGATACGAACGCGTAACGTTGCGCCGCGGTCAGAAAGACGGTCTCGATTTCGGGCGCCAGCGACTCGTTCATACCCGCCAGTTGCACTTCGTATTCGAAATCCGAGATTGCGCGCAGGCCACGCACGATAACATCGGCGCCGCATTCGCGCGCAAAGTCGATGAGCAGGCCGGAAAAAGGTTTCACCAGGATCCGGTCGTTATCGGCAAACGCGATCTGCAACATTTCGAGACGTTCGTCGATGTTGAAGAACGGTTCCTTGGCGAGACTATCGGCAACTCCGATCACGACCTGGTCGAACATTCTCGCCGCGCGCTGGCAAATGTCGATATGACCCCGGGTTACCGGGTCGAACGTACCGGGATAAATCGCAATGCCTGTCATGGGCTACCTCTGGATCCCGTTATCAAATAGCGGGCGAATCGAAGGTCGAATTCTAGCGGCTTAGCTGCCATTCGGCTATAGCATAATTAACCTGGCCCGCGTTTTTCTGTTTCAGCCATCGCAAGCCCGTGGAAGGTAATTCAAACTCGGACCCATGCGGCCATTCGAAATAAACCACCGCCCCGGGCCGTAGGCAGCCCTGCGCCTCGAGCATACCAAACACCCGCTGGCGCAGCTGCGATTCGGCGTAAGGGGGATCGATGAAAACAATGTCGAAATCCCGCTGCAGGTTTTCGATGGAACGGCAGGCGTCGCCGGCGATCACCTCGATATCGCGGGTCTGGAAGCGCTCGGCCTGGGCCTCGAGCCTGGCGACGGCGGCGCGTTGCTGTTCCAGCGCGACGACATGCGCGGCGCCGCGCGACAAGGCTTCAAAGCCGAGTACACCGCTACCGGCGAAACAATCGAGAACGCTCGCGTCGGTGCATTTCGGCGCCAGCCAGTTGAACAGCGTTTCGCGAATACGGTCAGGCGTCGGGCGCAATCCGCGCGCATCGACAACCGCGAGTTTGCTGCCGCGCCATTTACCGCCAATTATCCTGACCTGAGATTTCATGATTGACCGTGTTACTCGTGCTTTATACGGGTTTCAAGTGCACAGATGGAATCGCTTTCTGTTAGCATATTGTGCCTGAATTATGATTCCCGGAAAAACCATGTTCGGATTTAAATCTGACCGCAAAAATGACGCGCCGCAAGCGACCGGGCTATTCGCTTCGCTGCGCCAGCGGCTTTCAAAAACCAGGGAGAACCTGTCCGGCGGCCTCGCCGATCTGCTGCTTGGCAAGAAACAGATTGACGACCAGCTGCTGGAAGAACTCGAGGACCAGCTGCTGATGGCGGATGTCGGCATTCAGGCAACGCAGAAAATTACCTCGCGCCTGACCGAGTCGCTCAAACGCCGGCAATTGAGCGATAGCGAAAGCCTGATCGGCGCGCTCAAGCAGATCATGGCCGAGATTCTCGACCCCTGTAGCGCGCCGTTGCTGATCGATCCCACAAAAAAACCCTTCGTCATCCTCATGGTCGGCGTCAACGGCGCCGGCAAGACCACCACGGTTGGCAAACTCGCGCAGCAGTTTAAAAACCGGGGCCTCAAGGTCATGCTCGCGGCCGGCGATACCTTTCGCGCCGCCGCGGTCGAGCAGTTGCAAATCTGGGGTGAGCGGCTCGACGTGCCGGTCGTCAAGCAGGGTCAGGGCGCCGACTCGGCATCGGTCATCTTCGATGCCCTGCAATCCGCCCAGGCACGCGACGTCGACGTGCTGATTGCCGATACCGCGGGACGCTTGCATACGCAAATGGGCCTGATGGACGAGCTCGAGAAAATCAAACGCGTGATGGCTAAACTCGATGCCGAAGCCCCGCACGAAACCCTGCTGGTGCTGGACGCGGGCACCGGGCAGAACGCCCTGCCCCAGGCCAGTAAATTCAGGGAAACGATCGGCGTTTCAGGCCTGGTCCTGACCAAACTCGACGGCACCGCCAAGGGCGGTATGATTTTCAGTGTCGCCGAGCAGTTACAGACGCCGATCCGCTATATCGGGGTCGGTGAGACGGTAGACGATCTGCGCCCGTTCGACCACGAGGAATTCGTCGATGCGCTGCTCGCCGATGCCTGAAACTGAATTATCTGAAACTGATTGGCCGGTATGATCGAATTTCACAATGTTACCAAGCGCTACCCAAGTGGCTTCGAGGCGCTCAACAATGTTTCCCTGCTGCTTGGCGATGGCCAGATGGCCTTTATTACCGGGCATTCCGGCGCCGGCAAGAGCACGCTGCTAAAAATAATCGCGCTCATCGAGAAACCGACGCGCGGTCAGGCCTTGCTGAATCGAATCAATCTCAACAACCTGTCGCGTCATCGCATCCCCTACCTGCGCCGTAATATCGGGATTATTTTCCAGGATCACCAGCTGTTGTTCGACCGTCCGGTCTTCGACAACGTCGCCCTGCCGCTACAGATCCAGGGCTACCGGCCCCAGGAAATCGCCAAGCGTACCCGCGCGGCCCTCGACAAGGTCGGTTTACTGAACAAGGAGAAGTCGATGCCGATCACCCTGTCCGGGGGCGAACAACAGCGCGTCGGTATCGCGCGCGCGGTCGTGCACAAGCCCATGCTATTGCTCGCCGACGAGCCTACCGGCAATCTCGACCCGATACTGTCGCGTGAAATCATGCAGATTTTCGTCGATTTCAACCAGGTCGGCGTGACCGTACTGGTTGCCAGCCACGACCTCGGCCTGATCGAGGAGCTGGATAAACCGCGCCTTACGCTAAACGCAGGCCAGCTCATCCTCAATGACCTGGACCAGGGCGATACCGGAGGTCACGATGGCTGGCAGTAATGTTCGACGCAGGAAGCCGGCAACCGCGAACCGGATATCAGCCTATTTACTGCATCACCTGCAGTCGCTGATTTTCAGTCTCGGCAAGTTATACCAGGCCCCGGCAACCACGATCATGACCGTAGCCGTCATCGGCATCACGCTGTCACTGCCGGGCGGATTTTACCTGTTCCTGAAGAATATCGACGCGGTCTCGGGTGATTTTCGATCGAGCACGCAAATCAGCCTTTACCTCGACCTCAAAGTCAACGAAAAGAAGGCGCGCGGGCTCGAACAACACATCGTCAGCATGGATCACGTCGCATCGACCCAGTTTATTTCGCGCGAACAATCACTCGAGGAGTTTCGCCAGAGCTCGGGATTTGGCAAGAGTATCGACACGCTCAGCAGCAACCCGCTGCCCCACACCATCATCGTCGAGCCGGGCGATAGCGCGGATACCTTCACGGTGCGCAACCTGCTCAACCGGCTGCAGGCCATGCCCGAGGTAGAAATCGCCAAGCTCGATACCGAATGGCTGGAAAGGCTATACACGATTATCGAAATCGCGAAACGCTCGGTCATCATTATCACCATTCTGTTCGCCTTCGCGGTATTGCTGATCATCGGCAACACCATCAGGCTCGACATTCAGAACCGCTACCAGGAAATCATCGTCACCAAGCTGATCGGCGCAACCGATGCGTTTATCCGTCGCCCGTTTCTCTACGGTGGCGTCTGGTATGGAATGTTGGGGGGAATAATTTCCTGGTTAATCGTCGAAATCGGTTACATGGCAATTTCGGGACCACTAGAAAGTTTAAATCTGCTATATAAATCTGATATGAACCTGATTACCTATTCCTTTCAAGATTTTATCGTTCTGATTGCATCCAGTACCCTGTTGGGGCTGGCTGGCTCCTGGATCGCGGTAGCGCGGCATCTGAACCAGATAGAACCAACCTGACTCGAAAGCAAATGCCTGGAAAACGCCGCATACTACTCATCGATTCTTCGGATTCAGCGCGCACCATCCTGTTCAAGGAGATCTCGAGCAAGGCGCCCGAGCTGGATGTCATTGCCTGCGCCAGCGGACGCGAAGCGATGACCGCGGCGCGGCGATTCGAATTTGAAGTCATTACGACCGGCACCAGCCTGGAAGATACCGACGGCTATCAGCTGGTCAAGGAAATCAGGCAGACGCCGAAGAACCGGGATAGCGCCATATTTGTCGTCTCCGGCGACGACAACAAGCACAACATCCAGCCCGGGGTCGAGGAAAACGGCGCCGTGACCGCCTACTTCAGCAAGTCCGAAGGACACCAGGCCCTGGTCAACTATATTCTCAGCTATATCGGCAGCCATAACGACCTGCCGGTCAAAATCCTCTATGTCGACAAGAGTGCGACATCGACCGCGATTACGACCGGCATACTGGAGAAAAATGACGTCGATTACCGTCATTTTTCGGAAGCTGGCGAAGCGGTCGATTTTCTCAAGCAAGACTTGCAGTCCAATAGGGATTGCAGCGTCGATGTCATGATTACCGACCTGATGCTATCCAGCGCGATGACGGGTTTCGAACTGATCCAGACGATACGCAACGACCTGGAACTCGACTACCTGGCCTTGCCGATATTGTTGATGACGATGGAACCCGGCGTAGACGAGCGCACCGATTTCACCGGTATATTCGGCGCCGGAACCAACGATTTCATTACCAAGCCGGTCGACGAGGAAGACCTGCTATCGCGCCTGCAAAACCTGGTCAATATCAAGCGCCAGAGCGAAGCCTTAAACCCCTGATCGGAGGTTACCCTTACTTAGGCGTGGTCGTGGCCGCCCGGTCCGTGCACGTGGCCGTGCGCGAGTTCCTCCTCGCTGGCATCGCGTATCGACTCGATCCTGACATCGAACTTCAACGATTTTCCGGCAAGCGGATGATTGGCGTCAACCGTGACCGTGGTTTCATCGACCTCGGTAACCACCAGGTTGATCTGGCCCTCTTCGGATTCCGCCGTCACCACCATGCCGGGTTCGACTTTTTCCATTTCCTCGAAAGCCTCCATCGGTACCTGCTGAATTCGATCTTCGCTGTATTCGCCGTAGGCCTCCGCGGCTTCGACGGTGACCGCGATTTCATCGCCGACCACCTTTCCTTCGAGCGCTTGCTCGAGCCCTGGAATGATGTTTTGCGCACCGTGCAGGTAGGTCATCGGTTCACCGTCTTCCGACGAATCGATCACTTCTTCGCTCTCCGCATCCGCGACCTTGTAATGAATGGTGACCACCTTGTGCTGGGAAATCGTCATGTCTGTTTTTCTGCTCCTGAACGTTTAAAAAATGACTTTGAATTGCAGGACGCCAATCAATTCATTGTTGGCATAACCTGGTAACACCGGACGCAAAGACAACTGGGGAAAGGACATGACCCGGGAGGGCTCTACGAGGGCGCAGTATAAAATATCAAAAGAGCCGGTGTCACTGCTGTCCCGCATATTTTCCAGAATGTGGCGGGTATCGGGCAGGTTCGGACAAGCGATTGGCACCGCAGAACAATCCGATAATCGTTTTTTAGCGTATAATTAACTGATATTTCCGTTAATATCCATACATTTAGCAGGCATATTAATATTTGCTAATAAACTTGAACTGTGTACGATATTTATGCTCTAATATCTAGCACTCAGGCTACGCGAGTGCTAAAAAGAAACTAAAACGAGGTCACAATGAGCACAGAACTGGTTAACAATATGAACACCATGCCCGTACTGATGGGCAGCGGAAATCTGGATGCCTATATTCAGGCAGCCCGCAGCGTGCCTATATTAAGCCTGGAAGAAGAGTACGCGCTGGCACAGGATTTACAGGAAACCGGTAACATCGCATCAGCCCAGAAGCTGGTCCTCCCGCATTTGCGCTTTGTCATAAAAGTCGCCAATAACTACGCCGGTTACGGCCTGCCGATCGCCGATTTGATCCAGGAAGGCAGCATCGGACTGATGAAGGCGGTAAAGCGTTTTCGGCCCGAGGTTGGCGTACGCCTGGTATCCTTCGCGGTACACTGGATCAAGGCGGAAATTCACGAATTTATCCTCAAGAACTGGCGCATCGTCAAGGTGGCTACCACCAAGGCGCAACGCAAACTGTTCTTCAAGCTGCGCAGCCAGAAGACCCGGCTGGGATGGTTCAAGTCGGAAGAAATCGATCACGTTGCCGAGACCCTCGGGGTGACGCGTGCAAACGTCATCGAAATGGAGAATCGACTCAACAACTACGATGTTGGCTTCGACCCGAGTAGTGACGAAGACGATGACAGTGCCTATCTTGCGCCCGCGAACTCGCTGGTGTCGGATATACCGTCACCGGAATATACGCTCGAGGCCCAGAACACCGAGGAAAACAATCACGCGATGCTCGGCACGGCCATGGATCATCTCGATGAACGCAGCAAGACCATCGTCACCCGGCGCTGGTTGACCGAGCCCAAGGCGACCTTGCACGAGCTCGCCGGCGAGTTCGGTGTCTCCGCGGAACGCATCCGTCAGATTGAAAGCAATGCGTTTAAATCGATGAAGTCCTCCTTCGTCGCCTAAGGCGTTTTCTTTACGAAAACAAAGCCCGGCTAGCCCGGGCTTTTTTGTGCCCGACTCGCCCCTGGATTTAAGTACTATACTCAAGCTTGAACCCAGGCGAGTGCAATCAATATGCCGGATACAGATCCGCTTCAGGATGCGACCGAGAAAACGGCCCTGCTCGAGGAAAGGCTGAAAGCGCTAGAGACCGACCTGCGTCAAAAGAAAGAAATCATCCTCGCACAGCACATCAAGCTCGAAGCCTTTTTCGAATCGTCAATCGATGCCGTCGTGCAGATGGACTTCGATGGGCACATTACCGGCTGGAATCACCAGGCTGAGAAAATATTCGGTTGGAGCGCCGATGAAATACTCGATCAAACGATCGATCAAACGATTGTTCCGCAACGCTACCGCGAAGCGCACCGCGGCGGTGTACAGCGATTCCTGAAGACCGGTGAAGTATCACTGATGAACAGCCTGATCGAAATACACGCCCTGCATCGCGACGGTCACGAGTTTCCGGTCGAGTTATCGATATCGGTGATCGATACCCCCGATCTACAGGAGTTCAACGCCTATATCCGCGATATCTCCAAGCGCAAGCACGCCGAAACCCTGATCTGGAACCAGGCCAATTTCGACCCCCTCACCAACCTGCCCAACCGCAACCTGTTTATACAGAAGCTCGAGCACGAAATGCGTTCCTGTGATCGCAACAACCTGTCGCTTGCGCTGCTTTACCTGAACCTGGACCGCTTCAAGGATGTCAACGATACCCTGGGCCACGACATGGGTGACCTGCTGCTCGCTGAAGCCTCCAACCGGCTTAAAAAAAAGGTACGTGAAGTCGATACCGTGGCGCGCCTGGGCGGTGACGAGTTCACCATCATACTCGGCCATATCGACGACCCGTTATCGGTGCAGCGAGTCTGCCAGCAGTTACTCGAAGCCCTCGCTGACCCTTTCCAGCTCGACAATGAAAAAGTCTATGTGACCGCCAGCATCGGCGTTACCTTTTACCCAGGTGATTCCAGGGATACCGAAGCCCTACAGCGAAATGCCGACCAGGCGATGTACGCAGCCAAGGGCCTGGGACGTAATCGTTATCATTTTTTTACGCCGGAGCTGCAGCAACGCGCGCGTCGAAAGCGCGAGATGATCGATGACCTGCGTGCCGCCATGCATCAGTCACAGCTCGAGATTCACTACCAGCCTGTCGTCAGTATGCGGGATGGCAGCGTAAGCAGGGCGGAGGCCCTGTTACGCTGGCCGCATCCTGAATCGGGCATGATAAGCCCGTCCATATTCATCCCGATCGCGGAAGAATCCGGTCTCATCGGAGAACTCGGAAACTGGATCTTTTACAACGCCGTTGAGCAGGCCGGCCGCTGGCGAGAGCAGATCAACCCGGACTTCCAGGTGAGCTTCAACACCACGCCGTTGCAATGGGTCGACGCGCATGACGCAATGAATGAATGGTTTACCTACCTGCGAGATGCGGGAATAAACGGCCAGGCGCTTTGCGTGGAAATTACCGAGGCCCTGTTGATGAATGCGAACGATCGGATCAGCAACCGGCTTCTCGAATTTCGTGATGCCGGAATTCAGGTTTCGATCGACGAGTTCGGCACCGGCTACTCGTCACTGGCCTACCTCAAGCAATTCGAGATCGATTACCTCAAGATCGACCACAGCTTTGTGCGCAACCTCGGCCGGGGTCAAAACGACCATGCCTTGTGCGAAGCGACTATCGTGATGGCGCACAAGCTGGGTATCCAGGTAATCGCGGAAGGCGTTGAAACCGAAACCCAGGATCAGCTGCTGCGCGAAATCGGCTGCGATTTCGGCCAGGGCTTCCTCTACTCGAAAGCGCTGCCCGCCGCTGAATTCGAATCCCTGCTGGCCGCCGGCCCGCTGACTGGTAAACCCTGAGCAAAAAAAAGCACGGCCAGAGCCGTGCTTTTGAAACCGCGTGGTTCCGCGAGTTATATCCAGTAGACGAATATAAACAGTCCGAGCCAGACCACGTCGACGAAGTGCCAGTACCAGGCGACCGCCTCGAATGCGAAATGATTTTCCGGGCTGAAGTGCCCCTTTGCGGCGCGGATCGTGATGATCAACAACATGGTCGCACCCATGGTCACGTGAAAGCCGTGGAAGCCCGTGAGCATGAAAAAGGTGCTGCCGTAGATTCCCGAATCGAGTCGCAGGTTCAATTCCTCGTAAGCATGTACGTATTCCACGCCCTGCAAGAAGACGAAGCCGAAGCCCAGGGCGACAGTCGCGACCAACCAGTAAACCAGCCAGTTGTTATCCCTGCGTTTCAGCGCCCAGTGCGCCAGCGTCACCGTGAGGCCGGAGGTCAACAGGATCGCCGTGTTCAACGCCGGCAGGCCCCAGGCGCCCATGGCATGCTTGGCGACTTCGTATTTCTCAGCCAGCGGTACGCTCAGCAACGGCCACGCCGCCTCGAAATCAGGCCACAGGTACTGTGCGGTAGCGTCGTTGTTGGAACCGCCATCGAGCCACGGGATCGCGTAGACGCGCGCGTAGAACAGCGCGCCAAAAAAGGCCCCGAAAAACATGACCTCGGAGAAAATGAACCAGCCCATGCCCCAGCGAAACGACATATCGACCTGCTGGTTATACATCCCAGCCAGCGATTCGTTGACCACGGTGCCGAACCAGCCATACATCATGAATATGATGATGGCGATACCGACGAATATCGGGGTCGCACTCCAGGTACCGTGCAGGAAGTTAGCCGCGCCTATCACAGTCGTTGACAGGCCGACAGAACCGATAATCGGCCAGTGGGTGCCGTGTGGTACGTAATAATCTGCGTTAGTTGTACTACTCATGGATCGTCTCTCTCTTTATCCTGAATGCGTTAGCGTTCTTTATCCCTGGTCCAGGCTGAAAAAAGTATAGGACAGGGTTATCTGTTGAATGTCATCCGATATACCGGTGCCAACGATAAATCGCAGCGGCATGTCGCGCGTTTCGCGTCCCGCCAGCTCCTGCTGGGTAAAACAAAAGCACTCCGTTTTATTGAAGTGGAGGGCCGCCAGTCCCGGCGATACGCTCGGCACCGCCTGCCCCAGCGTAGTCTGTTCGCTCGCGCTGCGTACGCGAAAAACAGCCTCGTATACCTGGCCGGGATGAACTTCCATCATCTTTACCAGCGGCTCGAACTGCCACGGCAACCCGGTATTGGTATTCGCCAGGAAGCGCACTTCGATCGTCCTCGATGTGTCCACCTGGCTCGCGTCTATCTCCGTGGCCTCGATACGTCCGGTCTTGCCGTTGAGACCGGTGACATCACAAAAAACGTCGTACAGGGGCACCAGTGCGAAGCCGAAGCCGAACATCAGCAGCGGAATCATCGCCAGCTTTAGCGGGCTGACCTTCACTCGAAATTGCCCAGGTAAAATGTCGCGGTAAAAAACGCCACGACGATCAACAGGTGCGCGAGCACGATCCACAGCAGGCGTTTACGCCGCTCTGTGGACGCGAAGTAATCATCGTGCTCGTCTTCCTGCATCAACAGCGCCTGTCCCCGCCTACCTGACCGGGGGGGCTTCGGTAAAACTGTGGTATGCCGGCGGCGACGGCAGGTGCTCGAACTCGAGACCGGTTGCGCCTTCCCAGACGCGGTCGCTTGCTTTTTCGCCTCCCTTGATCGTCTTGATGACGATGTAGAGGAAAAAGACCTGCGCCAGGCCGAAGGCAAAACCACCGATGCTCGAGATCATGTTGAATTCGGCAAACTGCAGCGAGTAATCGGGAATCCGACGCGGCATACCCGCAAGCCCGACGAAGTGCTGCGGAAAGAACAGCACGTTAACCGCGATCGTCGACCACCAGAAATGGATCTTGCCCAGTTTCTCGTCGTACATGTGACCGGTCCACTTCGGCACCCAGTAGTAAAATGCG
>Ga0255048_10001415_pt1 | contig 16626 bp, 18 predicted proteins | sample JV7_2_2_MG_FD_183619 | JGI IMG/M metagenome (GOLD analysis project Ga0255048, IMG submission 183619) | Seawater microbial communities from Jervis Inlet, British Columbia, Canada - JV7_2_2 | ecosystem: Environmental > Aquatic > Marine > Inlet | place: Canada: British Columbia | collected 2016-10-06
TCACCTTGTTTACACGGAGTATCCATAATTATATTAATTTAGTTATTTTAATTACAGCCCTCATAGGAATTGCCATTTCTCCGCATCCATGTTCTTCAGAGTCAATTGCTTTATTTTCTGGTGATATATGAGGAAGAATGACTAGCGTTTCTTTATTTTCCCTTGCTATCCATCCTACAGAATAACAGTAATGAGAAACAGGGTCTTTATCTGGGATCGCATTCCACTGAGAAGTACATCCGTAGCTATCTACCCATTTCACTAAAACTAATTTGTATTTTAATGGATTCTTCACGGTATCCCCGCACCTTTCTTGGCAACTTCGCTGAAATTCTTCAGAGCTTCGCCTATATCGCCTGCTGAGCCCTTTTGGCTACCTACAGATGCCTTACCCTCTTTAATGTCCACAGCGACAGCCTGAAGCTCTCCTGAGCCTACTCTAGTATACTTAATCTTGTTTACTGAGGTTATCTTGCCTTGAGTATCATAATTAGTTATTTCCATTCGTGCAGAGCCACAACCCATAATACCACTTACTGCGATAACTGATAATATGGAAATCTGTATTATCTTTTTCATTCTTCTCCCCTTATATATTTTTCAGCAGCAAGTACCAATGCCCTTTCCTTATTTGTTTTTTTATCAGCCCAATGCATTTTATGAGGCTTACACATAGAACAACTTCTTTTCTTTTTTTTATATATTGTTCCCATTAATCATGATCCTTTGTTTCAATGCGATATAATTCTCCATCATATGCTGTGTATACATCCTCTTCCTTATCATTTAAGAAATTAAATGTTCCTGATTTCTCAGCAAGTTCTAAAATCTCCGCATCTGTCATTTCGGTTATTTTCTCAACTCTGCAAGGCTCTCCATTGTGATCAGTCCATAAACTCATTCAATGCTCCTTCATATACAATTCCATATTAATCTCTGATCGGACAGCAGCTTCTAATGCTATTTTACCATTTGCCTTAATATCCTTTTCATTCTTACTAAGCCTTTTATGATAAACAATATTCTTTCTCATCATTTCCTTCTCATTACGCTCAATTTCACGCAAAGCATAATCAGCCTTGTTAATAGTTACCTGAATCTTAGCAGCCCAACCTATACCCATTACAATAACAGAGCCTAATGCGCTTATAAGCACCCCTGCCCCTATGTTTAAATATGTCTGGTTTACTTTCATAACATTAATTACGTGTTTTTCTACAGGATTATACCGCCCCTGCTATTGACCATAAGGACCAGGAATAGTAATTGAATCACCTGGGGCATCAGTAATCACCTCCTTTCAACTAATTTAGACATAGGCAGTTTATCTGTGAGGCAAGAACCCCATGCCACCAGCCCCTTCCACTTCACTCTGAGTTGCCTATGTCTAATCATCCTTTGCGTAAGGATGTAAACGGCAGCCTTCCTCTCCCTGAACTATCGGCTGCGAATAGTTTCCAAGGTTTGAAATGTATACAACCTATCAGGGATCATTTATCAAGCTTCGGTTTGTCTTTTTCTATTTTATTCTGCACTGTACTGATTCCACATATAGTCAATACAGCCGCAGTCATTGTCCATTCAGGAGCAGGATTTGTTGCAGGCTCCAAAACATGCATTACTGATTGAAAAGCCCAACACGCTATCATTATCAACTTACCTACCCTGGTAGATGATAACTGCCCAGTACTATCCTTAATCATTCCTAAAAATCCCATTTTACTCTCCTAATTATATTGATAATTTTCAATTAAATCATTTACGTATTGCGATATTAACATTATTCGCCTTGTTCCCGGTGCAACAGCAGGCGCTTTATATACTCTTGGTTTTAATTTAAAGAGAGCGTCTGGCTGGACATGGAGTTGCATTACCTCGTTAGGAGTTAATGCTCTTTCCCAAATATTTACAAATCCAATATCGCCTGTAAATGGCTCACTTGATGTCTGCCTTCTTCCGACATTATTCCATAGTTCAGCATTTGTTGAACCCGAACCTGTGGCTTCCTGTACCCCATCAAAGTAAATAAAAACACTTGTACCGTCATTCACACCAACTGCATCATGCCATTCTCCATCAGTTGGAGTTATCCCATTAGCCGTAATATTATAATCTACTGCCCCTCCTGCAAGAAAACCAATCGAGGTATTATTACTCCCTATTCTAAATTGATTATTATTACCTGAATTAGAAGCTGAAAATAATTGCTTGAAGCCGCTTGTGTTTGTAGTTCTATACCGAATAGAAAGAGTCAAGGGGAATAGTGTAAAATACGTTTCGTCTGTATTGATTATAGCTTCATCTGTACCACCTAATGCTAAATGATAGCCATATTGACCTACTTGCCAATCACTTGCCTCCATGTTGCTTAGAGTACCGTCTTTATGATTGCCAGATACATCTCTAATCAAGGTGCTGCCCGATATTCCAAGTGACGGGACCCAACTAGCTTTTAATCCCTTCCAAAGATGTGGGCTCGCAGATTCAGATGCGTTCCTTGCAAACCCCTGATGATATGATGATTGCGACGATTGCCCATATACAGGCATGGCAATAAACAGTAATAGAAATATTAATATTAGTTTTTTCATTTATTGAATTTCTGGTGGAATTGGAGTAACGATTACCCAACTTGTATCATTGGTTGCTTGCAAGTTATCTCCTGCTGTTTGTGCATTATTATGAACAACAACAGAATAATATCTAGTTGTAATTCTTGTAATAAAACTCGCAGTAAATTGTGTATCTGCTGCGGCTGTATGGGCAACTACCGAACCGACGCGATTAAGATTGGGTAAATTTACAATTGCAAAAGCTGCATCCGCTGTACCCCCTTGACCATCGGGATCAGTACCGTCACTTGTAGATATATATATATCACAAGTTTCTCCCGCAATTGGTGCAGCATCCCATTCGATAACAGCCCTTACCTCATACCATTCGGCATTAGTAGTGCCACCAATATCTTTTCTGGCAGAAATCCTTGCCTCGTTATCACCAAGTGCGTTTAATGTTAAAGCAATGTCTCCTGCTGTATCTTGAAACGCAACTGCCGTTTCTCTCTCTACATATACCAAATTTGCCGCTTCACAAGGAACGGCAAACATAAACAATAACGCTATTAATAATAAATATCTTTTCATGCTTCCTCCTTATGGAACATCTCTGCTAAGATGCCAGAATTTTAATTTTGCTTGAATTTTACTCAATACGCTTATAGATAACGATGTAAATTTATCATCTATTTTAGTTTGTTTCTGCCCATTTGAATCTGATGATGCAAAATTAACTGATTGTACGTGTTCATATAAAACACCATTTTCTAAGTCAGTTTGTTCTTGTGCTTCTAATACCCAACGTATTTGCGATACAAACCCTGCACCTCCTACATATTCAGACACTGCACTTCTATATGAATAAGAGGCGGTGTTATTGGTATCTGGTATTGGTATGTGAAACGCTACCTGGGCCTTTCTACCATCTTCTGATACCCTTAATACATGATAATCTTCTGCAAATACAGGCAATGCGATCAACATAAATAAAATTAATACTACAATTCTTTTCATTGTCATTCCTCGCTATAATTTATTGTGTAATTATTGTAACTATTCTCAACATTCCTGGAACCATTGGAGGTACTGTATCAATGTTTGTTGTTACCTCGTTTGAATATCCACTCTCGTTATTAGCTTCATCTATTGCCGTAAGTACAAAATACCAATCACCATCAGGAAGCGTTATAGTATGGGTTGTTGTGTCTATACCGGACACATATTGAAATGAAGTATATCCACCTGACGTATTTCCATAATGAACATTGTAACCTACTGTATCGTCAGTGTTCGCGTCCCATTCTAACGTAACGGCCCCTGCCGTACATCCCCATAATAATACTAACATTACTGATAATACTAACCCTAAAACTGATAATTTCTTAATCACTGTTCTCTCCTTAATCATCAAAAGTTAATTCTATAGATCCGCTAAACCACGTGGGCGTACCACTAACAGATGCAATTACAAGATCTAATCTATCCCCTGCTGCCATAGAGGTATCACCCGCTAAAGAGGAATCTGTTGCAAACGTAGTACATACTATGTCTGAACCATTTACGGCTGCTGGCGTTCCATCATCTATTTGAAAATCAAAAGTTACCGTTTGATCTGATTCGCAATGTATTTTGGTTATAGTGCAAGCAAGCGGTGCAACCCATATTGTAGTTAGAGATTCCGCAACTGGATCTTCCATGTATAAGGTTTTTACATCCGTATATAATTCGGCATCAGCCAATATATCATTAGTCGCTTCAGTTAAACTTCTACCTGCTGTTAATGCAAGATTGGCATTTGTTATTCCTGCCGTACCTGATAATTCAGCATTGGTTAGCCCGCTTATATTAAGAGTGCCTGTTCCAATCGAAAGCCCTGTACCCTCAATATCAGTACATGCCGTGCCGTCTGTAACAGCAGTTACACCCCCACCAAAGAAATCTAATGCCGCATCGCCTGATGTAGCTACTGTATTATCACCTGTATTAGTACCTGATAGGTTAGTAGCCGTCAAAGCGCCTGTAACGCCCATAGCAGCCGTACTATAAGCTATAGTTACATCAGTACCAGTATTCCCATAGGTATGAGTTACTGTTGCATCTGTACCATCTCCAAATTGGAACGCGGGGCCTGTTTCAAGTATGGATGTACCTCCCCATGTAATTGTTCCAGTATGTGCGGCAGTTACATTAGTAATATCAGTACCATCTATTGCGGGGGTAGGATCTGAAGTCCAAGCACCACCAGCAACAAACATTACATTTCCATTTGTTTCTGTTAAAGCTGCAATTGTATCTAGCTCGGCATCCCATGCCTGAACGTTACTTCCAATATCTCCATCAAATAACGGGTTATCATCTGATACTGCTGTTTCTAATTGTGCTTCGGTGAATGAACCTAATAATGCAGCGTTCCCTGTTGATATTACATGTCCTGTAAGATTTGCATTAGTAACAATTGTTACAACGCCAGCATTTGTCATCGTAGCTCCACCTGACATTGGAGCATATACAAACGACCCTGCACCATCACCAATCATTATATCGGTAGAAACAATTTCATCGTCAGGAAAATCAAATGTATGCGATGCTGTCTGAGAAGTTGCAGATATAATCAAAGGGTTTGCATCATCTGAATCTAAGCGAATATCACCGCCTGAAACAAATAGCGTTCCTTCTAATTCTAAATCATCTTGTACGAAAAGGTCTGCACCTGTGCCACTTGTATCAAAATCAAGATTATCATTAAAAGTTGTCCATGTATCGCCCTGCACTATAGTATTGCCTAAAGTATTGGTATACGGCCCTGCTATAGTCACAGAACGAATCATTGCAGTTGCGTTGCCAACAGCACTTTCAGGAATCGCCATCCTGACTGTATTGCCTTGTTCCATCCAACAGAACTCAATACCAGGATCGTTTCCTGCCCCAATATTACCCTCTTGCCTGAACAGTATAGCCTTATCCAGATCAAGGTTTGCTGAACTAAACGAGCTTGAATACAATCCAAAATTACCTATGTTTAAAGCACCATATGTAGTAGAAGGCCCAATATTTAAATCAAATGCTCCGTGTGCGCCTGTACCAACATCATTAAACCGCCATGTGCCTACACCTGTAAAATTCATCGCCTCTATTAATTCAGATTCACCAACAGAATCAGCCCCCATTGCAGTTACATCAACGCTTCCTGCTGCATAATGAGCCGTATCAATAGAACCATCCACATACTCAGCACTGTTAATTGAATTATCTGCCATATCTGCATTGGCAATAGTATCGTCAAGTATCTCTGTACTGTCTATCGCACCAGCAGGAAGCACTATTTCAGCCGTACCTGTGCTGTCAGTAGTAAGTGTATGACTTGTTATATCTCCGCTTCCATATACCAGTGCAATAGCACCGATTCCATCTATCCCAACAGCAGTAAATATAGTTCCGTCATCTTCAATTGTTGCAACTTGAGTTTCATCGTCTTGCTGTACAATAAATGGTGAATCAGTCTGCGTAGAATGCCCTTCTATAATCACTTGCGGCTCATCTGTATCGCCACCAATTTGTAATTTAGCATCAAGAGTAATACCTGTATCACCTATTTCTACGTTTTTGGCAGGAGTATTAAGCACAACCGGATCACCTGCGTCTGAGAACGCACCAGAGCCTGCTCCTGTAGCGTCAGTATCCCATGATATGTCTGTGCCATCACTTTTAAGCACAAGCCCGTTAGCTCCCAATGGTAGCCTTGTAGTGGATGATGCATCACGGTATATAATATCGCCTCTGGTAGTAAGAGGATCTGCAAAGCCTGCACTTATTAAACTTGTAGCTGTACCGTCTGAATCTATAAAGAATATATCTTTACCAACTACATATATATTGCCTGTACCAAGCGCAGGAGTACCCTGATTGTACGTTTGATCGTGAAAGACGCTAAAGGGTATAGCCCCCTGTCGCCAACCACCTCTGCCGCCATGTCCGTAAGCTACTGTAGATAATAGTAATATTAATATGAATGGTAGTAGTTTTTTCATTGGTTATTCGCTTTCAATTCTTCTGGTTTTAACAATGTCATATCACTAAATGTGGCTTCTGCGGCAATTCTGCCAAGCATACCTGCCATAAGCTGTTTCTTGTTTGATATGTCGCCAGATAATAATAATTTTACAAATCTTGGATTTGTCATTGCCCTTGCCATTAAAGCAGGAGCAATTACGATAATGCCAGCTTGGACTGGATTTCCCTGTTGTGCAGAAACAGCAGCAGAAGCAAGCTGAACAATTGCGCCAGCTTGTTTTAATTGTATAAATATCTTACCAATACCATCGCCTTGCTTTGCTTGTGATTTTTGAGTTGCATTAGCAAAACGCCTTAATGTACTTAACTCTTTAGGATCAAATATTATGTTTAACGCTTTGTTGCCAATTCCTGTTTTACCAAAGAATCCGTTTTTGAGTTTATTACCAACTATAAAGCCAGTATCAACATCTATGGACTTTGCCATAATATCTCTTATGTAAAATCCTTTTAATTGAGCAAAGGTATCTTTATCAATGACGTTTTTAAGCTCTTGTAACTGCCTCGCATTATCGCGGGAAAACAATTTTGATACAAGTTTCCCTGGCTGACCGCCAAATTGAGGATCTGAAGAACGAATTAATCTTTCAATTACTTTTGTCTGTAATGGTTTATGCGCCTGAAATATTAACCTTCTCCCCTCGTTCCAAAGTGGAAGCTGATCTGGTGCATGATTTTTCAGCGCTTTTGTTATTTGCCCTTTAAGTATAGTATCTAAATCATTAGCGACAGCAATAGCTCTTGCATTTTTACTAACAAGCTTAACCTCGTCTTTAATAGCAAGAAATAAAGAACGTAAACCTTGTGCTTCTTTTACAGACATAAAAGGAGTCTTGGCCCCTTGTGTGATTATTCCATTTAAAATATTCACACCAGAAAGGTTTTTAGCAATTGCTATATTCTTTACATCATCTATAATTGGATTGTTTTTAAGAATATCAATTGCTCTCTTTATATTAACTATATCATGTTCTTCAAATTCTGTTACAGGTCGTATTATTTCCTTGCCGCGCGAATCAAACAAGCCTGTTTTTACTTTTTTAGTTACAGGCGTTCTTATTTTTATATTCTTTGTATTCTCGCCAACAGTATTAATTAAAATACCACCTGCATCTTTACCTATTTTCCTTGTCCCTTTTAAATAATCAATTACCAATTGCCCAACATCTTCAGAAGATAATCGACTTCCAATATCATCACCAAATGCAGTTCCGAATTTGGTTAATGCTATATTCCTGTTTCTTTTAAAATCAAAAATACGATTACCGCCAACAAAGGACGAGTCTATTATATTTTCAATTACGTCAAACGGTCTAAATTCTGTTGCTTCTGCCGCCGTTAGACCAGGCTTTATTCCGATTTCCTGTTCAAGAAATTTAGTCGCTTTCATTTGGTCAGGAGTAATTCTTTTTGTTAACATTCTGAGTAACTTTTGTCCACTACCAATTGCAATTCGCGGCACACCTTCTCCTGCAAAGCCAATTAACCCTTCTTTACCAACTTCACTTATTGCCTCAGCAGGAGTTTCAGGGACGCCTTCTAGCCCAAAGCCTCTTCTTATTTGCTGTTCTATTAACTCTCCCCCTGCTGCTCCTATTCCTGCGCCAATTGTTGCCGCTATTGGAGTTTTACCTAATGCAAAGCCTCCTACTGCGCCTGCTGTACCTCCAACTGCCGCGCCTATAGGAAATTCACTTTCAATGATTTTCTCACCAGCTTCTTTAAAATCAAATGGAGTTGTTTCGGGATCTGTAGCAGGAAAGAAGTTTGTTTGTTCTGCCTCTAAAGAATCTCTAATTTTGCGCTTTTGAGATATAGGCATATCTGACACATCTGATTTAATGCCACTTATCGAATCAAACAAAATAGATTCAGATTCATTTAATATTCCTAATTCGTTGCCTTCCGATAGTGTAGACGTTAATTCATTATATTCTGCCGTTTCAACTTCATTTAATATGCCTAATTCAAATCCTTCAATCAAATCATTAGGACTAGACATGCTTAATTACCTCCTTTCACTTTATTAATTCTATCTCTAAGGCTACTAGTAACACTGCCTGTTTCATTAATATCTTTTCCGCTTAAGTCAATCCCACTATCAGGAAATCTTTCTAAAAGGGGGACATCTCGTTCGCCTAATATTTCATTGCCTAATGCAAGCAATTGAGCATCTATGTTTTTGAGTTTACGTTGCATAACTACTCTTGTGTCTGGCCCAGTTGAGCTTAACAACCGAGGGAATAAACTTCTTGCTCTATCAATATCTAAATCAGTAAGTACCCCACGCTCTCCAAACGCTCTTGCAAACAATGCTAACATGCCTTCTATCTGGCTTTGATATTCAACAAAATCAGGATCGCTTTGTAAAGTTGTTTTAAAAGCCACAGCAGGTTTATTCGCAAGCCTTTTTATTACTGCTGGAAGCCCTGACCCTTCTATAGTAAATATCTTATTAGCCAACTTTCCAATTCGCTTTGTTGTTTGTGTTAAAGTTTGATTATTTGTTATCTGGTCTATTGTAGACGCTGACAGTGCTATTGCTCCCATCTTTTCTGCGTCTGCTTGTGACGAACCAGATGGTAGCCTTTTCCCGCCTGGAAGAAGCAATTTTGATAATTCAGAAGCAGGTAAAGGTTTCTGTTTTGCAAATTCTTGTTTTATTTTCAACTTTCCTGTTTCGCCTGCAAAATTTTGTGCTAATTGGCGCTCTAACAACAAGCTGTTTACTTGTGCTTGTTCTTCTGGTGTTTGCGCTTGTCTGCCAAAAAGTTCCATCGCAATTTCATTTGATTTTACACCACGTTTTAGAGTACTGCCGTCACCTCTCGCCTGATTAACAATATCCTGTGCTCTTTCTCTTTCCTGCAATGCATTAATACGACTTTGCGCTTCCTGAAATTCTTCTGCTGCTTTTTTCTCTTGCTCTATTTCAATCTGCGCCTGCTTTGTAAATGAATCTATCTCTGATTTAAAATTCCTAAACTGATTTACAACCTCAGTAATACCGCTTATCCCCTCTTGCGCTTCCAGGGCTTTAGGGTCTGCCTTAACCGCTTCAGGATTAGTACCAAGCATAGAATTCTTTTCTACCATCTTGGCAAAATCAGCTTTTAATACCTTAACCCTGTTTTCTCCTTGCTGAACACCAGCCTGAATAATATTTTTTTGTAACTCTCCACCGCCAGGAAACGGGTTCTTTGGATCATTAAGCGCTTCAAATGCTTTTTTCACTGCACCGACAGAATAGTTACCATCTGCATCGGTACCTTGCCCCCTATGCACCGTATCAAGTAATACTTTAAACGGATCAAGCATATCAGGGAATGCATTACCACCAAACGCTTTTGCCAAATGATCTTCTATTGGCTTAAAATCTTTCCTGTCAAAATCTTCCTGTTTAATTTTTGCTACTTCTATTTCCTTCTGCTCTAATACTAATTTTCTTGTTTTCTGTTCATCTAAAGTTTGCTGTTCTATCCCCTCTGCTATGAATTTCAAATCAGCATCAGCAAATTCTCCTTCAGCATTCGGTGCTATACCAAGCTTTGCACCTGCCAATCTATTTCTTTGATTCATCGCAGTATTAAGTGCATTGGCCCTTTGGCTCCGAATTCCAAGAGACAAAAGGTTCTGCTGATTTTGCGTACCTTGCCGCATAGAAGATGATGCAGCTTTTAGCGCTTCTGCTAATCCACTTCTTGCCATAATTATCTCCTAGTTAAATCCAAAGAACCTAAGTATGCCCTGTCCTATTGATGATGCCGGTTGCGTTTTTACTCCTAATAACGCATTGCTCAGTCTGTTTGTAGCACCTCGTTGTAACAATGCGCCACCTAATCCCACAGCAGGCCCTATCACCTGACTAAACGTACTGTCACGATTCTGATCATGCTCGAATGCTAACCGTTCATCAAACTGACCTTGCTGTTGTGCTAACTGCTGTTCGTTAAACGCTAAAGAATCCTCATGTCTTTGCTGCTGATTACTAAGTGCAACTAATCTTCTCTGCCTATCTGACTCTGCGTCTAATGTTGCATTAAGCACTGCAGTATCTTCTTCTATCCCTGCGCCTGTGCCACCTGATACAAAACGTCTTTTCCTTCGCCTGTCAAGGAAGTCGCTAAAACCACCAGTATCAGGCTTTGATAAAAATGCCATAATTATTTACCTCCCTCTATTTATCAAGAAACTTCTCCTTTTTCTTCTCTTACCGCTTCTACCCTTGTACTTAAAAACAACGGTTCAAATGGAATTGTTTCATCATTAGTTATAAGCTTTGCATTAAGACTATGGAATACGCCCGGGTCTAAATCTATACCTTGCCTCATTGACGGTATTGCTATTCTCCTGCCTGTCTTTACCGGTGACAAGCTAAAACTATTTCCGCTTGTCTGTCCATCTGCATAATGGGTTACTGTAATATTATTTGTCGTTGTTGTCTTTGCAACTTGTGGCATCTGTACATGCCTTACTTTAGATACAATCAATGTATCACCGTTAGCAAATGCAATATCACCTACCCTAAACTCAGCCTCAATGTTATTACCATCATAATCAGTACCGTTATTCATTCTCTGAAGATAGCCATTATCTTCAACGCCATATGTATAATTAGAACCATTAGATGCAATTATCTCTGTAGCCGCCTGAATGTTTTTATTAGTATCTCCTAACGGTGTTCTTTTAACTGTAAACCATTTCCTACGCTTAAGGTCAAATGCCTTTTCTGTATCATTTACCGAAGATGAACCTGTAGGCATAAACACATGCCAGAAATATTCACCATTGACCAGATTCCATACAGAAGTCGCACGACTAATATGTTTCAAGTTAATAGCACCTGAATTCCTCTGATCGAATAAATCTGAAATATCATTTGATATTATGTTAAGGCCATGTTCCACATCGAACATATAAACACCATTTGAATGAAGCCAGATTGCTACCTGTTTTGTTTGTAACGGTGTAAATTCAAACCCTATTGGCGATGACTTCATAGTTAAAGGCGCACTACATCCGATAGTCGTACTAATAGGTAATACGCTCCAATCTTCAGGTGTATCACCGAATAATACATACGTACTGTTTGACTGACATACTACTATTACCGATTGAAGAATTGCAGTAAATCTTGCAAATATTTCTACCGCAGATTGGATATCAACATCATCTTGACCGAAGAACACAGGATCGCCACTGTCCTTACCGTTAAATACATTAACCGTATTGGTAGCAGTTACTATCATTTTGTTTTTATCTCCGGTCTGGTCACTGAACAGAAACAACCTGTTCTTCGCATTGATACTAAATTTATAACCTTGAACCAACCTTTGTACAGGAATATAACTGGCGAAGAAGAGATTCACGGGCGATACAGTAAGCGTTTTATCAAATGATACTTTATAATAATACAGAGCCTCGCTTAATGCTATTGATTGCTTAAACTCTACAACTTCTGCATTTGGGTTCCATGAAACCGTACCTGACTGAGCTAAAGAAATATTACCTACATTTGTTCCGTCTTGTATTGTAAGCGCTTGATATGCATTGCCGTCCCAATAGCTTACTGTCATTGTAGTCGATGCAATTGCGTTTTTCTGCCCCGGGATTAATTTAAATTGAAATCCTTGAATACGTTCAAATGCACCAATTATCAAATCAGGACTTATACCGCCTACATCAAAATAAGTACTATCATCACCTGCCGTTGCCGTAGAATCATAAAAGAATGAATCCTGAGACAAATTAATACTAATATCATTATAATTAGAAGCTGAATCAAGATGATGTATCTTTGCAAATTGTTTCGGTACTTGATCCCATAAATCCTGTAACGGTTGAAACGGAACTCCTAACGTTACACGCGACACAGTTGCCGTATTCGCACAATTAGTAATTTGAACCCTGAACCAAAACCCTAATATACCATATTGCATATCAGTTTTAGCTACCGATTCAGTAGTGCTAAATGTAACTGTACCAGTTTGAGCAAACGGTACACCACCTGATGCAGTACCGTCAACAAGACTTGACACTGACTGCCATGCCGTACCATCCCAATAATCAACAGAAAGCGTACCTGCAACGCCATTAGCAGTACCTATGTAAAACGTAATAGACTCTATCGGCAACACACTTCCTATATGCAGTGATACTGTAGGAGTACCAGCACCGTCTTGAGTCATTGTTGCAACATTTGGAGCATCGGTTTTAGTGTTCTTAACCTGTTCAGAAAAGTCTTTAATAAACGTACCGGCATTCGCGTCAAAAAGTACAAAGCCTGCAACTTTAGACTGATCGCCACCCCATATCATAGTCTCCTGCCCATTGCAATAACACATATGAGTAATGGGTGCATTGCTAAACCTTCCCTGCCGCCTGGTCGCCCATGTACCAGTAGCATCATTTGCAACGAAAGTCGCTACTATATCAAACGCATTGGTGGTTTGGCTTTCTACAACATGAATACCGTTATAAGAAGTTGTTCCGGATATTACTACCATTTCACCGTTTTGTCTTAAATGGGCAGCACTTGTAACCGTTACCCTTGTACCGTTCTGAGCAAACGCCGTAATAGAACCAGATGAACGGGCATCAGTATGCACCGCAGTTGAATTAAAATCGCCTGTATTCGGAATGACAGTATCGTTTTTAAATACAGTTGAATTATCTTCGTTGCTATCAAACGCCTGAACCATTACATGCGATTCGTCAGGTTGAGTCTTGTTAAACTGAAATACATTGTCAATCTTCGGAAAACTCGTTAAGGCCGTTGTACTATTAATCTTCGACATGCCAGGCGTCCCAATAATCCCCCGATCTGTATATTGCAGATTATTAAGAGTTTGAAAATTAACCTCAACCCCCTGCTGGTCACTCTGTACAATTTTAGTTGGATCATAAGCTGTTATCTGCCTGCCAGTTAAAGACATTATAAATGAACTTATTTTACCCAAACTTACCCACGCCTCCTTATATTCACGCCATAGCCTTTGCGCTGAAAAGCTTTACTATAATTCAGGTTTGCATTTAAAGTACCAACTTGAGCCATCTGCTTGTCTGCACCGCCCTTTTGATAATCACCGCCCCTGAATTCATATAATGCCTTTGCATCACGCAAGATTTCAGGAATAAACTGAGATTGGATACGAAATGTACGAAACGGTGAGAATACAGGTGTAGGCCGAGCATTATAATAAACGGTTATCGTATGCCCTGCTGTAGTAGGCGGTGGGTCAAGAATTAACTGTAACCTGCCTTGAGGAACAATTACGTAACTATCACCACTGGTCCAATCTGCATCAGAGCCACCAAACATAGCAACTAAGAGCGCAGTAGAAGACGTGACTTCAATCACTATGCCATAGCTACCATTACTACTGGAATCAACATCCGTTTCATTGTGAACCACATCATTTACACTAACATCTGAAAAATCAGCAGTTGTGTCAGTTAGCGTAGATTCTCCATTACTTGCCGCACCTGCTGATGTTGTAGTACCTGAAATACTACTAGTAAGCGTAGGATTATCAATAACTGAAAACTGACTCGGTATCGCAGTTGAAGAAACAGATGAACGATGAATTATCTCTTCGTAATCCTGAAACTCAGGAAAGAAGTTAGTAGATCCATTATTATACTTTACGAACCTATCTCCACTTTCCTGAGTGTAAATACTGAGAAAATCAGCAGCTAAAGTATACCCAACTTGGTCTTTAACAGTAGTAATTGTCTGCGTTTTGCGAACACTATTAGTCCTCATTACATAATTATTTGCAGCTTCGTTTATGTAACGATAACTTAAATAGTCATTTATAAACGCAGAATTATCACTTTCAAGGAGGTCGTGTTTCAACCTTCTTGACATCTCTCTACCATCCCACATATAACACTCCTTTTAGCCTTGTGATAAAGACGCTTTTACACTTGCCTTTTTATATTCCTTATGCGATTCCTGCATATCTTCAGGCAGGTTAGGTACTTGCACTTGATTAACTCTATTAACATGACCGCGCGGCATATCACGCTTTAGTTGATTATGGTCAGGTTTTTGACCTAATATTTCCTGCATTAACCATATGCCGCGAGTCATATCATCTTTTGAAACCATGTTATCTTCAATACGCATACCACATTTCTTAGCTAAAGCAACTTCAGATTCATTCTTTAGCTTTATACATGGCGTTTTTGAAAACTTTCCCTGTACATTAGGGCTAATAGTACTACGCCCTAAACGTATAGCTTCATTATCGTCATGATGGCTAGGGTTTTTATCGCGTACTTCTTCGATAAAGCTATCTACCGCAGCCTTCACTTCATCAAGTTCTTTGCCTTTTACCTTGCCAACAGGGTTACTGTCATCAATCTGGGCAAGGGTCTTTTTAAGCTTATTCTTCCTCGCTCTTTTAAGCGCCCTTGCCCTCGCATCACCAAGAACCAAACCATCCTCTTCCTGTCTTTCAATAGTATCGATATCATCCTTCATATCGGAAATCTGTTTTTTCTTCGTCCACAGAGGATTAGTGTTTACAATTTTCCCATCTTTTTTATCACATTCTCCAAAAAAATCTTTCACGTTACTTTCTCCTTGATTAAAATTAAATAATACCCGACTACACTAAATAAGATTAATTAATACCACTAGACGCAGTTCCTATCAGCCCACCAGTCCCAGTAAGAATATGTTCATTGTAATAATTCTCGAACCTTAAACAAGTATCGGCAATGATAGAAGCAGCCTTTGTACTCTCATCACAAACTATATAATTATCACTTATAATTCCCGTAGTTCCGGTGAGAAGTTCTATTGCCGGTTGCGCATTAAGGTTGCCACCAATCCCATTTACTAGCAAGTTATCTTCAATAAGAATACTTGTTGAAAGGGTTGTATCGCCTGAAATATTAGCAGTAGAATAATCCCCACGTATAATATTGTTCTTTATAGTGCCAGAAGCACACACATTATCAATATTAATACCAATTTCAGAACCGCCCTGTCTCATTTCAATAATATTACCTTCGATTACAAACCTGTCATTATGGCCTGCAAGATTAATAACATCTGTAAATTCGTCAGTACCACTCGCATCAACGCCAAACCAGCAATTTATAATACGAGGATCATTTACGCTATCCTCAACGTTAATTGCTTTAAGAACATCTGTAATACTGGAAAGAAACCTTATGTTCCCTACCGTAGTATTATCTGCCCCTATGGTAAACTCACCTGCCGCGCCCGTAAATGTTAACGTAGGACGCTCTGAGCCACTACCAACGCCCCATACCGTAAGCCCTGCCAAGTCAGCATCAATCTCGTCGGCAGCGTCTATGGCGGTTTCTGTATGCCCTGGCAATACAAGTATTAAACTACCGCTATTTGCAGCGGGGTTTGTGTTTGCCGTTCTTGCCGATGCTCTGCCAATAGCATAATCAATAGTAGTAAATGGTCGCCTGAAACTACCGTTAGCGGCAACATCTCTATCAAGAGTACTACTGCTATCAACGACAAATATCATGCCACTGAAAATCTTACCGGTTGCCTCTTCTACCTGTGCGATAATACCGTAATTATCGCCACTTTTACTCAATTCCACACCACTTCCACTTCTTGCAAAGGCACTATTAGCAAATAACGCCATACCTCCACACAGCATAAGGGAAAGCAGTGATTTTACAATACTGCCTTTTATAGTCATTCCTTGCTCCTTCATAAAAGTTATAAACTTAAATCTTGCCTACTTACGCTGGTACTACATTCCAGTTTACTGCTCTCCATCCTTCTACCTTAAACCCAAGACCAAACCTTGTTCTGTAAGTCTGAATAATGTTTTCGGTTTCTCTATCTACATGAGTAGAGTATTTACCCTTAATTCTGTTATAGAATAAGAAATTCTTCATCAGCATGGTCAAATCAACCAATCCCCAGGTATTTACAGAATATTCATCAAGCCTTGAGTAAGGTATTGACCTGAAACGAGTATTACCTCTAAGTCCTTTA
>Ga0255048_10001416_pt1 | contig 16619 bp, 18 predicted proteins | sample JV7_2_2_MG_FD_183619 | JGI IMG/M metagenome (GOLD analysis project Ga0255048, IMG submission 183619) | Seawater microbial communities from Jervis Inlet, British Columbia, Canada - JV7_2_2 | ecosystem: Environmental > Aquatic > Marine > Inlet | place: Canada: British Columbia | collected 2016-10-06
TCAAAGATCTCGGCTTTGCGGGCCACCTGCTCGGGAAAGGCCAGCAGCTTCTCCTGGATCTCCTGAGCCCTCACCGACAGGCCATCCAAGCGGTCGATGCCCCAGTCCCTCAACAGCGGAACCACCACCCGATCGTGGTGGATACGGAGGTTGTAGACGCCGGCCTTGGCCATCTCGACTGCCCGGCGCATGAAGTTGGGCATCGCCACCCCTGGCATCTCGAATCGTTCGAGCTCTTCGAGGATCGCCTGCAAAGTGACTTCAGGGGCTCGGTCCAGCATTGCCTTGACAATGCCCCGGTAGAACATGAAGTGGTGGTTCTCATCGGCAGCGATGCGTGACATGAGCTCGTATGCCACAGGATCATCGGTGATCTTGCCGGCATTGCGATGGCTAACCCGGGTGGCCAACTCCTGAGCGCTGGTATAGACGAACACGTTCACCGGGCTGGTGGCGCCCGAGTGGTAGCCGTTAGTCATCGTGGCCAGGCGATCGTTTTCCAACTCGACCGGGTCGGCGTTGCGAGAAGTGAGCAGGTAGCTGCGGAGGGCAATGGCATGCTGGCCTTCTTCGGCCGTCCACAGGTGGTTCCACTCTTTGAGAGCGTCGTTGGCACCAACATGGGATTCGATCTCGGAGTGGTAATAGGGCAGGTTGTCCTCGGTCAGCAGGTTGAGCACCAGCGAGGTGCGGGCTTCGGGCGAAATGCTGCACTGCGATTCGTCCCAGGGCAACTCCCGGTAATTCCGGCCCCGCTCCCACGGCACAATCTCGTGGGCATACCAGTGCTCCCGCCTGGCTTTGTGTTCGTCCATCAACCGGCGGACGTCGCCACTGACGGCGTCGAGCAATTCGTAGTGTTCTTCGGCGGGCACCCGTCCTCCTGTTTCGTCTTAGACCGCGTGGTGGTCCGTGGCGTTACGTCAACCCTGAGAATTGGCCTTGCGGCTGCCGCGGGAGCCCCGGTCGGGTATCGGATCCCACTTGAAGAACCTCACCGCCACGATGGCCGCCCCGATCCCCCACACCAGCATCACCGCCACGTGGATTCCGATTGCGTACTCGGAGTCGGTGCCACTCCAGGCGAATCCGTTGCCGCTGAGGGTGGGATTGAATGCATCGGCCAAAGAGTTCACGAAGTGCTTGAGCGGGAAGAAGTTGCCGACCGCATCCATCCAGGCGGGCCCATCTTCGGTGACCAGAAAGACGTCGGACACGAACGCGATCGGCAACAGCGTTGCATTGGCGACAGCCGGTGCGCTGTCGCTGTTGGGGACCAGTGCCGCCACCATCAAGCCCAGTGCGGCGAAAGCTGAAGCCCCCACCAGAAAGGACAACAGGGCGGCTGTCAGCGTCGATCCGATGATTTCCACTCCATAGACCACGACCCCGACCGTCATCATGATCACCACCGCGATCAGGGCGATCCACACCGCTGAACCCACCCGGCCGGCGATATAGATCCACGGCGGCAATGGAGTGCCCCGTATCTTCTTGAGGATCCCCTCGTCACGGGCGATGGCGGTGGTAATCGACAAATTCGTGTAAGTGGCCGAGGCGGCTCCGAAGACCGCCAGCGCCGGGGCATAGAACTGGGCGGTGGTTACACCCAGGCTTTCGATCTCCTCGTTGCCGAAGATGGCGGTGAACAGGACCAGAAACATCAGCGGGAAGACGATGGTGAAGAAGGCCGAGACCGGCGTCCGCCAAAAGATCTTGTTCTGGTATTGGATCTGCAGATAAATGAGATGGAGATCCCTACCCATTGGGAAGCTCCGCGGTGAGTTCCAGGTAGACATCCTCCAGGCTGGGTCGTTCAACCGACAACCCCTCCAACTCGACGCCCCGGCCGACGGCCCAGCCGGTCAGGTCGCTCAACACGGCGGTGGGAGTGGCGGTCTCGATCGCGACCTCGCCGCTTTCCTCGTCATAGCCTTCACGGGCGACCTGGGGAAGTTCCCGGCTTTCCATCCCGGCGGCCCGAAAACGGATTGTTGCCCGACCGTCGGAGCGTCCACCAATGGAGGCCGGATCGCCCTCGGCCACGATTCGTCCGGCCGCGATCACCGCCACGCGGTCGGCCAGGTTGTGGGCTTCGTCCATGTAGTGAGTGGTGAGAAGGATGGTCTTTCCCAGCGACCGCAGATTGTCGATCAGGCTCCACGCCTGGCGGCGGGCAGAGGGGTCGAAGCCGGTAGTCGGCTCGTCCAGGAAGATCAGATCCGGGTCACCGATGATGCCGAGAGCCAACTCGAGGCGCCGCTGCTGCCCCCCCGACAGGGTCTTGATACGGGCATCACGCTTGTCCTCCAGGCCAACGATCTCGATGACCTCCCCGGGGTCGCGGGGGCGGGGGTAGAAGGCGGCGTAGGTCTCAATGGCCTCGAAAACCTTCAGTTCCTTCTCCAGGGCCGTCTCCTGCAGCACGATGCCGATCCGTTCCCGGAACTCGCGCCCACCGGTGGCCGGGTCATACCCGAGCACTTCGACATCGCCCCCGGTCCGGAAGCGATGACCCTCCATGATCTCAACACTGGTCGACTTACCCGCCCCGTTCGGACCTAGCAGGGCAAAGACCTCCCCCTCCTCAATTGTGAGATCGAGGCCGTCGACGGCGTGAAGCGAGCCGTAATGCTTGGTGAGTCCGCGAACGGTGATGGCAGCCATGGCGGCTGATCATAGAAAGGCGGCGGCCCGGCCTCAGAGCATCTGTTCGCCCGCTCCCAACATGCGCTTGATGTTGTCCTTGTGGCGGATGATCACCAGCGCAGAGATCGCCGCCATCACCGCCGCCGACCAGGGATCTTCGGCCAACACCCACACGCCAGGGATGGCCAGCGTGACAATGGTCAGCGACCCGAAGGAAGAAACCCGGGTGACCCCGATGATGACGGCCCAGATGAGGGCGAGCCCCAGGCCGAGCCACGGGATCGCCCACAGCAGCACCCCGACCGTGGTGGCAACACCCTTGCCCCCTTTGAAGCGATGCCAGACCGGGAAACAGTGGCCGGCCACCGCCATTCCCCCGGCCGCCAGGCCCACCAACTCACTCCCACCGACGGCTTCCCCGACGGCGGCGGCCGCCACACCCTTGAGCAGGTCGCCGACCAGCACCAGCGCTCCAGCCCGGCGGCCGATGACGCGCGACACGTTGGAGGCTCCCGGATTGCCGCTGCCTTTCGAGTAGATGTCGACACCCTTCCAACGGGCAGCCAGGACCGCGAAGTCGATACTGCCGATCAGGTATCCGGCGGCGAGAGCCAGAACGTCAGTCACTGGTGAACAGGACCGAGCGGAAGCGGACGACGTAGTCCACCGCCGAGACAACGGTGATGGCGACGGCTACGAGCATCGCCCACTCGTCAAGGTGGAGGGGTCCCCACTTGTCTTCCAATCGGACGATGGCAAGCCCGATAGCGACGAATTGAACCGTCGCCTTCCACTTGCCCCATTGTGAGGCCGGGACCATCTTGCCGGCGTTGGCGGCGACCCCGCGGATGGCCATGACGGCTATCTCGCGGGCGATGATGATGAAGGCCAGCCAGATATTGACCCGATCGACCACCAGGAGGGCAGCGAGCGTCCCCGTCACCAACAACTTGTCGGCGGTCAGATCTAAGAATGCACCGATGATCGATGTCTGGTCCCATCGCCTGGCCAGCCACCCATCGATGAAGTCGCTCACCGCCGCCACCGTGAACACTGCCGCAGCAATTCCGAAGTTATGAGAGAGGTCGCCCTCCAGCAGGATCAACCCCATCACCGCCGGAATCGCCACGATCCGGCCCAGGGTCAGAGCGATCGGGATATTCACTGGGAGCCGGCGAGAGTGGTCACAGGGAGAGATTAGAGGGCATCAGCCGGACCACGTCCCACGACCCACGTCCCACGTCCCAGCACTCGAGTCGCTCCGGGGTTCGAATGCCCCCTCAGGGAGGGGAATCAGAGGGTGGGTCACTCCCAGTCGAAGGTGCGGGTCACCGCTTTCTTCCACTGCAAATACTCGCGATCGCGCTCAGCATCATCCATTGCCGGGCTCCAGCGCTTGTCCTCTCCCCAGTTGCCTCGCAGATCGTCGAGGCCGCTCCAGAACCCGGTGGCCAGGCCGGCGGCATAGGCGGCTCCGAGGGCGGTGGTTTCGCTGACGGTGGGGCGGATAACCGGGACGTCGAGCACGTCGGCCTGGAATTGCATGAGCAACTCGTTCTCCACCATTCCGCCGTCGACCTTGAGGGCGGTCAGATCCACACCAGAGTCCGAGCGCATGGCATCCAGCACTTCCCGGGTCTGCCAGGCGGTGGCTTCCAGGACCGCCCGGGCAATGTGCCCTCGATTCACGTACCGGGTGAGGCCAGCAATGACGCCGCGGGCATCGCTGCGCCAGTAAGGAGCGAACAAGCCGGAGAAGGCAGGCACGAAGTACACGCCACCGTTGTCCTCGACCGTACCCGCCAAAGCCTCGATCTCCGGCGCCGATTCGATCAGGCCGAGATTGTCACGCAGCCATTGCACGAGTGCTCCGGCGATAGCGATTGACCCCTCCAGGGCGTAAACCGGTGGTTGGTCGCCGAGCCGGTACCCGACTGTCGTCAGTAGGCCGCTCGTGGAGGGAACCAGGGTCTCTCCGGTGTTGAGAAGCATGAAGCAGCCGGTCCCGTATGTGTTCTTGGCTTCGCCGGCCTCGTAACACGCCTGACCGAACAAGGCTGCCTGCTGGTCCCCAAGGATTCCTGCGATCGGGGTGCCGGCGGCCGGCCCGGTCGCCTCTCCGAAGACCTCGGAGGACGAGCGGATCTCAGGCAGCATTGCCCAGGGCACTCCCATCGCCGCCAGCAGATCATCATCCCAGTCGAGAGTGTTCAGGTCCATGAGAAGTGTCCGGCTGGCATTCGTGACGTCCGTGACGTGGACTCCACCAGAGGGCCCGCCGGTCAGGTGCCACAAGACGAAGCTGTCCATGGTCCCGAACAGGATGTCCCCTGCCTCGGCTCTGGCGGCCAGACCCTCGACATGGTCGAGCATCCAGCGAATCTTGGGGCCGGCAAAATAGGTGGCGAGCGGCAGGCCGGTCTTGGCCCGGAAGCGATCCTGGCCGCCGGAGGCCGACAACTCGGCGACGAGGTCGGCCGTGCGGGTGTCCTGCCAAACGATGGCGTTGTGCACAGCCTCTCCACTTGAGCGGTCCCACAGAACGGTGGTCTCACGCTGATTGGTAATGCCAATGCCGGCCAGGTCCGTCGCCGCTAGGCCGGCTCCGGCCAAGCAATCTTGCATGACAGCCGTGGTGCGCCGCCGGATCTCATCAGGATCGTGCTCGACCCAGCCAGGGCGAGGGAAGATCTGCTCGTGCTCCTGTTGAGCCACCGCCACCACGGACCCGCCGTGGTCGAAAACCATGAATCGAGTGCTGGTCGTGCCCTGGTCGAGTGCGCCGACATACATGGCGCGAGGTTAGGGCCCATAGGTGGCGGCTTCGAGTCCGTTCTTCGACGCTTATGCGAGCGCGAAATCCAGCTATGCGAATAAGTTGCATTCGCGTCTGGCGCCGCGCTTAGATCGCAGCACGCGGCAAACGGGAAGTGAATGCCAACCAAGCTGTACGTCGGCAACATCCCCTGGTCACAGACCGACCAGGATCTCGAGAGCCTGTTCACCGAACACGGCACCGTCGCCTCGGCTGAGGTCGTTCTCGATCGCCACACCGGCCGCTCCCGCGGTTTCGGGTTCGTGGTGATGGGTAGCGAGGACGAGTGCACGCGGGCCATTCGGGCCCTCGATGGGGAAGAAATCGGCGGACGGCCCATCGTCGTTAACCACGCCCACCGCAAGAAGAACGAGGTCGAGCGAGACCGGCCCAAGAAGCGGGCCAAGGCGGCTTCCTAGCCTCTCAACATCTCAGCGAGCGCGGTGCACCGGCTGGCGGCAACTACCCCGACATGAGTTCGGCCATCGTGGCCTGGTCCTCGGCAACGACCCAGATCTCCGTGATCATGTCGCCCTCGGTGTGATAGATAATCATCGGTTTGATCAGGACGAGGTGACCGCGTCGTACAGATACGGGAAGGAAACATCCTGCCGGTAGTCAACGGCGGTGTGGTCGTCGTCGAACTCTTCGAAGTGATGGTCGATGCCGGCTGCCTCCAGCTGGCGATTGAGGGCCCGGGCGCCGTAAACGAGAGCGTATTGGTCCTTGGAACCGCAATCGACATAGACGCCCCTTAGCGACCGCAGGTTCTCCTGGCACCCTGGCTGCTTGGCGAGCTCAACCGGGTCGTGGCGAAGCCAGTTCGCCCAGCGTTCCTCGATGAGTTCCCCGGTATGCAGATCGAGCGGCAGCCGGATCCCCTTGGGGGCGGTTGGATCCGGGTCGTAGGTGGCGGCCATGGCCATGTCCATCAAGCGGTGCAGGTCTTCCCCACTCAGCTTTGGCTTGGCCTCGTAGTGGGCCAGCAACTCGGCGATTCCTCCGTGTTCGGCGATCACGTCCAGGAGCTGAGGCATCGCGGTCAAATAGCACATGGCGAAGCCCATATCACCGGAATGAGACGCCACCGCTCCCCAGGCATCGGCCCGGCGCAGCCCGTGGACGATGGCGCCGTACCCGCCACTGGACTTGCCGAACACCGCCCGGTGCTCGCGACCCTTCCTGACCTTGAAGCGCTCTTCGATGGCCGGGAGCATCTCATCGATCAGGAAGTCCTCCCAGTTTCCAGTCGCCGCCGAGTTGATGTACTGGTTGCCGCCAAGCGATGTGAAGCAATCGGGGAACACGGCCACCACCGGGCCCATCTTCCCTTCCGCCACCAGGCGATCAAGACGCTGCGGGATGTTGTCGCCGAATGGGCGCCAGTTGAAATGAGCGAGACCGCTTCCTGTGAATCCGACCAGATCGACGAAGACCGGATACTCCTCTTTGCTCTCGTCATAGCCCTCGGGCAGATAAACGGCCACCCGCCGGGTGGTGGGGTCCCCGAGGATGTTGTTCTGGAGGGCTTTGGATTCGATGGTGATTTCGACCCGTTTGCCTGTCAGGGGCGAGAAGTTGTGTAGCGGCATGCAGCAACGCTACACAGCTGCCCACATGCCTTAGAACCTTCCGGGGCACCCGATAAATGAATTTGCCGGTCCAGAAGCGAAGGCCGCTCTATTCGGGGTGCGGTCCTGCGATGATTGTCAAAACGACGGCGGAGGATTGATGCCAGGGCGAGAGGCCACATTGGAAGCGTTACTGGTTGAGCACACCGACGCGTGGAACAGTCACGATCTGGATCGCTTGATGGAGCTCTTCACCGACGACTGTGTGTTTGAGGCGTCCGGTGGTAGCACCGTTGACGGCAGGCGGTTCGCGGGCCGGGCCGCGGTGCGCAATTCGTTCGCAGCGGTGTTCGAAAGGATGCCCGACGCCCACTGGGGTCAGGGCCGCCATCACGTACTCGGCCCCGACTCGGGCGTCTCGCAGTGGACGCTCACCGGCACGTTCGAGGACGGGAGCAGGATTGAGGTAAACGGCTGCGACTTCCTGACGGTCCGGGACGGCAAGATCACCCGCAAGGACTCATACCGTAAACAGCGGCCACCGATCCCATCCTGACCCGGCCCTTCTGCGCCGCACGGGACAGGGTGGCCCGAGGCTAGGGAGTTTCTTTCCCGGTTGCCTCGTCCCCTGCCGGCCGTTGACGGCGCAGGCGGCTGGCTCTCCGAGCAGCATCGACGAGGATCGCTTCCATCTGCGCGTTGACAGAGCGGAACTCATCCCCGGCCCACGTTTCGTACACGTCGTAAAGCTCGTGGGGGATCCGCAGCAGGAACTGTTTTCGTTTGCGTGCCATGACGGAAACCCGGCCCGGGCGGAGCCCGCCGCTACCTGCTCAGGGTGCCGACATTGACTACAGGTGTCGTGGGCTGGTCGCTGGCGATCACCGTCATCAAGTTCGACGCAAATGTGGCCTTTCGGTCGCTATCAAGAGCAATGGAATCGTGCTCATCGGTCCCTTCCTCAAGTGCCTCGATGGCCTCTCGTACCATCAGGACCGCGCCCTCGACAATCTTGGCCCGCGCAGCCACAATGGCCGACGCCTGCTGGCGGCGCAGCATTGCCTCGGCGATCTCGGGAGCGTAAGCCAGATCAGTGATACGAGCCTCGAGAACCTCGACTCCCGCCTCGCCGACGCGCTCCTGGAGCTCCACCAGGAGGTCCTGGTTGACCTCACTCGTGTCACCGATGAGGGTGGTCACGTCGGCGTGATCGAAGGAGTCATACGGATAGGAGCGGGCGAGCTGCCGCACGGCGGACTCGGACTGGGTGTGTACGTAGCTGGTGAAATCGTCGACACCGAATATGGCGCGGGCGGTGTCGGTAACGCGCCACACAACAACGGCGGCAATGTCGATGGGGTTGCCGTTGGCATCGTTGACCTTCGACGTCACGGTCGTGAAGTTGCGGACCCGCAGCGAGACCTTGCGGTTGAGATAGAAGGGGTTCGCAACCCGCAGCCCGGCGGTCCGGTCAGAACCGCGGTAGTCACCGAACAACGTGAGAACCGCGGCCTTGTTCGGTTGCACCATGTAGAAGCTAAGGCTGATCGCTACCGCAACCAGGAGCACGACGAAAGAGAGGATCACGAGCAAACCGATCTCGGCAATCTGTCCGAGGATGAACAGGCCGATTGCGACCAGGTACAGCACGAAGTCGGCTACCAGCCACGGCACTCCGGCGAGAGTCCGCCCATCAGATTCGGACAGCACGTTCATTCTCGAAACCTCCATTATCGGTGCCGAGAGTATATCATAATGATATCACTTCGATATCTCGCGCAGACCACCAAAGTTGGTTGCGAGCGAGAACAGGGCCGTTATGGGCTGGGCGGCACCTGGCCGACACCGGCTTCTGCGAGCATTCGGGCGTAGTCAGTACCCGAAAAGGTGCCTCGCAGGGCTGCGTTACTTGCGAATGAAGCCTGGTTCCGGTTCCAGCAGTGTGGGGCCGGATCCGAGGAGTAATCGAAGCGAAGCGACCCAGGCCCTCTGCTCTCCCCGTGACACAAGACCCCATCGCGAACGACGGTCTTGGCAGGTTCACCGTCGCTGTGAAGCCACTTGGACACCCCGTGATGCCAGGCGCAAGCCCCGCTGGTCGCCGATGACCTCCAGCCGTCCCTACATATCACTCCGATTCGATCGGCAGCCACCGCTGGTGTGACCTGTTCAACTGGACCGGTGATCCGTGAGACTGTCCCATTCGTGAGCTCGACGATGTAGTCGCCGTATTGGAAGACAGATTCACCCAAAGGAGGGGTCACCGGCGGTGGTTCGGCTTGATCATTGAAAGGGCTCACCATCCAGATTCCGGCCAGCACGACGACTGCAATGAGCCAACGGTGATCGGATCTTGGTTTCTGCGACTTGGGTTTCACGGGCAGAGCGACTGAAGGTGTCACTTCGAGCTGACCGGCCATCCCAACAACCTACAACCCGGCGGTCTCTACGGTCCAGGTTGTTTCCCTCGCTCTGACTACGTCAGCTGCCTCATCTGGTTCTGAGGGCGCCAGCATCCTAAATCACGACTCGTCCCCGATTTGAAACTCAATCCGCTTGCCGGGCGGCTCAACCACCAAATGCAACGCCTCTGCCACCCGACCCGACAGATTCCACATGCCGCAGATGAAAGTCAGCTCCACAATCTGCCGTGTCGTGAAGTGCTCCTTCATCGCCTCCCAGGCCGCCTTGTTTTGCTTGGCGCGCAGGTGCGTCACTTCATCCGCCCACCAAATCGCCGCTTTCTCTTTGTCAGAAAACAATTCACTCTCACGCCAGTCATCGCCGGTCAACAAGTCGATTTGTGAATCCGTCAGACCAAGAGCTCGACCGAGCTCCACGTTGTGACCCACTCAATTGTTGCACTCGGTCAATAGTGCCGTTTTGACGATCACCAACTCCTCGATCTTGACGTAGTCACGATCTGTTTCGAGATAGTCGATGCGGATCTTCTGGTCGAGCAGTTGCCAGGCTTCAACCGCAACGGGCGCATGACCCAACATCCGCAGATAACGCGGCACCGTCCCCCACATTTGCTTTGACCAGGCGAACGCCGGCCCCAGTTCAGCCTGAAGCTCTTCAGGGATGTTTTCGGGGTCAATCAGCGGCACCCGCGGATCCGGGTGCGCCATCATCTCGTCGGTGACACCCATATCGCTCGCTAAACCCGTCTCGTGATCGACAACCATGTTCTCTCCCATCGAATTCGCCGACTACCGAATCTGTCCTCCAATGGCACCCTAAACCCGCCTTCTAGCCCACGGCCGCTCCCTTATTGCCGTTGTGCAGAATTGCCTCAGTTCAAATACGGTTCCGATTGGAGAAGATCCGCAGGTCCTCAGCCCGTTGCGTTCTGAAACACGGTCTCTAGGAGGTCGGCAATCGATTCACTGTCGTCTCCGAACCCGGTCGTTGTCACTGACAACCACAAGCTCCCATCAACAACCGTTGCTGTCGATTGGAAAGGGCTTTCCGACGCGAATCCATCGGCACCGAAGGACAGAGCGACACACCCATCGCACGGATCAGGGCGGTGGAGATCGAAGTCACTGGCTACCTGGATCAGAAGGCTGTTGGAATTCGCGTCCCTCCAGAAGCACGTCACGATTGGGCCAGCCTCGCCTCGTTCGCCCTCCCCGACATCATCACCGAAGTAGGCCGCCAGCACCGACTCCCCGGCAAGGAGGCACGGATCTGGTGCATCAGAGCTGCTCACGACCGGATCTTCAGCTTCGCCGGTACCCGTCGAATCCGAATCGCCGCCACACGCAGCCATGACTACTGCCACCACAAGCATGATCCCCAGTCTCCGCATGATGGCTCCTCCGCGAACAATCTCGACTCTACGCCCGAAGCGAGCCCATGACTGGCTACCCAGTCGGTAGGGGCCACTCTATCTGAGCCGATATGTGCGGGTAGGTTTGCTCGGCTTCTTCGGTGTGAGAGGTCCGCCATACCAACCATCGAAGCAGACACCGGATCGTCGAGGATTTGGACCCTTCCACCACAACCGCAGCGGGCAGGAGGTTGCTGATCGTGTCGGCCTGCCTAGCTGTCCCAATCGACTAGGGTTCTCCTAAGGCACGGACTCCGTGCTTCGCCTTGCTTTGCTTCTGTCGTCCCGTCGGATGTCGCTGTGGGGTAGCCCATTCCCGGTCGTCCAGATCGGAAGCTGGGTTGCTCAGCCTGCCAGGTGTCCACAAATCGACGGTACAGCTCAAGAAGGAGCATGCAATGTCTGCAAATATCTACGTGGGGAATCTCGCGTTTTCTACTGGTTCAACCGATCTAGAACAGCTGTTCGCTCAGCACGGTTCGGTCACCAAAGCCTCAGTGATCACCGATCGCGATACCGGCCGCTCTCGCGGGTTCGGGTTCGTCGAGATGTCCTCTGCTGAGGAAGCACAGAAGGCGATCGCTTCACTTGACGGAGCCGACTTCGAGGGTCGCAATCTCAAAGTCAACCTCGCCAAAGAGCGGTCCCGCTGAACAGCTCTCGCTCCGCCACCGACCACAGCAAGCTGAGGGAAGTCGCAGCGGAGTTGAGAATCACCTTTTCAACCTGGCAGCTCGGCGGCGTCCGATCCGGCGTCGTGCCGCATGGCTAGGCGTGGAGGCGAGGCTGTGGCGAAGCGAGCCAGAGAGCGAGCTCAGCTAGCCAAGCGCCAGGCCAAGCAAGAAAAGCGTGAGGCCAGAGCGAACGACGCCAGCAAGTTGCCGGCGACCAGCGAGGACGCCCTCTTACAGGCGTTCGCTCAACTCAGCGCTGACTACGAAGCCAACGCAGTGAGCCACGACGAATACAACGCCGAGCGGAGTCGAATCCTCACCGAGCTCGGAGTCCAGACCGACTGACCCCGCTGTTCGCGGGCGGCACTCTTTGGCGCGCCTGAAAGACATTCGGCAGTTTGTGACGGCGGTCCAGTTCCGCCACTGCCGTGTATTCACGATGGTTAGGACCGCCTGTCAAGTGGGACCAGGGTCGGACTCGCAGATGAACGTCGGGTTGGATGGAAAGGTGAGTGACATGCAGGAGCCGCAGGCGGCTGAACCGAGTACGTCGCTTCCGTCCGGGGTTTTGAACAGCAGGCTTCTGGTCGGAACCATGTTGTGGTCATCACAATCGAGGGCCGATCGGCCGGCCACGATCGTGTCCGTGTTTTCTTAGCCAGGAGCCGACGACCCTCTTCAACAAGAGCCTGGATTCCGAGCCTCGGGCTCATCGTGGTTGTCGGGGCGGCTCAGTCGGCTCGGGAATCGTGGTCGGCCAAGGCAAACTCGACCGCTTCCTCGACGGGCATCCCCTTCCCAGCATCCCAGGCGGCTTGATATTCATCCTCGTCAAGCTCTTCTCTCGCCCGATCGAACTCGGGCTGCCGATCGGCCTCGGCGGATGCTTCGCGGGCTCGCCCGCCGGCGAACAGGGGGGCGGCAGCACCGTAGAGGGTGACAGCCCGCTCCATATCGTCGGCCCGTACGGCAATCTTGCCCAGGGCTTCCATTACCAGCGCCATGTTGGCTCGATCAACCACGGCCTGACTCATCGTCAAACTCCGGTCAAGTCGGGTCTTCGCCCCGACAGGATCTGAGGAGAGCTCGAGCAAGGCCAACTCCCTTTCCGCATTTGCACCACAATGCTGATCGCCCACGTCACCGAGAACAACCAAAGAGGACCGAAGCGTCTGGAGCGCCGCCGGGTCCTCGAGCGACCGCTGGGCCGCACCAAGCCAAAGCAGAGCATGGCCTTCACCGGAACGCGACCCAACCTCCCGGAAGAGCTCAAGGCCCTCACTCAGCCAGCTCGCGGCATCCTCAGGTCGCTTGATGAGGACGTTATTCCCCAACAGATAGAGACAGCCGGCAGCCTGGAGCCGGTCGCCGAGCTCGCGATATAGCTGGAGGCTTTCGCTCTGAACCTCCTCGGCTCTGTCCACATGATCACGGGAGAGAACGCTCCCGAAAGTGCTCAGAACGTCCGCCAACGCCCACCGGTCACCCGTCTCCCGACACAGGGCAAGAGCGGACTCGAGGATTTCGACTGCCCGGTCAGTTTCTCCCAGCCAGGCCGCAGTCAACCCGCTCAGTGCCAGGGCCTGCCCATGAAGCGAGGGGTCATTGAGTCGGCTAGCTCGCTCGAGAGTCTCGTCGGCCAAGGCGGCAGCTGCCTCTTTGTCGTCTGAAATGACCATTCCCGAACCGCGCAACGCTGCAGTTACGCGCAAGTCGAGCGGGAGCGTGTCGTCGGCGAGTGGAGCAACTGCCATCCAGGACCTACCTTCCGGCCAATGGCCCGCTTCCTCCCAGAAATACCCGAGGGCGGCGGTGAGCCTGAGAAGCAGAGTCGACTCGGAAGCGTCCTTGGCCCACATCAGGGCGGCTCGCATGTTGTCATGCTCGGCCTCGAAGCGACGAAACGCTTCGACCTGCTGGGGCCCTCTCAGGACCGGGTCTAGTCGCTCGGCAAGGTCGGCATAAGCGTTGGCATGTCGTCTTCTTACCGAGTCCGGATCGGAGTGGTCTGCGAGCCGGTTACGACCGTACTGACGGAGCGTTTCCAACTGTCGATAGCGAGTCCCAGTAACGCCCTCTTCCACCACCACCAGCGACTTGTCGACCAGTCCCACTACCAGATCGAGCACGTCGGACTCCGCAACATCATCTCCGCTACACACGGCCTCGGTCATCTCGAGAGTGAATCCCCCGGCGAACACCGAAAGACGATTGAAGAGCAACTTCTCATCTTCACTCAGGTGGTCGTAGCTCCAGGCCACAGTGGCTTCCAGGGTCTGCTGGCGAGGCAAGACGGTTCGACTGCCCCCGGTAAGCAGACGAAATCGATCATCGAGACGACTGGCAATGTCCTCCGGCGAAAGCGAGCGGATCCGAGCCGCCGCCAGTTCAATCGCCAGGGGGACACCGTCAAGCCGCCGACAAATCTGAACGACGGCCTCAGAGTTTTCACCGGTCACGAAGAATCCCGGCTTGACGAACGACGCCCGTTCGGCAAAGAGTTCGATGGCGTCGTAGCGGAGCAGATTCTCGCCATCGGTCAGATCACCTTTGGGAACTGCGAGAGACGAGACCGGGTAGCTCACTTCGCCGGGCACACCCAGTGCCTCCCGGCTGGTGGCCATGATCCTCACCCCCGGACCGGCTTGAAGCAACACCACAGCAACCTCTGCCACCGCGTCGAGAAGATGCTCACAATTGTCGAGGATCACCAGCACCTCCTGGCCTCGCACCACAGACGCCAGAGTTTGGATCATCCTTTCCCCTGGTTGGGGGCGCAACCCCATTCCCGAGGCAAGCTCATTTGCCACCAGGCCGGGGTCGCCGAGCGGAGCCAGCTCTGCAATCCAGACGCCGTCGGGAAACTCATGGCTGATCTCGGCCGCGGCCTGAAGGGATAGCCGTGTCTTGCCGGTACCGCCGACCCCGGTCAACGTGACAAGCCGGCTGACTCGAAGCAGCTTGCCGAGCTCGGCCAACTCGTCGTCACGCCCTACGAAGCTGGTCAGTTGCAGCGGAAGATTGTTGCGAACGGCGTCGAGTGACCGGAGGGGAGGAAACCCAGACTCCAGCCCGGCTGCGGACAGCTGAAAGAGATGCTCGGGCTCAGCCAAATCCCTGAGCCGGTGCCGACCAAGATCGATCAGGCTCACGCCCTCGGGTAGAGCATGCTCGATCAGGGATTGAGTGGGGCCCGAAACGACGACCTGACCGCCGTTGCCGACCGAAGAAATGCGAGCGGCGCGATGGACGTCGATCCCAACGTATCCGTCCGGTCCGATCACTCCGTCGCCGGTGTGGATCCCCATGCGTACCCCGAGGCGGCCGCCTCCGGGCAAGTCGCCGGCGGCAAATGTTCGCTGGGCGGAGACGGCGGCGTCGATGGCATCAATAGGCCTGGTGAACACCGAGAAGGTCCCATCGCCTTCGGTGCTGACACGCGAACCACCCGCGGCCTCGATGACCTCCAGGAGGATGTCGTGATGAGCACCCAGCAGGGCGGGATAGTCCTCACCGAGATCCTGCAAGAGCTGCGTGCTGCCCTCGATGTCGGTAAACAAAAAGGTGACGGTTCCAGTCGGCAGTTCAGACATCACACGACATTCAGGTGCTCGCACTGATGTTCATGAGTTGTTCTACGTCTGCGGGGCCATCGAGAACCCGTGACATGATGTGACGGTGCTGGAGGTCAATCGGTAGTTGGGAGGCGAGATACGCGGCGCGGCCCACCTCGAAATCCTCGGCTTCCATCCCGTAGACCAGCACTGGTCCGTCTTTACCGTCAAGCAGAATCGCTATCTCGTGGCGGGTGGTCTCCTGCTTGAAGGTCTCCTGCACTTCGTCCCGGCGCACCATCAACTCAGCCATCCAATCACGGAGGGAATCCACCTCGCCCGGTTTAACGCGCATGCATGTGATCATTAACACGGTTCCTCCTGGCCGATCATGCATCGCACGCTACTCATGTGAGAAGCCGGGATCGCGAGGTGCCCAACGGGGAGAATTCGACTCACCGGGCCGAGACCCGCACATAGCCGGACGCTCATCCACACCCATGGAACCTTTGAAGCGATCCGACGCTTCGAAGTCAGCCTGAAACGGATCACCCTTGAAGCCGGTCACCCAGACAAATACAACGCAACCATCACCCACGCTTTGGGGTACCTCACCGCAGAACGAATCGCTGAAGAGCCGACACCCGATTGGGACGAGTTCAAGCGACGCAACCCGGATCTACTCCAGTGGCCCAACGACCAACTCACACGGCTCTATCCGAACCAAGAAATCCACAGCTCACACGCCCGCCAGGTCTTCGTCCTCCCCGGGAGGAAACCCCGCCCATAGCCGGCAATATCTAGCGCCCAAACGGCGCGAGCGCGTCCCCGCTACCCCGCTCGATGCGTGCCGATATGTGCGAGCTTGAAATGTGCAGCGTCAGCCGATCGCACCCGCTACTCGTGCGCTTCCAGCTCTCCCTGGATGAGGATCGTCCCGGCTTCCAGATCCCAAGTCGTTTGAGCTGTAACGGTCATCCCGTCGCAGGTCTCGCCGCCGTGAAGGACGATGGCATGCGCGACCTGGTCGCCCACGATCGGCACTTCAAGGGGCGATTCCTCCGGAGTCCACGGGCAAGTCGGGGTGCGGATGGCCAGCACCTCGAACAGGACGCCAGTCCGGGTTTGGTTTTCGTCAACCAGATAGCGGAAGTGGGCCGAGTACCCCAGATTTCGTAGGGACTGGTCCTCACCGACAGTGTCGAGACCGCAGTCCATTAGCCACGTGGTCCCGCTCTCGTCCTCGCGGAACACACCCACGTTGCATCTGCCGTCGATATCGACCGGAATCGGCCCCGTATCCCCGGCCGACGTTTCGGTCGGGCCCGGCACGGTAGTGGTGCCCACCGCGACCGTTGTTGTAGTGGTCGCTGTAGATGCCGCGGAGGTGGTCGTTTCAGCTAAATCCCCACTGCCGCCACATGCAGCCAATACAAGACCCGCGGCGAGCGAGCCAACAAAGGAACGCCCACCCATCGAACCTCCTAGCTGGCTCTAACCGCAGGATACTTAACCGGCAGC
>Ga0255048_10001420_pt1 | contig 16574 bp, 16 predicted proteins | sample JV7_2_2_MG_FD_183619 | JGI IMG/M metagenome (GOLD analysis project Ga0255048, IMG submission 183619) | Seawater microbial communities from Jervis Inlet, British Columbia, Canada - JV7_2_2 | ecosystem: Environmental > Aquatic > Marine > Inlet | place: Canada: British Columbia | collected 2016-10-06
GGATCCGTCCGGGGCCTCAACCCGCACGTCGTGGTCGTCGCCGTTGACACCGAAGAAACGCAATGTCACCGAGTCATCCGCGATCACCGACATCGACGCCGGACTGAACATGTAAGTCGACACCTGCCACTTGGCGGGGTTGTCGGCGTCGAATTCACCGGGTGGCGTGAACCGATACCCTTGTGAAAGCGACGTTGGGTCGACGTCGGGGGCGGGGATTCCGTCCGTGCCTCCCTTGATCTCGATGAGTTCGACATCGAAGGTCACGTCGCCCGGTTCTGCACCGGAGTTACTTCCACCGCATGCCGCTAACAACAGGCCGACGATCACCGTTAGAACGAAGATGTGTTTCCATTGCATAAGTTCGGCCTCCTTTCGTTTGTAATGACTGGCTGGGCGTTTGTGCCAAACCTCTGCCATCTATTGTGTGGCTTGACCATTCCTCGAGCTATGGGCCTGGGTCGCATTTCAGATCAGACCTAGGTCGGACCGTTAACGGACCTTTGGCCGTAGTGGGTGTTGAGTGCGTGCCAGAAGATGGAACTCATATGAGGCAGTCATTCTCGAGAATGAGCTTTGCAGGGCAGTTTCTGATGCTCAGCCTGGTCATACTGATTGCGGGCATGTCGGTCATCGGGCTCTGGGTCCAAAGAGAGATCGAGGAAGCGGTCACGACTCGCACGGCCGGGGTCACCGCTCTCTACGTCGATAGCTTTATCGGACCCCATCTTCAAGAATTCGGGGAAACCCAAAGATTCTCAGTTCAGGACATCGCCGAACTCGACCGTCTGCTACAGGAAACACCACTGGGCAGTCAGGTGGTTTCTTTCAAGTTGTGGACGGAGGACGGAAAGATCCTGTACAGCCCAAACCCCACACTGGTCGGCAAGGGGTTTGAACCGGAAGCCGATCTCGTTGATGCCTTTTCAGGTGAGGTCGTTTCGCATATCAGCGACCTGTCGGCGGCTGAAAACGCTTATGAAAGCCAGTTTTGGGATTCTCTGATTGAAACCTATGCACCTGTCAGGGACGAGCAGAGCGGGCAGATCGTTGCCGTCTCGGAGTTCTATCAGCTCCCCGACGCACTGGAGGCGGACCTTCGTTCCGCACGGCTCCAGTCCTGGCTGATCGTCGGGATCGCCACGCTTGCCATGTATCTCGTTCTCGTCGGCTTGGTGCGACGTGCCAGCAATATGATCGGATCCCAGCGTGTCGAACTCGAGGACAAGGTCAACCACCTTCACAGGACACTCGACGAGAACGAGAAGCTGCAAGAGCGCATGCGCCAGGCAGCATCTCGCACGACTGCCATTAACGAACGATATCTGCATCGCATCTCGGCAGACCTTCACGACGGACCCGCGCAAGATGTCTCGGTGGCGCTATTACGGATAGAGGCTCTGGCGGCGTCGTACCCAAACGGCCCGGATGGTTCGAGCCGTGACCGCGCCGTTGCAGATCTGGCGACGGTGCAGACGGCTCTTGACTCAGCCCTCACCGAGCTGCGAACCATTGCCCGTGACCTGAGATTGCCCGAAATCGAGCAAGCATCTCTGGCCGATGCCGCCTGGCGGGCGATTCGGGATTTCGAGCGTCTCACCGGCAAGGAAGTGCACGCTGAGATCGGCGATGTGCCTGCGGCAGCACCACTGCCAGTCAAGATAGCCGTCTATCGCGTCCTCCAGGAGGCGCTTGCCAACAGCAACCGGCACGCCGATGGGGCGCGACAGACAGTGCGGATCACCTCGGGATCAAATGAGGTCTGTCTTGAGGTGATTGACGACGGCCGCGGGTTCGTGACCCACCGGACTGCCCGACATGATGCCCTCGGATTGGCCGGGATGAGAGAGAGAGTGGAGATCCTGGGGGGAGATTTCGAAGTTCAGAGTGAGCCCACCCGCGGGACGCGCGTCCGGGCATGCCTGCCGCTTGTGATTCCAGAAGTGGAAGATGTTTGAACCAATCCACATCGTGGTTGCTGACGATCACCCCCTGTTTCGCGACGGGGTTGTCCAATCCCTGGCCGCCGAAGAGGACTTCTCGGTGGTTGGGGAAGCCAGCACAGGGGAAGAGGCCTTCCGGCTAGTTGCCGACCTCCTCCCCGAGGTTCTGTTGCTCGACATCCAGATGCCCGGCGAAGGCGGCATCGCCACAGCGGAGCGGATTGCTGCGACATATCCGGTGACGCGCATCCTCATGCTCACCGTTTCCGAAGAGCCTGATGACTTGATAAGAGCTCTCGAGGCGGGAGCCCGTGGCTACGTACTCAAGGGAATCCGGGCCAGCGGGCTGATTCACGCAGTCCGGGCGGTGACGGCCGGTGAGGCATTCGTCTCGCCCAGCCTGGCCAGCACCATCCTGTTCGAGATGACCCACAAGAAGCCACGCAACCCAGTCGACGAACTGACTGAACGGGAACAACAGATCTTTGAACTGGTCGGCGAGGGCTTGACGAACCGCGAAATAGCCGAACAGCTCTTCCTAGCCGAAAAGACCATCAAGCACTACATGACCAACGTCCTACAAAAGCTCCATCTACGCAATCGGGTCGAAGCAGCCCTCCTCGCCCAGCAACGCCGGCTGAGCGACCCCTGAGAAGGGAGCTAGTGACCTCGTCGGTCGCGGAGATTGCACACTGATGGCACCTGGGCGTTCTCCCAACCGCATCGGGTCACAGGGGAGTCTTCACGATGACATCTCCGGCAATAGAACTCGGCTATCACAAAGGCAGAACCGCAACTAACAAGGGTGAAACCTACCCAGCTGAGGTACTCACTGAGAACGAGGTCAAAAGGTTGATTCAGTGTTGTTCCAACCGTGCACCTACCGGAATTCGCAACCCTGCACTCATCACCGTCCTGTACCGGGGTGGACTCCGGCTCAGTGAGGCCCTCGCACTCAAACCGAAGGACCTGGACGCAGATGCCGGGACCATCACCGTGCTTCACGTCAAAGGTGACCGGCGTCGAACTGTTGGTCTGGACCCGGGGGCGATGGCGATCATGCTGCGGTGGGTGGAGAAACGAAAGCAGCTTGGTATCGGTGGGGCCACCCTCTTCTGCACCCTCCAGGGCCAACCTTTGAAACCGTCGTGTGTCCGAACCCTGCTGCCCCGGCAGGCTGGGAAGGTGGGGATTGAGAAACGAGTCCACCCGCATGGGCTGAGGCACACCATGGCCTACGAGCTAATGATGGAGGGTGTGCCGGTGCCGATCATCCAGCAGCAACTGGGGCATGCGAGCCTTGCGACTACGGAGCGGTACCTCAGGCATATCGCTCCCCGGGATGTGGTGATGGCCATGCAGCGACGGGAATGGACCGCCTAGAACGGAAATTGCCAGAAAGCCTTCGGAATCAGGTTCGCTGCCCTCTCCCGCCACCACCCAAAACCAGGGCGTCACGGCCAGTCGATGTCCAGTGTGACCGTGGGGGGTCCGGGCCTGGTGGCAGTCGGATCGCACGTGGGGCGCGCGGTGGTGTGGACCTCTGTTGATGGGGTCACCTGGTCTCGGGTCCCTCACGACGAGGCGGTCTTCGGAGGAGAGGAGGCGACCTTGGGCGTTCTCTTGCTGCCGTGGCAAGCCCAGAATTCGTCGACGCGGTCTTGGTTCTCGTGGAAGATCCATATCTCGCAGACCCTGTCGCCTCTGAGTGAGAGGAGGTGCACCGTGTTCGTGTCGAGTTGTGTACCGCGCCCGGCGGCGCTGGTGTGACCGCGCACAATCGTGTGTTTGTTCGAAGTGAGCGTGCGCGACGGGCGGAATCTCAGAGTGCCGTCCGTGAGGTCCGCCATATGTTGCAGAAGTTCGAGGATCGCCCCCCCGCCCTGGTATTGCCCAGAAAAGCCTGACCTTCCGGGCAAGTGCAGCAGGGACGTCTCGTCGAGGACAGCTTCCGCAGCACCAGCATGCTTCCCTGAGAAGGCGTCCCAAAGGGCCTCAGCCACCTGAATATCGAGCTTGCGCATCATTCCGTTCGGTCCCGCCGACTACCTCGATGTTCCCAAGCTGCTCTCAACGCCTGCTTGCAGGGCGCTCAATGAGGTGAGAATGTATTCTTGATGTGAGCGAAATGGGCTCGGACTTTCGAATCCTCGGGGAACTTGAAGCCTTTCGAGATGGGGATCGGGTTGAGCTCGGCTCTTACCGGCAACGAGCCGTTTTGGCCCGCCTGCTGATCGACCAAGGAAGAGTCGTCACCGCCGACCGTCTGATAGAGGACCTCTGGCGGGGCGAACCGCCCGATTCGGCCCGACATGCGCTCCATGTCTATGTGTCCCGCCTACGCAAGTCGCTCGGCCATGACGGCGCCAGGCTAGAGCACCACGGAGCCGGCTACCGCTTCTCGGTCGAAGCGGACGAATTGGACGCCTCCCGCTTCGAGCAGCTGGCGACGGAGGGCCGCGCCGCCCTGGCCCGCCACGACACCGATCAGGCCATTGCCCATCTCCGGAAGGCACTGAGCATGTGGCGAGGCGCGGCCTTGACCGAGTTCGCCGACGAGGCGTTCGCTAGGGAAGAGGCGGTGCGCCTCGATGAGCTCCGACTGACGACCCTAGAGCAAAGACTGTGGGCCGAGCTCGAGCTAGATGGGGACGGCAATGTCGTTGAGGAGCTCCAGGCGCTCGTTGCCCAGCACCCGTTCCGCGAGTCCTTCTGGGAGCAACTCATGCTTGCGCTGTACCGCTCGGGTCGGCAGGCGGAAGCGCTCCGCACCTACCAGAGGGCGCGGGCGAGCCTGGCTGAGGAGCTGGGGATCGAGCCGGGACCCGCACTCCGCCAAATGGAGGAGCGCATCCTCGCCCAAGACCCGAGCCTCGAGCTTGCGCTCGGAGCGGTCTCCGATGGCCCGCCCCGCCAGCTGCCACTCCTGCGAACAAGCTTCGTCGGACGGGAGCCGGAGCTATCGCTGGGAGCGGAACTCCTCGATAGATCGCGGCTGCTGACTCTCACCGGTGCACCGGGCTCGGGCAAGACCCGTTTGGCCCTCCGCCTGGCCATTGATCATGAGAGTCAATTCCTGCACGGGACGTTCTTCGTCCCGCTGGCAGCGGTCACCAACCCGCGGCTCATCGACACGACGATCGCCCGCGTGCTCGGCCTACGCGAGACGCCAGGAGAATCTGCTTGGGGGGCCGTCCAGGCTTTCCTCCGGGACCGTGTAGTGCTTCTCATCCTTGACAACTTCGAGCAGATCATTCGGTCCGCACCCCGGGTAGGCGAGCTGATCGACGCCGCACCCGGCCTCACGATCATGGTGACCAGCCGGTCTCCGCTTGGACTCTCCGGGGAGCAGGAGTTTCCCGTGCCACCCCTCCGAGTGCCGTCCGTTGATGACCTACCTGGGATATCTGAACTGGCCACCTACGACGCCGTCGCCCTCTTCGTGGCACGGTCGCGGGCAGCCGATCCCAACTTCGGCCTCAACGCCGAGAACGCCGCCGCCGTGGCAGCGATCACGGCCGGTCTCGACGGGCTCCCGCTTGCGATCGAGCTCGCCGCCGCCCGGATCAAGCTGCTGACACCTCAGGATCTCCTCGGTCGCCTCGAGCGCCGCCTGACGTTGCTCACTGAAGGCCCCGCCGACACCGCCGATCGCCATCGCACCATGCGCGACGCCATCGCCTGGAGCCACGAGCTCCTCGAGCCCGACGAACAGGCGCTCTTCCGCCGCCTTGGTGTGTTCCTGGGAGGATTCACTCTGGAAGCGGCGGCCGCCGTTGCCGATCTTCCCGACGAGAACATCCTCGACGGCGTCAGCTCGCTTCTCGCACAGAGCCTCCTCCATCGGCCGGTCGACGTCGGGCAGGCTCGGTTCGCCATGCTTGAGATGATGCGAGAGTTTGCCATGGAGGAGCTGGCATCTGCAGGCGAGGAGAAGAAGACCGCCGGCCGCCACGCCCGTTACTTCCTACGCTTGGCCGAGGAGATAGAGCCGCAGCTCAGCCAGGAGCCCCAGGGAGTCGGAATGAAGCGGCTCTCCTCGGATTTGGCCAACCTTCGCGGTGCCCTTCGCCATTTTCTGGAGAGTGGCAACCCGGACCTCGGGTTGCGCCTGGCAAGCAGCATTTGGCGGTTCTGGCAGAGCTCCGACCAACTGAACGAGGGACGGGAGTGGCTGGACAGCTTGCTCGCACATCCGAAGACATCGGACGGAGCTCGTGCACAAGGCCTGACGGCTTTCGCAGGCCTGGCCTATTGGCAGGCCGAATACGACCAGGCCTTGGCCCGATACGAGGAGGCTCTCGATCTCTACCGGGCCGCCGACGACCAGGTCAACGAAGCGGACACCCTGTACAGCATGAGCCTCACGGCGAACTGGAAGGGGGACCTGGATGCTGGAGAACGGTTCGCCGACGAGGCCCAATTGGCCTTCGAGAAACTGGGAACCAGGGAGGGGATCGGAAGGGCGATCATGGCTCGAGCGTTTGTGTTGTGGAGGCGCAACGACCTGGCCGCCGCTCGCGACCTGTGGGAGGAAGGCCTCGTGATTTCCCGGGAGACCGGCGACATGGCGTTGGCCATCACCCAGCTCGTCGGCCTCGCCAGCCTCACCTTCCATCTGGGCGACCCGGAAGAAGCAATGCGTATCGTTCTCGATGGCGTTCGCGAGGCGACCGAACTCCAGAACGCCCACGTCACTGTGTGGATGCTGGACTTCGTTGCCGCATTCGCCGCGTCCAGTGCACCGGAAGCGAGCGTTCGCCTTGCCGGCGCCGTAGACGCCCTGCGTCAGGAGGCTGGTGGAGGCATCCTTCCTGAATCGCTGGACGTCGTGGACGCCAGGTCGGCGACCGCTCATCTGTTGAGCTCCGCGGATTCGGATCGGGCGTGGGCGCAGGGCCGAGGTCTGAGCCTGCAAGAGGCCGCGGCTGAGGCCCGTCAGCTCGGCGCCATCCTCCTCGAACTCTGAGGCATCCAAGCTGACGTTGAGCGCTCAGTGAGCGATCATTGACAACGTTGCCACACGCTGGCGACAGTCACAGACAGCAATAAGGAGGTGGCTATGACTACCACTACGACTCCTCGGAGAACACCCGAGGTCACCGAGGCTGGAGGCAAGGGTTTGCGTCCGATGTGGATCATGCTGGCGGTGGTAGCGCTGGCAGCGATTGTGGCCGGCGCGGTGTGGCTGATCGCAGGCGACAGGTCGGATTCGCCGGCCGAGTTGGAGGCGACTGCCCTCGAAGAGCTCATGGCGCAGGAGAAAACAGCCCTCGACCCGTATTTCGCAGACAGCGATCCGACGGGATACGTCGGCATATACGCCTCCGAGGTGACGTACATCGATCCCTCGTCGGGCGGAAGACTCGAGAACCAGGCCGCCAGGGACTACCTGATGAGCTTCGCCGGCCTGATTCCCCCGCTCCAGTACGAGATCCTCAATCCGTCGGTGGATCTCTTCGGTGACACGGCGATCTTTACGTTCGACGTGGAGATGTTTGACGCCGGCACGCTGATTGGAGCATGGAACACCACCGAGATTCATCAACGCACCAGCGGCGGCTGGGAGATGGTGCATGCCCATTGGTCGAATCCGGCTCCTCCCCCGGAGGGCTAATCCCCACCGCTTCACGATTCAGGCAGGGCCATGTGGCCCTGCCTGGCTACCTGCAAGATCCCTTTACTGGATGTGAGCATGAAGCGAGGAGGCCTCACCGATGCAAGACACAGGTTCATCAGATACCGGGGTTCTCAGCGAACTCCTCGCGGGCGAGCGAGCTGCCATGGATCCGTACTTCGGCGAGAGCGACCCAACGACATACGCCGGGCTGTTTAGCCGGGAAGCGACCTATTTCGATCCCAATTCCTCGGGCCGGCTGAAGGGCGACGCCATCGCCCAGCACTTCGCGGCCGCGGCGGGTCAGATCCCACCATTCCGGTACGACATCCTCAATCCCGATGTGGAAATCCACGGTGACACGGCGATCTTCACCTTCAACCTCGAGACCTACGACCCGTCGGACGGCTCGATCACCAGCCGCTGGAACACCACCGAGGTCCATCGTCGCACCGAGGATGGCTGGGACATGGTCCACGCCCACTGGTCGTTGATGGAGCCGGCAAGCTAAAAGACGTCCGCTCTCGGAGGTAGGACTCGAACCACGATCGACGGTCCAGTAGATGAGCGCTCCGAGTCCGCTTCCAACAGAGGCACAGAAACGGAGTTGCGGAGCGACTCGCAAGGAACCCGAAGGGTTCCCGTGGGCCTGACGGGACAGAACGCGAACCAACTCGGCGGTCTCGGCTAACGAATAATGAATCTCGTATGTCGGTGGTAAAGGGAGTCCTCACTTGTGAGGCACTTCACAAATGCACAAAGGGCACTCCTGGCCTACCGGGCGTCGCAGACCGTGCAACAACAGTGCCGTGACCTGTTTCAGTCGGGTTGCCACTCGTTTCGGTGCCACGAGATGCCCTGATCGGTGGGACGTCAAGGGTATCGATGGCGTCGCCGGAAGGCGTTGAGGGTGTGGTGAGCGAACGTTGAGGGCACGGCTTCAGGCTGGTAGTAGCCGGGAGAACCGTCCGGGCTTTCAACGTCGAGAAAGGAGACCGAAGACACCTGGCAGCGACATGTGAGGAAGGAGCTGAGATGAGAAGAAGATCAACAGTTTTTTTTCTGGCAATAGCAGTAGGTCTGTTATTGGCGATACCAGTACCGGCAAGTGCTAAGCCACCCCTTCGTGGAGACCAGGATCTCGTTCTGAAATTCGATGGACCCGGTGGACCGCCAATCTGCCTCCTCGCCACGGGGGACGCGATTTCGTGGGTGGGGACCATCGTATTTGAGGGCGACGCGCATGCGTATGGCATTGCCTACCTCTCCCTCTTGCCACCGCCAGACCCGCTCAAGAAGGCGAAGGCGAGCCATTTCGCGGACGAGTGGATGATCTTCGAGAACCCGTTGACCGGTGATTGCCCTGGGGACGGTGACGCAGTTGTCATGTGGGGGTTTGATAAGGGCGTGCAGTCCGATGTGAACCTCAAAGCCAGAGCGAACGGCACTGTTGAATGGGTAGCGGATGTCCATTCTTTCTTTGACAAGAGTTTGGAGGGTCGTCAGGTGCATTGGAGCGGCGTCACCGGCGCCAGCGGCTTGCCCCTGGAGCTCACGTTTGAGGGGCCATTCAGGATCAACTGATCACATAGGACCTGAAGATGCTCTTGGCAGAGGCCAGGAGCATCTTCGCGTTCGTCCAACTGTCGGTGATTCCCGCTCGAGGCGACCGGTCACCTGGTCCGATGTCGGTTCGCCTTTGTCGGAAGGGTTCGCGATGACACCCTCGTTAGACCGGTCGTCGACCGACGACCGGATCATTCACGCCGCGCTCGAACTCATCGCCCAGGACGGCCTCGGCGCGGCAACCATGGTCCGGGTCGCCGAGACTGCGGGTATCGCCCGCCAGACCCTTTACAACCACTACCCGGACATCGACCGAATAGTCACCGAGGCGATCCGCCGACATAACCAGGAGAGCATCCAGCTTCTCGAGGCCTCACTCCGGGTCGTCGACGACCCAACGGACAAGCTCGAGCAGCTCGTCCGCCATGTCATCGCTATCGGTGCTCATGCTCAGCATTCCCACGGCATCGAGCATGGACTCTCCGCCGACGCCCGGGCGACCCTCAACGATTACCGCGACGCGTTGGACCGTTGCATACGAGAAGTCCTCGACGAGGGGCAGCGATTCGGGGTGTTTCGACGCGATCTGACCCCTGAGGTCGACGCCCTCCTGATACGACCCATGCTCTACGGTCTCACCGAACGATCCGCCGAGACACCGGAGATGGCAGCATCACTTGCTACCACCGGAACGCGAACCATCCTCGCCTCGGTCACAGCAAGCTGAGCGCCGTAATCAGGTCGTTGCCGACAATCCAGAAACCCGGGCTCTGCGTGACCCGGCGTCGGTTTAGGCGATCGTCCCGTCACTCATGCTTCCGCCGGGTTCGGTGAAGTTGCTTCCCCGGCTGGAGTAGGTAGCCGGGAGGTGCAGGAACTTGGAGTATGTCCGAATCGTCCAGGAGACGGGACCCCGGAAGAAGTAGGCCTCGGGTGCGGCGATCTTGTCGATGTCCTTCTTGTACTTCTCGGCTGTGCCTTTCGTGAGGTGGAACTTGAGCTCGTCGCTGTTCTCGAAGGTTTCGTGGATGATCAAGGCGTCCTCACCGATCACCTGATAAGCCTCGAACCTGAGTAGGCCTTCCTCGATCGAGTAGGCGTCGGTGCCAACCCGTTGCCACCAGTACTTGAGCTCGTCGAGGTTGGAGGGCTGGTCGGGCGTGCACGTCCACTTGGCAGTGACCTGGATGGCGGTCTCGGGGTTGGGTTGCCTGTAGTCCTCTTTCACGTACCCAAGGAGGTGTTCGCCGAACACCGCCGGGACGTTCTTGGCCAGAAGTGCTGCCTGGGCAGGAGCGGGAATGGCCGCGCCGCGAATGAGATGCAGGCCGGGCTTGGCGACCCCCGTCAGATCACCCATGTGCTGCGTGGCGGTGGTGGAGAAGTATCGGACCAGTGCGTCGGGGTCCTTGAATACGTGGTGAACGAGCACCGCGTCTTCACCAACCGCATGGTTGATCTCGGTCGACAGCACACCGGAGTCGGCTCGGGCGTCGGCGTGGATGTTTTCCCACTCCTGCAGCATCTCTTGCGATTCGGCGGATCTTCTGAACCGCCCGCCGGGCTTCGTCGGTTTCCATTTGCCGGTGACGCTGATCTCCTGGCCGAGCCTGGCTGGCTCGGCCAGATGGGCGGGCAAGGGCTCCATACGGGGTGTCATGGTTTCTTTGCCTTGCTGACGGTGATCTCAAGGGTGTTCATCGGGGTTCCTCATCTCTCCACCACCGACGCGGCGGCTCGTCTGTCAGATGATGACTATGGCAGCTAAGGCAACATCAGGCTGTCTGGAGTGAGAGGACCTCATTGTGAAAGGTTGGGGCGTGAGCCTGTCCGTCGAGGTCGCCAATCCGGCCGCGTCTCACACCTCGCCGGCCAGGAGAACCTCCAACTCGGTGAGTGTCGGGCTTGAACGGGCGCCGGGCCTGGAGATCGTCAGCGCGGCGGCTGCGTTACCCCACTTGAGGCTGGTGGCAACATCGGAGCCGCGAAGCCGGGAGGCGATGAAGCCGGCGTCGAACGCATCGCCGGCGCCTACGGTGTCGACCACTGCAACCCGAAAGCCGGGCACCGTCGTGACACCCTCATCAGAGCAGGCCACCGCCCCATCGGCGCCGAGTCGGGCGATCACGAGTCGGCCGTCGCCGGCGAGCGACAACGCGGCGTCGACCGGGTCGTCGATTCCAGCCAGGGCCGTGATCTCATCAGTCGCTGCTCCCAGGACGACATCTGACCGTTCGACGGCCGCTTCAGCTATCCCACGGAAGCCGCCGTCCCATCCCCAATTCTCCAGCCGCAGGTTCAAGTCGAAGGAAACCGGCACCCCGTTCGCCCGGGCCTGCTCCATTGCCCCCAATAGCGCATACCGGGAAGGTGTGGTTCGCAAGCAGATACCCGAGATGTGGAGCCACTGCGCTCCGGTGACCGCTCGAACAGCCGCGTCTTCCAAGAGAGCGCCATGGGCGCCTCCGGTCGGGGGCCACGTATAGATGAGTCGTTCCCCGCTGGGCTGGGTCACGGTGATGACCGTCACGGTTGAGAGGTCTGGCGTCGCTCGGACTTCGTCGGCGTCGACACCGGCCTCGCGCAGGCTATCCATGGCGAAGCGGCCGAAGCTGTCGTCGCCGACGGTGCCGACAAACCGGCAGGCAACATCCAGACGGGCGAGCGCAACCGCGGTGTTCGCCGCCGATCCTCCGCCCAACAAGCGAGGGTCGGGGTTGGCGTGGACCCTGGGCTCGGCTTCTACCGGCAAACGGATCTCGAGGTCGACGTTGGCATCGCCGACCACGAGCACGCTCACGTGCCGACCTCACCTCGGGCTGCCGCCACAAACTGGGCGACCAGATCCAGGTCTTTGCGGAATCGCCCACGGTCAATGGGGCGGTTGGTGTGGCTCAGCGAATCGACGCCCCACGGGTTCACAATGGCGATGGCTGAAGCAACGTTCTGCGGGGACAAACCGCCTGCAAGTACGACCGGCGTTTGAACCGCCTCGACGATGGCGGCGCTGATCTCCCAGTCATGCACGGCTCCGGAGGCGCCCACACCGGGGATCTCGGGATCAACTGAGTCGAGCAGCAGAAAGTCGGCAACTGCCGCGTATGAGCGGGCTGTGTCGATCGCATCATGACCCATCACGGCTATGGCCTGCATGATGGGCAGGTGGGGCAGCCTCCGACGCAGCTCGGCAACCGCGGAGGGACCGACTGCGCCGGGAGGGCCACACAGGTGCAGGACGTCGGGCCCCACGGCTCTCACCATGTCCTCGATGGCGGCCAGGTCGACATCCACGCTCAACGCCACCGAGGTTGCGACCCCTGTGAGTTCGCGACAGATATCAGCGGCGAGCTCGTAGTCGACTTCACCCGGCAGGCCCAGGGTGGACGGCGTCACACCGACATGGTCGACGCCATGGGAGGCCACGGCTTGCGCCTCGGCCACCGACTGCATGGTGTAGATCTGGACCCTGATATCGCCCGTCATTCGCCCCGGACGCTACAGCGCCCCGGCCCAGGCTCGGGTCCGTCCGGCCGGATCGAACCGCAGCAGCACTGCGACGACTGGTGCGGTCCGGGTTCTGATCAACTGCATCGCCGCTCTCTCAAGCCTCCCCATGGGCGGCTCCGGCGCCGCTCTTTGCCAGCTTCACGGCCTCGACCAGGTCGGTTTGTAAGCCGTCGTCGAACGCCTCGTCTGCTTCCGCCCCGATGACTTCGCGGGCCAGGCCCTCGGCCTGCTCTTGATACCTCGAGTTGGGAGGCCAGTTGCCTCCGTGGCGCCGACGTGCGGCTTCGGCGGCGCCGGCCAGCTGGGCGCCAAGGCGTGGGTTCCCCAGTTCGACGACCGAGACCGCGATCCACCGGAGTGCCCAACCGATGGTGAAGGTGTCGCCGGCCCGCTCGGCGGTATCGATTGCCACCAGTGCGGTCCTGAGCGCCTCGGCGAAGTTGCCTTCCATTATGTCGAGCTGGGCCACCATCAGCTGTGTGTGGGCCATGTTCATCAACCGGCCCGCTTCCTTATAGAGCCCGATGAGCCTTGACAGCACCGCCCGATCGGGAAGCTTGTCATTCAGGACCGAGGTCGCCAACTCCCTTCCGAACTCGAGCGTTGCTATCTGGGCCGCGTCGCCCAGTTCGGTGAAGATCTGGTGTGCCCGCTCGGCAGGCGGAGCTGGATCGCCCAGGTCCGTTCCCGTCCCGCGGGCGTTGAGCAGTGCGACGAACAGGCCTGCTGAGCACTCGCCGATGAGGCGCTTGTCCTGTTGAGCCTCGGCGATCGCCAGACCTTCCTCATAATCGGAGACGGCGTCTGCCCAATCGGCGCGCCAGTAGTAGAGGGCGGCGCGGGCCAGGAGGCCGCGGGCCCTCGCCGGTGTGGGCGATCCGTGCTGATCTGAGTCGAAGAAGCGCTGCAGCCACAGCTCCAGCTCATTCAGTTGGCCGCTGGAATGAAAGAACCGCCAGACATTGCCGAGCAGTTCGTAGCCCCGCCGGAAGTCGCCGGCATCGAGCAAACAGTCGAGCGTTGTGCGGAGGTTGTCGTGGTCGTCTCCCAGGATTGCCAGCCACCGCGCTCTGGAATCTCCCTCCAGCGGTTCGTGGGACTCAGCCCCCAGATCGAAGAAGTAGTCGGAATGGAGGGCGGCGAGACGTCCGGGGTCACCGACTTGCTCTGCGACATAGAGCTGGATCGGCGCCAGCAGTAGGAAGCGCTTGCCCGCAGTGCCGGCTTCGGCAGTGACCAGGCTGCGGTCCACCAGCTCGGCCAGATCGTCGAGAGAATCCCGACCGGCAACGTACTCGAGGGCGGCCAGCGTTGCGCCGCCCCGGAAGACGGTGAGGGCCTTGAGCAGCTCTTGTTGGCCCTCGGTCAGAAGCTGGTAGCTCCATGACACCGCTGCCGAAATCGACTGGTGGCGGTCCGGGGCATCCGACCTGCTCGTCTTCAAAACACCGTGTCCTTCCTGCAGGCGCTCAAGAACCTGTGCCGGTGTGAGGACATTGAGCCGGGCGGCGGCCAGCTCGATCGCCAGTGGGATTCCGTCGAGGGCAACGACGAGCCTCTCCACATCCCCCCGGTGAGCTTTTGCGTCGAAGGATGAGTCGGCTTGTCGGGCCCGGGCTACGAACAGGTCGACCGCAGGCGACTCCGACCCGGTGGAAGCCAGTGGCTCAAGGCGGAATACCTCCTCGCCCCTTACGCGCAAAGGAAGCTGCGAGGTGGCCAGGACCTTCATCGGGGCGGCTTGTGACATCACCGTCGCCAAGTCTGTCGCAGCCCCTATTACCTGTTCGAAGTTGTCGAGTACCAGGAGGCGGGTTCCATCCTGCAAGGCGACGGCGAGATCTCCCGGTGTCGCGTTGTCGGCGCCGATCGTGGCTGCAATTTCGGGCAGCACCAGCTCGTCGTCATCGATCGGCGCCAGGTCGACCAGGAAAGCCCCCTGTTCGAATCGCGTGAGGACGCCATTTGCCACCTCCAAAGCCAGCCGGGTCTTACCGATGCCGCCCGGTCCCGTGATCGTGACCAGGCGGTTCTCGTCGAGCAGATCCTCCAGGCGGGCCATCTCGGCATCGCGGCCGACGAGGCGGGACGCCAGTGTTGGCAGGTTGTTGGGACGGGCGCTTTCCGTCCGTAGTGGGGGGAACGTCTGGGGGAGGCCCGGCACATCCAGCTGATAAAGGAACTCGACCTTGTCCAGGCCCTTCAGGGCATGCTCGCCCAGTTCGGAGTAGTCGGCCTCGGCAGCCAGCGCCCGTACCGTCCCGGAAACAACTACCTGGCCCCCGTGGCCGGCGGCGCTGATCCGGGCGGCTCGATTGACGTCGATGCCGACGTAGTTGTCGTGCCCGAGTTCGCCGGATCCGGTGTGCAAGCCGATGCGGACGGCCACGCTGCCTCCGGGCGGCCAGTCGGCGGTGGCCAGTGCTTGCTGGATTTCGGAAGCGGCGGAGACTGCGTCCAGGGCCGAGATGAACACCGCGAAGAAGCTGTCGCCCTCCGTGGAGACCTCGGTGCCTCGATGAGCGGCCAGGCTTTCGCGGATGATGACGGCGTGGCGCTCAATCACTTCCCGATATCCCTCAGCCAATCGCTGCAACAGGCCGGTAGAACCCTCGACGTCGCTGAAGAAGAACGTGACGGTTCCCGTCGGAAGGGTCTTCTCGACTGTCATGGCTTCTCCGCGCCTCGCCCGATGGTCCAAGGACGAGGCCGACACTATCTCCTGCCCGTCTCGGCTGCCATCACACCCGGCCGAGACGGGTTCAGGCGGTCGTGCTCGCGACCCAGCTGGTCACAAGCTCCAGCACCCGGTGGTCGATGGGTTGGCCGACCTGCTTGTGGCTGCCGAGGGTCAGGTCCGGGGGGGATTGGAGCGCACCTACGAGATCGCTTCCGACGCCGTACACCTCGACGCCGAGGCTGTCGGCAACCTGCCTGACGAGGACCATCGTCGCTACTTCGCCACCTTCGTCGGCACCCTGATGCTCCGGTTCGACCGGTACCTCAGTGCCGGTGGGGCTGACTTCGGAGCCGACCGGGTCAGATATCAGCAGACCCCGATGTGGCTGAGCGACGATGAGGTCGACGAGATGGCCGAACGGGTGGCTGGACTTCTCAAGAGCGGCTATTCCAATCCACCCGGTGGAGGCCGGAGCCGCATGCTCTTCTCCACCATCGTCTTTCCCGACAGCCCTCGGACTGATTGGGGGCCTGCCGCCTAGGGGCCTGGCGCCTCCTCGAAATCAGTCACCAACCCGAGGAGGGCGCCGGCACACTCAGCGGGCTTGTCTGCATCCACATTGCACACGCCGTCGTCGTAGAGATCCGGGGCGTTGTTCTCGGTCCAAGTGAAGAACTCGTTGAGCCTGCCAGTCGTCGATAGGTCCCAATCCGCGTTGACCACTTCTCCACTGGGCCCGTCGAAGGCGAGTGTGAACACGTCTGAGTACACGGAGGTCTCGTCCACGGCCCTCGTCACGTCATCCCTGGAACTGGATGTGCAGGTGATCGTGTTCTGGCCGACCGTGCAGGAGAAGTCGAGCACTTCGGCGTTGGCGAAGGCTCCGAATTCGGACACCCACATCACGCGCCGCGGAACGGTCGGGTTGGCCCACGGCAGGGCCGCTAGCGCCGCACCGCCAGGCTCGTGGAGCCCAGCCATCATCGCCTGCGCCGTGGCCAGGTCACGCGGGATCGGCACGGTCGTCGTTGTGGTCGTTGTCGGCGCGGCCGTGGTAGTCGTTATCGGCTGATCGGCCGGGGGCAGGTCGGTCTTGTCGTTTGTGGTCAGAATGATCGCACCCACGACTATGGCTGCGGCCGCGGCCAACAACCATGCGATCGCGGGCCTGGTCGGTTTGGTTTGCCTGGGTTTCGTCTCCAGTTGCACCACGCGCTTGCTCCTTTGCTCGAGGCTTGTGAGGTAGGTGGAAGCATCGGAT
>Ga0255048_10001421_pt1 | contig 16570 bp, 12 predicted proteins | sample JV7_2_2_MG_FD_183619 | JGI IMG/M metagenome (GOLD analysis project Ga0255048, IMG submission 183619) | Seawater microbial communities from Jervis Inlet, British Columbia, Canada - JV7_2_2 | ecosystem: Environmental > Aquatic > Marine > Inlet | place: Canada: British Columbia | collected 2016-10-06
GCTCGGGTTCGACTAATCGGCAGCAGCCGATTTGGACGGCGAGCGTCAGCGAGGCCGCCCGCAGGGCGAGGGCCACTGGTGGCCCGAGTCACTAATCGGCAGCAGCCGATTTGGACGGAGGCGCGAAGCGACGACGCCCGCAGGGTGAGCGCCGCTGGCGGCGCGAATCACTAATCGGCAGCAGCCGATTTGGACGGAGGCGCGAAGCGACGACGCCCGCAGGGTGAGCGCCGCTGGCGGCGCGAATCAATCCCTCCTCTATATCTGGCTAGCACTCAGTGAGTAGTCCACATCCTACTCAGTAATTCCTGAAATCGAGGGCCGTCCAACGCAGGATCGCTATAGGTATTCGCGGCTATATCAGCTAATAGTTGGAGCGAGATACCGCCATTTGCAGCAGGGTCATCAATGGCGGCTTCAAACCGCTCGAACGCTTCCTCATAGTCGCCCAGGGCTAGCTGGAGACGCTCGTGGACAAGCATTCACCACAAATCACGGCTGATTCCGACAACGACCGGCCTTCGTAACTGCGCGATCGATCGCCGTCGACCGGCTCAACTACCAGGAGTCAAGCATCGAGGCGCTAGTAGGGGTAACCCTCGAGCCTTGGCGAGTTGAGCTTGAACTCATGCGGCTTACCGTATTCGTCACCAATCGGCATCGTGACCTTCGGCAGACTCTCCTGATCTAACACCTGGTCCTCCGGAATCAGGTCATTGAGGAAGAGCAGGTAGGCCGTCAACGAGTAGACCTCATCGGGAGTCAGAGTCCCCTCGAGCCCAAGCGGCATACCGCGATTGATGTAATCCCACACCGTCGTCGCATGCGGCGAGCGCAGTGGCAGGATGCGCTCCTTTTCCCAGATGGGAAGATCCGCGTCTCTTTGCGATCGCAACGCGGGCGCCAATCCCCCCAATCCCCCCATGCCCTCAGCGCCATGGCAGCCGATGCACGCCCTCTGCACGTAGACCTGTGCCCCTTCTATGGCCGTGCCGCTACCGGGCGGAAGCTCCTCGCCTGTAGGACCAATTGAGATGTCCATCTGGCGGAGTTCTTCCGCGGTCGGCGTGCGTCCTACGCCGTAGGTGGGTGACTGCGCGATCGCGAGGCTCCCCACGAGGCTCGCCAGCAACAGCGGAATCGTGACAACCTTGAGCGGGGTGGGCACCTTGACCATCTCACGCGAGCCCATTGGTCACGCTCCCGTCCCTCGCGATCTTCCAGGGCATAACGCTGTTGTCGAGCCCAGGCACCCGGTAGTCCCGCTGTTCGGGGATGTTCCACCAATTGGCGATCTCCTCCCGCAACGGCTGCCTCTGCCCGATCTCGTCGATGCAGCGTGACATGATCTCGGTCTCGGTGCCATCCCATCGCCACTCGTAGCCGAATCGGACGTGCGCCATGTGTTCCGGAGTGGTCTTGAGTTGGGCTTGGTTCCACGTCTTCCCGCCATCGGTGGATACTTCGACAGTCTTGACGGCGCCGCCGCCGGACCAGGCGAGCCCACTGATCTCATAGTATCCGGGGCCATCCAGCTGCTGTGTGCCGGACGGGAATGTGATAACCGACTTCGGCCCGATCTGTTCGCCCAGCGCAAGCAGTTCGTCGGTCTGACGCAGATGCCCGAACTCGTTGTAGTTCATGTAGAACCGGTCGACGACCTTGATGCGCCGCAGAAACTTGGTGTGGTAGATGCCCTCGAATCCGGGAACCATGATGCGCACCGGAAACCCTTGCTGTGGCCGCAACGGCTCGCCGTTCATGCCGTAGGCGATCAGGCAGTCGTCCATCGCTTTGGCGATGGGTATGCTCGATGCGCCTTTTACTTCCTCGGCGCCCTCGGAGACGAACCATTTCGCGCTGCTTTTCAGGCCACATTCCTTGAGCAACGTGGACAGCAGCACGCCGGTCCATTCAGCGCAGCTTGTCATCCCGTGCGTCTCCTGCACGGTATGTTGCCGACCGTTGTGCCGGTTGCCCGCACACTCGATGAAGTGCAACCGGGTCACTGACGGGAAGCGCTTCAACTCGTCCATCGTGAGGGTCAGGGGCCGATCCACGAGGCCGTGTATCGTCAGCGTGTGCTGCTGGGGGTCGATGTCCGGCAGGAAGGAGCCGCGGGTCGTCGCGACATAGTGCAACGACGATGGCGTGATCACGCCGACGGAATCCTGCAACGGCGTGGCCACGTGGAACACCTTGCCAAACACGTCGGGAGACGGCCTGCCGCCAATGGGGTGTGCTATGCGCACGGAGGTCACGTATTTGGAACGCTGGCCGTATTCGATCTGCTCCTGGCTGCCGTGAAGCATCGGCGAGGCGTTCGCGCTGGTTGGGGTCGCTGGATGGTCGTGCTGTTGGGCTCGGGCCCTACTCGCTAGACCTATACTGAATCCACCGGCTAACGCGGCGCTGGCCTTGAGGAGTTCCCTACGGCCCTTTAGTTTCGAATCCATTGGTTTCCCCTTCGCATGTGACATGACTTATACGGTGGAATCGCGTCCCCGCTGACCCGAGTATAAGCAGCTGTCCTGCGTCTGCCCAGCGCCAGGCTCCGATCAATCGCTACGCCAGGGCCGCCTTGACCCGCTCGGGCGTCAACGGCAGCTCGCGGATGCGCCGACCGGTCGCGGCTGCGAACGCATTGGCGATCGCGGCCGCCGTCGGCCCTTGCGCGGCCTCGCCGACACCGAGCGCACGTTCGTTCGGCCGGTCGATCAGCACAGTCTCGACCCTGGGCATATCCGGCATCGTCAGGATCGGATAGCTCATCCAGTCCTGCGACAGAATCCCGTTGCGGTCGAATCGTACGTGCTCATGCAGCGTCCAGCTCGCCGACTGGATGGCGCCACCTTCAATCTGGTTGGTCAGGCCGTCGGGATTGATGATCTGCCCGGCATCGGCCGAGGTCCAGATGCGCGGCACCTTGACGATGCCGGTCGTGCGATCCACTTCGACCTCGGCGATCACCGCACAGTAGGTGGCCACGGTTTTGTAGCGAGCATAGCCGATACCGCGGCCGCGCCGACCTCTGCCCTCCTCGCCCGGTTTCCAGGCAGCGGCCGTGGCCACGGCCTCGATCACGGCACGCTCGCGCTCGTCCGTGATGTGCGAGAGGCGAAACGCCACGGGGTCGATGCCGGCGGCGGCCGCGAGCTCGTCCATGAAGGACTCGATCGCGAATACGTTGGCATAGGCGCCGAGCGCGCGCAGCGCCGAGGTGCGCACTGGATTCTCCATGATCAGGTGGTGCGTGGTGCGCTGCCGCGGGAAATCGTAGCGCGTGATCGCGTTGCGGTCGCCCGCGCCGTTCGGTTGTGCGGCATGGCGCGCCGGCCCGGGCTGCTTCGCATCGGCGAGGTACCAGCTCCCGAGCAGGTTGATACCGTCGGGCCTGCCCGGCCGCATGTTGTGGCTCTGGCTCCAAACGTCGTAGGTCCAGTCGACGACTCGGGCGCCGGCGACGGCGCCTTTGACCTTCATGGTCATCGCAGGGCCGTAGGGCTCCCACTTGAACTCGTCGTCACGCATCCATTGCAGCCGCACCGGCTGCCCATCGACCGTGCGCGCCAGCAGCGCGGCGTCGAAGGCGACGTCGTCGGCGCCGTTGTGACCGTAGCAGCCGGCGCCTTCGGCGTGAATGCAGCGGATGTCGCGCGGCTCGAGACCGAGCGCCCTGGCGATGGTCGCACGCAGCGGGAAGACGCCCTGGCTATGGGTCCAGACCGAAAGCTTGCCGTCCTTGAACTCGGCCACCGCGCAGGAGGGCGCGATCGCAGCATGCGCCTGATAGGGCCGATGGTACGTCGCCTCGATCACCGTGGTGCCGGCCGGCATCGGCGCGTCCTTCTCGCCGATCACCCTGTCCTCACTGCGCAGAGACATGAGCTCTTCGTACATGTTCGCCGGATCGGGCAGCTCGGAACCGCCCGACCATGTAGCCGACGCCATCAGCACGAGCCGCGCATTGATGGCCTGCTCCTCGCGCCGCGCCACCACGCCGAGGAAGCTGCCGTCACGCACCACCGCGATGACGCCCGGCATAGCCTTGACCTCGGCCTCGTCGAAGCTGTCAAGCCTGGCGCGATAGCGCGGTGGCCGCACCACGCGGCCATGCACCATGCCGGGCAGGCGCAAGTCCTGCACAAAGGCGGCACCGCCCGTCACCTTGGCCGGGATGTCGCGGCGCGGGAGGCTGCGGCCGACTATCCTGTGCTGCGCGGGCGGTTTCGGCATCGCTTGGGCCGAGGCCTCGCGCTCGAGGTTTACCTCGCTTGCGAGCTCCCAGTAGGTGACCGTCCCGGAACCGGTCACCGTTCCGTCCGCTACGGTCAGGTTGGCGACGGCGACGCCGAGCTTCGCGGCGGCCAACTCCAACAGAATCTGGCGCGCCTCGGCGCAGGCGAAGCGCAGCGCCGTGCCGCTGTTCTCGACCGACGTACTGCCGGCGGTCATCCCCTCGTTGGGCGTGCGCGCCGTATCGGCCGAGACGATCTCGACGCGCTCGTACGCGACATCCAGCTCCTCGGCTGCTACCTGCGTAAGCGCAGTCAAGATGCCCTGGCCCAGCTCGCACTTGCCGGTGAACACCGTGACCGTGCCGGCCGAGTTGACGCGGACCCAGCCGTCCAGCATGGGGTTGGTGCGGAGGCTGCCGGGAAGCTCGGGACGCGCCGCCTGCTGGGCGAGAACTGTCGGCCCACTCCAGCTGAAGGCGACGACGATGCCGCCGGCGGACTTGAGAAAGTCCCGGCGTGTGGTATTCATGCCGCTCCCTGCGCTGCGCGTAGCACCGCTCGGATGATCCGGTTGTGTGTGCCGCAGCGGCACAGATTGTTGGCGAGCGCTGCCCGCACGTCGGCCTCCTGCGGTTGCGGATTGCGGTTGAGCAGGTCGGCGGCCGCCATGATCATGCCGCTCGCGCAATAGCCGCACTGAGCCGCCTGTTCGTCGATGAAGGCCTGCTGCAGCGGGTGCGGCTCGTCGAGCGTGCCGAGCCCTTCGAGCGTGGTCACCTCGTTTCCCTCGATCGAGCCGACCGGCGTCACGCAGGAGCGTCTCGCCGCACCGTTGACCAGCACCGTGCAGGCGCCGCATTGCGTCAGGGCGCAGCCGTACTTGGCGCCATTGAGCTCGAGATCGTTGCGCAGGACGTAAAGCAGCGGCGTATCCGGCTCGGCATCGACCGAGTGAATCGCTCCGTTGACCTTCAGGCTAATGGCCATTGTGGGTCTCCTCGAAGATGGCAGCACGCGGCTCGCGCATTGGTGTCCCTCCTATTTAATGATCCGAAGCGCAATTTACGACGCTGGTAACCCGGTATCTCGCTCCTGGGCTTTGCGGATCAGTAGCTCGGCGTCCTCGGGAAGCATCAGTCGTGCATCCATCTGGCGCTGCACGGACTGCCGAATCTGCTCGACGTAGCCCGCGTGCGTTCCGTAGCGCTCCTCAAGAGACAGCCGTGGATCGTCGCCCCGCTCCGCCGCAGTTGTAGCGAATGGGAAGGACGCCCCGCTTGTACTGCAGCCGCCACCCTCGATGTGCCCGGCCCTGCGGTAGTTCCAACCGGTGTATGTAGCCAGCGGCACCTGGATGTGGGTCGCGCGGAGTCCGGCGATGTCGTTACCGTCCTGATCCACTTTTGGCACCAGGATTGTGTACGCGGCGGAGGTATGTTTTACGGGGTCTGCCAAGTAGTCGTTTAGATGCCCGTCATTGACCACACCGGTGTAGGGCGAACCCGGAATATTCGGGAACCCAACGCCCGCTTGCGGAAGCGGCGGCACGAGCGTGCCGTCGTCGATTCTGTTGTACGCACTCGGCGGTGGCTCCCTACCGGTAGTCACCCAAGCCTGCAGAGCTACAACCAACGCGCGACGATTCTCCCGCGGTATCGCATTGTTGTGATAGTACGCGCAGACACCGGCCTCACGTTTGGCCTCGAGCTCCGCGATCGTCTCGTAGCCGGTGAATCCCGACTGGTTGTGCTGGGTGCTGGCCCATTGGTAAATCCGAACGTTGTCCGGGATCGTTACGTCGCGCTGACCCAATGGGTCGGTCGTAATCAGAGACCCGCGTGCCGCCCACAGCTCGTTAGCGCTGTCGAAGTGCATCATCTTCGGACAGGTGTCAGTGATACTGCAGCGCGCCAGGATGCCGTCGATGCGACCGGAAACGGGATCCAACATCGTTGCGTAGGTGAACGGGAACTGGTCGCCCTTGGCGTAGTGATCCATCACGCCGCGCACGAATCGGCCGGGATTCCCGAACTGATAATTCGTGTTGGTCTTGCGCGAGCCGCCCGTTGTGGCAACGACACCATCAAAGGTCATGCGCCCCGCAGGATCTCTGTTGAACCCCTGGTAAATGAAATCGCGCAGAAAGCGGCCCGGTTGAGACTGACCCCATGCGAGCGCCGTCGTAATAACATTTCGGGCTTCGCCTTCGCCCCCAAAATGGGCTACCAACGGATTGTCTTCTGACGTGTCGTAGCGGAAGAATGACGTTGCGTCACGGACGCCGGCAAAGCCGATACCCATGACGATGGGGTCCTGTACTTCTTGGTAGAGAAAATAGAGCGCGTCCGCGGAGAAGCCGCCGTCCAGACAGACATCGACGTCGCTAGGAACCGGCGCTCCGGCATCGTTACAGGTCGCGAACGACCAGGAATCACGCGCTAGCAAAACCGGCTCGGCATGCGGCGTATCTCTTCGATACAATTTCGCGTCCGGCATGCTCGCAGCCACGGTCGGATAGAGCCGGCCTTCGATAGCGGCGGAGCCTGAGTTACCTCTGACCTCTGTCGAGCGCCACTCCGTTATCGGCGAGCCATCCGGATTCTTCGCGATCGGCAGCACGGCGCCGATGCGGTCGGGGCCCGTGGCGCTGGCCTGCCACCCGGTCCAGACCATTGTGTAGCCCATATTCAGGTGAAAACCGTCGCCGATGTCTTCAGCCGTCTCCGGAAATATCCCGTAATCAGGCAAAAAACCCTGAATCAAGTTGAACGCGCGCTGATGGCCGCGATTCATGACGTCGTACCAGAGCGTGCTGTTGCCGCGCGTCATATCGACGGGCTTCAAGATGCGGAACTCAGCTGTGTACTCGACCCGGCCATTCGCATTGCGAGGCGCTAGATCGATGTTGACGATCACGGCGTTGTGCGGATCCATCGGATCGACCTCAGCCGTGTACTCGCCGTTGATCCATTCGTACGGACCCACATCGCCGAACTCCCGGCCGCCGAACGCGAGTTCCGTGCTTTCGACAACAATGTCCGTTATTCCGGACGTCGGAACGATCGGCGCTGGCATAGCTGCGGGCGCGGTCGCGGCTTCTGCAGTCGCGACGAGCGCCGCCGTATCGGCCGGCGTCTGCGCCGGCTGGCAGCCTACGGCAAACACCGAAGCAAGAACAACGCTGATAGCCGACGGACGGACCGCCAGCACGGGTCGAGTAATTCGCGTGAACATCTTTAATTCTCCTTCAATCGGGCCGCTACGAGGCGACCCGGACTGGTCATCGCCTAGCTGTGGTTCATGTCGTGGCGATAGAGGCGCAGATTCGCCTCGGCCGTACCGCCAACGATGGTGTTGTATTCGGCCGTGGCTTCGCGGAATTTCGGTAGATCGATAAAGTGTTCCATCGTCCCGCCGAACACCTCGTACCAGCGGAAAAGATTAAGAATAATGCGCTCCGCGCCCATCCAATTATCGAACTTGCCCATCCGAATCTCGGCAGCGGCTTTTCCGGCGCTCATGCCAGCATCGAATCTCATACGAGCTTCGTCGCGCAGCAGCGCCATGTAATCCAGCATCTCTTGAACTTCGGCCTTACCGGCGGCCGGGCCATGGCCCGGCACGATGATGTCGAGGTCCATGTCCAGGATGTTCTCGAGAAGCGTCATCCACCCGATCGGGTTGCCGTTGTGAAGAAACGGCGCCATGTGGAAGAAGCCGTTGTCCCCCATCCACAGCGCCTTGTGCTCCGGCAGATGAACGAGTATATCTCCCCAGGTATGCGCCGGCTCGATCGGCAGGAGCTCGACCACGGTGCCGCCGTAGTGGTAGCTCGTCTTGCCCGTAATGACCGTCGTTGCAGGAACCAGTCTTCTCGGCTCGCCGTCGTTGAACGTCGGACTGATGTCGCCGTAGGCCGAGTCGGCCGGACCGCCCGCCACACTCGCCGCCATCTCCATGTTCCGGCGGCGACAGTACTCTGAGGACACCACCTCGACTCCCGGCTCCACGAAAGCCTGAGCGCCATTGGTGTGGTCACCGTGGTGGTGCGTATAGGCTATTCGTTCGAACGGTTTGTCCGAGACTTCTCGGATCGCCGCGATAAAGGGCCGGGCTGCCGCAGGCCCATTCAACGTATCGAATACGAAAATGCCGTCGTCACCGACAACAAGACCGGCGTTGCTGAGACCACCGCCGTTGTGGGGCGGCCCGTTACCCTGAACGTAGGTATAACAGTTCGGCGCAACTTCCTTGAGTTCTGTAACCCAGCTCGGCGACCCGCCAAAGTTCGGGTCATTGGGCGGCGGAAAGGCCGCCGGCCGCTGCGCCATTGCCAGGCTTCCGCCCAGCATCGAAGCGATCCCAACTCCCGCGCCGGCGACTCCAAACGCCAGCGCCTCTCGACGGCTGATGAATCCGTCGCCCTTCGACTTAGCCATGAGTTTCCCCTTATCTATCATTAACGGTTTCTATCTAGAACAACCTCTTTGGGCCTTAACGACATAGTAACCGAACTGCATCGCGTGACGGCGTGGACGAACCCGCTCGGGTTCGACTAATCGGCAGGTCGCTCTCGCGCATCCATGCGCTCCGCGACACTTGCACATCCGTGTGCGGCGCAGCCGATTTGGACGGAGGCGCGAAGCGATGACGCCCGCAGGGCGAGGCCGGCGACTGGCCGGCCGAGTCACTCCCTCCCTCTCCGCCAATTCAAAGACTTAGCTTAGCGTCACGATCCGAAAAAACTCGCCAAAGCGCATTTTGCTATCGGATTGCTAACGGACCTGGTCGGGATCGATGGCGCGAACACACCCTAACCAGCACTCGTTGATGTTTTCAAAGCCCCGTCTTACGAGATTCGCATTGAGATCCCGATCACACTCACTCAGTTTCTCTGCTGCTACGGTGTCAGCTCCCAGATCGAGTGCGGAGAGTGCTCCATGAAACATCGGGCCTTGATAGTTCTCCCAATGATTGCCTTATCAGGTTGCGCGACCATGTCAGCCGACCAATGCGCGACAGCCGATTGGCGTGCGCTTGGTTTCGAGGACGGCTCTAGAGGCGAGACATTAGTCAAAGCTGAAAGACGAGGAAACGCTTGCGTCGACCATGGCTATATCATGGACCAGGCAGCTTATGAGAGCGGACGGGACGCGGGGTTAGGACTTTACTGCACATCGGAAATCGCTTACAGCCTTGGGGAATCGGGGAGATCCTACACTGGCGTCTGCGTCGCGCATGACGAAGAAGAATTTATAGCCGCCTATCAACAGGGACTCGAACTTTACGCATTCACATCCGCGGTATCGTCTGCCGGATCAAAACTTAAATCGGCTCAGAATCGATTCGGTGAGCTGGATAGCGAACTAGACAAATACTCTAGTGGTCACCGAGATGAAGGATTGACCATGGAGGAACACAACAATCTGGTGCTCCAGCTCTGGTCAGAGCGCCAGTATCTGGAGAAAGAGGCGATTCCCTACTGGACTTATGCCCACCGCTACTTACAGGAGCAGCTAGATGATTACAGGATCAAGGTAGCTGCAGCGGACCCGAGCATTGGTAGTTTGCAGCCACGGGGCTTCCCCGGACCAGAGCCTCATGACGGGCCTACAAGCGCCGACGCACGAGCAATGCTGCAAGAGGTGCTTGGCGCGCTGCAGCGATAGATCGAGCAACCGATATGGCTCAGCCGCGCCAGTAACCATTCTCGACAAGCCACCCATCGTCCGCAGAGAATCCCATATCTTCAGCTTCTTCTATGTACGAGAGAATTCCCTCCACGGCCCTGCTGGCGGCAGCATCGGCAGAACGCTCCCATGGATCAACAACAAGGGGGCGGGCTTGAAGAGGCGTGTGAGTATGGTGGCTCGCTTCAAAGAAAAACGGCATCCTGCCAGCTTCCGGCTCCTGAGAGATTTTTATCCTAACCGTTGTGCTAAACCCTTTCGGGACAAACTGAAATTCTGACCCTGACTGCGTAATGTCAGAAATTCGTCGATCGTTCCGAAGCTGCTCGACTACATGCTCTAAGCTCATATCAGCTCTCTCGGTATCCACAGTACCGACAGGCTACGGGCGGGCACGATCGGGAACTTGTCCCTGTACTTCAACGTTTTGTCAGTTGGCCCAGCGTCACATCCGGGCTTTTCTTCGCCCAGAGAGCCCTACTCGTTAAATCGCGAACATCGAGCCTTAAGTTACGCATTCGAAGTTGGCTGTGGGCGGTTACTTCTCGACAGGAAAACCGACGATGCTGCCCCACTCCGTCCATGAACCGTCGTAGATGAACACGTTGCGGTAGCCGAGCACGAACGTCAGCGTGAACCAGGTCAACGTCGCCCGGTGGCTCAGCCTGCAGTAACAGGCGATCTCCTGGTCCACGTCTTCGGTGACGCCTACCTCCGCCAGGACGGGCTCGAGCTCCGTCGCGCTTTTGAAAGAATCGTCGTCGTTGAGCAGGTTCCGGAAGAACAGATGCCGTGCGCCCGGGATCCGGCCCTTGCGCTCCGCGCCGTGATCGAAATCGCCATATTCCTTGACGCGTTCGCCGCTGTACTCTTCCGGCGAACGCACGTCGAGCAGGAGGCGATCGGAATTGTCGAGATTGGCAAGGACGTTATCGCGCCCGATTCGCATCGAGGAGTCTCCCTCGTACGCTTCATATTCGACCGCGCTCGGAGACGGCACATCGCGCGTCATCGGATGGCCGCCCTGAAGCCACTTCTTGCGGGCGCCGTCGAGCAGCCGAATATTCCGATGTCCCGCCATCGTCAGAGCCCAGAACGCGTACGTGCCGTACTGCACGGGATCACCGTACAGAACCAGCGTCGAGTCGGGCGCGATGCCGACGCTTCCGAGACGTGCGGCCAGTTCGTCGGGCGTCACGAGTTGACGGTCCGTCTTGTGCCAGCAAAGATCCTTCCAGAACCACCCGAGAGCGCCGGGTATGTGGCCGGATGCATATACCTCGTTGGCCTCTGTCGCGCTCACTTCGACGATGCGAGTGTTCGGGTCGTCGAGGTGAGCTTCGAGCCATTCGGATGTCACTAGTGGTGCCGTCATCGGATTTCTCGCTTAGGTATTGTCACGTTAACTACGCTCAGCCAATAGATTGTCGACATCGCGATAACTTAAGGAAAAGCGATAATACAGCCAGACGGCGTGGCGGATGATTTCGCTGGGGAAACGATGGCGATGGTAGAGCGGTTTTCTGAATTTCATCCGTCCTAATTGTCTACAACAAATTACGGATACGCCCAAATATCTTGAATATATACGTCTAATCATGCAATATTGTCGACAATCTCTGAGAATAACTCGCTATGACAACTCTCACCGGCCCCCGGGAAGCCCATCGTCCAGCTCCCGATACGCTATTCAACGAGATTGCGGACTACGTACTCGAATTCGAGCCGGATAGCGCGGCCGCTCGCCAAACGGCGTACTACTGCCTCCTCGACACCCTCGGGTGCGGCGTCCTCGCGCTCAACTACCCAGCCTGCACGAAGCTGCTCGGACCCGTTGTCCCTGGAGCTGAGCTGCCGGGGGGTGCGAGGGTTCCGGGAACGAATTTCGAGCTCGAGCCCGTTATGGCGGCATTCAACATCGGCGCAATGATCCGCTGGCTGGACTTCAACGACACTTGGCTGGCCGCCGAATGGGGACATCCGTCGGATAACCTCGGCGGCATCCTCGCGGTAGCGGATTATCTAAGCCGCCAGGAGGAAGGTCCGACGATGACAGTCGGCGACGTGCTAACGGCCATGATCCAGGCACACGAAATTCAGGGCGTGCTGGCATTGAACCACGCGTTCAACCGTGTCGGCCTCGATCACGTGCTGCTCGTTCGAATAGCAACCACAGCCGTTGCGAGCCGTATGCTCGGCGGCACACGCGAGCAGATCATCGATGCCGTCTCGAACGCCTGGATCGACGGCGGCGCGCTCAGAGCCTATCGTCACGCGCCGAATACTGGCTCGCGCAAGAGCTGGGCCGCGGGCGACGCCACGAGCAGAGGCGTGCGACTCGCCTTGATGGCGCTGCACGGTGAGATGGGCTACCCGTCCGCACTGACGGCCCGGGCCTGGGGATTTCAGGACGTATTCTTCGACGGGAACACAATCGAGCTCGAGCGCCCGCTCGACTCCTACGTGATGGAGAACGTGTTGTTCAAGCTGTCGTTTCCGGCGGAGTTCCATGCGCAAACTGCCGTCGAGGCCGCTATGACACTTCATCACGAAGTCGCAGATCGACTGGACGACATCGCCGAGATCGAGATTGAGACACAGGATGCAGGAGTACGCATCATCGACAAGACGGGACCACTTGCTAACCCTGCGGACCGGGATCATTGCCTTCAATACATGATTGCGGTCCCTCTCGTACATGGCCGCCTCACGGCGGACGATTACGAAGATGATGTCGCACAGGATCCACGCATCGACAGCCTGCGCCAGAAGATGGTGGTAAGAGAGAATCAACAATTTAGCGTCGACTATCTTGATCCCGAAAAGCGCGCAATCGGTAACGCGATCACGATTAAGTTCAAGGATGGCACAAGCACCGATCGTGCCGCAGTCGACTACCCCATCGGCCATCGGCGCCGGCGTGCCGAAGGCATGCCCGTGTTACGTGAGAAACTCGAGCGCAACCTGCGCAGCCACTTCTCGCCGGATCAAGTGAACTCGATCCTGAGAGCGTGCAGCGATCAAATTGAACTCGAAGCCATGCGCGTGGACGATTTCATGAATCTCTGGGAGAAGACGGATGACGGCTGAGGTTCACAAGCACCCGACGACGATCGCGACGACGCTCACGGAGGAACTGACCGACGCCATCGTCACGGGCAAGATTGCGGCGGGTGAAAAAATCAGCGAGCCGGATCTCGCCCGGCGATACGACGTGAGCCGAGGGCCGCTCCGAGAGGCGATCCGCCGACTCGAAGGCCGGGGCCTCGTCCGGCACGTTCCTCACGCCGGTGTGCGCGTCGTGACGCTCGACCCCGAGGAAGTGATCGAGATGTACGCAGTTCGCGAGGCACTCGAGGGCTTAGCCGCAAGGCTTGCGGCGGAACGGATGAGCGAAAGCGAAGTCGACGCGCTGCGCGCGCTCCTCGACGAGCACGAGACTACCGTGCAGCGTAGTGAAGGGCGCGAGTACTTCCAGCAGGAAGGCGATCTCGACTTCCACTACCGCGTGGTCCAGGCTAGCCACAACGAAAAGTTGATCGCACTTCTCTGCGGCGAGCTCTATCACCTCGTACGAATGTACCGCTACCGCTCAAGTCGGACTGCCTCGCGCCCACAGCGAGCATTGACAGAACATCGTCGTCTTCTGGACGCGATAGCCGAACGCGATGGCGAGCTGGCGGAGTTTCTCATGCGCCGCCATCTCAGCCACGCTCGTGAAAGCATCGCCGCACAACTGGAACAGACCGATGAGTAACCAAACATTACACGACGCACTCCGGTCGCAGACACCGTTGCAAATTGCCGGAACCATTAATGCCTACTTCGCGCTGCTCGCGGAACGCAGCGGATTCCGAGCGATCTATTTATCGGGCGCCGGCGTGGCCAACGCGTCCTTCGGCATGCCGGACCTCGCCATGACGACACTCAACGACGTCGTCGAGGACGCGCGACGTATTACGGCGGCGACGGAACTCCCGTTACTCGTAGACGCCGACACGGGCTGGGGTACGGCATTCAATATCGCCCGTACGACGCGAGAACTCATCAGAGCGGGTGCAGCGGGCATGCACATCGAAGACCAGGAACAGGCCAAGCGTTGCGGACACCGGCCGAACAAGGCGATGGTGTCTACCGAAGAGATGTGCGATCGCATTAAGGCGGCCGTCAATGCACGGACTGACGACGCTTTCGTGATTATGGCGCGGACAGATGCCTTCGCTCACGAAGGCGAGCAAGCATCGCTCGGCCGCATCCACGCGTATATCGAAGCCGGTGCCGACATGATTTTTGCTGAAGCGCTATACACGCTGGACGACTACCGGGTATTCACCGACGCAGTCGAAGTACCCGTGCTCGCCAATCTGACAGAGTTCGGGTTAACGCCATATTTCACGGTCGACGAGCTCGCGGCTGCCGGAATCGCGATGGCTCTCTATCCGCTCTCGGCGTTCCGCGCCATGAGCAAAGCCGCTCTCAGAGTCTACGAGACAATACTCGAGGAAGGCACACAGAAACCGGTCCTGGATTCCATGCAGACGCGCGAGGAGCTTTACGAGGTCCTCGGCTACCACGACTACGAGCGAGAGCTGGACAAACTCTACGCTGCCCGGGAGAAAAAAAGATGACCGAGAAAACCCATCAGGCGGGCCTGCGCGGAGTATCGGCCGGCGAAACCGCGATCGCTACCTGCGGCCAGGAAGGTTACGGTCTGACCTATCGCGGTTATGACATTCTCGAACTCGCGGAGTTCGCGACTTTCGAGGAGGTAGCATGGCTCCTCCTGTATGGCGAGCTGCCGACCGCTACGGAGCTTACGTCGTACGAGAATACGATTCGAGACATGCGGGAGCTGCCCGCGACGCTGTGCGAAGTTCTCGAGCGTATCCCGGCCGACACGCACCCGATGGACGTGTTGCGCACCGGCTGCTCGATGCTTGGCACACTCGAACCCGAGCGCGACTTCTCGCACCAACTCGATGCAGCCAACCGTCTGATCGCAACCTTCCCGGGCATGCTGCTCTATTGGCACCACTTCGCAACGAACGGTGAACGAATCGCAACACAGACTGGCGAACAGACGGCCGCTGGTCACTTCCTGCACTTGTTGCATGGCGAGTCACCGAGCGAGCTATACCGCCGCGCAATGGACGTTTCCTTGATTCTCTACGCGGAACACGAATTCAATGCCTCGACGTTCACCGCCAGAGTGTGCGCGGCGACGCTCTCGGATCTTTTCTCCGCCGTAACCGGGGCCATCGGTACGCTGAGAGGGCCGCTGCACGGCGGCGCGAACGAAGCGGCTATGGAGCTCATTGAGCAGTTTGAGTCGGCGGCTGCGGCACGCGCCGGCGTCACAGACATGCTCGAGCGGAAGGTCAAAATTATGGGCTTCGGGCACGCAGTATATAAAGAGTCCGACCCACGAAATCAGGTCATCAAGGCATGGTCGAAAACGCTCTCCGAAGACTCGGGCGACGACGTGCTGTACGCGGTCTCGGAAGCTATCGACACGCTGATGTGGGAGAAGAAGCATCTCTTTCCCAATCTCGACTTCTATAGCGCGTCCGCCTATCGCTTCATGGGAATACCGACGCATCTCTTCACACCCATCTTCGTCTGCTCGCGAATTACCGGGTGGGCGGCTCACATCATGGAGCAGCGCGCGAATAACAAGCTCATCCGGCCCGCGGCGGATTACGTCGGCCCGGAGACAAGGCCGTACGTCGCGATCGAGAGCCGTTCCTAGTTATTAGTATTGATCAGCGTCGAGACAGCCATGGCCGAACAGAACAAATACGAACTGGATCTGGATCAGAACGAAGCCAATCATGTTCCTCTCTCGCCCCTGAGTTTTGTGCGTCGCACGGCCGAGGCCTTTCCCAGCCAAGTCTCCGTCATTCATGGCGACACGCGCTACATTTGGAGCGAGACTTACGCGAGATGCCGACGTCTTGCGAGCGCCCTGGTCGCACGCGGAATCGGTAAAGGAGATACGGTCGCCGTTATGGCGCCCAACGTACCGGCGCTGTTCGAAGCCCACTTCGGCGTACCGTTGTGCGGTGCCGTGCTCAACGCTCTGAACATCCGTCTCGACGCGGAAGCGATTTCGTTCATCCTCGGTCACGGCGAGGCGAAGGTGCTGATCACGGACCGAGAGTTCTCACCAGTGATCGGCGCCGCGCTCAAAACGCTGAAGGACAAGCCTCTGGTTGTCAACATCGACGATCCGCTCGCGACCTCGGGAGACCCGCTGAGCGAACTGAACTATGAGCAGTTACTCGATGAGGGCGACCCGGAATTTCCCTGGACTCTACCGGAGAACGAGTGGGATGCAATATCGCTCAACTACACTTCCGGCACAACAGGAAACCCGAAGGGAGTCGTTTGCCACCATCGCGGCGCCTATATGAACGCCATCGGCAACATTTTAGCGTGGGGAATGTCTCGCCACCCCGTCTATCTATGGACGCTACCGATGTTTCATTGTAACGGCTGGTGTTTTCCCTGGTCCGTAACGGCGATGGGAGGTACCCACGTTTGTCTGCGCGATGTCGAGCCGAAGACCGTCTTCGATGCGATCCGTAATCACGATGTCACTCATCTCTGTGGCGCTCCCATCCTGATGAACATGTTGCTCAA
>Ga0255048_10001422_pt1 | contig 16564 bp, 18 predicted proteins | sample JV7_2_2_MG_FD_183619 | JGI IMG/M metagenome (GOLD analysis project Ga0255048, IMG submission 183619) | Seawater microbial communities from Jervis Inlet, British Columbia, Canada - JV7_2_2 | ecosystem: Environmental > Aquatic > Marine > Inlet | place: Canada: British Columbia | collected 2016-10-06
TTTCCCGGCTGTACGACCAAAAAACGTATTCAAAATAGACGAGACCTGATCAAACATAAAAATTACCTAATTCCGGTGTGCGGAGTCTCGTCGTTTGGCAAGACTTCGGTTTAACCTATTACGTCGATCCTTGGAAGAATTTCCCGTCGATCCTTCATGGTGATAATCCTCAACGACCTGATAACGATAACCAGATTTATATTTTATCTGCTTCCTCATCCGATCACCTCTTTAAATCTGTACGACCAATCCGGCTGGACGTTTGAGTATTTATTATCAAAATTCCTGCTGTCATCGATCATTAACAAAGGATGGTCAGTCGATCTCATTCTAATACCGAACGGGTAAATATCGTCTTTATGGTACGGCTTCCAATCGTTGACCAATTTTAGTCGGTCGATCTCAGTCATTGAAGGATAGGTGCCTTTAAATGTACGCCTTTGGCTGTGCCTCACCGTTTTCTCTACTCCTGATCTTGATCTGTGCGTCTTCTCGTCATACTGCTCTTCATCGAACGAAACTGGTCTGTTTGGTCCATGTTGCCATACCCATTTTTCGCATAAAAGCATTTCCGATGATTGATCCAAAAAATCCATTCGTATCGTGTAAACGGGGAAAATACCAGCCGGAAATTCAAACACCGAAATTGGCCCTGTGTAAGACCTTACATTGTTCGCCATTAGTAAATCATCGACCCCGGCTGAAAGCCCCGTTCTTGAGGGATTACACCTAGAGCCCCGTATTGTAACAAGAGGCCCTTCTTCCGACACCCCTGTTTTCCCCCCGTCGAATAACAGCAGGGCTCCTACATCGACCACTCTGTAAACATAGAATTCATCAAGAAACAAATCGACCGTCGATCTGGAACGAACCCATAGCCTAGTGTAAACAAAATCATGCTTTGGAATAAAGTCGATTGAATGCCATTCATTAGAAGTTCCGAGGGTAGGGTTCCAAATAACACCAGACGTTGTGCCACTCGATATGTTGCTAAAAACCGGATCTTTCGCGGTGATATTTCCCTGAGAACTTACAAAAAATAAATCAAGATCTCCAGGGATAAAAGCCGCCGCCGCCCGTCCCTTGAACATCAACCGATACGTCTCCCCTGCCCTGAATCTTTCTGCGAAACCTGCGGATAAGATGGCGACAGAAGACCGATCACCTAAAGTGAACTTAAAATCGTGGCCGCCCAATATCGGAGAAACCGTGTTGTCTGAAACTGTCCCTGTAGTTCCTCCTACCAGAGATAATCCCCAACCAAGGAGGTTGGGACTTTCGGCACCACCATTTATCAGCATATTCGGCAATGAGACCTCAAGTATTGTGCCGGTTGTTGATCTCCAATCCGAGTATCTCTGACCATCCGCCAACCTCAAAGCCGGGTTGCCGGATAAAGCATTGTTATCTACTAAAGCCCTGCGAACCTCCCACGGCCCGATGTCTGCTTTATCCGGTGTTTCCCATGTCGTTACTTGATCCGTTACCGATACAAAGTCTACGATGTGATATTTGTTTCTGGACGAAGGAAAGTAGAGGATATGACCATTTAGTGTGTCATCAACAGGGGTTGTCAAATCGTCTATTTTGGTTATCGGGGTCAGGTCAAAGGTCTTATTTGCCTGATTAACAACTGCACTCGCACCGGAGTAGTAGGCCGTTCCATCCCCTAGCCCATCCTCTGCAATCCGTAGCGTGTTTTTTATGAACAATTCAGGTGGCATCTAATTCAATCTCCAGCGAACCTTAATGACATCCCACTCAATGTGCCTGTCTATCGTTTCTCTGTCAAAATTGTGCTGGCTCTCATGCTCGAAAAGAATCGTAAATTTTTTGTGCGTGAATCCAAGCCTCGCCACCGCTCCACCATTTCCTGCCCTATCCTCCGATGCAGACCAGAGATAAGGGGCAATAAAGAGAGAGAACCCATACTTCAACAGTTTTGTTACTTCGAGCTGGACTCCGCTTTGGCGGTAGGGCGGCCCTTGCTCACGGACATACAGAGGCACGTTTGAGAAAAGAGCGTATGTGAGGACTAATTCAGCTAGCATTTTCAACTCCAGACAAAAAACTCTTTTATATGGACACCATTGCTCTATCATCAGTGCCAGTAATAGACACAGCTACAAAAACATTATTCCCGTATGATATTCCATACCAGCTATTTTGAACCGAAGGAGTCCTAATAGTCCAGATTGTTCCGTCTAGGGACGTCATGACTCTTGTTCCTGACGGATCATCGCCCACGACTACAAATTTACCGTCACCGTAAACCACTGACCTCCATTTCATATTAGTGCCCGCCGATCTAAGGGTCCAAGTTATGCCATCAGGAGAAGTCATAATGACATCGCCAGCAATGGAATTTATCGCTACGGCTACGAATAGACCTCCTCCAAAGGCTATCCCGTGCCAAGACCTATTAGCTGGAGTTGTTCTTGCAGTCCAAGTTATCCCGTCTGGAGATGTCTGTATCTGGTTCAAAAGCCCAGTTGTGGTAACAGCTACAAATAGTCCACCGCCAAAGGTGACAGCCCAAAAAGAATTGTTAGCCGCCGCAGTCCTTAAAGTCCATGTAATCCCGTCAGGGGATGTCATTATTTTATCATTTACAGTTCCGGTATCTCCTACGGCGACAAAAACTCCTGCACCGAAAGTGACCCCGCGCCAATTTTTGGCAGAAGGAACAGTCCTTAGAGTCCAAGTTATACCATCAGGGGAAGTCATGACACCGCCAGTCGCGTCTCCACTCGCTACAAACAGGCCGTTTCCAAAAGTAATAGAAAACCAACTATCCGATGACGGAGTTGTTCTTAGAGTCCAAGTTATCCCGTCTGGAGATGTCATAACGCCAGTATTGCCTGTCGGAGTGAGAGCTACAGCGACAAACAAACTGTTACCAAAAGTAATTGCCCACCAGCTATTGTTTAAGGGGGTGCTCACCGAAGTCCAAGTCGAACCATGTAAATTTGAAATATGTGATCTCAGTATGACATTGGCCGATAACGCGGAGTCTGATATTTTTGCAGGGGCATCCAAAACCCACCCGTCGCTCTGCGTCGAAAAGGTCAACCTGACCTCTACATCCAGAACAACATCACCTGCAACCAAGGCAACCTTTGCCCCGGACTCTCGTTTCAAAACTGCCTTTACCACCAAACCATCAAGGGCAATAGTCGCGCCGCTTGTATTCGTAAATCCCGGTCTGATTGATATCTCGTGGCCATCCACATAGGCCGCGTGTGCTGGTGAGCCTACATCGGTTGTGAGAATGATTGCGTTGGCCGTTCCGGTAACGGAGTTCCCTGTGGCTCCAGCATAGTGGTTTGCCGATCCGTCCCGTAAGGATTTGAGTCCATCTGCCGTCTTGGTGGCTATGGCAACATCAACCTGATCTGTAAGTAATGGCACGTCGTAAGGCATTTAAAACCCCTTCGCTAAATAGTCAATCGTTCCACCGACATCAACATTATCGGATATCCGGCGGATCTTAATTGTGAATCCCGTCTTTGTGACGCTCGTAATCTCAGGGTATAGTGCAACTGTCGCGGTCATGTTCTGAATCGTAATGTTCACGGTCGGCCGTAGTATGGATGGCGTGGTGTTGAAGATACGAAGGAAGCTTATGGTCGTACCACCGACCGAAACGGTCATGTCTTCCTGAGAGTCAAAAACGTCCGGCACATCTATGCTCAAAATGTCAGACTTCAATGAAACATTCGATGCTCCATCGTCATTATTGAGAGTGACCCTTTCCTTAACAAATCGGAAACCGAGATCCCCCACGCTGATCTGAGCAAAGGCACTGTAGGCGATTCCATCATCTGACTCTGAATATTCAGTAACCACCGAGGTTCCGACCGGATCTGGTATGATCTCCGAATCGACATCTATTGAAAGGCGGTTGCCGTTGATAATCGCTCCGAGGTCTACGGGACTACCCTCAAATGACCCTGATACCCTCGTTCCACGCAATCCAAGCACTCCTGTTTGTGCTGATACAAGACCCACCTCCGACGAAACTAAGTCATCTGTCGATCCTATCCACCATTGATCTTTCGCTGTTTCATAAACCAGACCCGTTTTTGTACCTGCCCATCCGAGAGATTTCCTATCTGCAGAAGTAATGACGTTCCGATTTCTAGGGTCTATGATGACGATCACAATCGAGGTCGCTGTGATTGAATATCTGCCTGTCGTGTTGATCGCCTTGACGAGATAATTATGAGATCCGGCCTTGAGCGGTGCGACCGTCATGAAAGCGTTTGTCAAGATTTCCGATGCGATCAGCACCGAATTATTCCAGGTTGTTCCTTTCCTGATTTCGTAGCCGAATACATCCTGTTCTGTGTTCGTGTTCCAGTTAAAAACAATCTTGTCGCTGGACTGACTGACAAAGAAGCCTGTCACCTGTCCAGGGGCAAGGGTTTTCCCGGTTAGCGTGAGGGTGGTTTGGTTCGTCAACCCATCCTCATCTGTGACTTTTAGTGCAACTAGAATTGACTGATAGGGAAGATTTATTTCAACAGTTGGTCCAGACACCTCAGAATTGAACGTTGACCCGTCATAAGATAAGTCCCACTCCTCCTTCACGATGGCCCCTGTTACCCCATGCGCCCCGGAAGATAGGGAAGCAAATAGTGGTTGATCCGGCGCGGAAACCGTAAAATCAATCACGGCGACAGGACTTGCAAGGATTCGTATCAATGTTTCTGTCTCTGCCACTCCACCCTTGTCGTCTGTTACCCGGAGTCTGGCTATTTTAGTTCCGACTGACGCGCTTGTATATGTGTGGCTTGGGTTGGCCAGGGTTGAATCGACTGTAAAATTTAACCCGTCATATTCGAAATCCCATTCTCGCGTGATAATTGTGCCGTCGCTGTCTGTCGAGGTATCTGTAAAATTAACCAACAGGTTCGGAAATCCTGAAAGTATACTGGCTGTGAATGCCGCCGTTGGTGGCCTGTTTGTATTGATCACCTCCAGCAACACCCAAGATATAGTCCCTTTTTCAAAATTCGGTGTTTTAGATATCACCATGAATTGCTTTGAGGTCATTCCGACTTCAAATTTTTTCAGGAAAGCAGTTGACGTGACGCTGACATAATCGCCCACCTGAACAGCGAACTGATCAATCCCTGTCTCTCCTTTATACTGGATCATACCGTTTTTATAGGTGTCAACTACACGCCTGGAAATCTTTCTTGCGATAGATTCTCCATTGAATTCGGTCTCATTTCCGAGATAATCTGTTTTAATGATTCGATCTGCCACAAGGTGTTCTGCGCCAGGTGCCCAATCGTCTTGGGCTGTCGCGTCCAGATCGATAAGAACGCCACTGTTCTTCCCGTCCATATCTTTGTCAAAAAGGACTAGGCATTGATTGACCAGTGACCCCTCAATGGACTTGGGTTGGCTCTCATTCGCCGCCAATATGTTCTTATCCCACGTCGCAACGGATGTATCGGATCTTGGATACTGAATCATTTTCAGCCTCCCATCTTCCAAGCTAACCAAATGCGCCCCGATTAGTTTTAGAATCTGCATAACCTCTTTGTCTGCATTGGTGTCTTTCTTGAGGACTCTGTGCGTGATCCAGATCGAATTCGTGTCACCTGCTTTCAATGACAACGCGACTGAATCAATCGATGCTTGATCAATGTATCGGGATGGGATCGCCGCTTCTGCTTCAATAATCTGCTTTAGAACGTCTGTGAGTTCCAGATTTTTGAATGATCTCCTGATTTGCGTCGTATCGAATAACCCTCCAGAAGATTTCGGGATCTTCACTTTAAGGTCTTTTGTCCGATCTTGGATTTCCAAAACTGGATTGACTTCGGAATAGGTATAGTCAAAGACTTTTCCTGAGTAGATCTGCACGAAGTCGGCCTTGCTTGTGGCGTTTGCTCTATGTCCGAAATAAACATCAACAGGCAGGTTTTTAATGTTTACTTCATGCAATGCCCTTGTGACTTCCTCTCCCAAATCAATCAATGACAGGGACATAGATCCTCTAGTCGATATGCTGTTACGAGTTCCCAATTTGGTAGGAGATGAAGGTGATTTTTTGATCGCTGGCAATGCGAAGGGCAGAGGTGCAGACGACACATTCAGCTTCTTGCTTACCCCTGACTCAACGGCTGGAAATACGGTATTTGCTTCGATGAATGAAGGCGATCTAAGTCCATTCGTCGTTGCACTGAATGTTGCTACCAGGGTGTAAAATTGTCTGAGCGATCCCGCGACCTTTGAGTTCGATATTCTGAGGCTGTCCGGGTCTGATTTGTTGATGGCCCCTAAATCAACGGTCTTTGCTCCTAGAACGTCACCAGCCCATCCGTGATAGGTGATATCGGTATTTTGAACATTCCCCGTTAGTGCGTCGACTATGACTGAATTCCGATCAAGTATTGACCACTCACCATCCTCAATCGGCGTGCCTTGCAGGTCTATTTGTATGTCTAGAGTGGGAGAAGGTGCCTGGTCGAATTGGAATATCTTAATAATGAGAGACATCGAAAGGTTGGAAAACGCTGGTCCTCTGAATAACGATTCAAATCGTATAAAATCTCCTGCATTATTTCCGTTCGGTGTCCCATGCCATCTAATGTTAAATCCTGGTGTGAGTGTGACTGATGATGGAATTAGGTCTGCATATAATAAAATCGAGTATTTTCCAGCAGGATTAAGCTTGTCGGTATAAGGACTTGAAAAATCAAACTCTATCGATGTGGTGAAGTCACCCGGCAACACTGTGAATATATTGGTCGCTGGCACACCAAAGGGAATCGGATCGTTTTCGATTACCCGCCCAGCAGTATCAAGCAAGTCGCCGCTTGAATTTACACCGTATATCCTGGCTTTTAGCTCCCACCTCTCAGTAGAGCCCAAACGAGTATGGGTGGTTATTTTTACCGTAGCCGATTTTAGCTTTGTCGCTTGCTGTACGTCCTCGCCCAAAACAAAATGCTGTGCGCCGATGATTGTTCTATGTCCTCCCCTAACCACCGGCGCCAGACCCCATTGGTTGTTTACCTGCCCTTGGCTCAAGTGGGTTGAGATTAGTGTGGGATCTGGATAGTTAAGCTGAACGTCACGGGGGTCTGAATTATCCACATTCACGGCAACCTGAGTCTGTTGTGATGGGGGAGCATCAAGAACCTTGGTTGTGATCTCGGCATAGACAACTGGCTCAAGGTTTCCATGGTCAAATGCTTGCTGTAATTTGGGGGGAATCGATAACACTAAACCCGCTCCTCAATCTGGATGGTTACGTTGCCAGCTTGACCGTTGCTTCTGGAAAGGTGTTCTCCCAGGCTGTCGGCAATGGCCTCTCCGACTCTTGATGTGTCGATGGACTCCGGGTCTAATGTTTGGGCTATAACTGTTATTTCAAGTTTCCCTTCTTGTCCTCCGGGGAAAGTTTGCGGGATGCCGCCCGTGACACCTGAAGTTCCGCCAACACCCCCGGAGGACGGCCCACTCGAAACAGCACCGCCGCCACCACCACCGCCGCCAAACTTTGTCGCCTTAATCCTTGCCACATTCGCCAAACCCTGCGCCACCGTGAGAGCCGCAAGCGGAAAGTTCGGAACCGGCCCCGCGTTCAATGCTTTTGACGCCGCTGAGTATGTGCTGGTAACAGCTTCCGCAATATTAAGGGCTTTTGTCACTCTGAACAGGCTCTTACTTTTCGATCCTCCGATAATAAAAAGAGCGTTAAAAAGGGCCGATGTAGCACCGAGATAATTCTTATTCGCCGAGTCCCTGACTTTCTTTTTTGCATCCTCAAGACTCCGCAATGTGGTCAGCTCTTTTCTCGCCGCCGATGTCGTCATTTCCTCAAGGGTTGCAATTTCAAAGGCACTCAATTCAAGTCTCGACTCAGATATGAGCCGCCTCAAATCAATCGCCCTCTCATCGGCCTCAAGCTCTTCCGTCTGCTTTCTTTCTCTGAAAGCCCGCTGTAATTCAAGATCTTCTTCCTCGAATTTAACGCGCGATTCATCACGGACATTTCTTTGAACTAAAGCAATAAGCCTCTCGTTTTCTCGTTCCTTCTGCAATCTTGCCGCGATATCATCGTCAACTTTGATCTCAGGTACGGCGACCGGAGCGACCTTTTTCTTACCGAAACTATCGAATGCGGCTTCCACTTCAAGCTGTAATCTAGCGATAGATCCTAGCGAGCCTTCCGCCTCTTCTGATAAGGTGATAAGTGATAACTTCGTATCCTCAACCGGCTTCGGGTCAAATGCGTCACCTAGCTCACCTTTAAAGGTTCTTATTACCTGCTTAACGCCCTCAATTATAGGGTTTAAGAGCCCTATGGCCCCAACCAGCAAAGCGCCCTTAGTCGGCCCCAAAAGAATGGCCCCTATCAATCCGAGGGGCTTCATCCACGAAGGCAAGCCATTGAATATTTCAATAACTGAATTTATACCATTGGCCGCAACCCTGAAAATCGGTTCAAGTGCATCTCTGATGACAGCCGCCCCAAGCAGTACTCTTTTCGCCGCGTTGAGCATCGTATCCCCGACGCCTTTGCCCCACTCCCTCAAAGCTCCTGAGTCCCGGAACTCACTCAATTTTTTAATCCCCACCGTGAGCCCGCCCTTCACCAAAGAAAACAAGCCCCGGTCGGCTGTTGCAAATTCGTCTTTTCCTTGACTGATCTGATCCATGAAGTTCGACCATAGGCCGGTGAAGGTGGTCATGTTTGCCGCCGCCGCCCCGGTTGCTGAATTACCCATTGCATCAATCAGCAACTTTATTTGTTTTCTCCCTAGTTCACCCTTCGTCGCCATTGCTTGTATTTCTGCTGACGATTTACCCATTGCCTCGGAAAGAAGATCCCAAACCGGGACGCCTCGCTCAATGAGCTGTAGTGCCTCTTCTGCCTGTAGCTTCTGTTTCGTCCATGCCTGGCCCACCGCCGTCACAATGCCGTTCAGCCTGTCCTGACCTCCGCCCAACTTGGACGATATATCGACAAGTGAGAGCATTGTCCCGCCCATTGGATCAAGGCCGAAAGCCTTCGCCTTCACAAAAGCCTGAGTCACGCCCTCAAGGGAAAGAGGGGTTTCACGGGCAAAGTCCCTGACCCAATCCATAGCGACCCGTCCAGCTTCGGACGATCCTTCTAGGGCTTCAAGCTGTATGCTTAGATTTTCAAATGAAGAGCCCGTCGAAATGAGGCTTTTTGCCAGAAACCCAAGACCAGCAAAGCCCGCTAGAGTTGCGATGCCTGATCTCAGGTTGAACATCTTTCTTTTTACAGTGTCGAGCGTGCCGCCGAACTTCTTCATTGTCCGGCTTGCTAGATCCTTCGCGGCAATAACAATTTCAGTTTTGAAGGAAGAACCCATTATTTTTTCATCGCCTCTTTTTCTTTTCTACGAAAATGCTTCTGATATTCGTCCGTTATTACATCAAAAGCCTCCACGATGCTGTTCGGCTGATCGAAGACGCCCCCGGAGTAAAGAAACGAATCCCGGACTACACATGCCGAGGCATAACCGATTTCGATATGATGACAGCTCCAAAATCTGTCGATATACCATGATGAAACCGGATCAATAAGCGAAACAGGACATTCTGTGACGAGCATCCCGCCGGGTAGTTCATTGTCTGCATCATCGAAAGCATTTTCGCAATTCCTCATCACGTTCAAGCCATCCGCTTGACATTCATTGCAATCCCAGTTTAAGGAACTGACGGCATACCGGACAGCTATACGGAGTTTTTTTCAATCCCGTCCCTCAATACAGAGGCGTCTTCCATTGCCTTCAATAGTTCCTTGACCAGATCCCACATGCCCGGAGCCTCATATAACTGCTTCGCGCCGGTGATTTTCTCCCCGGTAAGTAGATCGCTCAAGCCGGTTATCTCGCCGATATTATCAACGAACTGCTTCTTTTGGATCTTTCCGATGTTTGATTCTTTTTTGTTCCTGAATCCCTTGACCGGCTTTACCTCGATCAAGTCGCCGTAACCTTGAATGTCTCCCGCCGAAAGAGGCGTGATCTCTACGGTATAAGGATTTTCAGAGTCCCTATTGTCATCGAACTCAGGCTTATAGATGTAAGATGGTATTTCCATTCGAATTCCTTTCTAGTCGAGCGTTGCGACAAGCTCGTTTTCGTTCGCTGTTGGTTTTGCCACCCCGGATATTTGGATAGTTGACGGAGAATCGTCAGGGCTCTCAATCGAGGGGATGGTTATTTCCGCCGCTGGCATATCAAGACGGAGCCTTCGCCCTGCAACGCTCCCGATTGTAAACACAAGGGCTTGCTTCGTCTTCAATACCGCGTGTCCGTATTGCTCGAAATTGTCTTTTCTGAGCCTCATTGACATCTCAAAAGTGACTTGCCTTTGCCCAATAGAATCAAAGCCCGTAGCGATGCCGTCACCGAACTCATCGTTCCTGATTTTCGACGGATCGGAGATTTTCACTGAACCCGAAAGCAATTTGATTGTCTTCCCACCCAAAGAAAACGAGCCCTCTGTTTTTGTGACGACTTGCCCTGTTGTGATCCCGGTCGGTTGATGTGGCTTTATTACCGCGTTTGTGGCAAGAATTCCAGAAAGAGCCGGGGCGAATACGATAGTGTCGCCCGTGACCAATGATATTGTCCTATTTGTATCCGTCCCAATATCAACGTGTGCATCCTTTGAGTATTTCGGCCCATCACCTGCCAAAACGTCAAACGTGGTCGCCGCACTTGCCGCCCCCAATGGGACAGTAGAAGTCCCGGCGTAAACAACTGTCGTCGCCTCTCCTGATGCCTCGAATGTTGCGTGAGCCCCACCCGATCCAGTAAACGACAATTCATTGACGATACAATTCACCGCGCCCGTCATCATGTGGCCGCCAAAATGGAAAATCGTCAGGCCGTTAAATACAGTCTCAAGGTCTTTTTCAAATGCGTATTGCACATCAGCCCCAACCGTTTCTGTCCCGAAAATGCCCTTGAGAATCGGGGATGCGTCCATCAGTACCCCGGCTGAACCTGAAGGGAGGAAGAAGCCTGAAATGCTCCACTTTGCCGAACGGCGACCGATGATTGTTGCGCCCTCAGATCTTGTTCCGAAAACGTCTGTTCTGGCTTCACTCTCATCATCGTACTCGATTGAAATTTTATCGAAGATCATCGCTTCCGTCGGAACCGGGAACTTCAATGTACCCCATGCCGATTGTTCCCCGACGAAAAGCTGGCCCTCTCTCCTCAAGTAAGTTTGTAAAGGCATTATTCAGTTCCCCCTTTCATCTCTTTTGCTGGCTGTAATTTCGCCTTGTTTTCAAGTCCTGTGACTCGGAACATTTTGTCATGCCTAAATTCCCATGCGGTAGCGCGAGAACATGGAAGCGGCTTGCCTTTGACCAAATCCCCGACCGAATGCAAGTCAATATTCGTTTTCCCTAAAAATTCAATCGTGCAACCTTCCATAATTCCCCCTTACTGAAACTTCGTATAAATAATTGTCATTAACTGCCTCATGACGATATCATTTTGCGTCTTAATCTCAAACGGTTGCGGGCTGTCCACTCTCTGAACTTCTGATTCGTCATAGCCCAAACTTAGGTCCCTATGAACGATAAACTTCCTCAGATCATCACTCATTTCTAGCACGCCTTTTTCGCCCGGAGCCCCAAGCAATGCGTCTTCCGTTTCCCTAAAGTAACGATAGGCCGCGACCTGAACAAACTTTGTTTCATCGGTAGTATTTGCCGGAAGCCACTCGATATCAAACACACCCGGAGACACAACCACGCAAGGGCAAGAAAACGACGGAGGATAGAACGACGCGCTTGACGTTTCGACCGTAATATAAACGCGGCCCTCCAAATAAGAAAACAATTCATCGTCTAAAATTGCCGACCTTATGGCTTTTAGCAGATCCTTCAATTCTCCTCCAATAACTTATGGAGCAACACTTCGATTCCGTCGACATCTTCCTTCTGAACCAACAAGAACGGCCTCTTCGGGATATTGACCCGGCGAGTGCTTGCCGCCGTTGTCACGGTTTCAGATCTGCGCCGTTTACTTTCTTTTCCAGACTTTGTTGTGAAAAATCTCTTCACTGTCCTGCTTCTTGCCGGGAGAGCAACCAGCCCGCGAAAGCCCTCCTGATGCTGTTCGGCATACTCGACCGGCGTGCCTATAACAATTCCGTCATTGCCTACCAACTGGCCCCACCTTATCGAAGCCCGAAGACGCCCCGTATCGACAAGCGTTTGCCCGTCCTCATCTGCCGCTCTTAGAGACTTCTTCCACCTCTTAGGGCGTCCGCCATCCCTGAAATTCTTCTTGACGGATCGCTCCATCTTGATTCCGACACGATTCCAGAAATCGCCAGGATTGTTCAGCTTGGCGATCATTTTCTTGATCCCTTTTTCTGCATTTCCACGAATCTCGATGCCGATGCTCATACGTTGATAAACCTGTAAGCCGACAGAAGGTTTCTTGCTATCATCGGGAGCCCTTTAATCTCTTTCTTGTTTATGACGCCTTCTCGGTTCTTATAAAAGAAACCGACAGATTGAAGGATCGCTTGCTTTATATCTGCCGGGACGTCATCCCTTAATCCATAACCTGCCACAAATTGCACCACAAAAGAATTCACTTGTCTTGCTGTAATACTCGGCCATGATGCGCCATCACTCAAAACGATCCTTCCCGGATCTGAGGCTGTATCTACAAAGAAGCTGGACGACGGAACAAGTGTCGCGCCGTTTAAAACATCAAAAGCGTGAATGCTGACGATGGATTTCAGGGGCGAACGAGGTATTTCAAACATATTTACAACCGGGACATCGTCGTATGATGCGCTCCAAGTCTGGTCTATTATTGCCCGGTTTATGTGAGCCTCTACTTTCTTTGTGACTGCCGAGATTAGGGACTGAAGAAGGTTGTCTTCTCCAGTCCCTACAATGCCCCTCAAATGCCCCTTGACATCCGATAGAGTCACCGGCTCCACACTAGGAGCGGCAACCAAAGAAAGCCCCTTTATGATCGGCGGGTCGCATTTTGGAAAGACGGAAAGCATTTTATTCGTCCTCATCCTTTGTTGTTGTATCTTCGTCCGGGGTTGCATTTCCCTTCACTTCCTTGCCCCATTTTTCGCTGACAAAGACGGAACCCAAAGAAACCGGCATGTCGTATGTCTCATCCTTTTCAAAGGTTTTGACGTTTACGCCATCCGGCGACCCTTCGTGGCTTTTACTGACTTTGATTTTCATCTCATTACCTCAATAAATGTTCAGTTAAAGCCAAACAACCGCCCCACGTTACTTATGAGGGCTGATGACGACCGAAGCCCTTTACGACTGTTCCAGAGCATGGGAGGGAAGCACCGGCCCCGGAGATCGCTGATATTGCAATCCTGACAAACTGCTTTGACCCAAGATACCCTTCCTCAATAATCGTATTGTCAGTTGATGGCGTTATCTGGACTGGTTGCGCTCCCGACGCGAGATCACCCGGAGCAATCAGGGTGTAACCCGAACCCAGTAAATCCGACTCCTCAAACTGAACCGTTGCGGTCGGTGTTGTTCCTGCAAAGGTTCCCAAGTCCACCTTAAACAAAGCTCCTTCAAAACCAGCCAAATCGACACCAGCCCCATTAGCGGTCGCTGTTACCAAGGCCACCACGATTGACTGAGCAAACGCTAAAGCACTTCTTAAATCCTTCATTGATAAATCCTCCACTTAATATTTCGATAAATGGGGAGCCTTTCAGCCCCCCACATAATCAACCATTAGCCCCTAGACTGCAACCTTCTGCACTCTAAACGCCGCCGACTGCACAACCTGACCACCGACCCGTCGCCTTGCGTAGAACTTAACAAAAGGCTTGGACGTCAAAGCATCCCGAAGGATCGACATTCCGGCCCGGTCGACAATCGTGTATCCGGCCCTGAAATCACCGAACAGGATCGCGAGAGCGTTTGCCGCCACGACTGGCATGTCAATGGCTTCCTGATAGGTATGGTTTTCAATGGTCGCTGGCGCGGCCCCTGCGAGCCCCGGACGCCAGATATACTGATTATTCGCGTCGGTCAATTTTCGGATATCTCTGACCGTTGAACGCTTCATAAGGAACGAGGCATTCCGAGCATAGAAATCAGGAAGAGCATAAATCAGATCAAGCAAGCCATTCGCAGTCAAAGCACCGGCGGCCCCTGAATTCACCTCGACGATTCCGTTCCCTGTGGCAAGCAAGCCTTCTGGCTGGCCGACTCCATCACCCAAAACAAAAGCCGTTCCTTCTCGCTGTCCAAACTTCTGAGCAAGTTTCAAGCTGATCCAGTTTTCAAAATTACGAACCGGATCATCAAGGCTTTTCTGAGTTGCGCGGGGCTCGGCCCACTGGTAATGGGTAGGAATCTCTTCCCTGCGGAGCTTGCCGGTCGATGTTTCGGTCGGGGCTGTTCGTTCTGTTCCCCACCCGGAGCTGAACTGGTTATTTACGTCGTCGCCGTCGATCTCAAGGGAGTCGCCCTGTGAAATTGTCTCAACGGTCGCTATTGATCGGATAGGTGAAATCTCAATAAGCCCCTCAAGGAATCTCACACTTCGATTCACCGGCATTGCATAGCCGCCATCCGGGTCACTGTCGGTCGAAATGGCCTTCATCTCCTCCGGGTTCATTACGCCCTTCAAAGACTCCATATCGCTATCATCAAGTGCCCTGACACCTTTACGGATCATCTTGAAATAGGCTTGTTCACCGGCCTTTTCGGTCAGGTTCCCGCCGTCAAGGTTGCCGGGTAACATGGGACGATTCAACTTTGTTTCGACCTTATCAAGCCGAGATTTTTGATCGTCTAAGACCTTCGCCTGATCTGCGATCTCATCAAGCCGAGCATCGAGTTTTTCGATTGCCGACTTCACGGTGAAATCATTGCTGTCGGCCCGCTCAAGGAAATCGGTCTGCTTCTTTCTGATCGACTTCATTTCGTCGAGTAGTTCATCAACTGGGTTTGCCATCGTTTTTTCTCCTTAAAAAAATGATTGAAGTGCTTTCAATTCACTCAACAATGACTGAACGGAGTCCGGGTCAATGCTGTTGCTACTCGGCGGCTCGCCATCCTTAACGAGTGCCATATTTTTGATAAATTGCTTCATATCATCCGTCATCAGCGCGGCCTGTATATCTGGAATAAGGCCCGCCATAGACTTCACGGCCTCGACCTTTGCCTGAGTATTCATGCCCCAAGTGACGATTGAAAACTCCCACAACTTCAATTCCTTGATGTGGCGTATCCCTTTGTCTTTATCGAAGTGAGATTTCAGGGTATTAAAACCGATTGACATTGCATCGAGAACGCCGTCCCTCATCAGGGTCAAAGTCTCTTTTCCAAGCTCGGTCTGTGAGATAAAACCCTTCACAAAGAGCCCCCGGTTGTCTTCTCTCATTTCCAAGGGCTTACCGATCAACTGCAAGTGACCTCTCAAAACCTTCACCATGTCGGAGTGTTCCTTGAGCGTTTTTTTGAAGGCCCCCTTCTCGATAATATCGCCGCCCTCGTCAACATTGCCAAACGTGGAAGCGTACCCGGAGAAAGTGCCTTCCTTGAGGTCGACATCATCGGCTTTCACCTCTAATTTGAGTTCTTTATATTCTAATTCCATCAGCCTTCACCCTCGAAAAATTGTGTGCAACGGCAATTTATAACGTCGCCCGCCGCCGCGCCTAAACTTGAGTCAGCCGGAAACATCAGCCGAGAGCCCGACGCAAGCACGAAAGCCGCATCAATCCCGACCTTATCGCCGTCGATTATATCGTGGGTCGTCCTCAATCTCCCGTCACGGGTCGAAAGCCAAACCTTCTTCAAGTTCTGGATGCCTGTTGACTTTGCCCCGATAAACGACCCGAAGTTGCTCGCCTGTATAACCTCTGTTCTTGCTATTGTTTTTGAGCGGCCCGCCATCAGCTTTTCAAGGTACAGCGTGTCGATCCTCTTCGCTAACTGCTCGATTCCTTCGCCTAAAATAACGCCCCGCTCAAGCTCATCTCTAAGCAAGACCAGTGTCGTGTCTAAAATACCGACAACTTTCTTCCCTGATTGCCCGTCAATATAATCAAGTATCAGAGGGTCGATTATCAGTTCTTCTTCCGCCGTGAGAGCCTTGCGCTCTGTCGGTGCATCATGCTTCAAACTATCAATGACATCGAACGCCAAAGACCGAGCCACCGGGACATAAATATTTTTAATTGTTGCCTTCCATGCCTCATGGTTTAGCCTCACATCCTCAAGCACACTATCGACAAGACCTTGAGGCGTCAAGGCGTTACTGGCTGAATCAATAAGGGTTCTCAGCTCATCCTTGAAGGCTGATTTAACCAGCCTCAATATACTTATGACCCACCTATTCCGGGCTCTGTTTACGGCCTTCCATTGTTCCACCTTATCGGCTTCTCTTTGGAGATTGAACGATTTTCGGCTCTTAAACTGTACTTGATGAAACTCAACCAGCGATTTATTGTTTGTCTGTTTTAAGCCTGAGAACATTATTCTTCCTCGACTCCATCAGTAGGGTTGTTGTGGATTCCATTA
>Ga0255048_10001423_pt1 | contig 16547 bp, 12 predicted proteins | sample JV7_2_2_MG_FD_183619 | JGI IMG/M metagenome (GOLD analysis project Ga0255048, IMG submission 183619) | Seawater microbial communities from Jervis Inlet, British Columbia, Canada - JV7_2_2 | ecosystem: Environmental > Aquatic > Marine > Inlet | place: Canada: British Columbia | collected 2016-10-06
GGCGGAGCCAACTGGACGTTCGGATCGGCCGCCCGTTGATCGTCGCACGGAAAAATTGTGCCCGCCTCGAGCACACGGCAGAGACTCCAGCTAACAACGACGCGTTCCGTACCATCCCACAGCGGAAAGGCTGAACTGAATCGGCCGCCCGGCGAGGGAGCCAGATCAGTCCGGATCTGATCCGACGTTATTGAAACCTGTGCCGGACCGGCCAAACCCGCATTAATCGCCGTAGGCTGATTGTCTTCTGCGAAGTTCGGAACGTCGATAATGATGATGTCACCGCCGAACTCCGGATGGTCGAACTGCCTGGCGATAGCCATGACACGTCCATCCGGCAGCTCGCGAGCGCCCACGAATTGCGCTTGGGTTCCGTCCGTGCCGGTGAGGTGACTTTCCGCACCGTAGAGCAATTCGAGCTCGCTCCCGTCCGGATTCATCCGGTAGAGATGAATACCATTGACGTTCCCGGCGTTATCCCAGCGGCTGAACAAGATCTGACCGGTCGCCAGGACGGTCGGATCCAGATCGTGACTCTGATTAAAGGACACCTGATGTATGTTGGAGCCATCGGTGTCCATGACATGCAGGACAAACGCCGACTCGTCGCGATCTTCCTCTTGAGCCTCGAACTGCGGCTTGCCCTCGTCCAGCAGGATGGCCTTAGACTGGCGCTGCCGCGTCGACGCGAAGATTACTCGGCCATCGGGCAGGTAGTGTGGCGAAATATCCTGACCTGCCTCGGCCGTAAGATCGGAGAGGATCAGTCGTTGCAGCGTGTCTGATGGAATATCGTACTCCCAGATATTCCAGGTCGGTTGATCCTCTGCCGCCAGGTTCGGATCAAACGGCCCCCGCATGGCGAACAGGACCGTTCTGCCGTCAACGGAGACTTCCACGCCCATGACATCACCCAGACCCTGAGACTCGGTGAGGGTGATGTTCCGCTCCACGGCGCTAGGCGAAGCACGGTCCCGTATGTACAGATCCGTCCCAACGCTAAATCGAAGAACGTCGCGGATGTCGGTATTGGAGAACAACTGCATCTGGTCATCGAACAGCGGACCCTTCGTGTACGCGATCGGATAGTCAATGATGACCGGATCCGGGTCTTGGCTAGTGCCCACGCCAGTACTACCGTCGCCACTGCATGCCGTAAGCGCCAGGCCCAGCGCCGCCAGTAACAGCGGGCGCCCGGGTGATATAGGATATCTGACAAGACGACATGTCGCATGAGCGTTCATTCGAGTTCCCTCTCGCATAGCATCGATCCATCTTGAGGGGCTAACCGTCGTTTTCTTCAACTTCACACCACACGGAGATTGCTCATGTACGCTGTCGCAAACTAACGTCAACCAGGAAACGGCGTCCTTGCCGTTCCGATCTACGAAAGATTCGACATAACCTTCAGCGCCCCGTAATAATGTGCATGACGATCGACCCGTACTGTTAACAAGATCACAGAACCTCTCTCGACAATCTCGGAAGAAAACATGACGCAGTTCTCACTATTGCGTCTAAATCATCCTTAATCCCGTTAAGTGGAGCACTAAACACCTGTTGCTCGAAAGTTTCTGAAATGATCTTGCTATAGTTCAACGCGATCATGCTTACACGCAAAAATACATCGTGTCGAATTAGCGTCGTCTAGACGACGTCGTTAATAAACAACGTTACGAAGCTTCTCTTGCGCTGCACACTTGCGTGAAATTGAGCGGCTTCTACAGCCAACAGGGAAGTGGTGATGACAAGCAGGATGCTATCGTCTTCCAGGCTCGCTCTTGGTCATCTGCGACTGATCCGGCGATGTCTCGTCTATTCAGCTCTGTTAGCCAGTAGTGCGTCCACGGCGCTTGCAGGCCCGTTAGAGCGCGAACAAGCCTTTCGGCTGCATAACCGCTTGGCCGGCGTGCCTCCCAGCGAAACAACGCTCATCTCTATGGAAGCTGACATTGTCGCCGGTAACGACCTGGCTGCAGCGCAGACCGCTACGGCCAACCCAAATTTCTATACAGTGACGTTAAAAAATTTCGCTGCACCGTGGACGAACCGAGATCAATCGGCATTCGTCCCACTTAACGACTACACGACACTAGTCATCGGCATGGTCAAAGATAATGTACCGTTCAACCAAATACTCTCGACGAATCTGCTCTACGTAGGCGCTGCGCAGTCGCCACCGACAGCAAACAGCAATGCACACTACGCAGATCTCGAGCAGGCCATGCTCCAACCAACCTTTGACCCACAGACCGATTTGGTCGCAACGACTCAGTCTGCAGCCTATGGCCTGCCTCTCGAGGCTACTGCCGGCGCAATGACCACGCGCGCCGCGGCCGAAGCGTTTTTCGTAGCCGGCACAAACCGTGCGATGTTTCGTTTCACTCTAATGAACCACATGTGCACGGACCTTCCCGAAGTTCTCGACACGACGATCACCTCGGATCGAATCCGTCAAGATGTTTCGCGCAGCCCAGGAGGCGATAGCAGAGTCTTCCTCAATAGCTGCGTAGGCTGCCACGCCGGAATGGATCCGATGGCCCAGGCGTTCGCCTACTACAACTATGACGAAGTTCTCGGACGCCTGATCTACTCGCAAGGAATTGTCGCAAGCAAGTATTTCAATAACGACACAACCTTCGAGGACGGCTTTGTTACGCCTGATGACTCCTGGGACAACTATTGGCGCGTCGGCCAGAACGCCGTGCTTGGCTGGAACCAGAATTTTCCCGGGAATGGTACGGGCGCAAAGTCGCTTGGTGAAGAACTTGCTGCAACCGACGCCTTCGCGCAATGCCAGGTCACGAAAGTATTTCGAAATATTTGCCTGCGCGACCCGGTCGATGCGGCGGATCGTAGTCAGATAACTTCGATGGCCAACACGTTCAAGGCTGGAGGCACCTACAGTTTACGGCAGGTGTTTTCCGAGTCAGGTGCGTACTGCATGGGCGATTAGGGAAGATGAAGATACTGGGCACAGTCAACTTGGGCGGGAAGATCTTCCCTACTCTCGCGATTGGTCCGGGGTGGGCCAACCGTTGGCTCGCGCTCGTCCCGATGCTGAGTCTCGCAGGCTGCTCCGGCGGCGGCGGCGCCGACACGATCGAAAACGCGATCACAGCTGTAACCAATGTATCCAGCTATACCGGCCCCGCCCCGGCTACCGCGGATGTGCAGTCCTTCAAAATCAACCTCTACGACAATGTCCGCACAAACAACCGTTGTGGTTCCTGTCATGGCGTCGATGGTAGTCAACCTCCGCTGTTCGCCCGTAGCGATGATGTCAATCTCGCCTACGCCGATGCGAATACTGTCGTCAACCTGGTCTCTCCGGCCGATTCCTTGATGGCCACCAAAGTCGGAAGCGGGCACAACTGCTGGCTGTCGAACGACTTGGCTTGCGCCGACATACTAACCATATGGATTACCAGCTGGGCAGGAGATCTCGCCACAGGTGGCGGAAGAACGATTGAGCTGAAGGCGCCGCCGACGATCAGGGACCCCGGCTCCAGTCGGCATTTCCCGCTGGACTCCGGGCAGTTCGAGACGACCGTCTATCCATTACTGACGCAGTTCTGTTCAGGCTGCCACGCCTCAGACTCGAACTTTATCCAATCACCGTTCTTTGCCGAAAACGGTAGCGCCGAGGCGATCTTCGTCGCTTACGAAGCTGCAAAGCCGAAGATCGATCTCGACGATCCGGCTGCCTCCCGACTGGTCCTCCGCTTACGCGATGAGTTCCACAACTGCTGGACGACGAGTTGCGAAAATGACGCCGACGCCATGGAGGCGCAGATCGCCGCATTCGCGACTGGCGTACCGATCGAGCCGATAAACTCGCTGCTGGTCACGAGTAAGGCCCTGACGCTCTTCGAAGGAACGATCGCCTCCGGCGGAAACCGCTACGAAGCCAACGTTATAGCTTTATACGAGTTCAAGACCGGCCAGGGTAATACCGCTTTCGATACCAGCGGCGTGAACCCAGCCATAGACCTGACTCTGTCCGGGGCCGTTGACTGGGTCGGCGGCTGGGGACTGAACTTCAACGGCGGAAAAGCGCAGGGCGCAACAGCTGCAAGCTCTAAGTTACACGACATGATTCAAGCCACGGGCGAGTATTCGATCGAGGCCTGGGTCGCTCCTGGCAACGTGGTCCAGGAAGATACGCGTATCGTCAGTTACTCAGCTGGGATCAACGCGAGAAATTTCAATCTCGGCCAAACGCTTTACAACTACGATCATTTCAATCGCACCGACGGCACCGATGCTAACGGGAATCCACAACTGTCCACGCCGGATGCAGCTGAGGTGCTTCAAGCCACGCTCCAACATGTCGTGGTTACCTTCGACCCGGTAACGGGGCGCAGTATCTATGTAAACGGCGTATTGACGTCCCTTCTGGATCCGGTAACAGGCGGTTCGCTTGTCGACTGGGATGATACGTTCGCTTTCGTTCTAGGCAACGAGGTGTCCAGCGACCGTACCTGGCAGGGCGTGATTCGACTCGCTGCGATCCACAATCGAGTCCTGACGCCGGCACAGATACTGCAGAATTTTGAAGCCGGCGTCGGCGAGAAATTCTTTCTGCTGTTCAGCGTCGAGCATCTCGTCAACGTGCCCGAGAGTTATATCGTCCTCGAGGCATCACAATTCGACAGCTATGCCTATCTATTCAAGGATCCGTTCTTTATCAGTCTTGATGGCGCCGCCCAGCCAAGCGGCATCGACGTAGAAGGCATACGAGTCGGCATCAACGGCGCGGAAGCAACCGTGGGGCAATCCTTCGCCAATCTGAACACTACAATCTCCAGTTCCGCATACGACCCGGTCACTGGTCAGCTCTTGATGGACAGAGGAACCGTGCTGCCATTGGAGAAAGGCCCGCTTTCTGATGAATTCTTCCTAACCTTTGATCGGTTCGGGGCGAATAGCTTCAGCAGACCCACACCCGTCACACCACCAGCAGCGACGCCTCAGAATCTACCGCCGGCATCGGATATCGGCGTTCGAACATTCGACGAAATCAATGCGAGCCTGGCTGCGATCACGGGTGTAAATCCAGCGGATAGCGGAATTTCGGATACCTTCAATACGGTACGGCAGTCATTGCCGACAGCCGACAGCATCGAGGCGTTCCTTTCTTCCCATCAGATGGCCATCGCCCAGCTCGCGATCCAATATTGTGGGGAGTTGATGGACGACCCGACCTTACGCAACACCGTCTTTCCGGGTTTTCCGTTCACCTCCGGCGTCGCGATCGCTTATCCCGGAAGTCAGGACTTTCTTCTGGACCCATTGCTCGATCGCGTCCTAGGGACCAGCGCTAACTCTATCGGCAGCCAACCTGACAGGACGACGGCGAAAACGGAGCTCGAACAGCTTATCCATGGCATTCCCGGTGACCCAAACCGGCCGGGGCTCGCCAGCACGGGTGGCAACGCGGTTCGAACCCAGACCATCGCCAAGGCTACTTGTGCGGCGCTGCTCGGCAGCGCTGCGATGCTGGTGCAGTAGACAGCCAGTGGCACCGAACTGAAGGTACATCGCTATGCGAATTCGAAGCAGACGTAAGCAACGTGATCTCGACGCTCCCCAGCGTCATCAGGATCACAGGCGGCCAATGACCCGTCGAGAGCTCATCGGCCAGGGATTCCTGGCCGGCTCGGCGACCGTTCTCGGCGGCGGCGTAATGAGCCTGTTCAGCAATCCACGCGCGGCCTATGCGGCGCTTGCCGACGATCTGGACCCGCTTCGCGCGAGTTGTGGAATCAATGTCTTCGGTGCGGGCAAAATTCCGTTTATCTGTTTCGATCTGGCCGGGGGCGCCAACATAGCCGGCTCCAATGTGCTGGTCGGGCAACAAGACGGTCAGATGGACGACCTCAGCACGGCGGGCTACGGCAAGATGGGCCTCCCGGGCGACATGGTCCCATCAGCCATCGATCCCGGTACGAATGCAGAGCACCGGGATACCCGTCTCGGACTGGGCTTCCACAGCGATAGCGCGTTCCTTCGCGGGATGTTCGGCTCGATCAAGACTCCGGGGCTCGAGAACAACATTAACGGTGCCGTCATTCCGGCGCGTTCGGACAATGACACGGGCACGAATCCACACAACCCTCTCTACGGTATACAGCGCGCGGGCGCCGACGGCTCCATCCTGACGCTCTGCGGTTCACGAAACTCTGAGTCCGGTGGCAATTCGATCGCGCCGGTCGCATTGACGAACCCGGAGTTCCGGCCGACCAAGATCGATCGTCCGAGCGACGTCACCGGTCTCGTCGACACGGGCGAGCTCCTGAACCTGCTTTCCCAGGACGACGCCTTGGCCGTCATGGAATCCATCTATCGCCTCAGCGACCAGAAAATGGGCCGCGTCAGCACAGAGCTGAATTTCACAGACCCCAACAACGCGCCGCTGACTCGCGATCAGGTCGTCGAAGACCTCGTCAAATGCGGCTACCTCAGTGCTGCCGATGTCGCGGACAGGTTTTCCAACCCGGGCGCGTTGGACCCGGCGCAAGATATCAATATTGTCGGCGGCGGCAGCTCGATCTTTACTGCCACCGAATTTAACGACTCGGGCAGGGACGGCAGCGAGTTTCGCAAGACGGCCGCGGTTATGAAGATGGTCATCGACGGTTTTGCGGGCGCTGGCTGCGTCACGATGGGCGGCTATGACTACCACGGCGGCGCCCGCGCAGAAGGCGAGGTCAAAGATTTTCGCGCCGGCCGGTGCATGGGTGCATGCCTCGAATACGCCTCACGCGCCAACGGCGGACTCGGCGTGCCGTTGATGATGTATGTGTTCAGTGATGGATCCGTATCGAGCAATGGAGTCATCGACGACACGGCCAACGGTCGTGGCAAGGGAGAATGGACCAGTGATAACAGCTCCACTGCAGCGTCATTCTTCCTCGTCTATAACCCGAACGGGCGAGCTCAGCTCTTCCAGAGCGGCCTCGACAGCCTGACGGCCGCGCAACATCAGCAACTCGGCTACTACTCTGCGGATGGATCCGTCGTCAGGGGTGGCACACCAGGAGCGAATAACGTCAATCTGCTCGTCGAGATGCTGCTACTGAACTATATGGCGCTGCACAATGAGCAGAACCTGTTTGCGGGCAGCAATTTCTTCCCGACGCAGGGTCTGGGTGATGCGACAAACCTCGATCGCTTTACGGCATTCGAGCCGATTGTGAACGGGACGATCAGCAACGCCCTCTAGCCCCAACAGACCGTCAGGCCATCGCCTGCTGATTTCCGCGAGGCCCGACCAATTTCACATAACGTGATCGCTGCACTTATCCTTGAGACATGCGGACAGCCATACTCGCGGCGGTAACGAGCCAAGGATGACCATGACGAGCAATCTCTCCGATCTCCTCGCGTGCCCGCGCTGCGAGAAAGCTCTGGTTTCGAGCGGTCAGGGATTGCGGTGCGCGGGCTGCCAGATCGATTTCCCTTCGCTCGAGAATATCCCCTGGCTCTATTCCCATCCCACGACCGCGTTGATCGAATGGCGACAACGACTGAACTTGATGCTCAGCAGCCTCGAAAGAGACGCGCTCAGGCTCTCTGAAGCGCTGCAACAGAAGGATCTGCGCCCGTTGGCGCGCCAAAGACTGGAGCAGCTTCAGGCCGCCACGGAAGACCATTCAAGTCGACTGCAAACGTTATTGGCCCCGCTCGATCTCGAGCAGTCGACAGTCGGACACGAAATGGCTCTGGCCCTGCGAACCCGGTTGCCGCCGGACCAAGGCCTCACCACCTACTACCCTAATCTCCACCGAGACTGGGCCTGGGGAGACGAAGAAAATAGTGCCTCCCTGGCACTGCTGAGCGACAGGCTCGGAGATGTCGACGAGCCTCAAAGGATCCTCGTGCTCGGATCCGGTGCCGGGCGACTGGCCTATGACCTCCACAGGGAGACCGATGCCGAACTCACTGTCGCATTGGACTTCAATCCCCTGTTCCAGCTTGCCGCGCAACGCATTACGGGCGGCGAGTCAGTCGAGCTTTACGAATTTCCAATCGCACCACGATCCATCGGCGATCAGGCCGTGCTGCGGACTCTGCGGGCTCCTGCGCCGGTTAGATCGGGATTCCACTTGGTGCTCGCGGACGCCCTGCACCCACCGTTCGCTGAGGCAGGCTTCGACACCGTGGTCACACCGTGGCTCGTCGACGTACTCCCTGAGGACTTTCCCGCGCTCTGCTTCAGAATCAATCGGTTGCTAAAACAGCAGGGGCGCTGGCTGAATTTCGGCTCGTTACGTTTCCACCAGTCGAGTCCCGAGCAGCATTACAGCCTGGAGGAATGCGAGGTTCTAATACAGGACGCCGGCTTCACCAGCCCCGTGGCCAAGGAAGCCACTATTCCCTATATGTGTTCGCCGGCCAGTCGTCACGGTCGCCGTGAGACCGTCGTCACGTGGTGTGCGGTCAAGGAGAACGACACCGAAAGACCCTCACGCCACCAGGCTTTGCCGGACTGGCTTGTCGAAGGCACCGACCCGATTCCGCTCCTGGATTCCTTCCGGATGCAGGCTGCGACGACGCGAATCTATGCGCTCATTATGAGCCTCATCGATGGCCGGAGGTCACTCGAAGACATGGCGCAAGTCATGGTCCAGCAGCGCCTGGTGAGCGAAGAGGAGGCGGAACCGACGATTCGTCAGTTTCTCATCAAGATGTATGACGACAGCAAGCGTGCCGCAAGATTCTAACGATCAGGCAGGGAAGAAATCGATCGGTTTGGTCGTCGTAATCGGCTCGACGTCTTTCGGCTCGAACTGGAACAACAAGACCCGCTGAACGAGTTTCGATTCGAGGTCAGGGTCTCCGAGTTCGGATGAAACTACCTCGCAGAACGTTACGCGACCATCTGATGAGATCGTGAGCCGAAGCACCAGTTTTCCTTCCAGAGCCGGATTCTGCCGCAACGCACGATTGTACAGTGCGAATATTGCGCCTTTATTGCGGTCGAACACGACCTCTATCTCCTCACGACTACGAGATGCGCTGAGCCCGTCGGCCGCACCAGCGCCTGCGCTACCGGACAGACCAAAACCGTCTAACGGGCTGTCGACTTGTGTCGTCGATCTTCCAGCCAGGCCTTCGCCTCCGGTGCCACGACTAAGCTCAGCGGTGTTGATGCCGCCGCTGCCGCTCCCGACCCGCGAGGTAATCAGCGACCGCTCCACCACAGGCGCTTCGCTTTCTGCCGCGGCAGCCAGACCGGATTGCTGCAGCTTGTCCAGAGTATCGTTAGCCCTGAGCTCGGCGAGATCCTCAGCGAATGGCAACAAGCCAGCGATAGCCGCTCGTTCTCTCGCGACGATCGTCTCGTCTACGGCCGGCGCAGGTTCCGGCGCAGGTTCTGGTTCGACTTGTTGTTGCGATACAGATTCTTCGGGATTCGGCGGGGCAATCGGCTCTGGCACCGGCTCGACAACGGGCGGCGATGGCGGCGCCTGCGGCTCTAGAAGCAATCTTGCGAAACGCTGCGGCACTTCGGGAACTGCAAACGGGTCACGTTCGGGGACCGGAAGAAACGTAAACACCAGGCTCATGACAATCACGGCGGTCAGACATTGAACTACGACGCGGCGAAATTTCTTCTCCTGTTCCGCGCCCGTGGTCCAGGGAAGGTCGTAGACTCGATAAGCGACCATCGCGCCACTCACAGATCAGCTCCTTGTCGCCCAGCGGCCGCGGTGATGGCCGTCTGTCGCGCCTCAGAAGTCGTCTGGAGCACAGCCAGGGACAGCCGCCCATAGTCGGAATCCGCACTGGTGGCCATCACTCGTTTCAGCAATCGATAGGGAATCTCTTTATCGCCCATGATTGTCACTTCACGCTGTGCGATATCCTCTGGAGTTTCTTGACGAATCACCCGCTCTGCCTGGTTCTGCAGCGCGGCCTTCAACTCGGGGATTATGAGCGCGTCACGCGCCATGATATCCGGGATGGTTGCCACGACTTGCCCTTGAACCAATATGTTCTCCTCCGTCACCATGACAACAACGGTCTCGCGGGCACGCTGTTCAGCCGCAGACTCAGGCAATGCCAGATCCTTGGCGTTCGGCAGGGTCTGCACATCACCGGAGTTAACTAACAGGAAGAAGACCAGGATCGTAAAGATATCCATGAGCGAAATTAGATTAAGCGTCGTCGTGCGCTTGTGTCGCTTATGGTGGCGCTTCATACGCGCCGCTCGTCCGCTGAGTCGCATCTCCTCTACCCTCTAGCCCTGCGCCGGAGCGTCGCCAATGGAGATCTCGGGAAATAACTCATAGGCCGCCACCTGACCGGATTCCTCGTCGAACTGCTCGAGCACCCGAACCGCGTCCATGACCGAAACCAGGGCCTGATAAGAGATGTCGGGTTCCAAGAGCAGCGTTGCATCGATCTTGTCCGGGAACCTCTGCTTGATCTGCTGCAGGTAACCGCTGAGTTCCTCGAGATCGTAGCTGCCGCTCGCGTTCTCGATGCTTCTCAACAGCCCTGATGTCCGATCGCCAATGTCGATAGACGACGCTCGTATCGTTATCTCAAGCTGAAACTCCGGCTCCACGACCTCACTCTGCTCCGATTGGGAACTCGGGTAGTTCAACTCCAGTATCGCGACCTGTGAGAAAACCGCCGTAACGAGCAGAAACGGTACAAGGATGACCATCAGGTTCATGAAGGCCGTAATGTTCAGTTCGACGGTCTCGTCGTGCCGCGAACCTCTTGAGTGACGAATACTCATAGTCTGGCGCGAACCTTAGGAAGCCTTGAACTCGACGCGCTCGCTGATGGAGTTCAAGAACTTCACCGAAGCCATCTCCAAGCTGTCTACGATCTCTGTTGTCTTGGTCTGCAATAACGTGTGCACCAATAGCAGCGGTATCGCCACCATCAAACCGAACGCTGTCGTATTCATCGCTACCGAGATGCTCGCGGAAAGCAGATCTGCTTTCTCCGCCGGATTCGCGTTAGACACGGCGTTGAACGCGCGAATCAAGCCGATGATCGTGCCTAACAAGCCCAGCAATGTCGCAATGTTGGCAAATGTCGCCAGATAATGTGTTCGTTTCTCCAGCCGCGGCATGACTTCCATCAGGCTCTCTTCCATAGCCTTCTCAATATCGTCGCGACGGCGGGCCGAGCGCACGCGACTGAGGCCATAGGTCATGATCGTTGCGATCGCGGCTTTGGACTTCTTCGCCAACAGTGCGGCCGCAGAGAGGTCTCCGGAGGTCAGCAGAGGCATCATCTTGCCCCATAGCGCCTTATTTCTGGTCGTAGTCACGGTCAGGTAGAACCACCGTTCGGCGGCGATGGCCAAACCCAATGCCAACACGAGCACGATGGGATACATGAACACGCCGCCCTGCTGAAAGAAACCGACGATAGTGGAATAGAGTTCCATGAGATTTACTCCTCTTGACCCTCTCCGTAGAGGGCGTCGTAATACGTTAAATGTCGTTGAAATACTTCCGGGTCTACGGGCGCCAGCACCTCGTCGATCAAGGTACCAACCGGGCGACCCACGAGATCCCCAAGATCCGAGCTCTTCCAAGGCACGATGTAGAGAACCTTAGGCAATTCCTGAGTTCCTGTAATTGACGTAGCCTCCAAATCCAGCGACTCCGTGGCCCGCGAAGCCGAAGATTCCAGGGCTGGCCCTGGCTGTTGAGGCTGACCGGCGGGCAGGGGGGACTCTCCCACATCGACCGCCGGCTCCAATAGTTCCAGTTCGGCACGGTCGGCCGCCGAAAGGGCGGATCCGGCCTGGCGATCTGCCTGCTGGCCCGAGGCCACACTGGCGCCTGCCAGCCAGATCACACTCAGACAGGGAAGCAGCCGCAGCCATTTCATGGTCATGCCCCGTCCCCTTGAGCGACTCGGGCTTCGCCGTCACCTGCAGCGACGCGGCGCCTGAGATCGATTATCCATCGAGCGACTTCGGTGTCCGGTTCAGCGAGTAACGCCTGATAGGCCTCGTAGTGGTCCAATGCCTCCGCAGGCCGGTGCAGATAGAGATCCAGCAGAACACCGAGGTTGTAGTGCGCCAGCAAGTACTCCGGGTTGGTCTGAATCGCTCGCCGATAGGCTTTCTCCGCCTCGACGAAGCGCCCTTCTTTCCTGAGCAGGATGCCCAGTTGATTATTACTCTCGGCATGCTCCGGATTGACTGACAGCGCCGCATCCAGCGCAACTCGCGCTTCCGAATCTCGCCCATCTTCCAGATAGAGAATCGCCAGATTAGCGTACGGACCCGGGTAATCAGGGTACTCGAGAACGATCGTCTCCAGGGCCAGCTCCGCTTCGGTGATATCGTCGCTGAGCATGGCTTGCAACGCCGTGTCGTAGCTCTGTCTGACGGACTCCGGAACGACCTCACCCGCCTCGCCGTCGCGCGTTAACTCCGCCCCTTGATACCCCGTTCGCACGGGACCGGACGAGCTACAGCCATAACAGAGCAAACCGATACTCAGCAAGCACGCATAGCGAACCCGCAGCGCTCGCCTGCTCTGAACTCGGCGAAGGCTAGTGAATGGCAGCAACAATTTGCTCTCCCAACTCATACTTGGCGTAGCGACCGGGCACGAGTACGGCCAGCGCCTCCAGGCTCAGCTTGACTGAATCGTCGTATAGGCCCTCAGCGGTCCGCGCGGCATTCACCTCATGCAGATCGATCGCTTGCTCTTCGAACGGGTAGGCCTGCTCCTCGAGCAGAATCTCGTACTGTCCTAGCTCCAGTGTGCTCAGGTCTGACGGGCGTTCTGACGCGAGCAGCGCGCGGCTCAAGGCATGGTAGAGCTCGGCGATCTCGTAGGTCGCGGCTGTCGTAACGTCGGCTACGGCATAATCGAGGGCTCTGCCATAAGCGCCGAGCGCATTTTCCATGCGCTGTTTCTTCAGCTCGAGACTTTCCCGCAGAGGGATTGCCAGCTGTATCGCAACGAAAGCGTCTCGCGCCGGTCTCGCGAGCCCGAGCGCTGCGTGCGCCGCTAGATCTCGTGTCCGGCCATTCCTCTCTTCGCCGGCCTCCGCATCGGCCGCCACGACGGCCTCTAACCATCGCATACGGGCCGGATAGTCTCCGGTCTGCTCTGCCAGGCCCACGAGTTGCTGAAGGGCCTCGATCGCGAACGGCGCCGGTCGCGGATAGCGGTCAACGTAGCGTGCCAGCGTAACGGAAGCGTCATCAAGTTGACCGGATGTTCTATACAGCTCTGCCGCCCGCCAGAGAGCTTCCTTCCTAATCTCGTCCGCTTCGTCGCCGTCGGCGATGCGTTCGAATTCATTCGCCGCCCTGAGATCGTTGCCGGAATTCAGATACGCCACGGCCAGCTTAGCCGTGATGTCCGCGGAGTACTCATGCTCTGGATAATCCCGGCGAAACTCTTCCAGCACGACGGAGGCGCGCGACCAGTCTTCCAATACAACCAGACCTGCCGCGGCATCGTATCGTGCGGTGGCGACGATCTCCGAACTTGGCGCCGCCTCTACGACTCTAAGAAAATGATTCACCGACTCCCGGTAGCTTCCATCATTCCTCGCCTGCTCGCCCTGCTTGTAGATGGAGGAGGCGATACGTTCTGTTATTTCGTGATACTCCTCATCATCCGGCGCGATGAACATGGCTAAGCGCAAATAGGCCGCCTCGGCCGCCGCAAAACTCCCTTCGTCGAACTCGGAATGAGCAACGACCGCCCAGGCCGTACGCTGTAACGAGCCGTCTGCCGCCGGGCGACGCGCCAACAACACCTGGCCAGCCTGCTTCGCTCGATCCAGTTCATTGAGCGCGAAGAGTTTTTCGGCTGCATCGGTCAGCGCGGCAGCTGCCTGCGCATGGCCGGGATAGAGCTCGGCAAATTTGAGCGCACTGTCTATGCCCTGGCGGTGCCACAGTTCGCGCTCCGGACCCTGCAATGACGCCTCGTGTTCGGCGTAGGCCAGTAGCGCTGCATAACCGGCTTCGGCGTTGCTCCCGTGACTCGGGTAGACGTAAGCCGTCCGCTCATACTCCAATGTCGCAGCATGAAAATCACCGCTCTCGTACAAGACTTCGGCGAGCAGGAAGTTAATCTCGGCTGAGTCGGGATCATCTGGAAAAGCCGCCAGGTAGCTGCCGTACCAGCGCGCAGCGAGACGGTAACTGCCCGAATCGCCAGCCGCCTGAGCCTCAGCATGATGGTAGGCGGCCAGATCCGTAAGATTACTCTTGAGATAACTCGCAACCTCGGCCTGCTCCAGGTAACTGTAACGTTCCCAGTACACGCTGCCGGCGCCGTAGCGTTCAACAAACGACTGCTTCGCTTCCAACACAAGGCCCGCAAACCCGCCCTGCTTATAGGCTTCTACGACCTGGGCCTGCAGCAGCGGAGCCTTGCTGTGATAGGTGTCCAGCTCGCCGAACGCCTGGTAGGCAGCAGCAGCATCCTGGTAGCGTTCTTTCTCTAAATAGAGATCTCCCAGATGGGAGTACACGATATAGGCGTACGGACTTAAGCCGACCGTTTTGAAGTACTCGGTGACGGACTCCGGCCCATCGATGTAGGAGAAACTTATCGACAGCACGCGGAACGCATCGTCGACGAGTTCCTGTTCAGCCCGGCCCATCGCCGTGTAGAGCTTCGCAGGGTCGACATCGTTGCCCTCGGCAACAAATTTTCTATCCAGCAACTCGAAAAACGACTCTAAGCTTTCTTCATGCCGAAACTGCTTGAAGAGCGCCCAACCATGCTTGTACAGCGACTGCTCCCGAAACCGGGTATCCGCGGTGGCCAGAGCGGCTCCATAGGCTTGCCCGGCCTCATCGTAGCGGCGCTGCACGAACAACGTCTCACCACGTCGAAAATGGGCCTCGGCAAAATGACGTGTGTCGGGATACTCTGTAACCAGCCGGTCTAGCGCGTTGAGCGCCTGCTCCAGCTGGCCGCCGAGTTCGTAGGCTCTTGCGAGTTGATATAGAACGAGATCATTCTTCTCATACTCCGGGTAGCTCTCGAGCAGGCGTTCATAGAGATGTACAGCATCTCCCGGCCGCGCCTCTGCAGAACGAAGATTACGCTGCAACTGGTCGAGTTCGCCGGCCTCGAGTTGCAGATCGGCTAGGCGACGCATCGCCTCGGCTTGTAAGACGGGATCATCGGCAGCGAGATCGATGAAGAGCTGATAGTTCTCCATGGCCTTCGCCTGGCTGTCGGAGATCGGCGTCTCGACATCGATCTCTACAGCCTCGGATTCGAGCTCCTGGATCGTGAGAGCCTGCTGCGCTGCTGCGTCGTCATCTCGGCCAAACGGCCAGGGCGGCCATAAGGCGGTTGCCGCCAATACGGTTACGAGTGCCGACGCCGATATCATGAAATTACCTCAGTCATGAATTCGCTCTACTGGCCCGTTTCCAATTGAAGCGCTGCGGTTCGGTCGTAGACCGATGCCAGAGCAAACCGAGCCTGGACGACGTAGGTCGATAATCGTTCGCGTTGCGCGCGTAGCTCTTGCGTAGCCAAGCGCTGGAGATATCGAGTCTGCCTACCGAGAGTCTGCTGCACTTGCACATCGAGTCTGCGAACGGTCGGCGCCAACTCGGCTATGCGCTGACTTAAGCTCGCGAATTTTCCAGGCCATTCGGAACGGGCAGCGTCTATGTGCTGGTACGCTCGCTCAGCTGTGCGCAGACTATCGCCCAGCGATCGCAGGTCTTTTTTCGCCTGCCAGAGTCGAGATACGTAGTCTCGATGCAGATTCCAGTACAGTAGCCCCTGCAGGAGCCGATGCTTATCTCTAAGCTCCTGGGCACTCGGATAATCGCCTAGTGAGTCGAGTCCCGGTTGCATCGATTCGAACTCGCTCCATAACGCTTGTTCCCGGGTTGTACCCAGTGCCCGTACGTCTTGATTCCGCTCGATCACCGTGAGCCGTGACGCATAGGCGGTTTCACGAGCGGCCATGTCATTCAGGTCGACTCGATCGAGACTCCTCTCGATTACGGGCAAGCGCTGTTCATGGGCTCGCTGCTGAGTGTCCAGAATGTCATCGAAGGCGCCCAGACTATCGGTCCAACGGCGTAAGTTGACGCCCAACTGCTGAAGATCTCGGTAGTTCTTTAAGCCCTCCTGAAACCGGTGTGTCGCGACGAGCTCGTACAGATAATGGCTTTCGATCAAATCTGGCAGACTGTCCAGCTGCCAGTACCACCCGGATGCATCGGTGGAGCTGTCGCCCACGATTTCATCGACGAAGTCACCCTGTTCGACAGAGATAATCGCATCGTCCAAGCGCGCGATTTCCCTATTGAACGTTTCGATGGCATCCAGGTAGGAATCTGCCGCCTGTTTGTCGGCTCCCAATTGACTGTAGGCGTACGGAACAGCAAGTAGCGATTCCTGTACCGCCGGGTCGAGAACACTCCGTTTGCGCAGCTCCAGCCATGGCAACAAAGCCGACTGATAGTTGTTGAGCTCCGCATCGGACCAGCCCACGCCGAGCAATGCCTTGTTCGAGAAGGGCCCGGATAAACGGACTCTCTGCAACGAGGGCTTGGC
>Ga0255048_10001424_pt1 | contig 16546 bp, 17 predicted proteins | sample JV7_2_2_MG_FD_183619 | JGI IMG/M metagenome (GOLD analysis project Ga0255048, IMG submission 183619) | Seawater microbial communities from Jervis Inlet, British Columbia, Canada - JV7_2_2 | ecosystem: Environmental > Aquatic > Marine > Inlet | place: Canada: British Columbia | collected 2016-10-06
GGAGACGATCTCCGACCAATGCAAAAGGAATATAATAGACTTCATTCAATGTTGCTTGAGCATGGGAATCTCGCTGCTAACCCTGTTTTGCTTAGGTCTGCCGATTCTATTGTTTCTGAAGTGAAAGGCTATCCTATGCCTGGTCAGGTACTGGAATATGTACCCGGCGCAGTTGAGCCCAGGTACTTACAGATTCCTCCAATGACCGCTGATATTGCCGGACAGATTGCAGTCCTTAAAAACGATATGCGAGAGATTGCACTTGTCGTTGATAAGGAAGCTACGCCCGGTAAACTTACCGGTAGACTTATTGCCTTACAGAAAGAAGGCGAAGAAGAATCCAACGCTCATCAGCGGACACAACAGAAAGAAGCTTTTGAGCTAGCCGGTCAAATGTCTCTTAACATTGTCAAGCGTATGACTGACGAAGACCGTTCGTTCTCTATCATCGGTAAGTCTAATAAACCAGAGTTTGGCGAGTTGGAGCCCGGCGAAGATAGCCGTATTCCTTCTGATGTTTATATCAGCGAGGGAGATGTCCTACCGGATTCCAAGATTGCTAGGATAGAAGTTGTCAGCGAACTGGCCCCATTCTTTATCGATCCTGAAACAGGAATGCCGGATAACGAGCGTATTCTTGCAATGATGGATCTGGGCTCAGAAGAGATAGATAGGTCAAAACAGGAAAGAGATAACGCTGAGCGGGAAAACCGGCAAATCATTAAGCAGCCGAATCCTCAAGAGCCTGCACCTATCTCTATGATGGACGATCATAAGGCCCACTTTGAAACTCACTTGAAGAAACTACGAACGTTTACTGTGAATCACCCGACAAGGGTTGCATTAGAAGCACACGCGATGCAACATCAACAGATGTTACAACAGGCACAGCAGGCAGTCCTTGCAGCATCACAGCAACAAATAGCCGGTGGCTCAGAACCAATGCCTGGAGCTGGTACACCTCCCGGCCAACAGAATACTATTGATCCTACCCAAAGTGCGGCACAGAGAATCTCTGGTGCTGATGCCGCAGGTGAAGCACTCGCAGCACAACAAGTAAGAGGAGCAGCAAGACGATGACTGAACCTAAGACTCCAGAAGCAAATCCTAATGCCATTAGTGCCGATAACTTTGTCGACCAGGTTAAAAGTTTTACTGGTAGGGTTAAACCTAGTACCGATGACATTATTGCTGAGTACCTGACGGAAAACCGACCGGCTAAATCCACTACTGAAGCACCGGTACCTACTAGTGCAGTGCCCGCCGCGGACATTCAAGCGCTGATCCAGCAGAATCAACAGCTGGTAGCCATGGTTGCTAAGCAGCGAGCACAAAATAATAGTCAACAGGTGGCTAAAACTAACGAGCCGGACTGGGAGTCTAAGGGTTTGACCCCTTCGGATAAGGAATTGCTTGATTCTTACCTCGGCCATAGTCTTAAGGGACAAAAGGCAGAGATACAAAGACTTCAACAGACTCTTAGTAATACATTATCCCAACAACAAGCAGTAACTCATCGTGAACAGTTAGAGCAAAACATTAAACATGAACTAACAAAGTCTGGCTTACCGGAAGAAGCCGCTATTATTGCTAGCATGTATGCTAGAGATAATAACATTCCCGCAAGAGAAGCTGTGCAACACGCAAGACAAACAGTAAAGATTGTTCATAACGCTTTACGCAAACAAGCTCTTGAACGACAGGAAAAGATGCCGTACATTCCGGGTGAGCTTAAAGACCGCTCAGGTAATGTCGTGTCCGGCGATACTAAGATAGAAACGAATGGTATTGCAGATACGGCGAACGTGCTCAAAGCACTACTTGGTCAACGATAACACGGAGATAAGCAATGACCTCAACGATCAGCCTTAATGAACTCAAGTATCCGGTTATTGGTGATCCAAGCACTTGGGCATCCACCAATGCTAACACCGTAGTCGGTTACTTGCTGGAAAAGATGTTGCCCGGTCTCACCGATGAGATTCGGCGAGATTCTTTCTTGTTTCAGATGTTCGCTGAGGATAAGGCACAGCAGTGGAAAGGTGGGGTTGCCCGCTTCCATGTGAACTTCCGGCGCGACAACTCTATGCACGTTACCCGGGATGCTGGTCCGATTCGCCGGGGAAATCATCCCAAGCCGGTTCGTGGTCAGGTCACGGAAAAATTCTTCGTGGCTGAGATGGAGCTTACTGACGGCGCTCTGGCATCTGTCGGTGGCGGCGACATGACTGAAATCATCGATACCTTGCAGTTCCTGTTGGAAGGTCAACGAGACGATTTCAAAGAGAACCTTTCGCGAGAGATGTACCTCGACGGTACCGGCGTATTGTTCACCACGTTGGATGCCAGTCCTGTTACTGACGGCGTAGACATGACTGAGGCTAACGGTTCCGCTCAGTATGTTTATGAAGACATGGAAGTTGAAGTCTGGAACGCTGCGCGAACAGTGCAACGCGGTACTTTCTTCGTTACGGATGTAGAGCCCAGCACAGGAACTATCTCGCTGACGGATACGCAAGGCGGGACTCCTGGTAACAACGTTCCTACTCTTACCAATGGTGATGTTGTTTGTCGCATTGGTACTCAGGATGGAACTGCTGGTTTCGGTAACTTGCTCGGTCTTGCTGTTCACGTTGATGATGGCACGAACGCTACGGTTCATGAAAGTATTGACCGTGACACTTACAATGAGTGGAAGTCTCTCGTTGTTGATGGTACCGGTGCCTTGACTTCTCGTAACCTTCACAAACTCTTCCGTGGTGTTAAAGTGGCTTCTCGCCATATGCCTAAGATGGGCTTGATGAATGACTGGATGTTTGTAGAGTATGCGGAACTTTTCCAACCGACCGTACAGTCTAGCCCTGGTGGCGCGGCTATGCTCGGTTTCGAGAACGCAGTCTTTAAGTCTGGAGACGCTACGTTCCAGTTCAAGGTTGACGATGCAGCTCCCTTTGATACCATCTGGGCGTTGAATCCTGATACGTTCAAGTTCCTTATGAAAAAGTCTCTTGGACCCCGTGCGCAACACTTGGATACTTCTGCTTCCGCCATGGGTGGAGCACAGTTCCAGGCTGCTCGGGATCAGTTGGTTTATGCCGGTACTCTCCTGATGATTGGGGAACTTATCTGTACGGCATGTCGCCGGAATGGAAAACTCGAAAACGTTACCACTGACCCAGAAGTCCGGTCCTTGGTTTAAGGGAGAATTATCATGGGTCGTCAAAGAGCTACATCGCTCAAAGTTACGCTTGCTACTACGGTGGCTGCGCTTCCATTGGGAGATTATGCACCGGATCGTGTTGAAGTCGTAGGTACAGATAATCCGCATGTCATTACTTCTATTACCGGGTTTTTGCTGGAGAAAGGTCATCGTATCACGTTGACTATGGCAGCTGATTCCGCTTTTGGTGTTCAAGTGAATGATGTCGCGGCAATTCTGTTGGAAGGTGGAAACGCTACACTGGCAGCTGGTGACACGTTGACTCTTGAGTATCAGGGTAACGCAGTCTGGCAGATGGTTGGTGGTCTCGTTGACATCTCCGCGTAGTCATTTCTTTGCAAAAGGTCTGAGAGTTGCGGTCGCGCCTATTCCCGGCCGCACTCTTTACTTCTCACTTCCAGTTGGTAACAAGACCATTTACATCTATCAGGAGTAACAAGTGGCCTTTCGCAAAGCGCTTTCAACAGAGCCAGTAGCCGATGTTGTCGGTTCCAATTCAATTACGTATCCTAGTGTCGGTACACTAAAACTTGTTACCGGTCCTGCAACCATCAATACAATTGTCGGAGGTTCTTACGGCGATATCTTGACTATTCAGGCAGTCACCGGAATTATTACGCTGGCACACGGTGCTGATAACCTTAGTCTCGGTGGCTCTAACAGTACCATTGCTGTTGGCAAACTTTATGATCTTCAGTATAACGGATCCGATTGGGTATCTAAGAGTTCGTCTGCTTCTGCTGAAACTGGTGGTGCTTCAGATGCTGACGCTATTCATAGTAGTGTTGTAGCTGAAATCAGTGCGCTGACTGCCAAGGCCATGCCTGTCGGTGCCGATCACTTCGTTATCGAAGACAGCGCAGCTCTCGATGCCAAGAAGGTCTCCACACTCACAGAAATTGCTGATACGCTCGCCGGTGGTAACCTCACCAATACGGCTGGTGTATTGGCGTTGGCGAATTCTCCCTCTGTCACCAGTACGATTATCGCCCACAGTGCATCTGGTTATACATCCATTGGGAACTCTTCCAATGGCCAACTGCGTCTCGGCGGAACTGGTAATTACGGTCGTATCCAAAGAACTCAAGATGCAGTTGAAGTTAGCTTTGGTAACTCGGTAAACACCGGAGTTATTGTTGCAGACTGTGATACCGGTGAAGGTGCCTTGATTATCGGTACTGAAACACGAGACGCAAATGCATCCTTGCAAGTTGCCGGTATCAGCGGAACCACTGCTGCTATTACCGCTTTTGCTGATGCTGGTGGTGGCGAAGTATTGGTAACTTCGGCTTCCATGGCAGGTTTGAATGATGGGATGACTGTCACCATTCAGGGAACGACCAACTACAATGGTGAATTTACCATCTCAGCAAAGACGGGAACTACTTTCAAAATCACCGATACGTGGGTCGCTGATGATGCAACTGGTACCTGGCATAAAGGTACTTACTCCGGGTTCCTTCCGCCTCGGATGACGACTACTCAGCGGGATTTGATCCCAACTCCTCCGGAAGGTTTGATCGTTTACAATACATCAACCAGCAAGCTCAATGTCTACACAGGTGCTGCTTGGGAAGCCGTCACGTCAGCGTAAAAAAGGATAATTATAATGTCACTGCGAGATTGGGATAATCCTTCACTTAAGAAATCTCTTAAATCCATCTGTTCACGCTTTGAATTCCAGTACCTCAAGAAAGATAGAAGCTGGTGGGTAGTCCTCAAACGGGGGTCATCCACTCAGCCTATCTTTCGTTGTGCAGACCCGGACGGAAAGCCAATTAAGCCTAAATACATGCATATCTATTCGGCAAAGATGTTGAGGGACTTTAAACAGTCCCCTAAGAAATCTGCCGATAAGTACCGTAGGCAAGAGGCGCTTAAGAATTACAAGGAACGATTCGCACAGCGTGAAGTCCTTAAAGATAAGCTCAAAGATTACATGAGTTATATCAAGAATAAGATTGATATGCCTACGGTAAACCTGGACCGAGCCGGCCGGGAAGAGTACCTGAAACTTACTAATCCAAAGCTGTACAACGCAATGATTAAAGCACGTACACAAGCTGACCCAAACAAGCGGAACCTGGTGAATATATGAACCTGGCAGAATTCATCCGTAAAGTACGGTCGTATACCAGGTATGCCGAGACGAACGCTAATCCTGATAGTGCAGTTATCGATGCGATTAACGATAGCTATCATCAGTTGATGAGCGACTATACTACTAAATATCCTTTGTCGTTCATCGTTGTTGCTCAGTTTCCTTTGACGGGCGTATTTACTACTTTGCCTAACACTATCAAAGCTACACAAATTGTAAGGGTAGAGTTAGTAACTGACACTAACAATACAGCGAATGAACATGCTGAGTTGCATTGGGTATCAGCCAAGGATATGACTAACGGACCTATTGGTTACACTGTAGTCGGCGATACTATCCGGTTGGTAGGTATGACGTACGAGACCAATAACATGCGGGTGTACTACAGGCCACCGTTTGACGTATTGGAGCTAAACACGGACACCACGGCACTTATCCCTACCACTTACCAAGACGCGGTTATGTGGGGCGCGTGCGTGTTGCTCCAGACCAGGGATATGGGACCTACACCGCAAATCATGCTACAAGCGCACAACTCTCGAATGCGGCTATTTGCCGGTATGCAACGCCCCAGTAACGTATTCAATAACTAAGGAGATTCACAATGCCACGAATCTGGAATGACTTTAAAGATGGTAAAGGTAATCCTGTTCCGCGTAACTTGAAGATGCGAGGTGACCACCTTCATTGGGAACCAAACGGTTTCCTAGACTTGGACCCTATTACGGCTAACAATGTATGTGGTATCAGTAAGTTTTTCCGGCGAGAGATAGAAAGCGGAATTCATGGGGAACATAAACCGTATCATCACAACTGTTCCGATACTATGGTACAGCGTAAGAATGGTCAGCCCATAACGTTTGCTCCCGGTGCGACGTATCGACTAACATTTGCTGAGTATCAGTTTTTCCGTCGTAAGGGTATCAAACTTGAGCCCATGAAGAAGAGCGAAGATAAGGATGATCCTTCTTTCACTACCGCGTTGTCTAAGTATAATAGGTTGAAGCGTATAGCTGCTACTCAGTTTAATGTAGTGATTGGTAAGACGAGCACCCTTAGTTACATCAAACGGGCAATGGCAGAGTTTGATGAGGATGAAGCTGATAAGGTGCTTAAGGAGTTAGGCTATGTCGTTGAAGAGACAGACGAAGTGGACGACTAGAGAAAATGATGCGTTCGCGTCGTCTGTCATTGCGGAACTGGCTGCTCCCAGGCATAAACCTAGTTATGCTTGGGGTAATGACACTCCTCTATCGTTAGCTTCCGAAAGCCTTACTTACCCTGCTGTTAATACTCTTACGTTAGTTCCTGTAGAGATTACAGATCCTTTCATCCTTCATAGTTTTTGCCTATACGTAACTGCTGCCTTTGCTTCTACATTACGTGGCCAGTTTTATCTGTATAGAGTAGAGCAACCTCGCAATAACTCTTTCCAACTTAAACGGTTTGGTCCTGCCGTATCTAATATTTTTCCTTTAGATACTATAGGATTGAAGAAGATATTACTACATAATAGTACATTGTTACAGTCAGGACTCTATTACATAGGGTTACATGTAACAGGTACTGGTGCTATGGGTTCACTAGCTAGTACAACCAGTAATACTAACAGGACTAAACAGGTAACTGCTGCTGCTATACCGGCTAGTATTGATTTGGTATCTACTACAGAAGCTAATCAATTTGTATTCGGGGCACTTACTGCCAACGGTAATTTACATTTAGACGCTAGTGTGAGTGGGTTTAGTTTTGGGTCTAAAGCTATTTCATCTAGTATCACGGCGACAGCTAATACAACCACTATTTCATTAACAGATATCCCTACAGCGGCTATGACTATCACACCGGCAGCTGGTGTCTATCTGGTGTGGTATACCGGGTCTGTCAGTACCTCTGCCAACGGTAACTTCATTGAAACATCTATCTATGTGGATGGCGTCCAGACAGCGCACTCAGAGCGTAGGTCAGGGGGCACCCGCAATGATGCCTATCCATTCTCATGTACGGACATAGCCACCGTAGATGGTACCCAAGCAATCACCGGGCAATGGCGCACCACAGGTGGTGCCGCTACAATGTATGAGCGCAGTATCGTCTTGGTGGAGACCTTCTAATGGCGACCATAACTAAGTACACATATACGATTGCACCTGTAGATGTGCCTGCCCTTAGAGCGGAGATCCACCTGGATGCCGCTATCATAATTGCCGTGTCGGACATTGACTACAATGGCACCGATGCTGATGTCTACATGAAGGATGTCCTCCCTGCCGGTGAAGAAACTGCGCTTGATGCAGTCGCTGCTGCACATACTGGCACCCCTCTGTCTGATATGGTGACGGACCAGGTCAATCAGGTGCATGAAGTCGAAACAGACTTACACCCTTACACTTACACTTCCAGGTTCATTAATCCGGGACTCTCTTACTCGGCCACAGCTATAATCTTCAAAGAGGCATTCAAGATATCCCAAGTCACGCTGGTACACAATAACCCTACCAGGGGCGACATAATCAGGATCTACGTATACGACGGGGTTTTCCTGGAGTTCCTCACAAACTGGATAACCCTGCAAGATGGAGTGTATGAAACCATCTGGCGCCCTGAACGGAACACAACTCAGGTCTACAAGGCGGGTCTCCAGGTATACACTCAATACTGGGCACAAACGGCCGGCAATACATACGCCCATGTCTTCGGCTACCACACCCGTAAGGTACTTGTCTGATGGCTGTCGTCACTAACTACGCGCATGCGGTTGCTCCCTGCAATGTGGCTGCACTCACAGAGGAGGTCCACCTAGACCCCCTGATTCTGACGACTATCTCTTACATCGACTACGATGGTGTGACAGCGAACATCTGGATGAAGGACGTACTGACTGCCGGCGAGATATCGGCACTGGCTGCAGTAGCGGCGGCTCATGCTGGGGCGCCCCAAGCTCACATGGTGCCGGGGCAGATTAACCAGTCAAAACGCCAAGAAGCAGAAAGGTACCCTTTCCTATACGGGTGGGAATACAATAACCCCGGGCTCTCTTTTACGGGGATATCGGCTACATTACTGGATGAGTTCCGGCTGTCCGAGCTGGTGGTTAGTCATGAGAACCCGACGGACGGTGACAGAACCTGGATTAGGATACAGGACTCTGGCGGAACTAATGTAGACTACCTTGTAAACTGGGTGTACTGGTCTTCAACAATGAAGGAGTTTACCTGGACGGTGCCGCGTGACACGGTAGCGGCTTACCCGGCAGGGTATCTGATAACTGTCTCTCACTGGGCACAAGCGGCAGGCTACTCGTACTTCAATGCCTTTGGCTATCACACACAACAGATCGTGGCGATATGATGGATGACATGACAAAAATAGCACCGACCATTACTGCTGCTCAGATGCGACAGTCCACCAAGGGTCATAAGCTGCGCCGCCTCCTTGTGCGTGTCGATGATGCTAATCAAAAAGGTAGCCAGCAACTCTTCCTGGCTAACAGTCTTCCGCCTGTGTTAGTGGCTGAGCTTGAACGTCGAGGCTTTTCATATGCCTTGGTTGAAGCACCCCCTGATATACCTAATCAGGACGGGTATATTCTCTCTTGGGAATCGAGGGCTAAGCCATGATTGATTTCAAATATTACGGAAAGACACAGCTACAGGATAGCAACCTGGTAGAGCTGGCGACCTTAGCTAATCCGCTACGTGTTGATCCGACTGGTACGACTCAGCAACCGGTAGTTATTCAGGATGGTACTGGGCGTCAGGTAGCCACTGATGCGTTTGAGAGGCTGCGGGTCTCTGAGCCTTTCTCCGTCTTTGACAGTAAGCAGATTTATGATGATAACCCCTTGTTCTTTGATACTGATGTAACTGCTGGCGGAACCGTAACCCACAACATCAACAAGGCATCCAGCGAACTAAAGACCACAACTGCATCAGGCGATATCGCTATCCGGCAGAGTAAGCGGTATTTCAACTACCAGCCTGGTAAGTCGATGCAGATGTTCCTCACTTACAACTTTGAGGCTGAGGATACCAACGTAGAGAAACGGGTAGGTTACTTCGACGCCGATGATGGTATCTTCCTGCAGCTAGCTGGGACAGCGCTGTCGCTCAACCGACGCTCCAATGTTACTGGTAGTCCTGTCGATGAGTCCGTAGCGCAGGCCAGCTGGAACATCGATAAGTTAGACGGTACCGGCATTAGTGGGCTGACACTCGACAACACTAAAGTTCAGATTCTCGTTATTGACTTTCAATGGCTCGGTGTAGGTACCGTACGTATTGGATTTGATATCGACGGTAAAGCCGTTATCGCTCACGAGTTCAAACATGCCAATACGATTACCAGCGTGTATATGCAGACGCCCAATCTGCCGGTGCGCTGGGAGATAGAGAACACAGGCACCGCTACCGGAACACCTACACTGAGCGCCATCTGCTGCTCAGTCATGATCGAAGGTGGCCGGGAACAAACCGGTACTACCAGATCAGCCAATCGCAGTATTACTCCTGGTGTCAGTGTTGGTGCAAACCTGGTTCCAATCATCTCTGTACGGCTGAAGTCAGCGTTCAATCGCGCCACAGTCATCCCCAAGAAAATCTCTCTCCTGGCATCAACCACCAAAGCCAACATGCTGTGGGTGTTGGTCATGAACCCCACCATCGGGGCTGGAGTAGCAGCCAGCTGGACATCCATTACCAGTAGCTTCTGTGAGTACGATATAGCCCAGACGGGGACCGCTAGTGCTGGTATTGTCCTCGATAGCGGGTATATGAGCGACACCATCAGCGGCTCCGCTATCGACATTCAGTCTTCCCTGATTCTGGCTAGTGACTTCGCTGGGACCTCCGATATAGTCACCTTGTGTGCCCAGAAGATTGGCGGCGGAAGTGACACAGTCTTCGGTGCCCTTACCTGGTTGGAGGCTCTCTAATGGCCACTAGACGCGATAATAAGCAGAATCTCCAGTTAGCTTCTTTCTCTGGTGGCTTAAATGAGTTTGATGGACTCATACAAAACAATCAGGTTTCAGCCATAGAGAATATGGAGTTCTTTAACGGTGAGCTACGTACCAGGAATGGTCAGAAACTTATCGCTCATACCTCCCAGTTCGGTAGAGGTATGCTAGATGTTAACGGGGCACTAGTAGATACTGATGCCGGTACCCTCATGAACAATGTTACTACTTATTATCTTTCTGGTGGATTCTTTGCCGATGTAGATATGCCAGTAGTAGGCTGGAAAACTGCCGCGTTTATCATCGATGTAACTACACCTAATAATGATACTAGTGCCATTCCTACTATCCAATATTTCAGTGATACAAATCTTGATTACCGCACACTTATACATGAGGAGTACGATCTTACTGGTGCTGTTCCTGTTGTAGATAGAACACATTTAGGATCTACTAAACGGTTGCTTATCGTTAATGTTCCCTCTGACCACAATGCTACAGAAAACTATAAGTTCTTTGCTGACTGGCAGAAGCAAGACACTGAGCCTACTAATCAGGAATCTTTCTGGTTGAAGATTATACTACCGACTATTATGTCTGCCGGTGTGCAAATTACTAAAGTACGCAGTCTTATCCCTGCACGACCGCAAGCTATGACTGTGCTTCAGACAGAAGATTACGGTAACACTCTACTGGTAGCTCGCCCCCGTATAGGTGTTAAGCAAATCACAGGTACTGAACCTATTGTATATGGGTTCCAAGATAATGTCAGGGTACCTATTAGTGACAAAAGTTACGAAGAATTACCTGCAGCTTTGGAATATACACCGCTTGAACTAGTTACTACGTCTGGCCTTAAACTTACTCGTTGGGCAGCTGAGACAGTTGGTGGTGACCATGGACCTAATGGATTGGTAGTTACTCCGAATGAGGAATATGTATTGTTTCCTCGCACCGGACGTGTTGTGTTGTCCACTCATTCTGGGCCTACATCCTTACAAGCTGCCAGAGGAAATGACAACGAGTTTGCTGTTACTCAGCAGACTGATGATAATGAACTTGTTTTTACTGAGTTTCCGTTAAGAACCCCTGAAGATATTGGGCCACAGTTTGAGGGACTTCCGGTTATTAAGGATCTTGGTTCACCTACAGCTATAGGTAAGTATGAGAATGCACTTTTTCTGGGTTATCGTAATGGGGTTATTCGGTGGGGTGAGCCGTCACCTGGTGAAGATGTATTTCCTACTGAGGCGTTTACAGTTATTCAGGAAGATGACCCAGTTATCACAGCTCTTGTACAGTGGTCTTCATTTCTTGTGGTGTTTACTAACGATAGTATTTGGGTCATTGAGCCTAATGGCCAGAACACGCTTTCTCCCTCGAATATCCAAGATTATATTCAAAGAAAACTGGTTAACGGAGTTGGAACTGTAAGTAAGAATGCCATCGTAGAAGTAGAAGGCGCTCTATGGTTCCTGGCTCGTGATGGTATCTACGGCTTTAATGGTCAGGGTGAACCGCAAAAGATTAGTCAGGCTATCCAACGTACGTTTGACCAGGGCCTTAACTTAGCGGCATTGCCTTATGCGTGTGCAGGTTACTATAAGTCTAAGCGGCAGATTTGGTTTAGTGTAGCTTCTACTGGTTCTTATTTCAATGATACTGTTATCATCTTTGACCGCATATCTGGTGGTATCTTCATTCAGAAAGGTATCAACGCCGAACAGATAACTTACGATGATGTTAATGGCACGTTGTACACGATAGATTTCCTGGGGCGTATCTGGCAGCAAGATTACGGAGATGCTGATGGCATCGATAATGCTCTTCCGATTACTTGTTCGTTCACTACTCCACCGCTCAACGGTAAAAGCTTTAACTCGGTTAGGCTTACTGACTTATTGTTATATTTACGCCATTATATTGGAGCAGATTATACTGCTACTCCAATCGTGGATGGTAAAGAGGGAACAGCCCAAACGATAAATCTAGATTATCTACAATCTCTCTCACCACCGAATGGTGAAACGGAACTAGCTTGGGGTGATACTGGATTTGATTTAGCTAGTGTTTCGCTCCCCATAAAATCACGCCGTAAAAAGCTGATACAATTTGATGTTGTTGACGGGACCGATGTACAAGTTAGGATTGATTTACCTGATCCTGCTGTCGGTGAAAAGCTTAGTGTCTTTTCCTTAGAGATGCTTGCTGAGCTTATAGGTAAACGATGAAAATAGCGCTGCCATATAGGTTGAATAAGAACAGTACCGCTGAAGAAGTGGCAACTATACTTAACCGCCTTAAAGATTATATGGAAAAGGGGATAGATGAAGATAACTTTCGTGAAGTAGCTAAGGGTGGTGGGTTAGATGATGTAGAATCTAGTTATACTCTTAGTACATTTAGCTTTATTGATGACGGGCTAAATACACTTGAAGGTGCTTCTTATCCCTATGGTTGGGTAAATGTACCTAATGAAGGTATCTATCTTAATACTGCTGTATACTATGCTACTGGTCTAGGTATATTCTTTGCAGATGATGTTACGGTACAAATTGATTCTACACTTAAAGTAGTAGCTGTTTCCGGGTTAACTGATGGTGATGATACCTTTCATAATATCCCTGCATCTGAACCTGGTGGTGATGCTTTTACCGCTAATATAAGAGCTTATGATGAAGCATTAAGCGATCCGGGTAAGTATTCATTAGTGGCATTTGTCCGTACTCTGTTAGAGGTTTAACCATGAGTATTATAGATATTGGTGATATTCTAACATTAGTGAAGACCGGAGAAACTGGTATCAAATCAGTGTTCACTGCTCTGAACAATTGGCAGTGGGATCAAAACAACTTCAGTCAATTTGCTAGGTTAGCTAACCATGAGTACGAAAAGAATGATTATCGTTTTGCTTGGAATGCTACCTTGGATCTTCCTGGTAGCCATTCCGGAGGTGCTGCTGTTGTCTCCTTTCAGATTCCAGAATTTCTCGGTATTGGTGCTTTAGTAGTAGATAGGTTACAAGCTGTTACACTTAGAGATTCGATAACACCGCTCGCTGGTACAACTGTAGAAATAAGACGCATACTTAAAGGTGAAACTACAGCTGAGCAAACAGATTTTACTATTGCTGGGGCATGGGTACTAAATACACCAAGAGAAGATAGTACAGGAACTTTGTTATTCAAATCTCTCGATACACTAGAGATAAGAGTTACTACAGGTGTCGGAGAAATAGTTGATCCGCTTTACGTTACTGTATATTTTCGTGGCACGTTGTTAGGGAGCGACTAATGGCGTTAATCTCTCAAAGTCTGATAGATAATCTGGATGTAAATTCTCCTGCTGATGTGCAAGAGCTTATTGATTTGTTCACTAATGCATTACATAACTTAGAAGATACTGATGGTGATGGTAATGTATTAGATGCTAATAAGATTGACGTGAAATCTATTTTCACTATTACAATGCAGAATCCTATAGCTCTCGGCAGTAAGACGTTTGATGATCCTGTACTGAAACTCAAACTACCGGAACATCTGCCGCCGATAGAGTTATTTGGAGTGTCTTTCTTCGCTGGTGGAACATCAGCAGATACTACTTTTCAGTTACATGTAAACGATGTTGCTATTACGGAACCATTAACTGCCGCTGGTAACAACGCTCTGGTGTCGGCACCTCCTTTCAATTTCTTTGTAGTGCAAAATGATATTATTGAAGTAAAAATAGAAGAAGTAGCTACGCCTGATTACGTTATAGTAACACTTTTTTGTCGGGCCGAATTACCACGGTTGCCGGTCATATGATAGATTTCATACGGAGGAGTACCCACAATGGCAAGCGCAACCACACGGCGATCAAACGGACTCAGGGGTGGGGTCAACGTACAGGCTCCTAGCGGCGCTCCAGCGCAACGCACACCCTCCCAGCTGCTGGGCCAGCGGTCGATTGGCACCAAGCCTACCATCACAAAGCCACCGATTGATTCTACTATTGGTGGACGTGTTCCTACCATCCCTAAAATTCCTGGTGGGCTAGGCGCCAATGCCGGAGTTCCTACGAATGTTGCAGATACTCTTGCAAAAGCACAAGGACAGATAGCAGGCTTTGGGGTAGCTGATCCTCCTCCTCTTGCAGACGCTGGTGGGTTTGCTGCTGAGGTAGACCCTGGTGCTACTGAAGGATTACTTGGTAGTCCTGGTCGTGCTACTGAAGAAATGTTTGCCGAAGATACACCACTTACTGATGAAGCAGCCACAGAAGAACTTTTAGCTGATGTAGATGCTGAAGCGGAAGCGCAGGCAAATGGTACGCCATATAACATGTGGCTTTCGGAAGAAGAGTTAGCAGCAGCTAACGCTTGGTTAGATACTCCTGAAGCACAAACGGCACCTACTCTCGGTACAATTGGAGCTGATACCTCCGATACTCCTCTTTCTTGGATTAACAGCAGTTCGGTTATAGGCGACACTCAGCTACAAGATGTAGCGCAATGGCTAGCTAATTTGGTGCTTGCTCCTGGTGCATCAAGTGTAGAAGGTATCGAGAGTCAGTTTTCAGGAATACAAGATGTTAATGGTGATAGCTTATGGATTCCGCCATCAGTTGTAGCTGAAATTATGTCCCTGATAGAATCAGGGTCATTTGCAGGTGCTGTTGATCCTAATCAAGCAGTGGCAGTTATCGGGCGACTGCTCAATAACTACGCGAATGAGAATAGTGCTTTTGCAATCATGATTGATATGCTTAATAACAATGTTGATCCTAATGGACTCGACGGCATAATGAGCCAGTTATTCGATAACGCTGGTTCTGCTACTTTAGGTGGGGAAACAAATTCTATAACAGCTGCTACTGAAGCTAGCGATAGTGCAGCAGCACGAGCATTAGGTATTCCTAAATCGTTCCTTGAAATTATGAATAGTGGAACAGGAACTGCCGGGTTTGGTGCTGCTGGATTAGCTTCTGGACAATTTGGTGTTACTCGTGGGACAGATTTTTTTAATGGTTCAGATGGGTCGGTGGATGCTAATACTCCATTCGGTGAAGTAGATCCCAGTGTTACCGGGTCAGATATAGGTCCGTCAGATCCTAATAGAGGAGTAGCTAATCCTGCGTTTACCGATTTCACGCGAGATATGTTTGGTCGTGGAGGGGAACTTACATCACGTGGTACCGGACCTGATGGACGTGCACCGGATGGATCAGTAATAGAAACTGATCTGGGTGATAGAATCAATCCTAATACTCTTCTACCTGACAAGGGAACTGGTGGCGGTCTTAGAGATTTCCAACGTAACTTTGAGCGTAGAGTAGCACCACCTAAAGATTTGTTTCCTGATACTCCCGGCGATGCTACCGGTGGGTTAGGCGGTCCCAGTATCTCTGACCAACTAAGTGACCAGTCTAACCAAAATTACCAGGATAGTTTGCAGGCTCTTAAAGATACAGCGACACAACAAGCTAGAGATGCTCAGTTGTTCGCTTTCGGGCAGCTTGGACGGTTCGGTAAAACAGGTACAGGTCTCGCTGGAACACAAGCTGCTAACATTGCGGCTCAGGTACAGTCTCAATTTAACGAGGGACTAAGAGCGCTACAACAAGAGGAACGGACCTTTCAGATTCAAAATGCTGAGCTGAAACTAGCAGAAGATAAACTCGATGAGACTATCCGTCAGTTTGATAGAGGCTTCACGTTAGACAAAGAGCGTATGGAATTAGCTTGGTCTGAACTTAGGCAACGACCAGAATTGCAAGAAATGGCTAACGAGTTTGACCTTGCATTGGCTCAGGCTACGTTTACAGCTAATTCCGCTGCCGCAGTAGAGTTGGAGAAGCTTAGAGCTAAGATTACTCTTGCGCTTATGCAAGCTACCGATGCCTCTGACTTCGATCAGATTATGGCCCTTATTGCTGGTCTTGCTCCTGGCCTTATCGGTGGCGTGTTCAACGTTGGTATCGGTATCGCTGATGCTGTTAGTGGTAGTGGCGGTGGGTCTAGTTTTGATGGCAGTAATAGTGTGGTTGATGCTGCTAGCGACGCTGCCGATTCTACCGGGTTCCTCAACGAGCCACAGTCAGGAGTATAAGCTATGGCAACGTTTCCTATAGGTCCCGGCACACGCCGCATGAATCTGTTTAGTCAGTTAGGGCAGGGTATCGGCGGTGGAATCCAGCAAGGTACTCAGAGTATCGTAGACCGGATGAAAGAAGAGCGCGCCCGTAAAGAGCGAGAGGAACAGCTGCGTAAACAGCAAGAGTTTCAAGC
>Ga0255048_10001425_pt1 | contig 16545 bp, 27 predicted proteins | sample JV7_2_2_MG_FD_183619 | JGI IMG/M metagenome (GOLD analysis project Ga0255048, IMG submission 183619) | Seawater microbial communities from Jervis Inlet, British Columbia, Canada - JV7_2_2 | ecosystem: Environmental > Aquatic > Marine > Inlet | place: Canada: British Columbia | collected 2016-10-06
GTAGCCCGACCATCCTCAGCACCCGGGCCTCTCCCTCGCTCATCCCGCAGGCGTACCCCATGTGCCACACGGCCCACACCGTACTCACTGCCAACGTCACCCCAACTGCAGCTAAGATGTAGTCCATCAGAACCCCATCGCGTCGTTGTAGGCCTCGACCCCCAGCCCCATGCCCAACTCCCGAGCGTATTGCTCCCGGTCGTGCTTGTCGTCCTCCTCGTCCCGCCGGTCCTGCTCGGAGTCCTCCGTCCACTCGTCCCACTCCTGCGCACACTCTTTGGAACAGGTCTCGCTGTCCGACTTCCGCGGTGCCCCACACCACGCACAGAGTGGCTCGTCGCAAAACAGTTCTCGTTCCCTTGGTACCAGTGGCATCGTTCACTCCTTGGTTAGATGTCATCTCTACACTGACCTTCGCAGTCCTCGCAACACCAGCACGGGCCATTTTCCTCGCAGATCTCCGAGTAGGGACACTCGTGCTCCTCCTGGCTCGCGGGGTTTCCACATGGATGGTTGGACGGGCACTTTGACGGACGCTCGGGCTCGGCCCCTGGATCAAACCCCCCTCCCCCTTGGAGACCAAGGGTCTGAGCACGGCACTCAGGTTTGCTGAAGGAAGCCCCTCCCGAGGAATCTTGGTGACCCTGCCCCCCGGGACCGCACCTCCCAGGCAGGAACTGGCTCGCGGCTTCTCTTGATATCCCGGGAAAGCTCTGCGACGAGAACCGGCGCGACTGGAAAGACAGGCGGAGTTGTGCTACCTTCACACCCATCTGTTCGATCGCACGAGCAAGAGTAGACGATGGCCCGGGTTGAGTGCAAGCTCCCTGGGCCTTCTCTATGTCAGGTCTCATACTTCCCCCCACCCGTCATCATCGTCGGGCCGACTGTCCTCTCGGAAGATCCTCACCGGCTTTGTCTGGTCACACCGCACCTCCACGATGACTCCTGTGATCCCGCGCTCTTCCAGTGACTCAGCAAAGGATTGGATTTCAGAAACCACCGCCCCCAAGGGTGTTTGCCTCCACTGGTCGCTTCCAGGGGGGACCTCTTCGACCCAGCCGTTCGCCTTTATCTCCTCCAGCGCCTTATCAACTACCGCCTTCTTCATGTCTTCGCCTTTCCCTCTTCCTCTAACTTCCTGACATATTCCCAAAGTGCCTCCTCGCAGACCGCGGAGACGTTCAGCCTCCGGAATCGCTTGCGCAGCCGCCTGACCTTGGTCAGCAACTTCGCGCTCACCGTGATCGTCGTCCTCTCAAACTTGACCTGTTGCATTTGGCTCCCTCAAGTTCCGTGACCCGCGCCAGGCGTTGCTTTCCAGCTAGAAAACCGTTACCATACTCGGTATATACTCGTGCGTCAAGGCCACACTTCTTGAGGGAGGATTAGCGAATGTCGAAAACAGGTGTCAATCTACTGGTACTGAGCGGGACGGTGAGCAAGGTCAAAAGCCACCAGCTAGACTCAGGTGTGGACATGGGAACATGCACGTTGCTCAACCTCCAGAAGTTCCAGCGCAAGAACGGGACGTGGAGTGAGTACAAGCACTACCAGGACTGTATCGCATTCGGGCCACGCGCCCAGCTCATCGCAGGATTATCGGAAGGAGATGAGGTGGTGTTCACGGGCTCGGTGTCGTCACGCAAGCGAGAGGATGAGTGGAAGATCACCATGCAGGTCGAGAGTGTCCATGTGACAGGCAACACCCCGAAGTCGCAGCCGGTTCCCGTGGAGGACGATGATGACATCCCCTTCTGACACCGACATCCTCAAAGATGAAATTCAAACCGGGTTGTTCAGTGCCATCCCTGAGCGTGAGTATCATTCAATGCGTCACCCTAGCGGGATGTGGATCCCGTCTTCCAGTACGCTCAAGCGCTTAAAGGTATCACCCAAAGCCTGCAAGTGGACACTGGACAACCCGGGTCTCGGCTCAACAGCAGTGATGGAGTTCGGGTCTGCGTTTCACTGCCGCCTGTTGGAACACGAGCGTTACGAGAAGGATTACGAGGTCTTCAACGGGGCCAGGATGACGCAAGCAAACATCGCGGACGCGGCCGACAGAGGCAAGCTACTCATCCGTGCTCGCGACCTGGTCCACCAGACATGCATGCTCGGGGCCCTCGACAAGAACTCTGCCGCCAAGCACATCATGGAGAAGGTGGAGGACAGGGAGGTGACGGTTATCTGGAACGATCCCGGGTCCGATGTTCTCTGTCGCGGTCGGCCTGACGCACTCGTCCCTGAGTGGGAGACCGTTGTCGACATCAAGACCAGCAAGTCCGCAACTCGCGAGTCATTCCAGCGGACCCTGGCAGACTTCCAGCACCACATCTCGGCGGCCATGTACATCGACGGGCTGCGCTGGAACAACTACGAGTACTCCTCGTTCATCTTCATCGTCATCCAGCGCGAGCCGCCTTATGAGGTAGCCGTGTTCGAACTAGACCCAGAAGACTTGGACCGAGGTCGTCGTCAGTACAAGGCCCTGCTAGCGGAGTGGAAACTGTGCATGGAGACCAACCACTGGCCTGACCGGGTGGAAGGTGTGCAAGTCATTGGCCTGCCCTCGTGGGTGCGCCGGCAACTCGACGGAGAAGAATCATGGAAGTGAAAGCGCTAGAAAATGCCGAGGTGGCAAAACCATCAACTACCGAGGTAGTAGCAGAACACAGGGAGAGGGGGGAGATCGAGGCTCAGGTGATCATGGCGCGGAGATTCCCGCGGAACGAGATGGTGGCCATTGAGCGCATCAACCGGTCGTGTGTTCGCCCCTCGTTCGCCAACCTGGCCCAGTACGAGTTCCCCAGGGGTGGCACCCAAATCAAGGGCCCTTCCGTGGAGTTCGCTCGGGAGTTGGCGGCTGCCTGGGGCAACATGAGAAGCGGGATCCGGGTGGTGGACGAGGACGACGAGAGGCTCCACATCAAGGGGTTCGCGTTCGACCTGGAGACCAACACCTACTCGGAGGGCGAGGACAAGTTCGCCAAGAAGATCCAGCGCAGGAACAAGAAGACCGGAGAGACCTCGTGGGTGACCCCTGACGAGCGTGACCTCCGAGAGTTGCTCAACCGTCGAGGGGCCATCCTGGAGCGCAACGCCATCCTCAAGATCCTGCCGAAGTGGTTGGTCGAGGAGAGCCTGGAGCAAGTCGAGCAGACGAAGCAGAAGGCCAGCAGCGGGGAGCTTTCCCAGGACCGGACAGGAACCATTACCAGGTTGGTAAAGGCATTCAGTGGGCTTGGCGTCAACGTCCAGATGATCGAGAACTACCTTGGTCACGGACTCGACGTGTTGCAGCCGGGTGAACTCGCGTCCTTGCGAGCAGCCCATCAGTCCATCAGTGACGGCAACAGTACGGTGGATGAGACGTTCGTGACCGGACCTGAGCACAGGTCTGTTGCAGACACCGTCAACCAGGAGATCAAGGGCACATCGAGTACCTCCAAAGCCGGGGGCACCGGCGATTTCATGGAGGGTAGTGGGGGCGAGTTGGACACCGAGGGGCTACCGACAAATCTCAAAAAGAGGCGATCCGCTCTGACCGAGAAGGTGAAGGCGTTCCGGGATCACCGGGACTTCGACCTTTACTGCGGCGCAGAGGGGGTTGATCCGTCCGCGGTAGGGAGGGCCTCGGTGTCTAGCTTGTACCTTGTCTGGAGAAAGCTGCTTGAAGCAGAGATGGGCGCAGAGTGAGGTTTCGAGAAGCACTGATTTGTCTCGGCATCGGGGTCGCGCTCGCGACCCTGGTGCTGTTTCTTTGTGGGAGGTGAACGGGTGGACGATGTAGAGACGATGCGAGTGATGGAGATCGCAGACGAATGGTACGCGAGGGCGGAGCCGTTCATGAAGATCATGGTCGAGGAGAACTTTGGCTGCAACCTTAGCAAGGAGGACCAGGTGAGGATGGCCAAGGATGCCGTGAATTGTGCCAAGTTGCTGAGGAACGAGTGCCTCTTATTCGCGGTCGAGTTGGCCGAGTGGGGTGCCTGATGTTGCAGATACTCAGTCTGGGGGCTGGTGTGCAGTCCTCTGCCCTTCTTCTCATGTCCTGTCGCGGGGACCTACCCAAGCTGGATGCGGCGATCTTCGCGGACACTGGGTGGGAGCCAAAGGGAGTCTACGAGACGCTTGAGTGGCTGACGGTTCAGTCGGAGTTGGCGGGGATCCCCATGTATGTTGTCAGGAAGGGCAACCTCCGGGATGACGCCATGCAGTCGCAGGTGAGGGGGATCTCTGGGGAAGGCCGTCGCTCCTGTGTGCGAAGCATGAGTATGCCGCTGTTCACCAAGCAGCAGGACGGCAAGAAGGGCCAGATTCGAAGGCAATGCACGCTGGAGTACAAGATCGGCCCCATCGAGAAGAAGACCAAAGAACTCCTCGGTATCAAGCCGCGCCAGCGCATGCCCAAAGAGGTCGTGGTTCAGCAGTGGATGGGAATCTCCAGCGATGAGGCGCGCAGGGCACGGTTGGCCAAAACCCTCTGGCAGGAGTTCGTGTACCCGTTTCTGGGGCTGCCGCAGATGATGCTCGACAAGACGTACTCGCGAGCTGGCATCCTTCGATGGCTCTCCAAGCACTACCCTGATCGTGAGTTCCCGCGCTCGGCCTGCATCGGGTGTCCGTTCAAGAGCGACAACGAGTGGCGCAACACCAGGGAGAACTCGGAGGAGTGGGAGGATGCACTCGAATTCGACCGGGCCATCAGACACTCTGGCGGGATGCGCGGGGAGATGTACCTGCACCAGAAGCTGATCCCACTGGAGGAGATTGACCTCTCGACCGACATCGACCACGGTCAGCAGATGCTCTGGAACCAGGAGTGCGAAGGGATGTGTGGACTATGAGGATCAAAATCTATGGGCTATCTCTATGTTCCGGAATTGGTGGACTCGAACTCGGACTCAGGCTCGCCATTGGACCCAGATACCAGACTCTTTGTTACGTCGAACGGGATGCCTACGCCGCGGCCACCTTGGTGGACAGGATGGAAAGCAAGGCCCTGGATCCGGCTCCTATCTGGGATCTACTTGAAACCTTCAGAGGCGGACCATGGAGTGCATCGGTGGATATCGTCACTGCTGGGTTTCCGTGCCAACCTGTCTCGTGCGCTGGGTCTCAAGCCGGGCAAAACGACGATCGCTGGCTCTGGCCGGATGTCGCGCGAGTGCTTCGCGAGGTGGAGCCGTCTGTCGTGGTCTTGGAAAACGTCCCAGGGCTCCTTGTTCGAGGATTTGGTGACGTACTCCGCGACCTGGCCGAACTCGGGTTCGATGCGGAGTGGGACGTGTTTTCTGCACAGGCCGGCGGAGCTCCACATATCAGGAGAAGGGTATTTCTCGTCGGACGTCGAGTCGCAGGCACCACCTCCCGCCACCCATTCATGGCCAACACCTACCGCGGGGGATTCGAAGTCAAGCGGTGGGAGAACAGAGAGCAAGGGCTGCCACGATGGCGTGAGCCTGACGGACGCGGTGAGGATGTACCCAACACCAACGGCGAGGGACGGACACAACAGGGGAACAGGGGCGGCGACGAAGGGGAAGATGATAGGCCAGGACAAGGTCAAGAGGTCGGCCCAGTTGCCGGAAGTGATCAAGGAGCAGGATGGTGGGCAACTGAACCCGAGGTGGGTCGAGTGGCTGATGGGGTACCCTCTAGGCTGGACAGACTGCACTGCCTCGGAAACGCTGTTGTACCAAGAGTGGCTGCAAACGCATTTCTGACCCTCATGGAGAGATTCAGTGCCGAGCAATATCGAGAGGTGCCTGGAGTTGTTGAGAAGTGAGGGGTGGCACCCGGAAAAGGCGGAGAAATGGATTCAGTTCAGGGGTACGGACAAAACGGGCAAGGCCAGAACGGGAGGGGTTCGAGTGGACCTGTTCGGCGTTGTGGACATTGCGGCAATCAAGTCAGGCCAGCCGCTTCTCGGGGTGCAGGCGTGTTCCGGGTCGGGGCATGCAGCACATCGGAAGAAGGCGCTCGCAGAGCCAAGATTGCGTATCTACTTAGCTGGCATCGGCAATGTATTCGAGATCTGGAGTTGGAGCCAGAAGGGTCCGAGGGGGGAGAAGAAAAAATGGGCGGTGAGGCGGGAGGCGATCACTCTCGACCAGTGGGAGGAAGCTCAGTTTGCAGGAGGAAACGATGGACCGTTCTAGAATTTGGTACGAGGGAGAGTCTGCGATTATCAAGGTCAACACAGGTTGGAAGCCAACAAATCATAGGTCGCATAAGAGAGAGGGCGATGGCCGGCGGGTCGTCGTTGTCGGCTCTATCTGGCACCATGGACAGCAAATGTTGGTTCGGGTGAAACAGAAGAAGTGCCGGGATGGCAAGTGGTTGGTGTCGCCTCAGAATCTACGAAAGGAAAGCCGATGACGACGTGGGAGGTAGGACCGATCAAGCGCGGTGGTGGGTACGTGATCACGAACCTGGACACGGAGGAGAACCTGCATTTGCCGCCGTCAACGGACCCGAAGCGCAACAATCCCTTGTGGACGCTCCATGGGATGAACAGGTCGCACGCGGGCACGCTGCCAGGATTGGTTGAACCAGGGGACACGGTGTTCATGCGGCCAGGAGACTATCCCCACTTCAGGGTCAGCAAGCACTTCTTCGAGACTGAACTCCAAGACATTAGTAGGTGTATCAACTACGAAGCCAAACACCCTGGTACCGTGAGGCTTCGAGAAAACCCAGTTGGCGGTAGCCAGACGCTGTACGTCGAGTGGTCAAACGTGCCCATCCGCTTCAGTGGCATCGTGTTCGAGGGAGATGACCAAAGAGCCCTGGGAACGGAAAATCCCTACAGCAGACGTTGGCACGGAGACCATCCAGGATTTGCCGAACTATCGTTCATCAACTGCTACATGGACGGAGAGTGGGACTTTCAGCGGATGACTGGCGAGGCGTCCAAGTGGGGCTGTCTCACCTACGGCATCGAGGGCGGTCTCACCTGGTTCGGGGGTGGCGGACACGGCATCAAGAAGGAGCACTTCTTCTACCTTCACAACAGCGTTGGCAATGTGCTGATGTCTGGTGCTCGCTTCTACGGGGCCGGCAGAACCTTCCTGCAAGACACCGCCAGACCTCACGAGGGACCAGCTGCATCAGGCAAGATCATCTTGCACCGGGTCCGCGCGGAGAACACCTGTTTGGAGATGGGTGGAGGCGGGTCGTCAATCACCATCAAAGGCAACCGCACCGGGCTGGTACACATCTCTCAGTGCGACATCCTCCAGGGAGCCAACCCCGAGTTGCTGCACCCCGACGTCGTCGACAACATCACCGGGTGCGTGGTCGTGGAGCCGAACAAATACGACGAGGACGGGCACAAGTGGACAGACGACGAGCCAGGAGCCCAGGCCCACTGGACCGGCACTCGCAAGGTGGTGATCACAGAGTCCAAGCTCCGCATGGGGGTCGGTAAGGGTTCTGCTCGCAGGCCTTGCGCCAAGTTCTCCTACGTGGAGTTTGGAAAGCTCAACCGCACCCGGATCATGACGGACGACGGCTCCGCACCAGCACTCGACATCGACACCAGGGACCACGTCACCAAGCTCTGGCACTTCGACAGTGGCCCCCAAATGAAGGTGCGTGGGACGTGCTGGCTCGATGGCGTCAAGTACCACACCTGGTCCGCATTTCTCATCGCCGCAAACAATCACCCCAAATGCAAGGTAGGAGACTATGGACACCGAGAAGGAGACGTCGACCAGGACCTCAACGGAGACGTTGCCGATCCCGCCATCGCTGGAGTTACGCCCAAGGTGGTGGAGGACTGAGGGAGTTCCCATGGTCGTCGGGGAGAAGGCGGTCAAACAGCAACTCGCGTTTGTGGACAAGTGGCAGGCCAACTACGACATTTGGGTGGAGATGTACAACCGGGAGCATGTGGATCTCTGTCTGCAGCAGGCCTACCAGCACGAGGAGAGGAAGGGGTCCAAGACTCCTGGTGGCCGGTACAAATTCCTCGACGGCTGGATGTCCCGTGGCTGGGATCGCTCTGGGGGGAAGGTCAAGCCGGCGGACCGGACCGGGAAGACCCTCCCCTCGGCCTGCTACGTGTTGAATGCTGAATTCGAGTTCAGAAGCCCTATGCTGGGGAAGGACGGACACCCGGTGCGGTACAAGTTTCCCTACGGCGGCTACCAGAAGTCTGGCAAGTGGGAGGGCCAACGGTGTGAAGAGTACTGGTCGTTCAAGCGCGAGTGGAAAGAGGCTGACGATCTACCAGCCGTGGTGCTTGTCGGTCGCCGTTGCAGGACGCCATTCACCAGCCTGTGGGTTGACGTACCGCGCGGCCAGAATCCGGAGGACCATCCCCGATTCAACGACGATATCCGCCCGGGAATTCTGGAGGCAGTTGATCGGCTGGCCGCCCTCAGCAGGAAGTTTCGGTGGGAGCAATAGACCTTGCGGTGGATGACCCACAGAGAACGGTGGGTACGGGAGGTCGGCAAGGGCCAGAGCCTCAGCAGCATCGCAGACGAAATGGGTATGGGGAGAGACACACTATGGCGGGCACTAAGAAGCAAGCGACCAAGGCACCGGACACTGGCGCAGGTACAGGGGTGGCTGAAGAGCCACGGGCACCAAGTGTCGGAGACGGAGCTACTCTGGTGAATGACGCACTCCGGGACATCCTGGTCTTCATCGACAACCGATTCACCTGTACCGAGCAAGCGCACGACGGTCGGCTGATGGGGGATGTGGTGGCCAAGAACTGCTACGAGCAGGTCATCCGCGAACTGGAGGTCGTCCGGGACTACGTCGTCAAGCTGAGAAAGTGAATAACGAGTCGCAGTCTGTCCTCTCCTGCGATCATAGCTCTGGTTTTCCTGCCGGCTGACCAGGGAATCAAAGAGGGGAACCACTCCCGAGTCACCGGGAAGGCACGACGTGCCACTCGACGGTATCAAGCTCGGGGTTGTCTACGCCCCTATCTCCGGTGGTCCTGACCAGATCCGCGTCTCCGCGAGCATCCTCGACTCAGGCGAACCAGTCTCCGGGCCCCAGGCCGACATCCTCCTGACCCAGTTCGACGTCGAGATCTCCAACTCCGTCAACACCGGCATCGCCTCATTCGTCCTGGCTGACTTCAACGACGTTGGGGCCAATGCGCCCTACACCATGGAGGACAGCAAGGACATCACCACCATTGCCGGCTCGGACGTGATCTCGATCTCTGTCGTTGCCACCTACGACGCCGTCACCTGGAATCACGTCGAGTATCTCCCTGCGAGGTTCAGCGCGTGATCTCTCTGGGGGGGCCAGGCTTCACAATTCTCGGAGCCATCGAGGGCGTGGACGGATTCCTCCCTGAAGGCCTCTGGGGGCCCCGTAGCGACTCGACAGTCCACACCCTGGTGAACTCCACCTGTCAGTTCGTGTTCACGGAGGACGACCGTACGGGGCTCAGGTTCTCCAATTTCGAGCGCACTGGCGGGCGGACCTGGGAGAACCGGGAATGGCCCCTCTGGAGACTCCTCGTCTTCGACTCCAACTCCGCGAGCTCTCTGCGAGTTCTGTACGTGGAGCCCCTGGAGGAGTACCTCACCTCGGTCGTCTCGACCGCCACCAGCCTCGTTGCCATCTGGGACCAGGACATCGAGGGAGACACCCTCCAAATCACCGTGACCCTCACCCTGACCGACGACCGCCTGGAGCAGAACATCGCCTGTACCTGGACCACCGGGCTGCAGTACGCCGTCGACTCCATCTGCCTCATGCCCCTCCGGATCGACCCGTTCCTGCCCTCCCTGCCCATCTTGACCGACGTGGCTTGCCTGGGAGCTGCCAAAGGCGTGATCGTCGCCGGCCCCATCCACCGGATGCGCTGGATTCCCTGGGACGCGGCCCAACCCACCTCCAGGTTCTTCGGCGGCAAGGGCAAGCCCTACGCGGTGTACCCATCTGGACGGTCACTCTCGATCCCTCTCTGGGGGTACTACTCCGAGACCCTGGCTATCGCCCAGAAGGAAGCGTGGATGGCGTGGTACAGCAACTCCAATGAGGTCATCGGCTCCACCTTCGGCTCTGACGGCCAGCACATGGTGCTGGAGAACTACATCCCCCAGGGCGACAACCTCCTCGCCGGCAACGGGTCCGAGACCCTCGCCATCATCGGGCAGTTCAACCTGAGGCCCTTCCTCACCCTGACCTCGAACGGTTGGTGGGACGTGGCCGACAGGTACCGGCAGTATGCCTCAGACGAGAGTCGGCTCTTCTACACCAATGTCCTCCCGCTCCGCACCGACCTCACGCCCGAGATGCGCAAGAACCCGCTCTGGTTCAATGTCAGTCTGGCGACCCAAACCAACCCGAAGAACGCCGAGATCATCACCAAGGAAGCTCTGGAGCGCGCCAGGCTGCAGATTGGAGTCGACGAGGACACTCCCACCTACGGTATCGCGTTCACCAACATCGAGACAGGCAGAGACTTCCTCCCACTCACAGGCCCGCTCGTGATCGATGAGGCCCGATGGAAGCAGACTTCAAGGGAACTCGAGGTCCGCAATTCGCACATTGGAGTCCACAAGCCCTCCTCGATCCTGCCCTCCCCGTACAACGAAGCAGCCTTCCTCGACACCGAGGACTGGTGGGCCGACAAGGCCGCCATCAACGCCATCCGGGTCTCAAGGCAGGGACTCCTCGACGGTGACACGCTCGCCACCAAGGGCAACAGCAACAGCTACTACGTCGAGGTTCCCTACTCCGTCCAGTCCTACGACGACAACACCGGCCTGCTCACCCTCCAAGGGTCACCCCTGACGGTAGGGCAATGGGCAGCTGGGTCGCTCTACACTGGCGCAGGGGTGTGCTACTACGTTCCGACACCACCAGGAAAGCTCGCCAGGAGCAGGATCACCAGCGTGGCCACCTCGGATCGCACCTCAGAGGTCATCGTTGCCAAGTTCTACGACTCGTCAGGAGCCGAGCGCTTCCCCGTCTTCGGCGACATCGTGTACTTCTTCGAGCAGGATCCGAACTGGTGCTGGCATGCCCTGAGGCACTCCTCCCTGCGACAGTGGTACATCGACAACATCTGGGGGCAGCAGCGAGACCTCCTCGGCTCCGGGTGCTTCTACCTCGACGTGCTGCCAGCTCAGAGCCTGCTTGGGTCAGACAGCGGACAACTCTGCCACGGGGACCACTCGGTCTGGGCTGAGATCAACGCCGGCTACACGCGGCACCCCACAGGAGGAGGAGACTGGTGGGTCTCAGCCATGAGACAGTGGATCCGCTTCATCCTCGACGAGCTTCGGCGCACCAGGGACGGGTATGTCAGGATCTGGGCCGAGTACATGTCCGACGTGTTCAACCAGGAAATCGAGGTCTGCTTCCACTCCTTCGGGATCACCCGACTCTGGCGAACCACCCTCCCAGGAGACAACAAAACCAGCCACGGCATCAGAGCAGCCCCCATGTGGTCCGTCATCTACGCTGGCCGTACCTACGGCTGCAACCTCGCCCTGTCCTGGGGCAACCAGGTGTTCGGCAAGGCTTACCGCAACGGCACCTTCTGGACTGTCGAGGGAACCACCGGTGCCGAGAAGTCACGCCGCACCCTGGCCTACTGCTTCGGACTCGACTGGATCTACGGGTTCTGCCCAATGTGGTACTGGCACTTCTCTACCCAAGACCGCGAGGTCGATGACCCATGGGATCCGTTCCAAACAGACGCAAGCAACAAGCTGGGCCCCGCTGACGCTGAGTGTCTCTCGATCCGCGACTACGGTCTCACCATGGCCCAGGCAGAACACAAGTGGGTTAACAACTACCTCCGCAACGGACAGATGCTTCCCAAGCCAACGCTCCAGCTGTCTGCTCCCGTGCCACTGCTCATCGACATCTCTGCCACCGCTGTCACCGAGGGCAACCGCATCTTCGGCCTGATTGAGTTCGCGCCTGGCGTGTTCATTGACACCAACGGCAACCGTATTCAGAACCCACTCCTCTACGACCCCATCGCCTTTCCCGTTATCCAAGAACAACCCTGGAACAACTACCTCAACACCAAGGCAATCCTCTGCCTCTACACCAACTGCTTCAACGCGGCCGGAGCCACCAGGTACACGCACACCTTCCTGCACTACAACCTGCCCGCCGGCGAAACCATCCACCTGTTCCGAGTACTCCCGGACGGCACCACCACCTTCATCACCTCCACCGCTGCTGCCACCTACGACGATGTCGCCACCCTCGCAGCCTACGACTGGTACGCACTCCTCATGGCACCCGAGGACCAACTCAACTACCTCGACTCACCAGCGCCCATCACAGTGGATACCCCCAACCGACTCAGGAAGGGCCCCATTGCCACCGCACCCCAGGTCAGGACAGGCCTCCCCGGCCTCGATGTCCAAGAGAAGGTGCTCGTCAAGATCCCAGTTCCCGATGACCCCGTGGACCCCGGCCTCGGCCAGGAAGACCCGCGATTCCCATAGGAGGCAGTCATGCCCGCAGCACCTCAAGTCCACGTCGGGGCCAGCTTCACCATCCAGAAGAACACCTTCGGCATCTTCCTCGCCCTGGAGGCACGAGACACCAGCGGTGCCATTGTGGATATCTCGTCAGCTTCCAACCCCACGGACAAGCAGATCACCCTGCAGAAGCCCGATGGCACCTCGACCCAGGTCAACGCCACCTTTGGCACCGACGGCACCGACGGGGTATTCCAACGACTCATCAACACCGGAGAGCTCGACGATCCGGGAGTCTGGCGCATTCAGGGCTACCTGTTGCTATCCTCAGGCTTCGACGGGTTCACTGAAGTGATCGAGTTCTCTGTACTGGACAACATCTGATGGATCCCAACGATGACAAACTGGCGGCAGACTGGGCCCAACGAGTGGCCTCAGAAGGGCTGAGTGGTGAAGACATCGCCGAGGCAATCGACACTTGTGAGCCAGATGCAGCCGTCCTCGTTGCCATCCATGCCAAAGACCTTGCGAACTACGACGACGTGGGAAATAACAGTATTCTGCTCTTCTCAGTGGGTGTCATTGGTTGCACCAAGGATCGCAAGGCACTCATCCTCGCCCACTCCTCTCAAGGCTGCCCAGCCAGGTCCAGCGTCATAGCCAAATCCCAACACCGCATCATGCACGATGCAATCGCTGAAGTATTCCAAGGCAATGGAGATGCCGACGATGACGAAGACGAGGACTTTACCTGAGATCCCGCTGCCACGAATCAAGTGGGTGATGTGTACCAAGGTCAAGAAGTGCGTGGCATGCGAGGAGTGGATCGAGAAGGGCTACGACTACCTCAGACACGCGGACCGAGCCTACTGCTACTACTGCGGACGGGAATGGCTCCAACACACCGCCTCTAAACTCGACCTCATGGCACCGCGCCTAGCAAAATTCAAGACGTTCGGGCACCGAGGCAGGGAAGACTCAGTTCCTAAATTCAGGATCCCTCGTCGAGGTCCCGACCCAGAGGTCATCACCCGCCTCAAGGAGGCATACCACAAGAACAAACCACTCTCACACGAGGACCAGGGGCACCTGCTACTCAAGTGGGCACAGGAGGACAAAGGCCGTGGACCAGACAACCAAGGAGATGCTCAAGACCCACCTGAACAACCATAAGTTCATCCTCTCCAACGTCGCACAAAAGCTCGGCACACGCGGTAGCGATCCAGCCGTCATCGAGTGGTGCATGGACAAGCTCATCGCCATCATGACCGAGATGTACATCGCAGGACGCAAAGACCAGGAACTCAAGGAGACAGCCGATGGGAACTGAGGTAGCGACGATCGTCAGAACTCCAGCTCCACTCGCTAGCGAACCTCCTTCAGAAACTCCCGCGCCCGGATGAGCTCTTGAAGCCGCCCACACCGCAAAACCGCACGCAACAAAATCAGCGCGTCAACGGGAACAGCCGAACCCCGCTCCCAATCCAATACCGTCGGGGCAGACACCCCAACTCGGTCCGCTACTTGCCGCAAGCTTAGGTCCCGAGACAGCCGGGCTGACTTGAGCCGAGACCCTAGGGCCCTTCGGTATTCCGCCCGCGCACCATTGATTCTGTCCCTATCCACCATTTGCTACCTCCAAAGAAAAAGGGCCCCCCGAGCCTATGCCCGGAGGGCCCTTGTGGGGCTTGGCCTACTTACCAGCCGATCACAATTGCCAGAAAGATGACAATCAGAACCATGCCACCGCAAATCTCTAAAACTTCTCCCCGTTCCTCGGCACTCATACCGCAAACCCCGCCGTTATCGCCCGCTGTCGCCGCTCTGACGAACCCTTGAACCTGAGTCCTATCCAATGCCCGGGAGGATCCTCAAACCGCCTATCGTGCTTGTAGCCGGGGTGGACGGGCAATCCTTGGAACGAGTTGGGCACCTTACCCTTGAACACGACAGCCGACGTACCACCCGCCCGCACAAACGCTCGCGCTTGGTCGTGGTTATCCTCCGACCGAGAGAATGTTAGGTGGTAGTTCTCTGGCCACCCGTCCCGCTTCAAGAAACGTCGGTACCGGTGCGGCACTTTCGAGTAGTCATAGAATTGTGTGCGCGGGTGGTCCGAGATCAGGCTGGTTTCCTCCCATCGGACATCAGACGTAGCGTTCGGTCGAAATGCGGCAAGCTTGCCCCACTCGGAAGCCTCTGTTTCTGCGCGGGTGATACCCTTAGATAGCCGAGCCACAAACGCCGTCGGATTCCGGAGGTACTCGTTTGTCTTCCGCTTGCGCGCATCACCGATACTTGAGAAGACAGCAGCCCTCCCCGAGAATCCAATGCACGCCTTGACGCAAGCTTCTGTTTTGTGAGAACAAATCCAACCCGGAAACAAGTGAAGCACCCAAGTGAGGTAGTTATCGGTATCCTTGCTGGTTTTCGGATTGAACCCCGGAGGAGACCATAGGTCCCAACTCATGAGGGCACCGTCTTCCCAATCAACTCGGCTCCCGTACCAGCCCAGACCTCGATCTTGCTACCCAACTCGGGGTTCTGATCAATCATCCTTCGGATACCGCGGGAGAACACACCGTCCCAACAATCACGACAGCAAACAAACGCGCCGCTCGGCACTTCCACCAAAACCCCGTGTTCCGGATCCTTGATAGACTTGCCGCACGAACCCCGCTGGCAGAACCCGAGAACACGACCAATGGCATCCTTGACAACATTCTTGCGCACTATCTCGACCATTGAACCACTCATAATCACACGCCTTTCAATTCTGTACCGCACTCGCCACATATCCCCGCCCGTCGGGAATCGGCATTGTCTTCCTTCTGTTCCTCGGTAGCGCACTCCTCCATCAAAAGGGCCATTTCAGAAAACACCGCGTGCACCTCTTTAGAAGTGAACCCCGTCTGCTCCGTCAACCACTCTTCGCTCTCCTCCCGGAGGGCGTCGAGGTAGGTTCCCGACCAAGCTAACACCGCGTCCAGCGCTGCAGACCTTGATGACCTTTCTCGCATTGTCTCGTCTTTCATATCATCGGATCCCGACAAACCGGAACCCTACTGTTGCCGAATCCTAATCTTCTCATCGGCATAATCCAGTCCTTCCCATTGCCTATTCCTTACGGCACCTAAGCGCACTGGGTCGCCTGGCGGACTGACGGCCGTCCAGCTCCAAAGTACCCAGTTGTCAACGCACACTATTTCTTCCCCGGGGCACACCGAAAATAGACTTGACAGCGCTCCCGAAATCAACGACAGAGAAGCCCTAGCGCGCGTGCGGATCATCTGAGTTCAAGGTGTGACTGACCGGCCAGACCCTTTTTCGGTGCCGAGTTAGCGAACCATCCTCCGACCGAGTTGGGCCCAAACAATCGCCGGGAGTTCCGCTTCCAATCCTCGAGTTCCCGCGCACCGGTCCGATCCCCGGCGATTCCCTCCCCGTTGGCATGGGTCTGATAATCCACATTCTGTTGAGCTCGCGCCCTTGCCGATCCACCGCATCCCGAGCCCCCCCCCAATGAACCGGGAACCCAAGGTTGCAGGATTGTTGAAGTACCTTCCTCTCCGATAAATTCTTGGCCGAAAACGGGGTAGTGCGGAGTCAGCGCTTAGTAAGTGTCCAGGTGGACAGGTAGGCCGCCGATTTGGTGTCCGTGGGGTCCAGCCCGGGGTCCAGGGTGGGGTCAGGGCGTGCAAGGTGTGCTTTTCGATCTCTAGGCGGGGTCTGTTTCTGGTTTTGATGGAACAGGTGACTCGGCGTTGGAACTGGTTGCAGGCCTTGTCTGGGGTGATTGATGGTGGATAGATGGCGAAGACGGTGACGGAGCGTTGTTGGCGCAGGCGAGACCCTGGTTACAGGGGGACTCAGTTGAGGAGTCGAATTCGTCGTAAGATCCAGGACGGTGTGGAGGTCTCGGAGGTTGAGGAGAGTCACTTTTGGCCGATTGAGTTGCGGAGGATGCGTGATGGGACTTATGTCCCTTGGCACAACTGGAAGTACAGGCCGGACATTTTGGAGCGGAGCATGGAGGCGGTAGCGGCGTTGTTGGAGGAGATTGGTCCGACGTTGGACCATTATGCTGATCAGATTCGGAGTGACCAGAGTTTGG